>Ga0207897_100007_pt1 | contig 358426 bp, 303 predicted proteins | sample LinPmetageLP42_FD_184054 | JGI IMG/M metagenome (GOLD analysis project Ga0207897, IMG submission 184054) | Marine viral communities from the Pacific Ocean - LP-42 (SPAdes) | ecosystem: Environmental > Aquatic > Marine > Oceanic | place: Pacific Ocean | collected 2010-08-27
AATGCAATCAAACTATACAACTCTAAAAGATTGCATTTATCTTTAGATTATAAAACACCTAATTACGTGCATCAATATGCCGCTTAAAACTAATATTAATCTGTAGCCGTATTTTAGGACGTGACATAGCTCATAAATGAAAGTCATACCTGAAAACAAAATTGAATTATACCTAAAACTAGGTAAAGTACTTGCTCATTTTGTAAAGGTTGATGCATATTTTGAAAGCAGAACATTTGATTGGATAAAACTTGAAAAAAGTAACACAAGTTATAGAGCTACCTTGGTAAGAAGTTTTGATGAAGGAGATGAAATTTTTAACGATGTCGCAGAATTTGAGACGTTAAACGTTTTAGACGAATATGAAAACCAATGTTTAGAAGGAGATTTTAAGACCATTAGGAAATGGATTTTAGAAAGGTTTGATGTGAAAATGGACGGGTTTCATCAAATAAACGACTTGAAAGTTAAATATTTGGAATTGGTAAATAATAATAAATTAGGCGGTCATTTAAATGATTAACATATTTGAAAATGCGCTGCAAAAACTCCAATTAGCTATTTGGTTTTCTAGCTTAATCAAATCTCAAATCTTAAGTTTATAAAGTTTGCTCAAAAGGACAAACTATAACGCAACTGTTGCGTAGACGGACTTTAATCAAGCAACTTTAGGAACTAGCCAATCTCCGCATCGTTGTGTATTTCCGAAAAGACAATGTGCTTACTCATATGTTTCGCAACTAATGGCAACAATACCTAAACGTAATGCGGACTTTAGGGGAAAATCGAAAGGTCTGCGTATATTTATAAAGTCGCTAAATCTTATGGATTTAGCTTTAGAATAGAAAAAAATAAAACTAAACAATAAGCTTTAGCTTCGTGCACAGACGGAAACGAAAAGTTTCCTTACTACCGCACTACGCTTAGCCTAGCCGTTGTGCATAATGCAAAAAACCGTGCTAAAATTGAACATTTGAACTAAAAAAGCCAACCGCACAAACAGCACATTTATTTTTTTCCAACCGCAAAAAGCCACCGCTGAAAAAAATAAAAGAGCTGTTTTTCGCCAACGCTTGAAAAAAATGATACATTAGGAAAATGCAAACCGAAGAAGAAATCCTAAAAATAAAGAAAGTAAAAAACACCGCAGTAAGAACTGTGGTTTTACGACATCTTTTGAGCCAAGAAAAAGCACAATCGTTGAAAGATATAGAAAACGCATTGGCATATACGGACAGAAGTTCGATTTTCAGAACACTCAAAACATTTGAGGAAAACAAAGTCATCCACAGCATTGAAGATGGTTCTGGAATGACTAAATATGCAGTTTGTGCCAAAGGCTGTAACTGCGACCCAAAGGATTTGCACTATCATTTTTATTGCACAAACTGCGATAAAACATTCTGCCTATTTGATGTTCCTATTCCAAAAATTCAACTTCCCGAAAACTTTAAGGTACAACAAGCAAATATGGTCGTAAAAGGCTTGTGCGACAACTGCAACAAGTAATCTTTGCAATCGAGTTGCAGTAAATCCTAAATACATTTGCATTATTCTTTTAAACCAGAATAAGCAGATGAAAAACATATTTTTAAACACATTATTTCTATTCGTATCAATTATATCTTTCGCACAGACGAGCGATATTTCCATTTCTGTTAGCGATGCAGAAACCAACGAACCATTATTGGGTGCTACGGTCTATTTTGAAGAATTAGAAAAAGGAGCAGTAACAGATTTTGACGGAATTGCCACATTTACAGAAATCCCAAATGGAAACCATATTATAAAAATTTCATACATAGGCTTCAAAACCATAGAAACTACTATTGATGTTGGAACAAAAAAGGAGTTCGCTTTCAAGCTCGAATCTGGAGGTAATGAACTTGACGAAGTTGTCATACAATCTTCAAGAAGTACACGAACTGTTAGAAAAATTCCAACTCGAATTGAATTTATTGGAGCGGAAGAATTAGGCGAAAAAGCGGTAATGAACCCAACCAATATTTCAATGGTACTTCGAGAAAGTACAGGAATACAGATGCAACAAACTTCATTGAGTAGTGCAAATACCAACATTAGAATTCAAGGTCTTGATGGTCGTTACACACAACTTTTACGAGATGGATTTCCACTTTATGGAGGATTTTCAAGCGGTTTGAGTATTCTGCAAATTCCGCCATTGGATTTAAAACAATTTGAAATCATTAAAGGAAGTTCATCAACACTTTATGGTGGTGGAGCAATTGGAGGTTTGATAAATATGGTATCAAAAACACCAGAAGAAGAGCCAACTTTGGATATTATGTTGACACAAACACAAGCGTTAGGAAGTACAGCTAGTGTATTTTATAGCAAACGGAATGAAAATTTTGGAGTTTCATTATACGGTTCAGGTCATTATCAAAAAGCTTACGACCCAGAAGATGATGGCTTTAGTAATTTACCACAAACAACATCTATTTCTTTCAACCCAAAATTCTTTTATTATCCATCAGAAAAAACAACATTTTGGTTTGGCTTAAACGGAACGTATGACGACAGAATTGGTGGCGACATCACAAAAATTGAAAGTGGCGAAAATGGCATCCATCAATATACCGAAGAAAATCTATCAAAAAGATTGAGCAGTCAAGTGGTTTACGAAACTCAATTAGATTCGGTTAGTTCATTAAATGTTAAAAACAGTATCTCATTCTTTGACAGAAAACTAACCATTCCCGATTTTGCTTTTGACGGAAAACAAACCAATACATTCACAGAAATAAACTATCAAAAGTCCGCCAATAAAATAGATTGGATTTTTGGTGCAAACCTATATACTTCCGATTTTGATGAAAATGATAATGCGACTTTGCAACGTGACCAAACAGACATAACTTATGGAGCATTTGTAAATAATATTTATGACATTTCGGATAATTGGATTTTGGAAACAGGATTGCGAGCAGATTACAATACTGATTTTGGCTTCTTTCCGCTTCCAAGAGTTTCATTGCTATACAAAAACGATGGTGGGTTTTCGAGCAGAATTGGTGGTGGTTTAGGCTACAAAATTCCAGATATTTTTACAGAAGAAGCTGAATTTATCAATTTTGAAAATGTACTTGGTATTGATAAATCTTCACTAAATGCGGAACGTTCTTATGGTGTAAATCTTGATTTCAACTATCAAACACGTTTATTTGAAACCGTTGGTTTTTCTATTAATCAACTATTTTATGTAACTGCAATTAATGATGCATTACTGTTAAATTCAACTGATAATGGATTTTTCCAATTTGAGAATGCAACAGATGAAATTTTGAGCAAAGGTGCAGAAACAAACATAAAGTTTACCTATAAAGATTTTCGTTGGTTCTTGAATTATGCACTCATTGACACAAAATTGAATTATTTGGCTGGCAATCCACAAAAACCTCTAACTGCAAAACATAACGCAGGAAGTGTTTTGATGTACGAATCTGAAAAATGGCGAATCGGTTATGAAACGTTTTACACAGGAAAACAATTTTTGTCCAATGGAACTGAAACAACCGATTTTGTAACGATGGGATTATTGCTAATGCGAAACTTTAAATTTGGTAGTGCTTTTGTGAATTTTGAAAACTTTACCGATAGAAGACAAAGCAGGTTCTCGCCTTTGGTTTTGCCACCACACGACAATCCAGAATTTCCCGAAATTTATGCACCAACGGACGGTTTTATATTTAGCGTTGGAATAATTATCAAACCTTTTGGAAACGAAGATGACGACTAAAATGAACAAAACTATTTTTGAAATCAGTAAAATGGATTGTCCTTCAGAGGAAAATCTAATCCGTATGAAATTGGATGGAATTCAAGAAATCAAAAATCTTGATTTTGATATTCCCAACCGAAAGCTGACCGTTTTTCACGATGGTCAAAACGACCAAATTGAAAATTCAATAATCGAATTAAAATTAGGCGGAAAGAAAATTTCGACCGAAGAAACCAACGAAAAGAATTTTGTAGAAAACACCAACCAAAAAAAGCTACTTTGGATTGTACTGGCAATAAATTTTGTCTTCTTTATTATCGAAATGACAACAGGACTCATCTCAAAATCAATGGGATTGGTTGCCGATAGTTTAGATATGCTTGCGGACAGTTTCGTGTACGGAATTAGTTTGTTTGCGGTTGGCGGAACGTTGATTAAGAAAAAAAGGATTGCAAAAATTGCAGGCTACTTTCAGATAACACTTGCGATTATCGGTTTTGTGGAAGTGTTGAGAAGATTTTTCGGAGAAGAGAAACTTCCCGATTTTTCGACAATGATTATTGTTTCGATTTTTGCTCTTATTGCAAATGGAATTTGTCTTTATATTTTGCAAAAGTCAAAAAGTAAAGAAGAGGCACATATGAAAGCGAGTATGATTTTCACCTCGAATGACGTGATTATAAATTTGGGAGTTATAATCGCTGGACTTTTAGTGAATTGGCTAAATTCCAATAAACCTGATTTAATAGTTGGAACAATCGTTTTTATAGTGGTAATACAAGGAGCATTTCGGATTTTGAAATTAAGCAAGTAATCGGAATTGCCAACGCTGAAAGCCATACACATTTACAGTCGCTCAAGCCATCGCACCACCAAAACTGTAAAAGAGTATGTCTTGCCAACGCTCACTTTAGAACTAAACAACAAACATCGGAAAACCAAGCAGAACGTGAAAAGCACTATGCACAACAACGTATATAACTCATAGCTAATTAGTTACATAACCGAAGTTAAGGTGTATTTGCGAGGTCGCCAAATTTTTAAATTTGATTATATTTGAGAAAAAGTAAATATAAAAATTTAAAAATTTAGCTTGTGCTCAACTGAAAGGAAACAGCTATTTTGCACGCTACGAGCCATATACAAGACCGTTAGCCACCATTTGAAAACACTCATATGAAGAAACATTTGACAGTTATTTTAGGAGCTGGTTTTTCTGCGAATGCAGGAATGCCAACTGCAAGTACAATAGCTGAAAAATTTGATAGAGATTTAAAAGAAAAACTACTTTCTGCCTCTTCGAGTGAATGGTTTTGGATTGATGATAAAGATGAAACTTTCATACATAACGGAAAATTGAATTATGATTATTTAGCTTACTCTTACGTTTTTGACGAATTAGTTAAAAGTTATGTTGAAGATAGAGGTAGCTTTATTTATTATGAAGATTTTTACCAATATATAATTGATAATTTCACTAACCCTGAATGGGTTGAGAGTTTATTTGAAGTAGCAAAAAAATCACTTTTAGCTGATAAACCCTTTTTTCTTGAGGATAAAAATAAAGAATATTACAAAAGCTATTTATTTGCATTTGACCACAAACAATTTCAAAAGGTAAGCGATATTCTTAACTATTTGATTGGCGATATACTTTCAACAATACCAAAAACCGATACTGAACTAAAAGAAATCTATCAAGGATTTACAGACTATATCTCACAATTTGAGAATGTAGACATCTTTACTTTAAATCACGATTTATTATTGGAAAGAGTTTTAGAGTTAAATGGATTAAAATATTCCAAAGGATTTAACACAGCGAATTCACCAATAAGCCATAACGAATTATCTGTTCCGTACTTCGATAATACTTTCAATGAAAAAATCAAAATCCACAAACTTCACGGAAGTTTAGACTTTTTTCAATTTAGACATTATGAAAATAATGGTAGTATGTGGTTAGAACCAACTGGAGAGTATGATTATTATATGACAACAAACTATTCGACAAAACACAATTCAATTCGAATAAATCCAAACACTAAAGAAATCCTTCAAGATTACAATCCTGACATTTTGCCTAAATTTATTACTGGAACAAGAAAATTAGATACTATTAATTATGACTTTTTGTTCAAACAATTATTTCAAAATTTCCAAGAAGTTATTGAGAAAACCGAAAATTTATTCATTTCAGGTTACTCGTTTAGTGATGAACATTTAAATGAAAAACTAAAGACAAATGAATTCAATTATGTCAATCAAAATCCAAGTAAAGAATATCCATACGATGGAAATGGGAAGAACATAAAGAGCCTTAACGAATTAAAAAACGGTGGCTAACAATGTATATAAAAAATAGCGCAAGCAGTTGCTAACACAAAGGTTCGTGCACTTTTTCGAGGTCGCCAAATTTTTAAATTTGGCTATTTGAGAAAGGTAAGATAAATAGAAAAATTTAAAAATTCGGCTCGAGTTTAACCGAATGGATAGTGCCCTTTTTCAGCGCTACTTTTCATATACTGGACCGTTAGCAGCAAGGCTGAAGAAAAAAATGGCACAAAACAGTGAAACATACAACAATTTCAGGATAGCTGTTCCGACAGAGTATAAAAACGTATTTTCTCATTTCTATTTTGCCGAAAATCAATCCAACGAAACTATAACAAAAACTTTATTGCCTTCTTACCAAACCATTTTGATTTTCAATTTCGGAACAAAAGCATTGCTCAATTCGGAACAAAACACACAAACAGAAATTGACAAATGCATTATATTGGGAACAATAAGAAAAGCGTTTGATTATTTGTTACCACCACAATCAAAAATTTTGGTTGCTAACTTCGAAAACGATGCGTTTTATCGGTTTTTTGGCAATGTTTCACTTGCTAAAAATTTACCAATAAATCCTGATGAACTGTTGAACGAAAATTGCTTTACGTCATTGTGGTATGAACTCAATAAAATTGATAATGTAGACTCGCAAGTAAACTATATTCTTGAGTTTTGTAAGCCCTATTTACAACCACGCGACAAAATTGCCGAACAATTAATAAATTTTACGGAACAATCGTTAAATCCTATCAAAGCAATTGCCAGCGACAATAACCAAACAGCGCGAAATATCCAAATCAAACAAAAACAATACTTCGGGTACTCTGCAAAAGAAATTAACCGCTACCAACGATTTTTAAAAGCAATTGAATATATTGAAAACATTGCTTCAAAAGCTTCAAAAGAAGATTGGTTTTCTATCATCAACGATTGTGGTTACTACGACCAAAGCCAACTCATTAATGACTTTAAATATTACCTTAATCTGAGTCCGACAAAATACTTGAAATTCCAACAAGACATTTGTAGTCCCGTAAACTAACTTTCGTTTTCTTACAATTTTAGTGAAAAACGGCATTCTACTTTTGCTCTATCAAATAAAAAAAGTAGAAAATGAAACATTTAATTATTTACGCACATCCAAATGCACAGAGTTTGAATGGGCATTTAAAACAAGTAGTTGTAGAACACCTTAACAAAAACGGACACCAAGTAAAAGTTAGGGATTTATACAAACAGAATTTTAATCCTGTTCTTTCATTAGAAGATATGGAAGGACAGCGAAAAGGACAGGTCTATGAAGATGTGAAAATTGAACAAGATTATATTGATTGGGCAGATGTCATTACATTTATCTACCCGATTTGGTGGACAGGTTTACCTGCTATAATGAAAGGTTATATTGACCGTGTTTTTAGTTATGGTTTTGCTTACCGATATGACCAAGGTGTTCAAAAAGGGCTACTTGTAGGCAAACAAACCGTCATTATCAATACGCACGGAAAATCACATACTGAGTATTGTGATTTGGGAATAGATAAAGCTCTTAGACTTACATCAGACAAGGGAATTTACATATACTGTGGTTTAGATGTAAAACAACATTTCTTCTTTGATAAAGCGGATAAAGCAAATTCAGAAACTATTGAACAATGGACTACACAAATAAAAAACCTTTTTTCAAAATGATATATATTTTTAAAACTTCGGTTACGACTAAAAAATTAGTAAAACAACTAAAGCCTCAACTTGATAATATCTGTATCGATGGAAGTTGGAATTTTGACCTTGAAGACTTCGATAAAATTTTACGCTTAAATGTAAGCAAGAAGGTAAAAGAAGAAACTATATCGTTCCTGAAATCACAAAATATTCTTTGCAACGAATTACAATAATAATTTTAATTCAAAATAAGATGAAACAGACAAAAATATCTTTTGACAAATCTGCTTACAATCCTATACTTTTCAAGAGTTATAAAATAACTAAGAAAATACTGAAATATAGTTTGTATATTATAGTACTATATTTTGCTTTCCGAGGGTTTATGGATTGGAAGTAACAAGATGGAAGCCCGTGCTGCTAACAATGTATATAAAAAATAGGCAAAACAGTAATGTAATCAAGGCTTGCGGCTAGTATCAAATTTTGTACTTAACTGAAAGTTTGGTGCTTCGAAATCGCCTACTTTTCATATACTAAACGTTAGCATTAATTTATGAAAAAACACCTGTCAATTTTTAAAGTCTTGTTTTTTTTAACCATTCAGTCCTGCTCTGGTCAATCTTTTGAACAGAAAATTGAAGTGGACAATTCACTTATTTCATTTGATAAAAAAGTAGATTCTATTATTGCAAAAAAAATGAACGCTTACAATATTCCTGGACTTTCAATTGGCATTGTCAAAAGCGATTCGATATTATATTCAAAAGGATATGGAATAAAGAATATTAATACCAAAGACTTAGTCACCGCAAACTCAAATTTTCATACTGCCTCTATTAGTAAATTATTTACGGCTCAAGCAATAATGATACTCGTTAAAGAAAACAAGATTAGTCTCGAAAACAAATTGACAGAAATTATTCCAGAATTAAAATATAAGGACGAAAGAGTAAAAAATATAACTATAAAATCTCTACTTAATCATACTTCTGGATTAACTGACGTAAGTAGCTATAATTGGAAAAATAATAATCAATCTGACAATAGTTTGAAGAACTATATTTTGGGTCTTAACATAAAATTACAATCTGAACCGCATACAGAATACAACTACAGTAATTTAGGCTATAATATTTTGGGCTATGTAATCGAAAAACTATCGGAAACCAATTTTGACGAATTTGTTAAAGAAAATATTCTAATTCCAAGTCAAATGTCAAATAGCGATTTCAGGTATTTTAAAATAGCCGATTCAATAAAAACATCGCCACATTCTAAAAGAATGATTTCTAAAAAGATATACGAACGAAAAATTTACCCATATACACGAGAGCAGGCACCAAGTAGCACGCTAAATTCATCAGCGAATGATTTGAGTAAGTGGATGATTTCATTTTTAAAATCATCAAACAGTTTAGGTTTTGAAAAAATGCGTGAACCAAGTTTTAATCAATATCCATATATTGGTTTAGGCTTTCAGTTAAACAAACTGAACAAAGAAAAAATTATTGGGCATTATGGAGGAGATAAAGGCTATAGAAGTTATTTGATAATGGTTCCAGAAAAAAGAATTGGATTAGTATTATTAGCGAATTGCGATTATCATGAAGACTTTAGACAAGAAATATTACATCCGATAGTAAAACTAATGCTAACAACGTATATAAAAAATAGCACGAATGATTGATAACACAAAGGTTCGGGCATTTTTGGAATGTCGTCAAATTTTTAAATTTGACAAATTTCCAAAAATAAAATAATCAGTAAAATTTAAAAATTGGGCTTGTCTTTAATCCGAAAAATTATCGCTTGTTTTCAGCCCTACTTTTCATATACAAGACCGTTAGCAACAAGCATAAAGCGAACCTCTAAGTATTTTACCAAACGTTTGGTAATTAAATAATTTTAGCTATATTTGCACTATGAGACCACAAAAAGTATTAGACATTGAAATATTAAAAGGACTAACTAAGGTTTTTCGTGCCAAAGGATATGAAGGTGCTAGCTTAAAAGAGTTATCAGAAGCAACAGGTTTAAAAAAAGCTAGCCTATATCATAGATTTCCAAACGGAAAACAGGAAATGGCTGACGCAGTATTGAATCATTTAGATCAATGGGTTAATGATAATATTTTTCAATCTCTTTCAAATACTGATTTTGAGCCAAAGATTAGATTACAAAATGCATTAAATGAAATAAGTGCTTTATACGATGGCGGAAATGAAACCTGTATTTTCCGAGCGCTTTCAATGCAAGGAGGTATTGAATTGTTTGAGAAACAAATTAATAAAGGAATGACTGACTGGCTTTCTGCTTTTAAAGAAATTGGAATCGCATTAAACCTAAGTCCTAAAGAAGCAGAAAAAAAAGCATTGCAGGTATTAATTGATATACAAGGCAGTCTAATTGTCACTAAAGGATTAGGAGATATTTCAATTTTCGAAAAAACTCTACAAAATATTGAGTACAACTATTTAAACGAATAAAAAAATTTACTTATGTATTATACCGAATGTTCGGTAATAAATATTTTAATTATGAAAAAATATCCAATACCCCCTTTCAATGAAGAAACGGCACAACAAAAAGTTCAAATGGCAGAAGATGCATGGAATAGTCAAGACCCTATAACTGTATCTATGGCATATACCGAAGATACCGAATGGAGAAACAGAACCAGTTTTATCAATGGTCGTAAGGAGGTACAGGAGTTTTTAAAAAACAAATGGCTCAATGAACGTAACTATAAACTAAAAAAAGAACTCTGGGGCTTTAGAAATAATCGCATGGCTGTAAGATTCGAATATGAATATCAAAACAAAGAAGGGCAATGGTATCGAGCCTATGGCAATGAAAATTGGGAGTTTGATGAAAACGGATTAATGCAAAAAAGATTTGCAAGTATTAATGATTTAGAAATAAAAGAATCTGAACGAAAACTTTAAATATACAACACAATGAAAAAATCAAACCTAGTATACCTGTTAGCCTTGACACTAATAGTTTCTTGTCAAGAAAAACCAAATACCCAAAAAAACACAGAAACATTAACAATGCAAATAAAAAAAACAATGAATCCAATACATTACAAAACTAAAAGTATTAACGGTGTAAATATAGCGTATAGAGAGGCAGGAGACAGCAAAAATCCTACGCTTGTTCTTCTGCATGGTTTTCCTTCATCTTCACACCAATATAGAAAAGTATTAAATCAACTTTCTGATGAATATCACCTAATAGCACCAGATTATCCTGGTTTTGGAAATAGTGATTTTCCTTCCGCTAATGATTATGAATACACGTTTGACAATATTGCCAAAACCATAAATTCGTTTTTAGAATTAAAAGAAATCAAACGCTATGCATTAATGATTCAGGATTATGGCGCACCAATTGGTTTTAGAATTGCCACCGCACATCCTGAAAGAGTTACCGCAATAATTAATCAAAATGGTAATGCCTATGAAGAAGGACTTGGAGAAGCTTGGAAAGGCATTAGAGCTTTTTGGGCTGATAGGAATGAAAAAACAGAAAACGCATTATTACCAGCTTTCTCTTTAGAAGGTTTAGAATGGCAATACACACATGGAACTAGAAACCCTGAAAATGTAAATCCGGATACTTGGCATTTAGATTACTTAAGATTATCTAGACCCAATGCTCATGCCGTAAATATTGATTTGTTTTATGATTATCAAAATAATTTAAAATTATATCCAAAATGGCAACAATACTTAAGAGATAACCATCCACCTTTATTAATTGTTTGGGGAAAAAATGATGAGTTTTTTCCCGAAAGTGGTGCAGTTGCCTTTAAAAAAGATGTGAAAGAAATAGATTATAATATTTATGACACAGGACACTTTGCCTTGGAAGAAGATGGTGATAAAATTATTAACAAAATGAGAGAATTCATGAAGAAAACATTGAAATAGCCAGTTGCTAACAATGGTAACCGTTGCACAAGTCGTTGATCAGAAACAAATACAAACGATATAAGCCTCTTTAAGGGGCTTTTTTATGCTAAGCTAGTAGTTGAACGTGAATTTTCCGTGCGCAGGAGAAAGGCTTTAAAAAGTAAAGCATCTAAGAACAATCATTACAAACCCCGGTTAGCACGCAATTTGCATTTTGCACCTCATAACCATTTGGAACTGAATACGCAACAGGTACTTGCAAACATTCGATGGTATCGCATAATAGACACCTAAAATGAAAATGGTGAGTAACAACTTCTGAAGGATTATCACATTTTTCGCAAATAGCAAAATACTGTTTTCCGTCTTCCGCAACAATCTTATGCACTATACCATCCTCGCAAAACCTATTTAAAACCCTGTAGATGGTTGCTCTATTTATTTTAATATCAAGTTGCCTTTCAATGGCATCTTGACTTAATGCTTTTTTAGAAGTTGAAAGCAAATTCAATATCGCTTCTTTTGTAGGCGTATTTCTTCTATTCATATTTTATTGCGAATAAGTTGCAATAATACAAAAAGATTGTATTTTTGACAATATTTACTAATGCGACATATTTGCATTAAATATCATAACCAAAAGAGAAACCATAAAATCAATTGGAGTTATAGGTGCAGTGCTAACACTAATTAAACCACTTACGCTCCTTGCTAAATACAATCACAAAATGGACAAAAAAGAATTTGAAGTCATCATAATAGGTGGTAGTTACGCGGGACTATCAGCAGCAATGGCATTAGGTCGTTCACTACGAAAAACATTGGTAATCGATGCAGGAAAACCTTGTAATCGTCAAACTCCACATTCACATAACTTTTTAACACAAGACGGCAGTACACCAAAAGAGATATCAGAAATTGCCAAAAGTCAATTAATCGCTTATGACAGTATTAAATTTTATGACGGACTTGCAGTTAGCGGAAAAAGAAAAAACGGCGCTTTCGAAATCTCCACCTTAAAAGGAGACTATTTTACTGCAAAAAAATTAATATTTGCAGCAGGAATTAAAGACCTATTGCCCAATATAAAGGGCTTTTCTGAATGCTGGGGAATATCTGTTGTACATTGCCCCTATTGCCATGGTTACGAAATTAGAAACAAAAAAACAGCAATTATTGCTAATGGCGAAAGAGCATTTCATCTTGCTTCTTTGGTGAATAATCTTACCAAAGAAATAGCAATAATTACTTCGGGAGCAAAAGACTTTGAAAAAGAACAGCTCGAAAAATTAAAGCAACACAAAATACAGATCATTGAAAAAGAAATATCAAGCATTAAACACCGAAACGGTCATGTAGAAGATATTGTTTTTAAAGATGGTACTACTGAAAATTTTGAATGTGCCTATGCCGCTATTCCTTTTGAGCTAAACTCAAACATACCTAAAGAACTGGGTTGCAATCTAACAGAAGACGAGCTTATTGAAGTTAATTTTATGCAACAAACGACACAAGAAGGCATTTTTGCTTGTGGGGATAATAGTTCTATGATGCGTTCTGTAGCATTAGCTGTTTCTAGCGGAAACATTGCTGGAGCTGTTGTTAATGGTGAACTTACAAAAGAAAATTTTTGATATGGTAGAAGTGTTTATGACCAACGTAAAATCGGAAATTCTATCCATAGAAATTATTCAATTTTTAAAAATTCAATATCCGCACCTAAAAATCAATTTTGATTTGGAAGATTTCAACAAACCCTATCCGTGTGGGCATTCCATTTTAAGATGTGAAGGAGAAATAGTAGACACAAATGCAATCTTCTTACAGCTTAAAAACAGAGGGATTATATGTAAATTACTAGAAGATAAAATTTGTTTATAATATGACAGAATTCTGGGAAAATGCATTTAACAACAGGCAAGAAATGTGGGGAATGACACCTACAAAATCTGCTCAATTAGCTACTGAAATCTTTAAAAAGAATGGTATAAAAAACATATTAATTCCCGGCATTGGATACGGCAGAAATGCAAAACCATTTTTAGATAACGGAATACATGTAAGCGGTATAGAAATTTCTAAAACTGCCATAGAACTTGCTCATAAACATTACGGAGAAAGATTGGACATCTTTAATGGCCCTGTTACTCAAATGCCTTTTAATGATAAAAAGTATGAAGGCATTTTTTGTCATGCCCTCATTCATTTATTGGACGACCAAGAAAGAAAAAAACTGATACAAAATTGCTATGCCCAACTGATTGAAAACGGATATATGATTTTTACCGCGGTAACCAAACAAGCACCTGAATATGGAAAAGGTGAATTATTGGGGAAAGATCGCTACGAGGTTCATAAAGGAGCGGCTATATTCTACTACGATAAAGAATCGGTGAAAAAAGAATTTGAAGCATACGGACCTCTTGAAGTTATAGAAGTGACCGAAAATCAACCAATGTACCTTATTAAGTGTAAAAAAAAATTAAAAAACGACTAGAGACATTATTCAGATACAAATAAAATCAGCATCCCACCAAACAATACAATAATGCACTTTTACACCACTTAGCCCCAAAAAGTAGCAGCATTTTGCTCTATCGACCACAATTACGTGTTCTATCCCTATAAAGTTAGTTTCTAAAGGTTTAGCATCAACCTAAAAAGGACATTCTTGCCATATTTGACCCGAACCAAAAATCAAATATAAATGTCATTACTAACAATAATCTTAAACATTTTATTACCGCCATTAGCGGTATTCTTAAAACATGGAGTAAGCACAACTTTGCTGATCAGTATACTACTGACTTTGTTGGCATGGTTGCCAGGCGTAATTCATGCGTTTATAGTAAATCAATAATTAATCCTAAAAAATAATAAGAATGAAGAAATTAATAATTCCAATTATGGCATTGGCCATAGTAAGCAGTTGTAACATTAAAAAAGAAGAAAAAGGTGAATTACCAGAAGTGGATGTAGATGTATCTGCAGACTCAGGAGAATTACCAGAATATGACGTAAACTGGGCAGATATTGACGTAGGTACTACTACAAAAACGGTTAAAGTGCCTAAGCCTATGATCGTTATGGAAGAGGAAGAAGTTGAGGTTCCTGTAATCGACTTTGATATGCCAGGAGAAGACAAAGAACAACGTACCATTATGGTAGAAGCAGAAGTTTCTGATAGTGAGCACGATTTAGATATACAAGAAATTCGCGCTACAGAAAATCGTTTGTACGTTATTTCTAAACTTGAAAAGCTGGATACCGATTTAGGTGAGCAGAAAATGAGAATTCAAGATCAGGTAGAATTAAACGCACCAGATTTAGATGTGAAACATATTATTGTAGGTGAAAAAGCCGATAATATTTTGAACAATCAATATAAGTATGTTAATTCTATGAACGACTTGGACGATAAGATTAAGAATGCAAAAGTAATTTACTCAGATTCTTAATTAACTTTTAAGCAAAAAATTCAAATGCCGATGATAAATGATCATCGGCATTTTTTTGTTCTGTTTCTCCACATCATCTTACTCCAACACTTTTTTTTACTCATTTACAAGGAGTTAAGCTCGTTATTGGCTTAGTTATTGATGCATACTTTAATCTGATCAATTCAATTAAATAACCAAAAAAACACCGACCAAATGAAACATTTCTATTTTGCATGCTTAACTTTTTTCTCCCTTACGATTTCAATACAAGCACAAGATGAAAGCTCCCTTGTCGATGTTGGTGGCTATAACATGCATTTCAACATTATAAAAGGAGAAGGAGTTCCCATTCTTTTTGAAGCTGGCGGCGGAAATGATAGTTCTGTCTGGGCACCTATTTTAGAAGGCATTTATAACGTTACGGGTACTACATTGATTACGTATGACCGTTCGGGTTTTGGGAAAAGCGAATTGAATCCGGATTTAAAAAAAGAAACAGATTTTGGAATAGAGAATGGAATAAAAGAATTGGAAATTGGACTAACAAAACTAGGGTATGATGGTCAAATAATACTGGTCTCCCATTCTTATGGCGGACTTTACAATATGCTTTACGCACGTAAATATCCTGAAAAAGTAATTTCAGTAGTTTCGATCGACGCAACTCCTAGCGAATTCTGGAACGAAGAATTACTTTCCATGAGAGATATGAATGTAGATATCACTACAATACCTAAACCTTCTGGCGATTATTACATGAATTATAATTACAATGCAACCATGCGATATGTTAGAGGCATGAAATTCCCAGAAAACATACCTGTTACAAACATTTTTCCTGAGAATTCTTTTCCCGACTTTCCAGAAATACTGTCAACCAGATGGAGAACATTACAAGAAGAACTTGGTGATAAAAATGAGAATATACATAACGTAATTGCTAAAAACAGCGGTCATGCCGTATTTCAAGATAATCCCACTTTGATTATTAATTCAGTTATTAAAGCTTATGCTAAAACCTTAGATAAAAATCAACAAATCAACCTATTACCGAAGGTTTTGAACAATGCCATTGATTTATCGATACAATCAAAATACAACAGCCGAACGGCGCATGATTTAAATATCTTGGGATATTCATTGATGGCAAACCAAGACATGGATAATGCCTTAGTATTATTTAAAGCTGCAACCCTTTTATTTCTACAAAACGCAAATGCCTACGATAGTTATGGTGAGGCTCTTTTAGCAGTTGACAAAAAGGAAGAGGCTATTAAAATGTATGAAAAATCAATTGAGCTGAATCCAGAAAATGACCATGGAAAAAGTATCTTAGAAGAATTGAAACGAAAATAATACCTTCAACCAATGAATAATATTAGAGCTTATTTTAACCAATTGGTAAACATCAACGATACCGATTGGGAAATATTTTCTTCTAAACTGTTGAAAAATGAGCTAGGCAAAAAAGATTTTATTTTAGAAGCCGGGCAAATAGAGCATAACTTATCGTTCATTGAAAGTGGTTCCGTACGATTATATATACCCAAAGAAGATAAAGATGTTACTTTTGGCTTCTGCTTTGAAAATCAGTTCGTAAGTGCTTATGATTCCTTTTTAACACGTATGCCATGTTCCTATTCCATTCAAACCTTGACCAATGTAATACTGTGGCAAATTTCGCATGAAGATTTACAAAAGGTATATGCTAAAAGCCAAATAGGAAACACCATCGGCAGGTTAGCGGCAGAAAGTCTTTTTCTTATTAAATCTCAGCGAGAACAATCATTATTGAATGAAACGGCTGAAGAAAGATACTTGTCTCTTTTTCAACAACGCCCTAAATTAATAAAAGAAATTCCCTTAAAATATCTAGCCTCATATATTGGTGTTACACCACAAGCATTGAGCAGAATCAGAAAACGAATTACACGATAATCGAGATTTATAGGTTCCTACGCCTGTCTGCCGGTAAGGTGGAATTTGTTCTAATTCGTTAACATCTTTACTAGTAATGCCTGGTAATTGTAATCAAAGTTTATTTACTTAACCTAAGTTCATTGTTTATTGACTTTATAGAAAAGATCTTTGTAAAAAAATAAAAATGAAGCCACTGGTAGTACTTATAACCGTCACATTGATAGCCTTTTTACTTATCAAATTTTTCTATGATTCTTATGACCTATCACATTCTGCACGAATTGGTATGTCCGTCATGTTACTCTTTACAGCAATGGGGCATTTTATGTTTCCAGATGGGATGACTATGATGCTTCCCGATGCTATCCCATTAAAGAAAGAAATAATATATTTCACGGGAGTTATTGAAATAGCAGCTGCAATTGGCTTACAATTAAAACAATTTCAAAATCTAACCGCTTGGCTTTTAATAGTATTCTTCATCATTATTCTTCCTGCCAATATAAAAGGAGCAATAGATCAAGTAAACTTTCAAAAAGGCACCTATAATGGTTTGGGCGTATCCTATCTTTGGTTTAGAGTTCCGTTACAAATACTATTTATACTTTGGGTTTATTTAAGTTCGATTAAATTTAGCTAAAAATAAGATTTCCAAGAGTTTACAAATACTAAATGAAAATGGCTAACTTTAGTAACCGTTGAATTTTAAATCATAAGCCATGAAAGCATTATTTACCTCTTTACTTTTCGCCTCTGTATTAATTTCCTGCAACTCATCAGATAAATCTAAAGCCACATCCGAAGAAAAAATAGAAGTAGCAACCACTACCGAAGCAACAACACAAACCAAAAAGCAATTAAAATCAATTGAAACGGATGACGATTTAATTGCAACCGCTTTAATGGCCTCACCAGCTGAAAGCAGGCAAAACACCAAGGTAATTGGCTACAATATGGCTGGTGAATTTGTCACGCTAAAAGAAGGAGATAGTGAGTATATCGTGTTGGCAGACGACCCAAAAAAAGAGGGTTTCAATGCCGCATGTTACCATAAAGACCTAGAACCTTTTATGGCTAGAGGAAGAGCTTTACGTGCAGAAGGAAAATCTGCCGAAGAAATTTTTGAAATTCGTGAAGCCGAAGTTAAATCTGGTGAAATTGAAATAACGCCCGGTTCTGCATTACACATTTATTATGGCCCTAATACGACTTTTGACCCCGAAACTTCTAAGGTAGAAGGTGCGAAGCTACGCTATGTTATATACACCCCTTTTGCTACGTCAGCATCAATTGGGTTACCTGAGACTCCTACAGCACCTAATCACCCATGGATTATGGATCCTGGCACACACAGAGCACATATTATGATTTCTCCTCTAGAAAATAAAGTTGAGTAATTAGGAGTTAGGAGTTAGGAGTTGGGAAAAAATAAAACTCAAGTTTAAGTCCAATACTAGAAACCGAAGAATTAATTGCTATGTGAAAAACTGTTACTTAAACACTCTTATCATTACTAACAATCAACCCTAACTAATCATAAGTAACTACTATCTTAGCACAATGAATACAATTGATATTAGAACAGTAGATGTTGTTCAATATTTACAGCCTTTACGTGAAGGTGGCTCTATGCCTGCTATTGTAAAAGCCGATGACGACTTCTTGTATGTGCTAAAATTTAGAGGATCAGGGCAAGGTAAAAAATCTCTTATTTCAGAATTTATTGGTGGTGAAATGGCACGAGCCATAGGTCTTAAAGTACCCGAGTTGGTATTTATGAATTTAGAGGATACTTTTCGTCAAACCGAACCCGATGAAGAAATTCAAGATTTACTGAAATTTAGTGTAGGCTTAAATTTAGGATTGCATTTTCTATCGGGCGCTATTACTTTTGACCCCTTAATTTCTACCGCTGATGCCATTACGGCCTCAAAGGTTGTTGTTTTAGATAGTTTGATAAGCAATATTGACCGAACCGCTAAAAACGCGAATCTTTTATATTGGCATAATGAGTTATGGGTGATAGACAACGGGGCCAGTTTTTATTTTCATCATAATTGGGAAACTTGGCAGAATCACCTCACCAGAACTTTCCCTTTTATAAAAGACCATGTATTATTACAACAAGCCACTGCCTTAAGTGATGCTGCCACCGAAATTAAGAAACACCTAACCTCAGAAAAAATCAACGAAATAATTACCAACGTACCAGAAGATTGGTTGACAAGTAAATCTGATGTATTAAATGCGGATGAAAAAAGAGCTGCCTATATTCAATTTGTAACCACTAAGCTATCAATGATAGATGTATTAGTTAAAGAAGCTGAAGATGCAAGATAGACATACATTTAAATTTGCAATAGTACGCATTGTACCAAAAGTAGAACGGGAAGAATTTTTTAATGTAGGCGTAATTTTATTCTGTAAACGAACCAAATTTTTGGATATTAAATACCATATTGACCAAGAGAAACTAAGAGCATTTTCCCCGGAAATTGAATATGATATATTGAACGATTATTTAAAGGCCTGGAAGTTAATTTGTGAGGGAAATAAAGCTGGAGGCCCCATTGGAAAATTAGAATTACCAGACCGTTTTGGGTGGTTAACCGCATGCAGAAGTACAGTAATACAAAGCTCGACTACCCGATCGGGGCTAAGTACAGACCCAGAAAAAGAACTAGAAGATATTTTCAATAAGTATGTGTTGTAAACCTTGATTAATTTATAAATCGAACGGAGTATTTGGTAAAAATCCTAAACCCATATTAATAAAAAAAGAACGCTATTGCATATACTATTCTTAAATATCGAGTTTAATAAGTAAGTTTATATAAATATACTAACTCACTCATCTCAAGTAAGAAAACAAAACATTTTACGCTATGGAATCATCTCAACTTAAAACTATTATTCAAGGCATTCCAAAAGCGGAGCTCCACCTACATTTAGAAGGTAGTTTTGAGCCTGAGTTAATGTTTGAGATTGCGAAGAGAAACGATATCGCTTTACCTTACGATTCTATAGAATCGGTTAAAGCGGCATACAAATTCAATAACCTACAAGAGTTTTTAGACATTTACTATGCTGGGGCTCAAGTACTGTTATACGAGCAAGACTTTTTTGATTTGACCTGGGCTTATTTAACCAAAGTACATAGCGAAAATGTAGTTCACGTAGAGGTATTTTTTGACCCACAGACCCATACAGAGCGTGGTGTGGCATTTGATATTGTCATCAATGGAATTCATCGTGCTTTGGAAAAAGCCAAAACCGATTTGAATATTTCGTACAAATTGATCATGAGCTATTTGCGTCATTTAAGCGAAGAAGCGGCTTTTGAAACCTTAGAAGCTTCCCTCCCATTTAAAGATATCATAGACGGAATCGGTTTAGATTCTTCCGAAATGGGAAATCCGCCAAGTAAATTCAAAGAGGTATTTAAGGCATCTGCAAAACAAGGCTATAAACTGGTAGCACATGCAGGTGAAGAAGGTCCGGCAGACTATATTTGGGAAGCCTTAGACATTTTGAAAGTAGTACGTATTGATCACGGTAACCGCTGCTTAACAGACGAAGCATTGGTAAAAAGATTAGTAGACGAAAAAATTGCTTTGACCCTTTGCCCTACCAGTAATGTTGCCTTAAAGGTAATTCAGAAGATGAACGAACATCCTGTTGCCAAAATGTTAGAAAAAGGAATTATTGCAACCATACATTCAGACGATCCTGCCTATTTTGGCGGATATATGAACGAAAACTATTACCAGACTGCCAAAGCCCTTAATTTAAGTTTAGGTCAAATTCAGCAATTGGCAATCAACGCATTTGAAGCTAGTTGGATGAGCACAGCTGAAAAAGTAAATCGTATTAACGAGGTAAAGGATTATTTCAATTCTATCTGATTTTCCACGGGAATGAAAATGATAAATTTGGCACCTTCACCCACGTTACTTTCTACCCGAATATGACCCTTATGGGTTGTAACTATTCTTTTAACAATGGCTAGGCCAATGCCGGTGCCTTGATATTCTTCATCGGTATGTAATCGTTGAAAAATTTCAAAAATCTTACTTTCATATTTTTGATCGAAACCAATACCGTTATCAGAAACTTCAATACGAGAGTAAATTTTATCCTCCGACAAGTCCAATTTAGGAAAATCTGCTCCTGAAACAATTTTGCCACTAACTTTTATAACTGGCTTTTCCTCGTTTTTACTATACTTAATGGCATTGGTAAACAAGTTGAACAATAACTGCTTAAACTGAATTGGACGAACAGTTATCTCACAATCTTTTGGCACCTTAAGAACGGTCTTATGCTCTTTAAGCTCTTCGCTCAAAACATCTTTTACGTCCATCACCAACTTTTTCAGAGATACACTGGTTAAACTGTTATCTATAGTTTCGGTTGAACCATATGCCATTAGATCTTGGATAAGATTTCGCATACGTGCAGCGGACAAGTCTATTCTTTCTAATTTATGTTTACCGGCTTCAGATAGGTTATTGAATTCAGTATCACTGACCTGGGAAATAAACATTTGAATTTTACGCAAAGGTTCTTGAAGATCATGACTACAGATATGATTAAAAGACTCCAAGTCATTGATCATCAATTCTAACTTTATTGTCTTTATTTCAAGTTGATTGGTACGCTGAAAAACCTTCTTCTCTAATTTTTTAGAGAATTTCTTTAACTTTCTATGTGCACGCTCAAGCTCCAGCTTATTTTTTCTAAGCTCCAATAAATTAATCACCTGTTCAGATAAAATATTCAAAGATTCTTTCTGACTCTGGGTAAGTTTTCTAGGCTTATTGTCGATTACACATAAAGTCCCTAAAGGCAGACCATTTGCATTTTTCAATGGTATACCGGCGTAAAAGGCGATATTTGGGTCACCGGTAACTAAAGGGTTATTTTTAAAACGAATATCTTCTTTAGCATTCTCAACAGTAAAAATAGGGTCGTCTGCAGTAATGGCATGAGCACAAAAAGCATCTTCAATGGGAGTCTCAGAAGTTTCTAGTCCGTAATGAGATTTGAACCATTGCCGTTTATCATCAAGTAGCGTAATTAAAGATATTGGCGTCTGACAAATTTCTGCTGCAAGTTGGGTTAGATTATCATAATCTTTTTCAGGTAACGTATCTAAAATCGAATACGAATCAAGCAGAGCTAATCTTTCCTTTTCTCTAGGATGAATTTTGGCTTTCGTCATTATTTACTAAAGGGCGATGGTGGTTTATTTTTACAAATATAAGGAGCACCTGAACTTTATAAACTAAATATAATATAATCTTATGAAAGTCTACCGTGTATAACAGCACTAGAGGAATACAGCACAAGTAACCAAACAAAAAAAGTTGCTAAGGTGTATGGTACCTTGACACCTATAAAAGAAAAAAGCTCAACAATTATATTGTTGAGCTTTGCATTTCTGCGGAGAAAGAGGAACTATCCATAATCTACATTATCGCCTGTTTTCGGGCGATAAACAAACTCTTAATTTTAAGGTCCACCGAATTAGCCCCTTTTTAACAAAAATTTGGGTGTTTTGGGTTATCTGCCTTTAAATTAACGGCAAATAAGCTCATTTACGAAATTCTAATACGTAATCTACATTTCTAAAAAAGCAATATAATATCTTCTTTAAAATATAATACCATCCTTTATTTAAACTTTAAGGATTAAAACATGGAATCCTAATTCTTCATTTATTCTTAATCTAATTTTATATCATTAGACTTTTCACGATTATTCTGCGATTGGTAGCAATCATATTTTACCAATCTCGGTAATACATCATTTTACCGTAATTAATATTTCATGGATCTTTTCAAATTTGAAAGGCTTAGTGATGTACTCGGTAATTTCTTCGATTTCCTCGGCATTTTGCAAATCGTTAGGGTTTATCGACGAGGAACACATATAAATCTCCGCTATTTTATCAAGTTTATCTTTTAAACCTTTATACTCTATCATGAATTGAAACCCGTCCATCAGGGGCATATTGATATCAAGAAAAATGACATCTGGAAGTTCTCCCCCTTCTATTATTCGCTTATTATAAAAATCGATGGCTTCCACACCATTAGAAAATTCTATGATACCTAAGTCATTAATTTCCAGCTTTCTTAGCATTCTCCTGAGCGCATACTTATAAAGCTCATCATCATCTATAATACTTATCAATAATTTTGACATATGTTCTCTTTTTAAAATTCGGCCCCGAAATATCTTTCCTTATTTGGTATTCCCAAAGGCAAGGATACTTCCTGCCAGCGTCTCCACGTATGACGGTACTATAAAATAACATACCTTCGAAAACGGTATCACAACGGGATAATTAGCTTGGACTAAAGGTTAGTCACCATGTATACCCACATTCCATTCCAATAGGCAGATGTTAAAATAATTCTTTTCTTTTTGTTCATTGATTTTTGATATTCTCAATAGATGTTTAAGACTGAAACATTTATACTATCGCTCATCAGGTTCTGTAGAATAATATCAAGTTATAATTATTAAACATCAGGCCCTTTTCTATTTTATAAATAAGGTTGAACCTATTTTTAAAGAGATACAAGGTATTCCCCTTACATAAATATATACCAAAATTCGTACATTCTAAAAAATAAGTATATTACAAATTCTAAATTGCAATGTGCAGTAGTATTATTGGAAGATTTATATAAAATTGGTAACTTTCAATTATGGCATATTCAATTTGAATGAAGTGTATCCATATTGGCTCATTATCCGATGACTCCGTTCAAAATTAAAATAACCACCTGATTTTAAACGCTATAATAACTTAAAAGCTATAGCGTTCTATAATTAATATCTAACAATACCCTCGCAAGTATGAAATCCCCCCCCTTATGCATTAAGGCATGTTTCTTGCTTTTATTTATACTCAGTGCATTTATTTGCTCGAACTCAAACCGTCCAGGAACTACAATATTCCATTTCTCGACCCGAGCTTACCGAGAAAGAGCGGATCAATACCTTATATACCCTGAGCCGGGAATTGACCTACGTCGACAATATCAAATCACTGGAATACGCCGAAGAGGCTCTTACACTGGCGACCGATATCAACGATATCGATGGTATAGCCTATAGCTATAGGATTTTATCGAGCATCTATGCTTTGAACGATAATTATTTTATGGGCATGGAATATATACAAAAGGCCATCGATATTTTTGAAGATCGTGGGGATAAAAAAGGATTGGCGAATTGCTACATATCGTTGGGACATATATATCGCAGCCTGAACAATCGTGAACAGGAAATAGAATATCATAAAAAATCCTTTGAAGCCTTTACCATGCAGGGTATAAAGGAACGTATCGGGGTCAGTGCACATAATCTCGGGGAAAGTTATTATAACAACAAAGAATTTATAAAGGCAGAACAACTTACCAGGTTGGCTATACAGATCAACGATTCAATTGCCAATCTCCCCGTAATGTCAAGTTGTTACAAGGTAATGGGACTGATAAAAGAAAATGAAGGCCAACTTGACTCTGCCGGTCATTATTTTAAAAAGGTTATTAGTATTTCGGATGAACTAGGGGACAACGCTCAAAAAGTAGCTACGGCAGAAGCTTTTATACACTTGGCCACCATGGCGGGATCTGCAAAAAATGATGCCCTTGAATTTGAATATCTGGCAAATGCAGAAGCCTTTTGCAGAAAATACAATTTAAATAAATTCTTGCTTCGGGTATATCGCGAAATGCAAACGTTCTACTTAAAGCGGAACAATATAGAGAAAACAGGGTTATACCTCAATGAATACGATGAAATTTCCCAGGACCTGCAAAGAGTCCAACTTGAAGATCGGAACAGGCTCACGAAAAGTATGGCCTCTATTCATAATCTTAACAAAACCACCGATAAGCTCCTTAAAGAAAATCTGGCACAGGCCTCTAGTATATTTAATCGGAATGTAAGTTTACTGATCGGCTCTTTATTCCTGATCACGTTGGCCGTAGTACTTGGAAAGGTGAAAAACATCAATGGAAAACTTAAATCTCGAAACGCAACCATAAATCAACAGAAAGCCGAGTTACAGGAACTTAATGCAACTAAAAATAAGTTCTTCAGTATTGTCGCACATGATCTGAGAAGCCCATTGACCTCCCTTAAATCCTTTAGCTCTGTTCTGGTTGAACATATCGATTTCATAAGCAAGGAGGAAATACAGGATATGGGCAAAGAACTTGGCAAATCCTTGGACAATACCCTGAAAATGGCGGACAACCTTATCATATGGGCACAAAGTCAGATGAATGTGATAAAGGATAAAAAAGAAGCGATATCTCTTAAAGTGACCGTATATGAGATTTGCGAGATATTCTCGGTAATTGCGAATAACAAGGAGGTAGAGTTGACAGCTTTGGTTACCGGCGACCCCCATATTATCGGGGATAGGGATCAGGTTGAATTCGTTATCCGCAATCTGGTCAACAATGCCATTAAGTTTACCCCAAGAAAGGGCTCGGTCAAGGTAACCGTAGTCCAAACTTTAGACCGCATTATAATAACCGTGTCCGATACGGGCGTTGGAATGTCGCACGAAATCAGTGAAAGTCTTTTTTCAGTTCAAAAACCGAAAGGCATTAATGGAACGGAGGGCGAAAAAGGAAGTGGGCTTGGCCTTGTACTAAGTAATGAGTTCATTAAAAGAAACGGAGGTGAAATCCATGTTGCCAGTGAAGAAAATAAAGGTACCGACATTACGGTAACTTTTCCCCTTGGGCATAAGTTGCCTGATATATAATTCTACATTTAAAGAACTATTGCAGTAAAGAGGCTCCGATGATTGATGGCTTCCTCAGCTATTGAATGAATACTTTAGTTGAATTTTACAAATTAAGCCTTAGTGTCCCAACCTATCCTTTATTTGAACTTTCACAATACAATTTAATAACAATTTGGATAACTAAATTTCTATCCCAACCGATTTGAACTAAATAACTTCGCAGTGCCATTCGTGGATACGTTCTTAAGTTTGAATTAGCGAGTTTGAGCCGGTAAAAGTTATCGGCTTTTTTTATATAAATTGGCGGAGAAATTAAATCTCTAATTATCTTTTCCAATTACGACTTGGTGTCCTAACTTGTATCTTTTAAAAAAATTTAAGTACTGGACAATGCCATTTCATATGGAGTTGTATTTTATTGCTTTTTTTTCAATTCCCGGACTGCGTAACTTTTATTCCATCGAAATAATTACCAGCTTGAAGTCCAATTAGCAATACCCTCTCAGTTGTAGATTGATTTTGTTGCATTGAAATATAAATCTCTGTTGAATTTTTTCTTTCAATAGAGAATTCAGCTTGTTCAATAATAAAATTCTCCTTAGTTGTATCAATTCCATCTAAGTCAAATTGCTCACCGTTCATAGTAACTTCGCCAATCCACCATCCAGTTCCTTCCGTTGATATTTCAACATTGTTATTCGTTGAAGAAAATTGTACTTCTTTTTGTGACAGTTTTATATTATCGTCCCAGTCTCCATCTTTAGAGTCTGAACACGATAAAACAACTAGAAGCAATAAGGTTAAAGCGATAATTTTTTTCATTATTATATTCTATTAAGTAATTAGACAGCTGTTTTAAATACAGTTAAACACATTGATTTACAACGATTGATCTCGAATGTAAGTTTATCGTTTATATATACTTTTCTTCATTGATAAAAGCCTAAGTTTTCTAATTTAGAAATATCTGAAACGTTAGTTCCGATAATAATCCGTTGCCCAGTTCCACAACCACAGGATTCACATAGTGTATCCAAAGGTGAATTATTGTCAAAACCCAAACTAGTGACGACTATATCTTCACTTTCTAAATATTGCGTAACTGCAACTTCAGTTTCATCAATTGAATTATTTTCCCCTGTATTCCAAGGATCACCGCATTTTGTTTGATTCCAGAACAGAAAATTTTCATTGTCACTTAAATCATCATTGTTGTTACAACTAAAAGTAACTAGGACAAGAATTCCAATAAATATTTTAATCTTCATTTCATCGTTTAATTAAACTTTTACTGTAATTGATTTTAACTCAAAGTACTATTCGGCTTTTAATTTACTTTTTAGCATATCTATTTTTTCTTGAGAAAAATCATTTTTGCCTACCTGTAATGCCTTGGTAAAATATTTTAGTGCTTGAGTAGAGTCTTGTTTGGCTAAAAAGCAATCCCCCATTGAATCGTACACATTAGAACTTCTAGGATAATTCTGTATGTTCAAATTAAATAATGCAAACGATTTTTCATTCATATCGTTGTTCATGAATCCATATCCCATATTATTAATAAACTGTTCAGATGGGATAATCTTGTAACCAAATTTATTTGAAATATTCTCATAATGTGAATTGATCATTTTTAAAATATCGTCGGTGGACATGGTCGAATTTTGGGAATATAAATCATTAACACCATCAAGCCTGTACCAAGGAAAAAGAAAACGTAGTGCATCGTACTCCGTAATAAGTGGAACACTACCATGGTCATCATCCGGATAGTATTCCCATTTAAATAACAAATTATTGTATTCCTTGGACTCAAGGGATTTTACAAATTTCATTATCGACTTCATCTGTATAGTGTAATATGTGTCGGGAACGGTATCACTTTGGACACTTTCAATGTCCATGCCTTCTTCCAATGTATTTGCAACACCAATAAAAAGGCTCTTGTTTTCAAACCTATTCTTTGTCAATAACGAATCGGCAAAATTAAGAAACCCTCTGTTATCCCACCATAAACTTGGATCGATTGCTACATAATTACTAAAAAGCTCAGGTCTGGTCACAAGGGCATTAATAACGCTCAAGCCTCCAAAAGAATGACCGACAAAAGTTCTATAGCCAGATGCCGGGTATGCCTTTTCCATGTGTGGTATTAATTCTTCTTCAACAAAATCAAGAAAATTGTTTCCTCCGCCCGAGATATATGGAATACTATCACCCGAAATAAAGTCGATATCGACCTGTGATGGTGTTAAATCCAGTGTCCTATTAGTATTGGCTATTCCTACTACTATCATTTCCGGTACAACCATATTTCCACTGGCGAGACTTAATTGATCTACCATGCCAGCTAAAGACTTGAAATGAGAAGGTCCATCTAACAAATATAGTACTGGATATTTAGCTGCTTCATTTGATTTCTCTTTTGCGCTTTCAGGTATATAAATCCATATTTCCCTAGACTCGCCCAAAACATTTGAATATATACTATCCACTTGCCCTATGACCAGTGAACTTTCATTAATTAGATTTTTCTCGGTTTTCTTTTTGCAACTTATAGAATTCAAGGTGACAAAGGTGAATAATACAATTCTAAAAATTAGTCTAAGGCATTGGTTTTCCATTTCGTTATCGTCTTATAATATTTCACTGTTTATGACAGGTTATTACAACTCAGCGTTTATTTGAACTTTGTCCTTCTAAATTTACGAAATTTCGTCAAGCATGGGAAGGCGGTTTTTTATTTAAAGCTTTTTGTTACAAATGACCTTTGAGTCTATGTTTTAAATTGGTAACGCAACGTTTTCAATAATTGACATCTCTTCTAAAATACCTTTTATGCAAACTAAATCCGTCTTGCTTTTAATATTCGTCTTATTCTTGGCCTGCAACAAAAACGATGATGGGGAACCTTCTTTTCCGAATAACTATTTCATTGCCCAAAGAGCCGATATTACATGGCAAGGATCCACCGAAATCGTTTTGACTGCTAGTGACACACTTATCTTTTTAGCGGTCGGGAACGGTCTGGATAATGGTGTATTGGTCGCCAAAATAAAATTTGACGGGATCGGATCCTATATCTTGAATGACCTCGATGGTATTTACTACAATACTTTGGGCGGTGATGTTTTGATAAGTCAATACGCCATTGAAGATGGCTCAAATGGTATATTTTCCATCTCAACTTATGAGGAAGGAAACAGATATATTGAAGGTGGTTTTAAAATGCCCCTAAGAGCGACTATGCTAACTAATCCTGAAATAAAAGATAGTACACTTACAATTTCCGATGGGCAGTTTAAAGGCTTTATACGAGGGGAAATTTTACAATAATGGAATTAGCTATCCTTTATTTGAACCTTCACCATAACTCGGTACGAATAGTTGTGTGATTAAGCCCCTAGTTTAGTTAAATCCACACTCGTAATTTCTTCAAATATTTGAGCAGCTAAATCCGTGTCAATTTTTCCCATTCCAAAACTTACAATCTTCCCGATAAGCATCATTTTCAAATCTTTTTTACTAATTTTTTTACTTTTTGATTTTAGTTCCTCAATTTCATCAAATATTATTTCTTGTCCATAACCAAGTTTTTCAAGTTTCTCCAACACAGAGTTAATTCGGTCGTGAAGTTCTGTGAGTTCCTTTAGAGAGTAGTCAACATCGTCATCCGTTAATAGATTTTCTGGAACTTGGTAATTTTCAAATATATTTTGCTGGCGTTGAATTTCAGAGTTTAGATACCGAATATTGCTCAATTCTGAACGATTAATTTTCTCTTTTTCCTTTAAAAAATTCAGTTCCTTACTTTGTCTCTTTTTAGTTGCAGTATCTATGGCTTTTGTCAAAGAATCCTGATTTCGGGACAACTCTTTTCGTTTATCGGCCAGCTTTTTTTCAAAGTCGGCAACTTTAGCACTTACACGAATTAATTCTTTAGATTTAGTATCTATTTGTCTTTGATAGCTTTGAAATGTAGCAAGGTTTTTTAATGAAAAAGCTTTTTTAGATAAATCATTGATTTTAGAATTCAAATCAACTTCTTTTTTCCTTTCAGCAACCTGCCTTTTCATTAAATCGGCAATTTGAGAATTTGTTTGGTTTACTTTATTTTGATAGCTACTTACTGACATTATTGGCTGGTTTTCAAATTACTTGCAAATTAGGGTCATAGTGCATACATCTTTTATATCCTCAAGTTAAGAAATATTAGAAAAGCGCCTATTTACCTATTTTAAACAATCGTTTACTTGAACTTTGAATTCATTTTATACTTTCGGATTCTATTTATAAATATTGCTATTAATCCTATAATTACAATTGAAATTAGAAAACCTATATATCCGTAGGCAATAGTCGACCAGAAAATTAAATATAATCCCAGCCAGATTACGAAAGCTAGAATAATCCATTTTTTATAATTCACTTGCAATATTTATCCTTTATTTGAACTTTTCAATAAGTTTATTATATTTTCCAGAGACCTCAATAGAGTGATTTCCAAAATCACTTACCACCTTGAATTTTATATTGTTATTAGTTAGAAATGTACTTACTCTTTCAAGCTCTTCAGGGGAACCTGATATTTCAATTTTAGCCATGAGAATCTTTTGATTGGATATTTAGTTTTAAGCAAATAGTGTATTTAATCATCCTTTATTTGAACTTTACAAATTGCAACATAGTGTTTTAACTTAATTATTTCAAATGGTTTATAGTTAGCTGATATCTTAACCATATAATTTTTTGAAAAATAGATCAACTATTTTCTGGTTTTCCGGAAAATTATGTACTTCCTTTATTTTGTTATTTTCAATACGCCATAATAGACAGGACATGTTATCTAGGTTCTCCTCATTTTCTAGATTACTCCAATTTCTATGGCAATCTATTACATGGGTATCATTAACGCCCATTACAATAGGTTCTGCTTTGAATGAGCCTTTTCCTAATTTTTTGAAATACCCTAGTACTTCTTCTATACCATTTTTAGTCCCGCTAAGAGGATGCTCTCCTGGTATATGCCATTTAATATTTTCATCGAGCACTTTCTTGATACCATTAGAATCATTGTTGCCATAGGCAGTAAAAAAATCATGAATTAAATTTAAATTGGGATGTTCTTGTTGCATAAATTCGAATTTTTTATTGTTATTTAGTCTGTGTAAGGCGCTAAGTAATGATATACATACAATATTAAAGTACCAGTTGGAAATGTTGTTTTCTGAATAATATCAAGTCTTTCTATATTAAATTTCCTCTCTTGACTTAAGCACGAGTTTTCCACCAATAAAATAAGATGATTTTTACTAAAACTTAACTGACATAAGTTTAGTTTGTACGATGTTCAACAGAAAAATTTTATAGCACCATTCGAAATAAGTGCATAGGCAGGTAATCAATTCCTTGAAATAATAATTGGTTTTGAGTGAATCCTATCAATGAGATTTAGGGCTTGAAAATGAGAAATAAAAACTAATTCCAAATAATCCTTTAATTAAACTTTAAAAATTACGACAAGGCGTCCTTACTCGTCTGTTAAATGTACTATTTTCAAATCTGATATTTCTTATTTATAATATGAATTAACAACCCTTTAAAACTAGCACAAAAACAGCACTATCGATAAAAAGTATATAACTCCGATGAACAAAAACGCTATTCAACACTTTTCATCATTTTGACATCATAAAAGCCTCACTTGACAACAAGTGGGTTTTTCTCGTGCCTTTCACTTGTACATTTGTTAGAGAATAAAAACACAAATTGTTATGAACCCTAAGACTAAGAGTTTACTATATTTTACAAGTTTCGTTATAGCTGTATTAAGTTACTATAATATAGAAAATAGCAACATACAAAATACTGAAATAGCAATACATTCACAAGCTCAAGTTTCTACCCAAGAAGCTTTGAACTAAAACATATAACACGAACATACCTACTTGAGTAAGGGCTTGGAGAGATCCAAGCCCTTTTTTGTTTTTATAACCTGGTTCCTGCTTAAATACAACACGTTTTAAAAATCCTTTATTTGAACTTTCAAGAAATGGACTAAGGCTTTTCATAGGAGGTTTTGTTGTAGTTTGTTTTTCTACAGTTCTATTATTACCAAAAATTGAAGTGATGACATTTCCGTAAGTTCTATAGTTTCTTCTTTAAAAGTAACGCTAGAAGGAATAAAATAGGTAATGTCACAAGGTATTCTTGTTAGCTCTGCCTCAAAATCTAGATCAATAGCCTCAAAACCATCTAAATAGATAGTATAATGAAATGATGATTCATTAGGAATGGACAGGTTCAAGGAGTTATCGAACTCTTTAATGTCAGCGTCAGGAACGGCAAACACACTTGCTGGAATAAATTGAAATCCTGCATTTGGAAAGTCTCCTTCAACGGTTATATTGTTAGGGTCAATATTTTCATTTTCGATTAGGTTAGCACCAGTAGCGTCAACTATTCTGATAAACAAAGATGGGAATGCAGGGTCAAAAATCTCACAGTCAATTCCGTCGTCGTCACTCGTACAACTTGGAAATAAGAATCCGATAATAATAATTACGAAAACTTTTTTCATAATTCGATTTTCAAATAAATATTAAAATTGTCCTTTTTTTGCCAAACTGTAGACGTCTCCGATTGAATTGGTTAATGTCAGGGTATCCTTAGCAAATTTAAAATCCCAAGTGTCACTCAGTATTAAGCTCCAATCAAATTCGGCGGTCCAAGGGCATTGATTTTCAAACTTTATAGTCCTGTCTGAAATTGAGTAATTACCATTACAAATAGCAGGAAATTTCATGATTTCGCTTTCTCCAGAAAAAGTGGCATCGTTTAATGATAGTTCCACATTTGAGATATTCTCTCCTCTTTGAAAAGTCCCGATGTATTGCCCATCAATATCTCTTTGGACATCATCATTATCACAACCGAATATTATCAAAACCCCGATAAACAAAATCAAGATATTTGCTTTCATTTTTTCCTTTTTCAATTAGATGAAACTAATCCTAAAAGGTTGCTTCAAAATGCACTACAACGTAAGGATATGTGTACTCTTACATATACTGTATTAATATTACTGGATTATAATTTCATCCTTTATTTGAACTTCGATAACGGTTCGGCTAAACGTAGTGCGGAAATAAGGAATCTTTTCGTTTCCGTCTGCGCACGAAGCTAAAGCTTATGGATTTAGTTTTATCTTTTCTTGTCCAAAGCTAAATCCATAAGATTTAGCAACTTTATAAATATACAAAGACCTTTCAATTTTGTCCTAAAGTCCGCATTACGTTAGGTATTGTTGCCAACTGTTTTTCTCCGTTCGAGTAAAAGTCCATCAACACAACTGTTGCGTTTGAGTTGAAAGTCCGGCTTTTTGATTATTTCAATATGCTATAATTAGTGTAGTAAAATTCAACTTCACTGTTTGGGTCTTCTTCAAAGTATTCAATTCTTAAAAAAGGTTCTTCTTGAAAAAAATAGAAATCTTTTGGATTTAGTATTAACTGTGAACCGTCAGTTTTCGTAATGGTGAAGGAAAATTTTCCATTAGAGTCCTGATTCCATTCTCCTTCTATTTCCAGTTCAGGATTATCTCCACATTGCCCTTCCGCAATCTTAATGCCATCCGCATAACGTAATCTTCCATTTTCATAAAAAGTATAGGTATCATACCACTCGCATATGTCTTCGTTAGTAAAAACGTCACTCCCATCTTTGTAAACGATATGTTTAGAATAAGGTTCCCATCTTCCAAGAAGTAAAGTTTCATCTAGCAATTCGACTTCGTCTTTATTACAAGAAAATAAAATAATAACGGAAAGTAAGAGAAGGATATTCTTCATGATTAGTTGTTTTTAGTTCCAAAAACTTAATCAATTTTTGTGCCAAAAAACTTACAATTACAAAGGAGGTTTCTTAGGGAGAGAATTTTTCAAAATAGTTGGTAACAATTAAATAAATAACATTTTTTATTTACTTCCAATACGAGATATATGTAACGTATATTATACATATCTTCTATAAGTTCAAGTTAAAAATTAATAGGAAAGTATGTAACCAAGAACATTAAAAAATCCTTTATTTGAACTTTACATTTTCAATTTTAAAGTTCATTACAGTAGCCTCATGATTTTCAGGTGTCAAATTATCTGGAAATAAAGAAAATGTCGCTTCGCTAAATATTGTATTTAACTTGTACTTAGTGTAATCTGAACCCATTTTATTGAGCATCGGAAGGTATGCAAGACAGAACAATCTTTTCGATTCAAAAAACTCGGTTTCGCTTGAAATAGTAAGGGCTATTTTATTCATTGATAAAATAACGAAACATTGTGTATTTTCTTACATTACAAAACCTATCACTTAAATTTTACGAATCGGAACCAAGTGTCCTCTCCTATCCTTAATTTGAAAGCTTATCAACATAGTCGGTGTTTCAAAATTGACATCCTTAGTTTATTCTCCATTCATACAAAATCTTTGGATATAATCATTGGTATATCGTTAAGATGAGTTTCAAATGCCCTTTGATTCCACCAATGTCGTGAAGTAGCTCAGAACCTCTATTGTTACATACTGCTATTTGATACAATGCGGATTTCCGTTTTCAGCTCCGTTTCCGATATATGCATTTTATCGATATCCTTTACTTTAAATTTAGTTCGGCTAGTTCAATTAACTTCCATTAGCGTTTGCCAATAAATTGCCATATCGATGCAGATGACTATAAATTGATTAGATCAATGCTTTTCAAGTGATTGAACCCTCGCCAGATTTTGTAGAAATAAGACCACTCTCTCTTGGTACTCGTCCGGAATCCTCCCACCGATTATCCATACGTTCAGAGCATATTTACGACTATCAAGCATAAATTCTTCCTTGAAAAACAAAAGCGCCTTCTCTCGATTATCATTATCTAGATCCTTGAACAATCTTCTAATATTTCCTATCATAAAATATAAAAAAAGTAAATATAAGATATTTACCCAATCATGATTCTAAAATTTCTGGTGGTATGAATTAAATAATATAATTTTCCATACGGAACGAGCGTCTATAAGTTTCTAACAACGTTCTTGAATTTTGTAAAATGAAATGGTTATTCCTAGAATTAGAATCGAAAAGATTTTCTATTATGGCTTGGGATACTTGAAAAAGTTTTCTCAGAAACTTATTCCATCATTTTTGAACTTAAGGTTCCACCTCTAACAATTATGAAAACAAATAATCAATTCAAAAAGACCCTAGACCGGAGCGGTCATCCAAAAGTTTTCGAACTGTACCCCAAAACGATGTTAAAGAACCCGTAGAAATGGATGTAAGCTCGCCTAAAAGCAATAGATTTTGAAAAAAGCTTTTCACCACTATCGGTAGGCAAAGTTTTCGACCTTTGGCAATAGGCCATACCCCAATTGGGGAAATATCTTTCCTTTACATTGCCCTCCCATAAAAGTTGTCTTGTATGGTGCCTATGATCAAGCTTGATTTTATTATATAATTACAGCACCCCTTGTTTATCATCTTCCAATATCTGTACAAAATTATTTTTGTAGTACACTACGCATCCGGTAAGGTTCTTTTTCAGATTCCTATTTCTGGACTCCTCAAAAATTTGATCAAGATGCTCCTCTTTAATTCCAGGTGCGGAAGTGGAGCGATAGTTCAGTTGGTATATATAAGACTTGGTTACTAAATGTTCAAAGTTAAACTTTTATTTAAGTTTTACAACTTGCGATATTGTACACTAACCCATCCTTTAAATATACTTTACGAATTACGACATGGCGTCCTAACTCATCGTTTATTTGAACTTTTACTTAAGGTGTTTCGGAAAATCCATCATACCTCCGAGGACCCTAACAATGAATATTCCTTTCAGGTCGATATAATAGAAGATTACATGTGATTTGTATCTATATCGCAGCAGCATTTGATTTTTGACGGCAACATACCTTCTACCCAACTCCGGATTATCGGCCAGTTCTGCTAAAGCTTTCTTTAAGCCACTAGCATATTTTAGAGATTGATGTTCTCCGAATTCTTTTATGGTGTATCTGGCAATGGACTTGATATCGCTCTTTGCCTTTGTACTAATTACATAGCTAGTTTTCGGCATTGTGCTCGTTTATTGCTTCCTCCCAAATACTATCTATAGTAGCGTCGGATGGCCCGCTCTCCATTCCTTCTATCAACGCCTCGTTCAGGTCAACGATGCGCTTTCTTCGTTCTTGGTCCTTTCGAATAATATCTCTGACGTATTCGCTGTCGTTAGTGTAAAAACCCTGTTCAATCAGACTTTTTACATAAGCCTCCTGTTGTTCTGTAAATGTGATAGATTTTCTAATTACCGCCATAATGAACCAATATTATTAATAATGGTGCAATTTAAAAATAAAATATGAGCTAAGCAACTATCCTCTAATTGAACTCTACGATTTACGACATGGTGTCCTAACTCATCCTTTATTTAGACTTTTATTTGCGAAAAAGTTTGTTGAAATTTTTGAATTTTAATGCGTCAGCTATTTCCAGAAAAACGTCAAGTTTGATAGAGTAAGTATCTTGTTCCCATTCGCAAATACGTTCAGGGCGCCTATTAATCAATTTCCCCAAATCGACTTGTGACAGTTTTTTTTCCGTGCGCATCTGTCTAATATATTTGCCAGTCAAACGACCCTCTTTCATAGTTGGAAATTAATAAATCCTTTAATTATACTATTCAATTTACGACATGATGTCCTAATCAATGTTATTTCTATCCTAACAAAGGCCATTCGCCATACTGCCCTTCTGCTTGTTCAATTACTTCTTTTAAGAGCTTATCTAATTCCGAGAAAGGTACTTTTCCTCGAAGCTCTTTTTTAACTGCTAAACGTATGGCTGCTCTTGCATTTTCTTTCTTGGTCCAATCTAGCTGAAGGTTTTTCTTTACAGAGTCCACAACTGTATGAACCAAGTCCTGTACTGGTCCAGCTTCATTTAAGATGGCGCTATTTGCAGATAGTAGATCATAAAAAGCGAGTTCGTCTTCGGTAAGCCCTAGTTCTTTTGTACGCTTATCGTCTGCTTTCATCTCATTTGCAATGTCTAGCAAGTGCTTTATTGCTGCAATGGAATCTAAACTGTTCTTATGGTATTTACCCAATACTTTTTCAAGTTCGTCTTTAAGCTTTCTTCCTTTTTTAATGTTTTTGCTCATACGTACTTTCAATTCATCATTGATGATACGGCGTAAGAGTTCTATTTTAATATTTTCTCCTCCTTTATCCTTTACAATGGCTTGGAAAGAATCATCTACGATAGAAATATCAATCTTATCTAAATTGTACATGGCAGCTAAATCGACAATGGCTTGTGATTCTAACGACTTACTGATAAGGTCTTTAATACGGTTATTTTTGGTTCGCTGAGCTCCTGGAGGATATTTTATTTGTCTTATCCTTTCTCTAAATTTTTGTACAATGGCAACGTCTTCTTGAATCTCCCAAATGCGTTCATCCGAATTGGTCATAGCCATTAACTCACTTAACTTACGTTCTTCCCTCAAATAGTTTTCGGTGATCTCATCCGTTCGTAACAATAAATTTAAACCGCGAGTAAACCATTGCATTAATTCTGTTTCTTGCATTGATTGCACAGCATCCAATTCAAAACCACCTACCAAAGATTTAACGATACTCAATTGTTCTAAACACAACTCCACAGCTGCATCTAAATCTAGAGTAGGTTTTCCTGCTCCGCCACTGCCGGTATATTTTTTAGTGGCTTCTGCTAAAAAGCCTGATATGCCAATGAAATCAACTACCAGTCCATTCGGTTTTCCTTCAAAAACTCGGTTGACACGTGCAATAGCTTGCATTAGGTTATGACCTTTCATAATCTTGTCCACATACATGGTGTGTGCGCAAGGTGCATCAAAACCGGTTAACCACATATCACGGACAATGACCATTTTCAATGGGTCTTCAGGATTCTTGAATCTTGACTTTACCGCTTCCATTGCATCTTTGGTTCGCATATGTGCATTCCAACTTACAGGGTCTTTTCCTGGGCTACTGGTCATTATTACAGCAATTTCAGGGCAATCTTCTAAAGCCGTCAAAGCATCGTACATTTTAACGCAATTACGGCGGCTCATACAAACTACCATAGCTTTGCCATCTAAAGTTTTAGTACGTGCTTTAAAATGTGTTAAAATATCTTTAGCTACTGTCTTTACACGGTCTTCTGAACCTGCGGCATCTTCAACAGCTGCCCAAACACCAACAGTGGTGTCTTCTGCTTGCTCTTCAACTTCTTCTAGTTCTTGGGTGTATTTTGCTTTTATATTAAGTGGTACCATTTTAGGCTCGTAGTAAATTGGTACCGTGGCGCCATCTTCAACGGCTTGTTTAATATCGTACGTGTGAATAGTGGGACCAAAAACCTGCTCAGTATCTGCATCTTTGCCATCAACGGGCGTACCTGTAAAACCAATAAAGGAAGCATTAGGTAATGCACGGCGAATGTTCTGGGCAAAACCACCACTTTCAAAACCGTATTGGGTACGGTGCGCTTCATCTGCCATAACAATTAGGTTATAGCGTTCACTCAAAATTGGGTGTTGAGTTTCTTTGCCGTTTTCTAAATCTTTCAACCTAAATTTCTCAATGGTCGTGAAAATAACACCACCACCGTCAGAGCTTAATAATCTTCTTAAGTCATCGGTACTTTCGGCATGCTGAACATCACCTACCAAATCTTTGGCGAGCACAAAATTTTCATAGAGTTGTTGATCAAGATCTGATCGATCCACTTGAATAACAATAGTTGGATTCTTCAATTCTGGTCGTTGGCGTAGAATACCAGTTAAAATTGCCATACTAATACTCTTTCCAGAACCTTGGGTGTGCCAAATAACACCTAAACGTCCATCTCCATTTGGTTTTATATTCTCTAGGCTGCTTTCTACGGCTCGGCTGATACCCCAATACTGGTGGTACTTTGCGCCTTTCTTTATAATCTTGCCATTGTGGTCTTCGTGAAAGATGAAATGCTGTAAATAATCTAATAGCGTCTTTTTGGGGAATAGCCCATGCAATAAGGTTTCTAATTGCAACTCTGCTTTTTGCTCGGTGTCGTCTCCATCTAAACTTTTCCATGGAGCGAACCATTCTAAGGCTGATGAATACATACCGTGTAAAGCCTCCAGACCGTCTGATGCTATACAAATGGCATTGTAATCAAACAACTGTGGAATATCCAACACATAGTTATGTATCTGTCGATGTGCATTTTCAACCCCTACGGTGGAATCAAACGGATTTTTAAATTCAAAGACAATAAGCGGCAGCCCGTTGATAAAGATAATGAGGTCAGTACGGCGGCTATTTTTACCTACAATACTGACTTCGTCTGAAACTATAAAACTATTGTTTTCTGGATGTGCATAATCAATAGGATATATGTGTTTCGCTTTCTCATTGCCCTGTGCATCTTTCCAAGCAATATCTATACCTTGGGTTAGTTTGCGGTGAAAATCTTGGTTACGGTAGGCGACCTCCATACCCTCATGTTGGGTAAATTGGGCAAAAGCCTCATTGAGTGCTGTTTCTGGTACGTTAGGGTAGGCAGTTTTTAGAAAGTTTTTTAATTCATTTTCTAAAACTACTTTTTTAAGGTCACGTTCTAGTGCATTACCGGGTATATGGTTATAGCCTAAACTATTTAACCAAGCTATGGCAGCATTTTGGGCGGTATGTTCGTTTAAACTCATAAGGCTGCAGTTATTTCTTTCTCAAATTCCTTTAAGCGGACTTCCCCGGAAATGAATTTGGGGAGTAGGGTGTCTCGGAGATTGGTAAGGGTTTGGTTTTCCTCTGTGTTTGCCCAAATCTGCTCGTACAATTCAGTAACATATATTTCAAATTTTCTCAATACGTCTTCGTCGGGCAATATAATGTCCAAAAAGTTTAATAGTTTAGTTGTTAAACTAGGGATTGCCGAACCGACATCCATGTCTGCTAATTTCATGGTTTTTAAAAGATGAAAAGTATACTTCAGGATATTTTCTTTTCTCATTTTTGTATAAAACATTGTATCAACAGACCAAAAAGGTTGATTTACAAGAAAGATATTGCTTAGTGTACCTTTTCTAGGGACTAAAACAGATTCACTATCATATAAGAATGTGTCAACATACCTCATTATTCCACCTGAACCATAAACTGGAATGCTGCCAGTATCTAGTTTTTTATGGTCTTTGCCATATTTGATTTCAACTAACTGTTCTAACTTAATAACTTGCCACCCCTCAGGAATTTTGCCCAACTCAGAGTCAACGAACTTAGCCTCTTTAAATGGACCAAAATCTACAAACCAATGTTTGTAAAGTGTCATTGCCATGTCTTCTAACGTTTTGTTCATGGCAAGGTTGTTCTCTATTTTGTTGTCTATGGCAGAGAGGATGTTGGCGATGGCGCGTTGTTCGCTGTCATTCTCAGGTATTTCGAATTCTAGCGAGTTTAAAGTTCCTTGAGTTAAAAGTGGTTGACTAGAGCCAGTTGAAAATTGATTTAAATTTGCTTTTTTGAGTAAATAATAAATAAACTTAGAATTATTTTTATTTTTAGCTATTCCAAATAATGAATTATCCGAGACCCATAGTTCTCTATTTTCATAATATACTGCGCCGCAATACGCACCTACCCGTCCAATTAAAATTGCCTCTTCATTCAAATTAGTTTTGTCACCATAACCTAGTATACCGTTTCCTCCGTAAATTGGATATATCCCTTTGTTCTTTGGCTTTGTTTTGCCATTCTTTATATGAAGAATCTCTCCAAGCTTATATGTTTTCCAGTTTTCGGGCATTTACAGCGTATGTTTGTGTGTGATTCCTTTATGTATTGCATTCAAAATACTTTGTGCAAAATCAATATTTCGGTCCATTGCGGTAGCAATAGCTATGGTAATAGGACCAGTTTCGGTTGCCAATTCAGTTTCGAACATATTTAAAATATTAATTCTTAATGCGGCATTTAATTGAAGTACTTCTTGCATTTTTCTGCCCATAACTTGTGCAGCTGCGTTACTGATGTCAAAATTTTCAGCATCGAACAAATCTGCATATGCAGAGTCTTCTACAAATAGTTCCGGTTCGTAAAGTGGCCATGCTGCCTCAAGTAATGCAGCAATGTCACCAAGGTCTTTTGTACGAGACGGTTTCTCAGACCATGCAATCAGCTTTAAAATAACCAAACCATGCGATGGGCTAACCGGTATACTATAACCTTCAGGGTGTTCAAACACTTCGGTAGCTGAGGCAACTTCGGTCATGCCAACAGTAGATAGTGCTATTTGCTTCTCTGTAAATGATACGGTATCGTCTTGCGCAATTAGACCATAAGGCAAAAGGTCTATAACAGTATTTGATTTGGCATGAAACAATCGGTAGGGCATTTGTCCTTTGGTATCTTCAAAACCATGTTGCTTTATTTCTTTTTTTAGGGCTTCAAAACTGGCGTGGTCTGGTACCATTACTGCAAAATCAATATCTGCCGTTGCCCTACTAGGTTTTGCTCCCGCTTTATATAATGCTACATCTCTCGCATTGGCGCCAATGAGGTAATAACTAATACCGTGAGAAGCAAAAACGCGTTCCAAAATTTGGTACACCTCAGTATGCTGGGAAAAAGAATAAATCTTAAAGCTTTTGTGCGATGTGCTCATTATAAATAATTTGTGCGGTTTCTATATTTCTAGGATCACCAGAATGTATTAGTTGGGCATATATTATCAATGGATCTACATTATTCTTACCTTTCATTATAGATGCCATACTTGTATTTCCCCAAAAAGGTTGATACAGCGTTATTTTGCCATTAGGGTCGGGTACCAGTTTTAAATCAGTCATAATTTCTTTGGCAGACAAGGTTGTGAAAAGTGAATATTTTTCAGGGTATAAATAATCGGTTAAAAGCGCCGCTCCTGGTTCGCCGCCCCACCATACGTTAGGTCTTAAAAATCTATCTTTCCAATGATCTTCAAGATTTCCAGTAAATGAATAGGTGCCAATTTTATAGTTAGGTAGTACTTTTTCATTAAGAATAGGAATCCATCTATCTAATAATTCTTCTTTACGAATGAGTTGATATTTTTTATCATTATTCCATTCCACTAAAAAACCTTCATCAAATAAGCCATTCATTATTTTACTTACACTTCCTACAGAAATGTTACTTAGGTGTGCCAACCTGCGAACAGTTTCGTTTACTTCCTCAGGACGATTTAATAATTGAAAAATTAATTGGGCACCAGCTTGTGTGAAAACTTTGGTAGTATCTGGTATAACAGGTTTACTATTACCATGCTCTGTGAAAATTTTAAGTTGTGGTATTTCTATATAAGCATTGCCATAACTATCTAAATAATTGATTTTATTTTTCTTTAATTGCTTTTTAGCTTTAGGTGTTATGTATTTGGAAGCAACTAATAAAGGATACTTTGCTGGCTGATTTAAAAGGATAGGCACATTGTGTGGTCTTATTTCATTTTTGAAATAGACACTTACTTCTTTACCGTTTAATGTATAAACAGGTAATTCATTCGAGTCGGGTGCCTTTTCATAGATAGCCTCAATATCTAACTCGAGTCTATCTATAAATTCCATAAAATATGCAAAATCTAATAACATGTTCATTTTTTTAGCTTGTTCACGTAACATGAACGGTCAAATGTAGTGAACAAAATTGATGATTTTATAGATTTGTTCATTTTTTAACTATGTTCATGAAACATGAACAATTAATTTTGATGAACAAAATCATTTAAAACTTATCAAAATTCTCCAGAATTTGTTTTTTTAAAGTTTCTCCTTTCTCAAACTGCTCTAATAAAGTAGCTTTCAAAGTCTCCATTTTTTCTTCAAACGGGATACCATCATCTTCTTCAGCTTCAGTACCAACATAAATGCCGGGAGTAAGTTTATAATCTTGTTTTTGTATATCTTCTAAAGTTGCAGCTTTGCAAAAGCCGTCAACGTCTTCGTAGGTTTTGCCAGCAGTTCTCCAATCATGATAGGTTTTAGCAATTTTATCAATATCGGCATCTTCAAAAATTCGCAGTTTACGGCTTGCCATGGTGCCCATTTTAGCAGCATCAATGAATAAAACTTCTTTCATCCGCTCGCGGTGCTCTCCATCTTTACCATCGCGGTTCTTGCTTAGAATAAACAAACAGGCAGGTATACCTGTGGTCAAGAACAGCTTGTCTGGCATACGAACAATACAATCTATCATGCCTTCATCTACCATATACTGGCGCACGTTCTTTTCTCCTTTTGTATTAGAGGTCATGGCTCCGTTTGCCATTACAATACCGGCAGTACCGGTATCGCTTAAATGGTTCCAGAAGGTTTGCATCCACATGTAATTGGCACTACCATCTGTGGTGAATTCTTCTCTTGGTCCAAAAAGTCTAGGGTCTTTTTCAGAAAGATCTTCAGGGTGCCAATTACTTACATTAAAAGGTGGGTTGGCAATGACATAATCTGCCTTTAGGTTAGGGAACTTATCATCTAACAATGAATTCCCTAATTTTATATCAAAAGATAGGTCTCGTAATAAAAGATTCATTAGACACAAACGCAGGGTTTGCGAAGTCATTTCTTGTCCGTAGATTGAAATATCACTTTTATTGCCACCATGTTCTTTAATAAACTTTAGGCTCTGTACAAACATACCGCCACTACCACAGGCTGGGTCAAAGATTCTACCTTTATAAGGCTCTAAAATCTCAACCAATAAACGAACAATACTACCAGGTGTAAAGAATTGACCGGCACCAGAACCCTCTGCCATAGCAAAACGACCAATGTAATATTCGTAAATACGACCAAGTATATCACTTTCAGGATTTTCCTTTTCAGAAAACTTTGGGTGCGACAGTAAATTGATTATTCCTCCGGTTTGTTTAGCCGATAATTCGCTCTTTACAAATATTCTAGGTAATAGGTTATTTAGCTGCGGGTTGTATGCTGATAACAATTCTTGAATGACATCAAAAGCATCATCAATAATAACTTTGATATTATCCTGCTCGGCATTGTCCTTGAAATACTGCCAAGAGGCTGTCTCTGGAATCATAAATGTATTTCGCGAACGAAATTCATCTGGATCAGATAACACGTATTTCTTTTCATCTTCATCTGTCGTGAAATAGGATGATGATGGCTCATTAAGTTCATTGGAAAGTTCTTCTTGAACTACCTCAAAACGTTCGCTTAAATGCTTTAAAAAGACAAGTGGTAAAATGTAGTTTTTATAGTTGTTTTCAGAGACTGCACCACGAAGTTCGTTGGCGGCGTCCCATAACTCTTTTTCAAAATCAATATCTGCTTTTGCCATATAGGGTATTAACTCTTATTTGTTGGGGGAAGTTTGTCTTGGAACTAGCAAAATAAACAAACCTTTTTAGATTAATAGCTATCAAGCTCGAATCTTAATTATTTATTTTTAATTCAACCAAATTTATTCTTTATCAGATTTGTATGGCCTTAGCTTTCCATTAAGTCCGCGATGTCTTAAATACTTGTAATAGGTCGCCCTAGAAATAGCAACACGTTCGCAGATTTCAGAAACGGTCAGCTTACCTTCTTTAAAGTACTGTTCGCAAATTATAGCTTTTTGCTGGTTCTTTTTACTGATTCCCGTAGGGGCACCAAGTATTTTCCCCCTTGCCCTTGCAGAAGCCAAACCCGCCTTTGTCCTTTCAATAATAATGTCACGCTCTAACTGCGCCAAGGCTGCAAAAAGGTTTACTATGAATTGTGAATGCGAAGACTTGTCTGTAGTATCTAGGAATGGTTCGGTAATACTGCGGAACTTTACACCTTTTTCGTTAAGTTGGTTGATGAAATTTGTAAAGTGGATCAAGCTTCTGGCCAAGCGGTCTAATTTCCACACTACGATAGTATCGCCTTCACGGGCATACTCCAAAAGTTTACTTAGACTTTTACGTTCTTCCTGGGAACTGGATACTTTATCTGTATAAATATTCTTTTCATCAATACCTTCTTTTAAAAAGGCATCCAATTGCAGATCCAGATTCTGTTCTGCGGTACTTACCCTAGCGTAACCAAAAACCATAACATAAAGTTTAAATAAACGTCAAAATACATACTAATAAATTAGTACGTTAATTTAAACTTTTTGAAATCAATAAACAAGGGTGTAAACTAAAGTTTAATAAAACGGTCGTTTGTTTATACTTTTTTAGTTCCGTAAAACGTGAATTACCAGAACTTTTAAAAAGAACGACAAATGGAACTGGATAAGGATTTGTTTGACGCGAATATCGATAGTCCCATAAAACGGCCGTTTTATGGGACCCAGAATTCTGCACTTATCTTCAAATAACTAATGAAAATAAACAATTTGTCATACCCATATAATCGATTTCTAAAATCCATTTGAAATTCTGCCCAGATAAATCCATATCTGAAATTGCTATGCAATATATTCTAGCGAATCTTAAACCAATAAGATTGTTTCAGCTTTCCCTACTTGTCCATTAGGTAAATGTAAATTTCTTAAGGTTTTAATAGTATAAATTTATTCCTTGATTATTTTGTGGGTTTCCTTTATCTTATCCGAAACAATTTCCAGTATGTACAACCCTTTTTTAAGAGCTGTTATATCTAAATCAAACTTCTCGTTATTAAAAGTTCCCTTACCATTCATAACCTCAATGTTGTTTAAATCAATAAGTTGGTAGCCAAAAACATCACTATTCCCAATTTCCGCTGATTTAAAGTCTCCAAATGTGGCACTCTCCTTGGAGATAGTAATTGTTGTACTTGCGGGATTAGGACTTATACGATAATAACCGTATCGCCCAGGTATTGGTCCTGTAAAGAAAGCTGAAACTTGACCAGTACCACAGGTATTCTGATTTCTCACCTCAATACGGATACTATTCTCCGTATAATAAAATGTTGTTGTTCTTCCAGTAGTTGTACGTGAAAAAGAATTGTTAACATACCAATCATAAGGGCTATTACCGCTACCACCGTTTATGGTCACATCAATATAGTTGCTACTTGAACTGTATATACTAATGGACATCGGTGTTTGTCCCTCAACCTGATTTACGTTTAAACGTTCCGTAAATGTGGATCCATTGTTGGAAGTTGCCCTTAACCACCCACTTCCAGATGTTGATGCATTAGATGCCCTTATTATAGCAGAAGTATTGTTTTGTGATACTATTTGTATGTTGCCCGATGCAGTCCATGTTATATTTCCGGTTCCATTCTGCAAAGTATACGTGCTGTTGGTATTACAGACCAAATTATTCCCAGTGATATCAGGTAATTGTAAATTGTTACTTATCCAGCCCCTATAATTGAACAGTCTTGTATATATGGTCGGTTTATTATCTTTTGGAGATTCGCCCCAGCTGCTACAACCAGTAAGAAATCGTTGACTGCTTTTTAGAACGGTTGCCGGCCCTCCGCTATCCCCTCGGGACACGCCTGAATTTACCAACCTTAACGCAAACATATTATTTGAAACAGTAACGTTTCCAGTATTAAGGTTGTTCGCAGAGTTATTAGATATAATGGGCATATCCAGTGTCTGCAAAATATTTGATGGAGTAGTTGCGGTTCCATCCAAAGTATTTCCCCATCCGGTCACCCTAGCCATTCCCCCGGGCAGTGCATCAAAAGCGCTATCAGTTAGTTGAATTGGCAATACGTCGTTGTTATAGTTAAGCGGAGCGGTAATCCTAATAAGGGCAACATCGTTTTCTTGGGTTGCCGGATTGTAATTGGGATGCCTAATAATCTGCGCCACATTTCTATATTGTCCGGTAATGAGGTCATTTCGTTGTGTTATCCCTGCGGATATCGTTATTTCATTTACTCCGATTACATTACCCGTGTTGAAATTTGTTATACAATGGGCTGCGGTCAATATCCATTCCGGAGTTAAGATAGAACCCCCGCAAATATGTTGATTTCGTGCAGCCAATATATGGTATGTACCTGATCCTCGCATTGATATTTGCCAAGGATTCTGGTCTATTGTAGTATTATTGCCTCCAATTATACGCTGTTGGGCATAAGTAGCCGCAAACATTAAGGACATCAGGATTAGTAGGAATTTTTTTTTCATAGTTTTTATATTTATGACTATTCTTCGAGAAGGGTGAAACCTTTGTAATCGTTCGTCACAAGTCCATGCGCTCCAGTAAGACACGATATTAATTTTCCTGTTATTTCAACATCTGAACCTTCATCTGACTTAATTTTTTTTACTGGGAAAATCCTTATGGTCTTTTCTCCATTGATTTCGAACAACGAGGGCAGATGTGTTTCAGCATCCACTTCATAATAGGTCTTGATACCGTTGAAGAAAGGCTGACCATCTTCCACAACTCTTACTTTTGCCGGAATGGCTTCGGTCAGCTCAATAAGTATGTCAGGCTCTATACATAGAGCATTAAGGTCGACATCTTCATTTTCTTGACCATTGGAACAGGACATCATCATTGAGATGCAAAGAAAAATCATCGTTTTGATCAATACTTTTGATTTCATAAAGATAAATTTAGTTAATATTAATTAAAGTAGGAAAATACTTACATTAAAGTCGATAAACAGTTCATCCGACAAAGATTTCTTTTAAGATGTGGAAAAGTCGAAAGAGTTGCTTAGTCTCCGACGCTTTATGACTCTGTTTCATGTGTTTTTATACAAGAATCGACCCCTATCCAATCTGCCTGCTGAAGATTTAATTTCCTTTACTCCTTTATTTCTTTTATCTCCGGTATGGTATCCGTTTTTCATTAGGCTTTCGTCTTTGGGCATAAAAGAGGAATATGACAGTTTAAAAGAAGCGTTTGGGAGCCGTTCTGTAATGTCATCTCAGCATATCAATTTGCACTTGGAATATGATTTCAAGAGAAAAAGCAAGGAATACCACTTTGATATGGACAGAATGGAATCATTGATAATCCCTTGATTTTATCACTAATGAACATTTCATCCCAATTTTGGATGAAGGCCAAGTAGAAATTTTGATAGTTCTCTAAAAAGGAACCTTTTACGGCACTACAATTTATCTCTGACGTTCAAATAAACCTGTTTCCATTTAATTAGACGAGTATGTTTAATCCCAGGTTTATTTAGAATTAGATAAATCTAAGATTATAATTTAGATAATTGACAAATAGGATCACTCAGCACATTCCCTTTCATTTTGCGAAAAGCTCCATTGCAGGAGAAAGCGCTTCACTACAAAAGGTCTTGAACACAATCCTGAATTTTGACTTTCTATTACGCCTGCCAGTCAATTTTCTTCTTTCCGTTGTGCTGGAAAGAGACACTACTTTCCCGAGCTAAAATTCAGGATTACGTTCGCCAGAACAAATACCACGTTGACACTTTCCTGCACAAAGAATTAAAATTTGAGTTGGGACGAACTGCATAATCATTCGCACGCTCACTTTTATAAGTTCTTACCCAATCTAATTTTAGGTAGGGTTACAGAAAAGGTAACGGCGATGGCGCTATGGGAAGTAACTGATTAAAACTGGAATGAATGGTAATCCGTATTATTTTGCTATAAAAAATAGCGGTAACTAACTGGAAATATAGCATTCCATATCAAAAGAAAAGGAATACGCTCAAGATATAATAAGTAGCTGATCTTAAAGGAAAATGAATGTCAAAATATAGCAATAGAAACCATGCAAAATGAATTCGAAAAGTATCGCAAATATCTAATTGTCAATCAATTAAAATTGAATAACTTCTGTTTATTACTAAAAAATATTGATATTCCAAGCGTATAAAATAGCTTTTCAAAAGTAGTTGGAAAGTATGAAGATCCTGAAATGAAATGAAGGAATCGAATAGCAAGAGGGTAACACGCTAAAGCTATGTTTCGTTTATTCGATTTTGCCATAAACCTAACGTTTATATGGGTTAACAGGGTTTATTCAATATTTTGAATCTATGGATTATCGCTGCTTTTTAGTAAAAACAATCGTTAACCGCCGTGAATAGGCATCAATTTTACTAAAAACTATGGATAAGGGATATGAAAAAGAAGAATTTGAAACACTAAAGATTAAAAGTTCAGTAGCCGGTCATTTTAGAAAATTTAGTAAAATGTTATCAAGGTCCCAGTCGATGACATTACTCCTGATGATGGACTTTTTTGAAGAAAATGGAATTTCACCGACAGAGAATTTAGGACCACGGATGGAGACCTTGGAAAACAGGATTTCTTTGCTGATAAAGAAACGCATGAACGGAATGATCGCGATACTGAAGGATATCGAAAAATCCCAGACCAAACCTACGGCGGCAATGCTGTATGCCCTCTTTGAACAAACCGAACCGGTCAAAAAGCCAATGATGGTAGAGAAAAAGTACTTCAAAGAAAAAAAGCAGGTACGGTACCAAGAAAGAAATAACGATAACAAAATCACGGGAATGTGATGGAAAAAGTGAACTACATCGCTCACCTGAATGCCGTCTTCGAAAAATTAAACGAGGACGATAGGGTCAAACAAGGGCACATTACCTTGTACCTGGCGTTCTTCCAGAAATGGAACAGGGAGTACTTTAAAAAGACCTTGACCATAAATAGGACAGCCATAATGAAAAGGGCAAAGTTCAAATCAAAAACGACTTACCACAATTATCTGAAGGATTTGAACGACTGGGGATATCTAGTTTACTTTCCCTCCTTTCATCCGGCAAGGGGCTCAAGAGTAAGGCTTCCCATTTTCGGGACAAGTAGTGGTACAACCTCTGGGACACTTCCACGTCAAAATTTGGCCAGCAGCGTACCGGAACCTGGCCAAAATCTGGTACCTTCTTTTAAACATAAAACAAAAGAAAACTTAAATAAACTGGAAAGACCAAAAAATGGCCGGGCTGTTTTAATTTTTTTTAGAGAGAATAATTGGCAGGAAACGGAAGGTAGAAAATTCTATGCCTACTATGAATCAAAAAATTGGAAACTACGAGGAGGTCTAAACATCAAAAACTGGAAAGCGCAAGCTAAAAAGTTTGTAGAGAAGGGTATTGAAGGTAAACAAGAATTGACCACGCCAATTTCTGGCTATCTAAAAAAACTTCAGAGTAGGGTTGAAAGAAATTTTGAAGACCAACTTTAAAGATTTACATAAACTTATTTCTTAAAACTGCCATGTCTTTTCCTACTTTCATATCCAAAATCTTGGCGTAATGTTGCGTGGTTCGCAAATTCGTATGACCGAGCATTTTACTAACGGATTCTATAGGAACCCCATTTGTAAGCGTCACCGTTGTTGCAAAGGTGTGCCTGGCTAAGTGGAAAGTCAAGTTCTTCACAATACCACAGCAATCTGCAATTTCTTTAATATACGAATTCATTTTTTGATTGCTCAGTACGGGCAGAACCAAATCTTTTTCTTTCAAAAGCTCATCATCTTCGTATTTTTCAATGATAGCCAGGGCAATGGGTAAGATAGGAATATTACTTCTAGTATCGGTTTTGGTCCGTCTGGTTTTAATCCATTTCTCGCCGTCTGAACCTATTACGATATCGGCATTGGTCAGTTTCTTAACATCTGCATAGGCTAGGCCTGTGAAACAACAAAAGACAAAGATGTCTCGTACTTGATCTAAGCGTTTTATCTTAAATTTTAAATCGATAATACGTTGAATCTCCCCTTCGGTTAAAAATTCACGCTCAACAATTTTCAGCTTTCCCTTCCAATTTACAAAAGGGTCTTTATCGATCCAATCATTCGCATAAGCTATGCGAATGATTTTTTTAAAATTGGTAATATATTTAATTGCGGAGTTATGCGCACACTTACGGGTCATTTTAAGGTAGTATTCGAAGCCTGTAATGAACTTGTGGTCCACATCTTGGACCGGAATATCATTTTTCTTGTACTTCTTCCTAATATATTCCGTGACGTGTTTTTTACAGGTGCGATAGCGTTCCGCTGTACCAGGGGAGAAACCCTTGCCTATAAGACTTTCGACTTCATCATTATGTTCCTGGAATATTTCTAGGAGCATTTTTTTTATTTTGTCCTTGCCCAATAGTACATCGCGCATATCAGAAGCGGAATAAGAAGCTTTGTCCTGTTCAAAATTCCTCTGAATCGAATAAATTCTATTTTTTATATCGCTTAAATGTCTATTGATTTCTTGAGCATCAGCAGAGTTTCCCATCACTAGTTGGGTTCGAGAGTTCCACAAGTCAAGGTGGACTTTTCGGTGGACGCTAAATTCTGACCGACGGCTGTCAAGTGTTATTCTCAGGAAAATCGTAGTCTTACCTGCAGAATTTACTTTACTTTTTTTGATGAAAAATAGAAGGGAAAGTGGACGTGACATAATTTTGAGCTTAAATTTGCTTTAATTTAATCAAAAAATCACAATTAATAATTATTGTAAGAAACTTATTATCAGTTATTTATGAATATCTGGTGGACCTTTTTGGATTTACTCAACCTCCACCGAATTAGCCCCTTTTAGAATGATATTATTTGATATTAAATGAAATCAATAAAAATGAAAAACCCTGTAAATCAACGATTTACAGGGTTTTTGGTGCCTTTTAAAGGACTTTTCGCGGAGAAAGAGGGATTCGAACCCCCGGAGGTGTGACCCTCAACAGTTTTCAAGACTGCCGCATTCGACCACTCTGCCATTTCTCCTGAGTGCCTCATCAGGTATTCCCTGAATGCGGGTGCAAATATATAAAGGTTTTCTTATCTAATAAAGCCTTTTCTTAATTATTTTTCATCTCTTTATTTCTGTCTATTTTTCAGACAAATGAAAAGATTGAATTTCAGTTATTTATTACCTTTCCGCCATGGTAAATCCCCTTGTAAGTATTGTAATTCCCTTTAAAGATGTTGATGAATATTTTAAAGAATGCCTGAATTCCATACAAAATCAGACTTATAAAAATTGGGAAGTTATTGCTATTAACGATAATTCTAGTGATAATAGTTTAGCCATTGCCAATACTTTTGCAACCAAAGATGCTCGATTTAAAATATATTCCAATGATGAATCTGGCATCATAACGGCTCTCAGAAAAGCTTATCAACATAGCAAAGGCGAATATATTACCAGAATGGATGCCGATGACCATATGACCAAAGACCGTATTGAAACAATGGTTACCTCATTAATACAAAAAGGAAAAGGTTATCTTGCCGTTGGTAAAGTAAAGTACTTTTCTGAAAAGGGTGTCAATGATGGCTACGACCGATATGAAAAGTGGTTGAACAAATTGACAGCTAGCGGAGACAATTTTAAAGAGATATACAAAGAATGTGTGATTCCCTCTCCCTGTTGGATGGTTCACAGGGCTGACTTTGAAGAATGCGATGCATTCAATGCAGACCGTTATCCAGAAGATTATGATCTGGCTTTTCGATTTTATGAAAAAGGGTTGCAATGCATACCTTGTACTACTACCCTACACTACTGGCGAGATTATGACCATAGAACATCGCGCACCAGCGAGCACTACGCACAAAATTATTTTTTGGATATAAAACTGTTTTATTTCTTGAAACTTGAACTGCAACCAACTCACAAGTTAGTGGTTTGGGGAGCAGGTAAAAAAGGGAAGACAATAGCAAGTTCTTTAGTGGAAAAAGACATTCAATTTCATTGGGTCTGCGATAACCAAAAGAAAATAGGGAAAGATATTTATGGTGTTAAGTTGCTACACTATTCCGCATTGAAGAACCTTGACCATTCCAAAACAATAATAACCGTTGCCAATGAAGAAGAACAAGTGCAGATCAAATCCTTTTTTCAAAAATTGAATCTAAAACCTGCAATAGATTACTACTTCTTTTGCTAATCTCAGTTTCAAAAAATAATAGTTGTATTCTCACAAACTTCTAAATTCAAAATAATTATCTTTGACCTAATCAAAATTAGGAATGCAATTTAAATATCCAGAACTTCTTTGGGGTCTTTTACTACTACTTATTCCTATATTAATTCATCTATTTCAATTACGCCGTTTTAAGAAAACACCATTTACCAATGTAAAATTCTTAAAACTAGTAGTTTCTGAATCTAGAAAGAGTAGCTCATTAAAAAAATGGCTATTGTTATTTGCCAGAATGGGATTATTGGCAGCTTTGGTAATCGCCTTTGCCCAGCCCTTTATTGCCAATAGTACCGCACTTCAAGAAAAGGAAACGGTATTTTATTTAGACGATTCATATAGTATGAACGGACAAGTGGAAGGCAGCAATCTCTTTAATAACACCATTCAAGATTTTATTAAATATATACCAAAAGACAAACGATTTACACTATTTACCAATAAACAGGTCTTTAAGAATGTAGTAGTGAGTGATATTCAAAACGAACTGCTGAATCTTACCGTTTCTTCTGAACAACTAGATATTAACGAAATTGTTTTAAAAGGAAATACTTTCTTTTCCAAAAACAATGCATCACAAAAGAACCTGGTTCTCATATCGGATTTTCAACAGCGCATGGGCAATCCTACTGAAATAGATACTTTAGAGAATATCAACATTGAGTTTATTAAACCAATTAATTCTCAAATTAAAAACACCTCAATTGACTCTGTTTTCATAGGCGATCGAACAAATGAGAACATAGAATTAATAGCACAATTGAGTACAAATACGGAAGATGAAACAATACCCGTTTCCTTATTTAACGATGATAAACTTATTGCGAAAACTGCCGCCAAGTTCAATAATGGAAAAAAGGCTGAAGTAAGTTTTACCATCAACGCTAAAGATATTCTTTTGGGTAAAGTAGCCATTACCGATACAGGGTTGGACTATGACAACCAGTTCTACTTTAATATTGACGAAAAGTCGAAAATTAATGTGTTGGCAATCGGTAATTCTTCTGCCGACTTTTTAAAGCGTATTTACACCGATGATGAATTCAATTTTTCTACAAGTTCATTAAGTCAGTTGAATTATAGTATCATTGAAAATCAAGATTTAGTAATACTCAATGAAATTGAAAACTTACCAAGTTCACTGGTTACAGCAATAAACACTTTAAGTAAAAATGGTGGTAGTTTTGTTTTAATACCGGCAACCAATGGCGACACCAATTCATACAATACCTTAGCAACATTTTATTACAATAGCCAATACAGCAATACCATTGCTCAAGAAGCAGCAATTTCCAATGTTATAACGGCACATCCCCTATTTACAAATGTTTTTGAAAAACAGGTAACCAATTTTCAGTTTCCAAAAGCAAGTGGGCATTTTAAGATCAATACTAAGGCACCAATAGCTATTGAATTTCAAAATAAAGATCCTTTTTTAATTGGCAACGAAGGTGCGTATTTCTTTTCTGCAGCGTTAAATAATGATAACTCTAATTTTAAAAACTCCCCGCTAATTGTTCCCGTCTTTTATAACATGGGCATGAACAGCTTAAAGCTCCCTCCTTTATATACCAGCATTAGTAATAACACAGAGGTGGAGGCACCTATTACATTGCAACAAGATGATATTATAAAAATATCGAACGAAAACAATGAGTTTATTCCGCAACAACGTGTGCTTCCTAAAAAAGTACAGATTAATTTTATGGACAATCCTTCAGATGCGGGCATTTATAAAATAATGCATAATAAAAACATTCTAAGGCATATCAGCTTTAATGACAACAGAAAGGAAAGTGAGTTACTTTATGCAGCACTTCCAGAAAACAGTAATACATCATTGTCGAATTTCTTTTTAGAAAGTCAAAAAAACAGCGCCATAAACGAGTTTTGGAAATGGTTTGCTATTTTAGCACTGGCATTTGTTTTGATTGAAACGGCACTTCAAAGATTCTTAAAATAAGCTAATAACGAACTACCCATAACCCTATGAATGCACTCTTAAAATCAGTTACTATAGTAAATGGGAACACTACAGATCTTCATTTAAAAAAGAGAGACATTCTCATTAAGAACGGGGTCATTGAGGCTATAGAGAACCAAATTGAACCTACTGGAAAAATCAAGGTAATTGATATAAAAAACCTACATGTTTCTTTAGGTTGGTTCGATAGCGGTGTAAGTTTTGGCGAACCAGGTTATGAAGAAAGGGAAACTATTGAAAACGGATTACAAACGGCTGCAAAAAGCGGATTTACAGATGTGGTCTTAAACACCAGCAGCCACCCAACACCAGATTCAGCTTCAGATATAGTATACTTAAAAAATGCAGGAAAAGACCAATTGACAACCTTGCATCCTTTAGGAAATTTAACTGTAGGCGGTGAAGGAGAGGTACTTGCCGAGCTTTATGATATGAAAAATGCAGGAGCTTTAGGATTCTACGATTACAAGCATTCTTTGGCAAATGCCAACATGCTAAAGATAGCCTTGCAATATGCTCAAAATTTTGATGGAATGGTATTTTCGTTTCCGCTGGATAAAAGTATTTCTGGGAAAGGTATCGTAAACGAAGGAATTACAAGTACCAAATTAGGTTTAAAAGGAATACCGGCTTTAGCGGAAGAATTACAGATTGCAAGAGATTTATTCGTGTTGGAATATACTGGCGGCAAACTTTTTATACCAACGATTTCCACTGCCAAATCAGTAAAGCTTATTGCTGATGCAAAGAAGAAGGGTTTACAAGTAACCTGCAGTGTAGCAGCACATAACCTTGTGTTAACCGATAGTGCCCTAGAAGATTTTGACACACAATATAAAGTACTACCACCACTTAGAACTTCAGCAGATATAAAAGCTTTACAAAAAGGTGTTGCAAACGGAACAATAGATTTAGTTACCACAGACCATACCCCTTTGAATGTTGAACTAAAACATGTGGAGTTCGATAATGCCGATTTTGGCACCATTGGTTTAGAAAGTGCTTTTGGTATGCTAAATGAATTATTCAATGTAGAAGAGACCATTGCAATACTAACAAAAGGTCGCTCTATCTTTGGCATGGAAGAACCACTATTGGAAGTGGGTCAAAAAGCGAATCTTTCGCTTTTTACCGTAAATGATACTTACGAATTTTCAAAAGATCACATTTTTAGTTCTAGTAAAAACTCCATCGCAATCGGCAAACAAATGAAAGGAAAAGTAGTAGGCGCCATTGCAAACAACCAATTAGTATTAAATGCATAAGTAGTGGAAAAAAATTCTAACATACCTGGAAAAACTACGGCTATTGTAGCCTACCTAACAATTGTAGGGGCTTTAATTGCCCTTTCTATGAATGCCGAACCACAGCACAAATTCTCTCGGTTTCATACAAGACAAGCTTTCGGACTTCACCTAATCTTTATTGCTTTTGCTCTATTGAATGCGCAATGGGGAAATGTTTATGGCTTTTATGGTCTTTACATATTCTATATTGTACTTTGGTTTTATGGCTTTATAGGCGCATTGGCAAACAAAGAACAATCGGTTCCCGTTTTGGGGTCCTATTTCCAAAAATGGTTCACTTTTATCAATTAATATCATGACAACAGCTCCCCTATCTTTAGAACACATTATTAGACCTTCTAGCCTTACCGATAAAAAACCACCAGTACTTTTTATGCTGCACGGTTACGGTAGCAATGAAGAAGATTTATTCTCTTTTGCGTCTGAATTACCTGAGGAATTATGTATAATATCCGTACGCGCACCTTACGTTTTACAACCCTACGGTTATGCATGGTATGCCATAAATTTTGATAATGACAAAGGAAAATGGAGCGATGACGACCAAGCCATTGAATCTCGTGATAAAATAAAAAGCTTTATTGATGAAGCTTGTTCCATCTATGGCTTAGATGAAAACAATGTGAGCCTTTTAGGCTTTAGTCAAGGTACTATACTTAGTTATGCCGTGGCATTGTCATACCCCGAGAAGGTTAATAACATTATTGCTTTAAGTGGTTATATCAATGAAAATATTCTCGTAGAAACCTATAAAGAGAACAATTTTGAACCTCTTAACTTCTATTGTTCTCATGGAGACATGGACCAGGTTATCCCAATAGAATGGGCACGAAAAGCTCCTGTATTATTAGAGAAATTAAATATAAAACATGTTTTTGAAGAATTTCCCGCTGGGCATGGTGTAGCACCGCAAAATTTTTATTCGCTACAAAAATGGGTTTCTACTAAACTCTAATTGCTACGGGTATATAACAAGTGATCAACTAGAGTAAAGTCTACACCAAGATCATCTTTTAGCTCATATCTAATCAAGAGTTCTCCCCAATATTTTCCATCGGAAAAATCGGTTAAAATCCATTTATGGTTAAGAACTTTTATTTTATTGATTTTAAAATCGTTTTGCATACCTTCATAAGGCACTAAAGGATTATCACCCTTTTGCGCATTGGTTTCCAATAATTTATCAGCAATATAGCCAGCAGGATTTTCCAAATCTAAATGATCAAAATAAGCTAAGGCGTCATCATTATTTTCCAATGAAAAATACTGCATATCCAATACTTTTAAAGAAGATTTCTGTACAGAATCTTTTAAAAGTTCCACTTGGTCCTCGAATTTTAAAATTTTCTCCGATCCGGCTTTTACTATGTTATTACTACTTACAAATAAGTACAGACAAATTAATGATACAAATAAAAACAGGTAAAGAAATATTTTGCTCTTCATAGTTAAATGGTAATTTTTAAATTATCATAAGCCAAATGTACGTTATTAGGTAAAGATTTTTCTACCTCATTATGAAAACCAAGTAAGTGACTTATGTGTGTTAAATATGCTTTTTCTGGTTTAATTAATTCAATAAAGTCCAGAGCCTCTTCTAGATTAAAATGTGAAATATGAGGCTCTTGTCGTAATGCGTTTACCACTACCACTTTAGAACCTTTAATCTTTTCCAATTCTTCTGGCGCTATAGTTTTAACATCCGTTAAATAGGTGAAATCACCTATTCTATACCCAAAAACCTGCACTTTATTATGCATAACATTAATGGGTGTTACCAACCTATCGCCTATTGTAAATGGGTGATTATTATTTACCAAATGAATATCAACAGTGGGTGCCCCGGGGTATTTATCTTTTTCCACAAAAATGTAGTCAAATCTTTTCTTTAAAGAGGCCACTACCCTACTATGCGCATACAGCGGAATGTTACCCTGTCTAAAAAAATAGGGGCGAATATCATCTAAACCGGCAGTATGATCAGAATGTTCATGAGTATACAAAATACCGTCAAGTCTAGTTACGTTCTGCTTCAGCATTTGTTGCCTAAAATCTGGACCACAATCAATAACATAGTTATATTCTTTCCATGAAAGTAATACCGAAACCCGAAGTCTTTTATCTTTTTGATCACTACTCAAACAAACAGGATGTGTACTGCCAATAATTGGAATACCTTGAGAAGTTCCCGTTCCTAAAAAAGTAACACTTAATTCATTGGTCATGTGCTACAAATTTAATTCCTTTTTAATAAAATTGATGATGGAATTTAAATAGATTGACAGAAATGAAAGGCAATTAAAACAATTACCAAAACTTCTTCCAATTTTTCACGGCTATTGCTCGTTGTCACAACCATTCTTTATAACTTTGTTAAAAGTTAAACAGCTAACAAAATGGCATCGGTATTAAAAAGAGATAGTGTTTTTGAAAATATTCCCTCTATAAAGGCAAAAACCTTAAGAATAAATTTAAATCCGGATATCTACGGAACTTTTGCAGAAATTGGCGCCGGACAAGAAACTGCCCGTCATTTCTTTAGGTCCGGTGGTGCATCTGGTACCATTGCCAAAGCAATGAGTGCTTATGATAAAGATTTTAGTGATGCTATTTACGGCGTAGAATCTGATGGACGCTATGTAACCCAAGCAAGATTAAAAACCATGCTGGATTACGAAATGCAGTTAATGGAAGAACGTATTAGCAGAGAAAACCATCCTGAAAGATTGTTTTTCTCATATGCAAATACAGTAGCGACCATAGATTTTTCAAAGCGCTACAAAGGTCATGGATGGGTAGGAATTAGGTACCAATTAGACCCTAATCAAAAAGAATTCGACGAGATTATTCTTCACATTCGTTTTAAGCAGAACGAAGCAAGATTACAACAAGAAACGTTGGGTATACTAGGCGTTAACTTAATTTATGGTGCCTTTTACAAATATCATAAACCAAAGAAAATGTTGAAATATCTATATGACCATATAGATAAAGATATATTGGAAATTGACATGATCAATTTCTCCGGACCAAATTTTAAAGAGGTAGATAATCGTTTAATGAGCTTACAGCTTATTAAAAATGATATGACAGATGCCGTAATGTTCGGTCCTGATGGTAATAACCTTTTACCTGCTGCCGTTCTTTACAAAAAGAACATATTGGCTTTACGTGGTAGTTTTAGACCCGTTACCAAAGTTAATTTAGACATGTTTGAAAAGTCATATGACATTTTCATTAGAGATAAAGGTGTTGATCAAAACAATACTATTGTAATTTTTGAAATAACACTTTCAAACCTAAAAGCTTCTGGTGAAATTGACGAGCAAGACTTTATGGACAGAGCAGAATTACTGTGTTCTCTAGGTCATTCTGTAATGATTTCTAAATTTCAAGAGTATTATAAATTAGTAGAATATTTTAATAATTATACCAAGAACAGAATTGGTCTTACCATGGGTGTCAACAACCTGGTAGATATATTCGATGAAAAATATTACCGCCATTTAAGTGGTGGTATACTTGAAGCTTTTGGTAAATTATTCTTTAAGGATTTACAGGTATACTTGTACCCAATGAAAAACCCAGATACCGGGCAGATCATGACAAGTAATAATGTTAAGGTACACCCACGTATGAAAGAATTGTACAAGTTCTTTAAATACAATGGAAAGGTAATGGACATTATAGATTACGAACCAGATGTTATGCATATTTTCTCTAGAGATGTTCTTAAGAAGCTTATGAACAATGAAGATGGTTGGGAAGAAATGTTACCTGAAGGTATTGCGGAAATTATAAAGCAAAAACAATTGTTCACTAGAAAAACTGAAGAACAAGAAACAAAATAAGTTTCTAAACAATACTCATACAAAGTATAAAAGCCCACTACTAGTGGGCTTTTTATTTATTTATAATTATTGACAATCAATCTAATAACTGAGCTGCGTGGTCTTTTGTTTTTACCTTATCAATCACTTTCGTAACAATACCATCACCATCAATTACAAAGGTTTTTCTATGAATACCATCATACTCACGCCCCATAAATTTCTTCAATCCCCACACACCAAATGCATTGATTACCGTATGATCTTCATCTGCCAATAAAGGAAAAGGAAACTCATATTTATTTCTAAAATTGGTCTGCCTTTTTTCAGAATCTGCGCTTACACCCAAAAGTTCATATCCTTGAGCTTGTAATTCAGCATAATTATCCCTTAAATTGCAAGCTTCTGCAGTACAACCTGGTGTACTTGCTTTAGGATAGAAAAATACGATTAATTTTTTCCCTTTAAAGTCTGTTAAATTGACCGTATTTCCATCTTGATCTTTTGCAGAAAACGATGGTACTTTATCACCAACTTTTAATGTATTCATCTATGATATTTTTTAAATTTGTGTTTAAATATTTTCAATCAAAATTAAACAATTAATGACGAAAGCCGAAAAAATAGCTTTTACAATTGATACTTTACAAGAGTTATATCCTGAAATTCCTGTTCCTTTAGACCATAAAGACCCATATACATTATTAATTGCCGTATTGATGTCGGCACAAAGTACAGATGTAAGGGTCAACAAAATTACCCCATTACTTTTTGCCAGGGCAGACAACCCATATGACATGGTTAAGCTAAGTGTAGATGAGATTAGGGAAATTATAAAACCCGTAGGTTTGTCTCCTATGAAAGCCAAAGGTATTCATGGATTATCTAAAATATTGATAGACAAACATAATGGTGAAGTACCCCAGAATTTGCCAGATTTAGAAGAATTACCGGCAGTTGGCCATAAAACGGCCAGTGTGGTAATATCTCAAGCATTTGGTATACCCGCTTTTCCCGTAGACACCCATATACATAGATTGCTATACAGGTGGGGGTTTACCAACGGTAAAAATGTGGTACAAACAGAAAAGGATGCCAAAAGATTATTTCCAAAAGAAATATGGAACGATCTTCATTTACAAATTATTTGGTATGGTAGAGAATACTCACCAGCTAGAGGATGGGATCTTGAAAAAGATATCATTACAAAGACCATTGGAAGAAAAACAGTACTTAACGACTACTATAAAAATAAAAAAACCCGCTAATTGCGGGTTTTTTTATTAATTCAAAAATGTTTCGAATTCTAAATCTTCGTATTCAAACTCATAGAGCGCTTGTGAATAGCTCAATAAGAAATTGATTGTTTTAGGACATACTTTGTTAAATCCGGTCTGTTCTTGGTAATCTGAGTAAATTTTTTCCATACTTCCTACGTTGTTACAATAAAATAACGCAGCAAATTTGGAAATATTGTTTATTTAATTTCTACTCCATATTAATTGGTAAGAACAATGTTATTTTTTTCTATGATTTTTCTAAGGTTGATTAACGCATAACGCATTCTACCAAGAGCAGTATTTATGCTAACACCCGTATTTTCAGATATTTCCTTAAAGCTCATATCTTTATAGATACGCATTAAAAGTACTTCTTTTTGATCATCTGGTAACTCTTCAACCAATTGTCTAAGATCAGTATCTATTTGATTTTTTATTAATTGTTTTTCGGCGTTCAACTTATCATCTCCAATTACAGAGAAAATATTGAAGTCATCGCTACCTTCAAACATTGGCATTCTCTTGTTTCTTCTAAAGTGATCAATAATAAGGTTATGTGAAATTCTCATTACCCATGGTAAAAATTTACCTTCTTCACTATACTTACCTCTTTTTAAAGTTTTGATTACTTTAATAAAAGTATCTTGAAAAATGTCTTCTGTGATATCCCTATCTAAAACCTTAGAATAGATAAAACTAGTAATACGTTGATTGTGTCTGTTAATTAAAATTTCAAGGGCACCTTCGTTACCATTGATATAATCCTTAACTAATTCTGAGTCTTCAATTTGTAGTTTCATACGAGTTACTTTCTTTAATTGGTTAAGATTGGGAAAATCTTTTTAGTTAATTGGTTTGTTTTTTATTTCTGATATAAAACTATAGAAAAGGGGGGCTGTAGGAAAAAGTATGTTGTCAAACCGCGTTTTTTTGATGTGAAACATCGAAAAAGTATATTTCCATACAATAAATAGTATTTAGCATAGTTCGGCGGGTAAATTGTAAGAAAGCAGCAAATGTGATAATTGCCCATAAGTATTGCAATACAATGGAATACATATATATAAGGAGTGATAATAAATTCTTGTCCTACAAGAAAAATATTCTCAATAAACTGAGTTTTTAAAAATTTTAAGAATTGGGCATAAAAAAACCCTTAAGCAATTGCTTAAGGGTTTATATATAATGTAAGATTGTTCTTAGTTTAAATTCGTCTCGAACTGTAATCCATCTGCTTCGGTAATATTCAAAGACTTAGAATAAGATAGTAAAAACTGAATTGTTTCTGGTTTAGCTTTTACCTCTTTAGTGTTACTCTGGTTCTTTGTGTATAATTTTTCCATGCTATATGTTGTTTAGGTTCATCTAAAGAACGACACATACATGAAGATAGTAGATCCACTCGACCTAAGACCAATTAATTCGTTAAAACTATATTATTAGCTTCCACAAGCTTTCTTAAGTTGATTAAAGCGTAACGCATTCTGCCTAAGGCGGTATTAATACTCACGCCAGTATTATCGGAAATTTCCTTAAAGCTCATATCCTTATATATACGCATCTCTAAAACCTCTTGTTGATCTTCAGGAAGTTCTTTGATCATTCTTAAAAGATCAGTGTCAATTTGTTCCTTTATCAATTGTTTTTCTGCATTCAATCTATCATCACCTAATAAAGAAAAGATATTATAGCTTTCCTTACTATTGTACATAGGCATTCTATTATGCTTTCTAAAATGGTCAATGACCAAATTATGAGCTATGCGCATTACCCAAGGTAAAAATTTACCTTCTTCATTATAAGCACCTCTTTTAAGGGTACGAATAACTTTCATAAATGTATCTTGAAAAATATCTTCGGTCAATTCGCGGTCACCTACTTTAGAATAGATAAAGCCGGTTAAGCGAGAATTGTGACGGTTAATCAAAGCTTCAATAGCTTTTTCGTCACCTAGAATGTATTGTTTCACTAATTGGGAATCTTCAACTTGTACTACCATAACGTTACTTGTAGGGTTAAAATGCAGCCCCAAATTCAAAAAGAATAAGGGTCTAATGGTTAAATTCTAACTTTTAAAAGTAATGTTGCGTTATAGGCGAATTGAATTATAATGAGATTCCAAAGATATAAAAAAATAAATACTCTTATAAAAATGTGAAAATTTCTTCCGATAAATTTAGATAAGCGGCATTTTTTAGTTCAGAAAAAAGGCAAAGTGTATCTTTGTAATCTTAGATATTTTTATGCCCACACTTGCCGAAGTAAATCCGAAAGAGAACATTATAATTAAGGGTGCTAAACTGCACAACTTAAAAGATATAGATGTTGTAATACCTAGAAATAAGCTGGTTGTCATTACCGGTTTATCTGGTTCTGGAAAATCTAGTCTAGCTTTTGATACACTGTATGCTGAAGGTCAAAGACGATATGTAGAAAGTTTATCTTCTTATGCCCGACAGTTTTTGGGCAAGCTAGACAAACCAAAAGTAGATTATATTAAAGGTATAGCCCCCGCAATTGCCATTGAGCAAAAAGTGAACTCTACCAACCCAAGGTCAACGGTGGGCACCACAACTGAGATATATGATTATATAAAACTATTATACGCACGTATAGGCAAGACTTTTTCCCCTATTTCTGGCAAGGAAGTAAAAAAACATACCGTAACCGATGTTGTAGATCATGTAAAAAGCTATGATGAGGGCACAAAGTTATTACTACTGGCACCTATTACCATTCGGGAAGATAGAGATGCCCTAAAATCTTTGGAGTTATTTTCAAAACAAGGTTATGCACGTATTAAGTATAACGATAAGGTAATTCGTATTGACCAAGCACCCGAAGATATTGGAAAGCAATTTGATCTAGTAATTGACAGGATCATTACCAAAGACGACGAGGATTTTTATAATCGACTGGCAAATGCTGTGGATACTGCCTTTTTTGAAGGTAAAGGCGAATGTATGATAGAGGAATTGGCAGATGGCGAACAAACACTTTTTAGCAATAAGTTTGAGCTAGATGGCATGACGTTCTTAGAACCAAATGTTCACCTTTTTAGCTTTAACAATCCGTATGGCGCCTGTCCTAAATGTGAAGGCTACGGAGATGTTATTGGTATAGATGAAGATTTAGTTGTACCAAATACAGCATTATCCGTTTACGAAAATGCAATTTTCCCATGGAGAGGAGAAAGCATGAGTTTTTACAGAGATCAACTGGTCAACTCGGCATACAAATATGATTTTCCTATTCATAAACCATGGTTTGAACTTTCTGAAGAGCAAAAACAACTGGTATGGGACGGAAATGCACATTTTATAGGACTTCATAAGTTCTTTGGAATGTTAGAAGAGAAAAGCTATAAAATTCAGAACAGGGTAATGCTCTCTAGATATAGAGGAAAAACCAAATGTAATGTCTGTAATGGAAAACGTTTACGACCGGAAACGGATTATGTAAAAGTTGGGGGAGCCTCTATTTCGTCTTTAGTTGGTTTGTCCATAGAAAAATTAATAGCCTTCTTTAATGAACTTGAGCTGAATGAAAATGATGCTACTATTGCGTCAAGGCTTTTGATTGAAATAAACACTCGTTTAGGTTTTTTGGATAAGGTGGGATTAAATTACCTTACCATTAATAGAAAATCCAATACCCTATCAGGTGGGGAAAGTCAGCGAATAAATTTGGCAACTTCATTAGGTAGTAGTTTGGTAGGATCCATGTACATATTAGATGAACCAAGTATAGGTTTGCATCCACGAGATACTGAAAATTTAATTGAAGTCTTGCTCTCGTTACGTAATCTAGGGAATACCGTAATTGTAGTTGAACATGATGAGGATATCATGAAAGCTGCAGATGTGGTTATTGATATAGGTCCGGAAGCCGGTACACATGGCGGTGAAGTAGTAGCTCAAGGCACCCTTACTGAAATACTTAAATCAAAATCGCTCACAGCTCAGTATTTAAATGGAAAAATGGAGATTAAAGTTCCCAAAGAACGTAGAACTTCTAAAAACCATATTACCATAAATGGCGTGCGCGAACACAACCTAAAGAATATCAATGTAACTTTTCCTTTAGATATGCTTACTGTGGTTACGGGAGTATCCGGTAGTGGGAAAAGTACTTTGGTGAAGAAACTGCTGTATCCTATTGTATTAAAAGAAACTGGTGGTTATGGAGAAAAAGCAGGTCAGCATACATCCGTTGAAGGTAAATTTAAACATATTAAGCATGTAGAATTTGTAGACCAAAACCCCATTGGTAGGTCTTCACGCTCTAATCCTGTTACCTATATAAAAGCATATGACGACATTAGAAGCTTGTATGCCGGTCAAAAACTGAGCAAAATTAGAAACTACCAGGCAAAACATTTTTCATTTAATGTTGATGGAGGAAGATGTGAGAAATGTAAAGGAGAAGGTGAGATTACCGTAGAAATGCAGTTTATGGCAGATGTGCATTTAGAATGCGAAACTTGTGGCGGTAAAAGGTTTAAAAAAGAAGTATTGGAAGTAACCTTCAATAATGCCAACATTGACGATGTACTTAATATGACTATTGATGATGCTATTCAGTTTTTTGAAACCGGAGAGCAGACCAAAATTGTAACCAAATTAAAACCTTTACAAGATGTAGGTTTAGGCTATGTAACTTTAGGGCAATCATCTTCTACCCTATCAGGTGGTGAGGCTCAACGTATTAAACTGGCTTCTTTCTTAATTAAAGGAAGCACTAAAGAAAAGGCACTTTTCATTTTTGACGAACCAACAACGGGTTTACATTTTCACGATATTCAAAAATTATTAAAGTCCTTTAATGCACTAATAAAGAAAGGACATTCTATTGTAGTCATTGAACATAACATCGACTTAATAAAATGTGCAGACTACATCATTGATCTTGGACCGGGTGGTGGAGAAAATGGGGGACAATTATTAGCCGAAGGTACTCCAGAAGAGGTTGTAAAAAGTAAAAAATCGTACACAGCAAACTACCTAAAAGAGAAAATAAATTAATTTTACTTAAAAAACAAAGTATTCAAATATATTTTAAACCATTGATTATCAGAATCATAATCAATGGTTTTGTTTTTTGGCACACTGTTTGTAATGTACTAAGGGAATGTAAATAATTACATTTAGAACAACTGCCTAAGGGGCAGATTTAAACCTTATATTATGAAGAACTTAGTACTCCTTTTTACAGCGATGATTTTTAGCACCACAGGTGTTTTCGCTTCAGGTATTAGCGAAGATAAGGTTGCAACCAGCAATACTTATAGATATGACAACTCATTTATTTTTATAGAAAACGGAATTACTTTTTCTGTTTACCCAGATGGTGAATTCGATTTTTATATCGAAAACCAAGTAACAGGTAGTAAGAACGGAGTTACGTTCAACTCAGGTTACGACTATAGTCCTTATGCTCAATATGATGATTATGGTGCAGTTATTCAAGTAGAAAACGTGCCTATCTACTACGATTATTATGGTCGTGTAAGTCAAATTGGTGATGTTGACATCAACTATAGAAATAACAGAGTGCGTAATATTGGTGGTATGTATGTATATTATAACAACAGTGGTTTTTATGATTACCATACTGGTTACATAAATGTGTACAATAGAAACTATGTTTACCGTCCTTTCCATAGATGGTTTGTAAGACCTGCAATTGGTTTTAGTTTGGTATTCAATAGTCCTTATAGAAGATATTATACACCAGTAAGATATTCTTACTATAGACCTTACAGAAATAATTTTAGAAGGGCTTATGTAAATGTTGGTAAGCAGTATAGATATAATAAAGTAAGAAATAACAGAACTAACATTTATAGAAATGATAAGCGTGTTGCTGTAAGAAACAATACATATAGAAGTAATAGAACTGTAGCCAAAAGAGATAATGGTTTAAGAACAAGTAGAACAGTAGCTTCTAATAATACGTCAAGAAACAATAGAAATTCAACGGTTAACAGATCGACAACTGTAAAACGTAGTAATACCAATAGTGGTAGAACCGTACAAAACAGAACTGTTACCAGAACTTCTCAAAACGGTACGGTTAAAAGAAGTACAAGCTCTACGATAAACCGTAGTACACCTAGTAGAACCGTAACTAAAAGAGAGGTATCACGTACACCAAGAAGTACAACCGTAAAAAGAAGTACAACAACGTACAAGAAGCCGGTTAGCAGAAGTGCAAATACTAGAACCGCTACTGCTACAAGAACACAACGTAGCACTGTTACTAGAAAAGCGACCAAGAGTCCTTCTAGAAGTACGGTAAGTAGAAGCTCTAGTTCAAGAACAGTAAGTAAAGCTCCTTCTAGAAGCTCAAGCTCTAGAACTAGTTCGGCAACTAGAAGTAGCAGAAGAAATTAAGATAAGTTTTTAGGTTGGTTAGTTGTAAAGCGCCGTATTGAATTCATTCATTGCGGCGCTTTTTTTATTGCTCAAAATACATTTCTGGAAATAATTTGATAAACTTCTTTGGTAGACTAGAAGATATATTCATTTCCTCATGTGTAATAGGATGTATGAACTGAACTTTACTTGCGTGTAAATACATTCCTTTTCCTTTTAACTGCAAACTATCTAAATAATAGGTAGCGTCCCCTAAAATTGGATGACCAATAGATAATAGGTGTTTTCTAAGTTGATGCCTTCGACCAGTATGTGGACTCAGTGCTACCAAGTTTAAAAATGAAAATCTTTCTGATATTACCGATGCCATAACCTTAAAAGTTGAACTAGCAGGTTTATCATCGATTTTCATTTCAATACTACCTTCAGATTGCATTGCACCAATGGTAACGGCAGTATACTCTTTAGTTATTTTTTTATATTCAAATAACCGATTTAGTTCGGTGATAACACTACTGGTTTTACCTACTAAAAGTAAACCTGTAGTTGCATAATCCAAACGATGTACCGGTTGAGGACTAACCGCATCAGCCGCTTTACTAGGGTTTAGATTCTGAACCAATGCATTAGCTACCGTCTTGAAACCGTTACCACTTACCAAAATGCCCGCTGGTTTGTTGATAACAGCCAAATACTCATCTTCGTAAACCACATCTAATTTAAGAACAAGTCGTGTTTTCGTTTTTTGATTAGAAGTAAACTGGTACTCTATTCTTTCACCACCGTTAATTACGGTAGCCGAACTAGCTATTTGCCCATTAACTGTTATCAGACTTTTTTTGAGCGCTTTTTTTAAAGCCGATTTGGTTGCAATGTGTTGAAACACCCCTACTCCATACTCCTGCAACCTCATTGAACAGGAAATTTCTTCAACTATGTGTATCTGTTTTAAAGTCATTGCAGCCACAAAGTTAACTAGGTTTCATCAGTTATCGCTAAAAATACTTTAGGACTACTAAAATACGTATGTGAGTTAACCAAGCTACGTATATAAGTTTAATTTTCACCCAGTTAACAATCCATCTTCAACAACCGCAATGAAAAAAATCAATCACAAGGTTCTTAGGCAACTCATTATATTGTCTCTTATTATTTTTTTAGGTGGATTGATCATCAAATACATGCTTCCTTATATTTCTGGAGTCTTGGGTGCACTCACGCTTTACGTAGTGCTTAGAAAATGGATGCTAAAATTGATTAATAAAGGAGTTAAAAGAATGTGGGCGGCCATGCTACTCATATTCATAGCTTTCATTGGTATATTTATCCCTTTGACCGGAGCAGGATTCATGCTCAGCTCAGAATTAGGAAATTTAGCAGATAAGTCTGAGCAGGTAACCAAAGCTTTTAAAGACCAGTTATTTCAAGTAGAGAAATATATAGATTATGATGTCTCGTCTACCATTGACCCCAAACAGGCATCGGGTTGGTTAACGGATAATATGCAAGGTTTTGCGAGTGGTACATTCAATGTATTTATATCTCTAGGCATCTTGTTATTTCTACTGTACTACATGCTTAAAAGCCCTAAACAGCTCAAAGATTCATTGCTTGAATATATTCCTTTAAGTAATAAAAACCTGGTAACCTTAGGTAAGGAAATTGACAACGTAGTACGTTCAAATGCTATAGCTATTCCGCTAGTTGCTTTAGCCCAAGGTATAATAGCGCTCATCGGATTCTATATTTTTGGCGTGGACAATCCGTTATTTTGGTTTGTGATAGTGACAATTGGTTCTATGATTCCGTTCATAGGCACCTTTATTGGCATATTCCCTGTTTTTGTATTGAGTTTAGCAAGCGGCGATGAGTTTCAAGCTTGGGGAATATTACTTTATGGAATTTTAGTAGTAGGCATGACGGACAACCTCATTCGACTTTTTGTTTTGAAATCACTTGATAGCACACACCCGTTAATTACACTAATTGGGGTATTAATAGGTATTCCATTATTTGGATTCGTAGGATTAATATTTGGTCCGCTTATCATTAATTTATTCCTCATCATTGTTAAGATATACAAGCAGCAATACGGTATTCAAAAATCAAGCAAGCAAGAAGAAAATAGAATGTGATCAGCGCTTTAAATACTTGTTCAAAAACCCATAAACATCTTCAGATATTTTAAAACGATACAGTAACGTAACATAAACCAATATCATTAAAATGCTTTTCAAAACTATGTTCACCAACGGATGAAAAGAAAATGAGAATGTAGAAAAAACAATCCCTATAACTACCAACAAACCCAACACCTTTACTGTTTCATTGGTAAAAGGTTGCATTTTAAATTTTGACTTTACGTAGCCAAGCTTTAAGGTATTGTACACGAAAAAGGCACTAAAACTAGCTATGGCCGCCCCATCTATTCCAAAATTAGGAATTAACCAAAGATTAAATAAGATGGCAAGAACTGCCAACAAAACCCCAAATAATAAAATAGATGTGTAGTAGTCCGAATTGAACAGAATAGAATTATTATTTCCTAAAAGTGCATCGAACACCTTTGCCAAACCGACCCAAAATACGATCATAAAACCACCAAAATATTTCTCGGGCAAAAATTCGTAAAGCTCATTAAGGTTTAAAAGAATTAATAGAAATAGAATTCCAGATACAATGAACAACGTCAACGAACTTTTTTGATATAACTGTGAAAGTGCAGCCATATCTTTATTATTTAGATATGTTGCCGTTAATGGATATGTAATTTGATGCATTGCTTTAGATGGCACGGCTATGGTTGATGCTATAAAACCAGCCACTGCGTAGAATGCCACATTTTCAAGTTCAAGATAATTATTCAACATTACCTTATCTATCTCTAATAAAACAATTGCAGTTGATCCTCCAAGAATTATTAAGGCACTATATCTAACTATATTTTTCCAATTATCAGGTAGTTTAAAATCTAATTTTGGGGCTCTTAAGCTAAAAGAGTATAGTTTCATTATTAATGCACGAGCTAAATAAAACCCTACTAAAGCATTAATAAAAAAATCGATTTCAATAACTTTAAACCATAGCAAAACCAATAAAATGGTTTGCCCCACCCTACAAAATATCTCTTTCATAAAGTTACCGAACATAGATTTCATCTGTATTCGTGCCCAAGCATAAAAGACCTCAAAATAAGACATTGCCATACCGGCCAAAAAAATATGCCACACATAATCTTTAACCACATCATTTTGCCGAGAAAGTAAACTACCAATCGCATCATTGGCAACATAGCTAATTAAAGCAACAGGAATAATCAATACCAACGGTAATACCAGCATAAGAGTCAAAAATGAATCTTGACTTTTTTCATTCTTAAAACTAGAGTAAAACTTCACCAAACTATTAGGCACCCCAAATGCCAAAATGGGCATTAATACAGCAGACACAGACAATATAACCTGTATTAGACCATAATTACTGGGTTGCATAAAATTGGTGTACAAAAACAAGGTATTGGCCGCCCCAATTGCAAAACCGATATAGGTTACAATTGTATTGTTTAAAGATTGTTTAAGTACGATACCCATTAAATATATTCGGCCAATTTTCTGGTGAGTTCCCTTCTGCTGTATTTCTCAATATTGCTAGAAGTTATCATCAATTCTCCCTTCCGGTAATTTTCAAACCAACTTAAAAGTACATTTTTTAAAGCAATATCGTCAGAATGGTTAAATATTGAGCCAGTATTTGTTTCCTTTACAATGCCTTCAACCTCCCAATCTCGTGGTCCCACACCTAATATGGGTCGCTTAGCTGCCATATATTCAAATAGTTTACCAGGTATAATTCCAATTGTATCTTGTGAATCTATTTCCACCAACAATAAAACTTGTGATGCTTTCTGATATTCCAAAGCTTTTTGATGAGAGACATAGCCTACTACTTCTATATAGTCCTGTAATCCTACTTCTGTTATTGTTGCCAGTATCTCATCACTGACCACCCCAATAAACTGCAACTTTAAAGCTTTTTTAAAATCTTGATTTTCCTGAACCAACTCGGCCAAGACCTCCCACAATTTAATAGGGTTTCTACCACTTAATAATGAGCCTATATGAGAAATAGTGAACAATGAATCTAACTGTTTCGCATTAACCACTTCACCATCAAACCCATTTGTAATCACTTGAATGGGTTTGTCTGTTATCCGTTTAAATTCTTCTTTTGTTGTATTACTGGTAACAATAATTTTATTGGCCGCATTTAAAACATCTGCCTCTAATTTCTTATGTTTTTTTTCAGCAGATGTGGTAAGCTTCAACTTTTTATGATAACCAATTGTGGTCCATGGATCACGAAAATCGGCAAGCCAATTTAAAGTTATTGATTGCTTCAAATAATACCCAATTAAATGCACGCTATGTGGAGGACCTGTAGTAATAATAGTATCGATTCCCTCTTTATCCAGAACATCTTTAAGGTAATTGACCGATGGCTTTACCCAAAATTTTCTAGCATCTGGTATAAACAAATTACCACGTACCCACAACAGAATTTTTTCAATGAAAGACTGATTTTTAGATTGAATAATTCCCGAGCTTATACTTTTGGTTTTCTTACTTGAAAAAAGTGATGCAATACGGTACGGCTCCTTTATTTTATGCTTATAAATCTTTATATCTTTTGGCACATCGTTAGCGAAGGACTCATCTAGCATTGGGTAATGTGGGTTCTCAGGGATATAAAGAACGGGTTCAACACCGAAATCTTTGAGATATTTTACAAATTTGAGCCAACGTTGTACTCCCGGTCCGCCAGCGGGTGGCCAATAATAGGTAATGACCAGCACCTTCCTCATTATGCTTCCTCTTCTTTTTTAGACCTCCAAAAGGTAAAACCTAAGCCACCAACGATTACCAACCCTAGCAAAATGGTACTTGCCAAAGTAATTTTACTTCCTGTAGCCACTACTTCTGGTTCAAATTTAAATTCAATTTTATGTTCTCCTGAAGGAATTTTTAATGCTCTTAGTACATAGTCAACTTTGAAGTAATCACTTTCTTTTCCGTCGATATAAGCATTCCATCCATTCTTGTAATACATCTCTGAAAAAACAGCAACTCCTTCATTGCTATTTTTAGACGTATACGTTAAATGATTGGGTTCGTAATCAATTAAAGAGATTGAAGCCGTAGAATCTACTTGATAAGTCAATGGATAAATATCAGAAAACCTAGAAGAATTAACAACGGCTACATTCTTAGTATCTAAACTATCCAAAGCCAATATTTCATCATCGGCATTAGCCACAGGTTCTAATTGAGAAATAAACCAAGCATTACCATTTGCATTAGGGTTTTCAATCGGAAAGACATTTCCTTCTTGATCTTGCCTGATAACGTATTTGATGTTCATCATGTTCAAGACAGACAAATTGCCATTGTACACATGAAAATTAAACAAGTCTTGCATACCTGCAGGTTTTGCTGCGTGATACCCTGTTATACTTTGATGGAAATAAGCCGTTTTTGCGGAATCAAAACCGTCTGTTTGATCAAAAACACGGAAAACACCGTCATCTTTTGCAATAATTTTATCTGCTGTTGTTTCTTGAAATGGTTCTAGCATTTTACGCTTAGATACAAAGTTGTCATTGTTTACATATCGCAAATCGACCCCAACCAAATCGACTACCACTAGAACTCCAATTGCAATAATCAAGAAATTCATTTTTAATTTCTCTTTCAAATACAACCAAATTAACAATGCCGTACCTAATGCAAAACCTAATGAACGTAACAAATCGCTAGTGTAAACACTTTTACGATCTAATCGAAGCATTTCTGGTAATTCCTCCAACCCTGTCATTCTCAAATTATCATCGGCAGCACCTACAAAATGAAAGGCTCCCTTGAATATGAACAACACGACTCCCAACCCTAAAATAGTAGCGGCCGCTAGGGTCAAAGATTTAATTTTATCAGCTTGTGGAACCTTGTCCTTAAATAATTTCTTTAAAGCCAAAATTGCCAAAACAGGCACACAAAGTTCTAAAATAATCTGTATGGAAGATACCGCTCTAAACTTATCGTATAACGGAAAGTAATCTATCATAAAATCGGTCAAAGCACTAAAGTTCTTACCCCAAGAGAGTATTAAGGAAAGTAAAGAACCAAACAGTAACCACCATTTGTGTTTTCCTTTTACCAAAAACAACCCTAATACAAACAAGAAAAATACGACAGCTCCTAAATATGCAGGTCCAGAGGTGCCAGGCTGTTCTCCCCAATACAAAGGTAATCCGCTAACAAAATCCAAGGCACTTGACCTTTGCAAACCTTTATCGATTAAGTAATTATATGTTTTTGAATTTTCTCCTAAATTCTCTTGACTTGCACCACCAAAAAGCCGTGGAACAAATAAGTTCAATGATTCGGCAATACCGTAACTCCAATTGGTAATATAGGCTTTACTTAAACCGCCCGTATCTTCTTTAAGTGAACCATCTGGGTTTATGGTCAGTTCGCTTTTACCACGTGTACTCCAGTCGGCATATTCCTTTGTTGCCATTAATCCCGTTGCATTTGCGGCAATACCTAAGGTTACAGCGACAAGCAAAATTCCTACTGAAGTAAAAAAGTGTTTTAATTTTTTATCCTTGATAGCATACACCAAATAGACAACTCCTAACACCAACACAAGCAACATAAAGTAATAGGTCATTTGATAGTGGTTGGCCGTAATTTCTAAAGCCATGGCCAAGGCGGTCAGCACAAATCCCCAGAGATATTTTTTTCTGAACATCAAAACAATACCACCTAAAAGCATAGGTAAGTACGCCATTGCATGAGCCTTGGCATTATGCCCAGCGCCTAAAATGATAATCAAATAGGTAGAAAAACCAAAAGCCAATGCACCAACAATGGCTAATCTATAATCTACTTTTAAACAGCATAATAAAATGTAAAAGCCAATAAAATATAGAAAAAGATAATCTGCAGGTCTTGGTAAAAATCGAATTAACCGATCTAATTTTTTAATGTAGTTATGCGGATAGTTTGCACCAAGTTGATATGTTGGCATACCACCAAATGCACTATTGGTCCAGTATGGTTCTTGATCGTTGGCCTTGCGGAAATCATTCTGCTCCTTAGCCATACCCGTATATTGGGCAATATCGTGCTGGTACATAACCTTACCCTGCAGAACCGGACTAAAGTAAGCCAAGGCGGCGATGATAAAAAATACGACAACAAAAAAATTGATGAAAAAGAATTTTAGACCTTGCTTCATTTTCTAAAAGTAGTGTTTAGACAAAGATAACTAGTCTAGCTCTTCAAAATCAATGTATTCACCTACTTTTTCCGAATCCTTCTTTTTTCGAGTGGTTTTTTTATTGATAATTACACTCTCTTCTTCTTGGTCGTTATATGGGTGTTGTTTATCAAAAGCTTGTCTAAAATGAGATTCTGTTTTCTTTGCTGCGTAACTCAAAATTTTTGGAGCAAATAACCTTGCTAAAATTTTTAGAAGGTAATACACCAAAAGAATAATTAATATAGTTTTTAAAAAAGCCATTTATTACTGCTTATATATATCAAAAATACAATTATCACGTTGTATATGTAGAATCATATTATTAAAATATATATAAAATCGTGTTCATGAATAGTCTTTTTGCCTACTCTAAATCATATCAATACGTATTCGCTTTACTTTTATTATTACCGTTAACCGGTTATTCTCAGTATACCGATGTAATAAATTCTAACCGACCAGGTGTTTCGGTAAGCGCTTATGCCATAGGAAAAAATGTAGTACAAGCCGAGATGGGATTGTTTTACGAGCAAAAAGATCACACACTTTTAAATACAGAATCGAATATTTGGGGCACAGATATTTCTTTACGATATGGACTATTATTTGAGGCGTTAGAACTTAATTACGAGGGTACTTTCCAGGATCAAAAAATCACTTTTTTGAACTTTGACCTAGAAGGTAAACGAAGAGATTTTTCCAGAAATAGAATAGGCTTAAAATATTTAATCTATGACCCCTTTAAGAATCCTGAAGCCAATAAACCAAATTTGTATAGCTGGCGAGCCAATCACAAATTTCAATTCAAGAATTTATTACCGGCAGTTTCCTTATTTGGAGGTGCAAATTTTGTTTTAGGAGACAATCCTTTCTACATTGGAGAACCTACAATTTCTTATCGTGGTATGATAGCTACACAAAGTAGATTAACACCCAGGTTTGTTTTAATAACAAACACGGCATACGACCGTATAAGTACCGATGACCCAGAATTAAGTTATACAATATCATTATCTCACGCATTTAGAAATCCTAAATGGAGTGTTTTTGTTGAGCACCAAGGCATAGATAGCGACCGTTATTCAGATTTATTGATTCGTGGTGGTATTGCCCATCTATTAAAAGAAAATCTTCAACTGGACTTTAATATGGGCGCTAGTTTAAAAAACACACCTACACGTATTTTCTTTGGTATTGGTGGATCTTACCGAATGGATTTTCATAAAGATAGCCTAAAACCGATCGAAGATCAAGAAGCTGATCAAAATGGTGGAGCCATAGATAAGAAAGCCATGAAAAAGAAAAAGAAGGAGAAAAAGAAAAAAGGCAGCGGTGCGGAAGACATTGACCTTGGTCCCACTAAAAAACAGCTGAAAAAACTAAAGAAAGCAGAAAAAAAGAAAAAGAAAGAAAGTAGCGAGATCGACTTCTAAAACTATATCTTTCTCTTCAATATTTCAGTCTAAACCACTTTAGAATATAGATTAATATCACTAATATTGACACTTCTAAAGAAGTTCGATGATTACGATACATGAAGCCAAATCAAAGCAAGACCTGAAGCGTTTTGTAACTTTTCCTTTTTCGTTATATAAAAACAACAAATATTGGGTACCACCCATTATCAATGACGAACTTGAAAGTTTTGATAAAGAAAAAAACCCTGTTTTTAAAGATGCAGAGGCATGGTTTTTCCTTGCCATGGATGGTGACAAAATAGTAGGTCGTGTAGCCGCAATTGTAAATCATTTAGAAGTTGATCAACAGAACGTAAAGAAAATGCGTTTTGGCTGGTTTGATTTTGTGGACAATCCTGAGGTATCAAAAGCTCTTTTAGACAAAGTTGCCAAAATAGGAAAACAACATCAGTTAGAATATATGGAAGGTCCGGTTGGCTTTTCAAATTTGGACAAAGTTGGTGTACTCGTTGAAGGGTTTGATCATATTGGTACTATGATTACTTGGTACAATCACCCTTATTACAAAGATCATTATGAGAATCTTGGGTTTGTAAAGGAAAAAGAGTACATGGAAAACAAGTTTCCGGCAGGTAATGCAGACCCTGCACTATTTACAAAGCTGAACGACCTTGTAAAAAGAAGATATGGTCTCAAAGAAGTTAATTTCACCAAGACCAAAGAAGTAATGCCATTGGCAGATGAAATGTTCGACTTGTTCAATGAAACCTATGCCAACCTTTCATCTTTTGTACCTATTACCGAAATACAAAAAGCTTACTTTAAAAAGAAGTATATAAGTTTTATAAATCCCGAGTATATAAAATTCATAAAGGACAAGGAAGATAAACTGGTAGCCTTCGCCATTGTTATGCCTTCATTTTCAGAAGCCTTGCAAAAAGCAAAAGGTAAGTTGTTTCCGTTCGGGTTATACCATTTATTAAAAGCCAAGAAAAATAGTAAAGACGTTATTTTCTATTTGATAGGCATTTTACCTGAATACCAAAATAAAGGTGTTACTGCGGTCATTTTTAACGAATACTACAAAACCTTCAAAGAGAAAGGGATCGATATGTGCTACAGAACTCCAGAACTAGAAGAGAACATTGCTATAAAACAAATGTGGAAACATTTTGACCCTGTGGTCTATAAGCGCAGAAGAACATATAGAAAACCACTTTAACAAAACAAAAAAAGCCCGGAACCAAATTTGGTTCCGGGCTTTTTTTTATGAATAACTTAATTGGACTACTCGCCCATTGCAGCCGCAACGGCAGCAGACAATCTTTTATAAGTACCGTTCTGCAAGCGCTCTCTAATAGCTGAAAATGCCGATAATGTTTCTTCAACATCTTGCAACGTATGCGTAGCAGTTGGTATTAAACGTAAAAGAATCAATCCTTTCGGTATTACAGGATACACTACGATAGAACAGAAAATTCCGTGATTTTCACGTAAATCCTTCACTAAAGCCATTGCTTCTGGAATACTACCGTTAAGATAAACCGGTGTAACACAACTTGTAGTTGTACCAATATCGAAACCTTTTTCTTTTAATCCGTTTTGTAATGCATTTACGTTTTCCCAAAGTTTAGCTTTAAGCTCTGGTTGGGTACGTAACATATCCAAACGTTTTAATGCTCCCTTTACATAAACCATTGGTAATGATTTAGCGAACATTTGCGAACGTAAATTATATTTTAAATAATCAATGATTTCTTGGTCTGCAGCAACAAATGCACCAATACTGGCCATAGACTTAGCAAAAGTTGCCAAATAAACGTCTATACCATCTTGTACACCTTGCTCTTGCCCTGCACCACCACCGGTTTCACCTAAAGTTCCAAAACCATGTGCATCGTCGACCAATAATCTAAACTTGAATTTTTCTTTTAAAGCAACGATTTCCTTTAAGATACCTTGCTCACCACGCATACCAAAAACACCTTCGGATATCACTAAAATACCTCCTCCGGTTTGCTCGGCCAATTTAGTGGCACGTTCCAAATTCTTTTCTAAGCTTTCTGCATTATTATGCACGAAGGTAAAACGCTTACCCATATGCAAACGTACACCATCGATAATACAAGCATGACAGTCAACATCATAAACGATAATATCATCTTTGGTTACAAGAGCGTCGATTACAGACATAAAGCCTTGGTAACCAAAATTCAGCAAATAAGAAGCTTCTTTTTGTACAAAGGCAGCACATTCGCGCTCCAATTGCTCATGAAATTCTGTATGCCCACTCATCATTCTTGCACCCATAGGGTATGCAGAACCATATTCAGCTGCAGCCTCTCCATCTACCTTCTTAATCTCAGGAAGATTCGCTAACCCTAAATAGTCATTGATACTCCAAGTAATAACATCTTTACCTTGAAATTTCATTCTATTAGAAATAGGACCTTCCAATTTAGGGAAAACAAAGTATCCCTCTGCTTGTGAAGCCCATTTACCTAAAGGGCCTTTATTAGCTAAAATTCTATCAAATAAGTCTTTCATTGTTTAATTTGGATCTGTCTGCAAAAGTAAAAAAAATTGATAAAGATTCATAAATTATTTATTATGCAAAAAAGTGGGTCAAAGACCCACTTTTTATAAATTTTATATAGCTTCTCTTTACTTTACGTATTGTATTTCTTGTGTCTCTTCAACAGTATTGGTATTCAAGAAACCTTGATCTTCCATCCACTGGTCACTATATATTTTACTCATATAACGAGAACCGTGATCAGGGAAAATACACACAACATTACTGTTCTTGTCAAATGTATTTAATTCATTTAATTGCTTAATAGCCTGCATAACTGCACCACTAGTATACCCAACAAAAATTCCTTCTGTTCTTGAGATTTCTCTAGCCGTATGCGCACTTTCTGCATCGGTAACCTTTATAAACTCATCAATTGTACTAAAATCAGTAGCACCAGGAATTAAGTTTTTACCTAAACCTTCTATTCTATATGGATAGATTTCATTAGTATCAAGCTCACCGGTTTCATGATACTTTTTTAATACCGAACCGAAAGCATCAACACCTATAACTTTAATGTTCGGGTTTTGCTCTTTTAAAAAACGAGCAGTACCAGAAATAGTACCTCCAGTACCACTGCAAGCAACCAAATGTGTTATTTGCCCACCGGTTTGCTCCCAAATCTCTGGACCAGTAGATTTATAGTGCGCTTCCATATTCAGTTTATTAAAATACTGATTAATGTATATGGAACCTTTTGTTTCTTTATGTAATCTCTTAGCCACTTCGTAATATGACCTAGGATCATCTGCACTTACGTGAGCCGGACAAACATATACTTTCGCACCCATTGAGCGCAACATGTCTATTTTATCTGGAGAAGACTTGGAACTTACCGCCAGTATACAATCGTACCCTTTTATGATACTTGCCATTGCAATACTAAAACCAGTGTTTCCAGAAGTTGTTTCTATTACAGTACTACCTTCGGTAAGTATACCTGCCTTTTCTGCCTGCTCAATAATATGAATCGCAATTCTATCTTTAGAAGAGTGACCCGGATTGAACGCTTCTACCTTGGCGTAAAAATTACCAGTAAGATTTTCTGCTATTCTATTTAACTTAACTAATGGAGTATTACCAACTAGTTCTAAAATATTGTTGTAAGCCCTGATCTCATTTTTCATAAGGGGGATATCAATGTTTAGTTATTTTATTAAAAGAAATTTCTTAAAATTTCTGAGGCAAAAGTACCATTTTTTTTCAACTATGTGATTTTTCCTTCTAAATCTAAAAGAAATGCATATTCTTTAGCAACTTCCCTTAACGACTCAAATCTACCTGAAGCACCGCCATGACCAGCATCCATATTGGTATTCAATAGTAATTGGTGGTCGTCTTTCTTTAACTCTCGCAACTTGGCAACCCACTTTGCAGGTTCAAAATACTGCACTTGCGAATCATGTAAACCTGTTGTCACCAACATGTTCGGATACTCTTGTGCAACCACATTATCATAAGGGGAATATGATTTCATATACTCATAATACACCTTATCATTAGGGTTACCCCATTCGTCATACTCACCTGTAGTCAAAGGAATAGAATCATCTAACATTGTCGTAACCACATCAACAAATGGCACGGCTGCTATAACACCATTATAAATATCCGGCTGCATGTTTATAACCGCCCCCATTAGCAAACCACCGGCAGAACCACCCATGGCATACAAATGCTTGGCACTGGTCATTTTCTGTTCAATCAAAAATTTGGAGCAATCTATAAAATCGGTAAAAGTATTTTTCTTTTGTAATAATTTACCGTTTTCGTACCAATTACGACCAAGGTACTCGCCTCCTCTTATATGGGCAATAACAAACACAAAACCACGGTCTAACAAGCTTAACCTTACAGTAGAAAAGTACGGGTCAATAGTTGAACCATAAGACCCGTATGCATATTGTAATATGGGAGTATCTTCATTTAAATCTGTATCTTTTCTATGCACTACCGACATAGGTATCTTTACACCATCTCTAGCGGTAGCCCATAGACGAACTTCTGTATAATTCTCTTTATTGAACAAGCCACCAAGTACCGTTTGTTCTTTTTTGATGACTTTGTCCTTCGTTCGCATATTAAAATCTATTACGGAACTGGGCGTCGACATAGAATTATAGGAATACCTTAGTATTTCAGTATCAAAATCAGGATTGTTCCCTACATAGGCAGTATATGTTTCACTTTGGAAAGGCAGATAGTATTCCTCTGCGCCATCCCATCTCACAATCCTAATTTTATTCAATCCGTTTTCACGCTCAGAGAGTACATAATATTCCTTAAAAATATCAACGTCCTCTAGCAATACTTCTTTACGATGTGCTATAAATTCTTGCCAATGCTCTGATGAAGTTTGATTTTCTGCAGTTCGCATTAACTTAAAATTCTCTGCTTTATCCTTATTGGTAAGAATGTAAAAACTATCTGCATAATGGAAAATAGTATATTCCAAACCACGTTCTCTAGGAGAAAATACTTCAAACTCCCCATCAGGATTATCCGTAGATAATATCTGAAATTCTGATGTTAAGGTGCTAAACGATCCTATGACCAAAAATTTCTTCGATTTGGTTCTGTAAATAAACGTGCTAAAGGTATCATCTTGTTCATGAAAAATTAAAACATCTTCAGAAGTAGGCGTACCTAGTTTATGCTTATAAATTTTATCCGACCGCAATGTAACAGGGTCTTTACGGGTATAAAACAAAGTTTCATTATCATTTGCCCATACACCGCCACCTGTAGTGTTTTCTATTTTATCATCTAAGATTTCACCCGTTTCTAGGTTTTTGATCTGTAAGGTATATTGTCTTCTAGAAACAGTATCTACACCAAATGCGGCTAATTTATTATTAGGGCTAATGGCAATACCACCAAGATTAAAATAATCGTGCCCCTTTGCCATTTCATTACCATTGAACATAATTTCCTCCTCAGCACTCAAATCATGCTTGAATCTAGAGTATAAGGGATATTCACCTCCAATAACATATCGGGTACTATACCAGTAATCATTTAATTTATAAGGCACAGAAGAATCGTCTTCCTTAATCCTACCTTTCATTTCTTGAAATAATTCTTCTTGAAAATCTTTGGTGTGCGCTGTTATAGCATCGTAATAGTTATTTTCTGCCTCAAGATAAGCTAATACCTCCTTGTTTTCTTTGTCGTTAAGCCAATAGTAATTGTCTATTCTAACATCATTATGAATAATTAATTCTTTAGGAATTTTTTTCGCCTTTGGCGGATGCTTAATACTCATACCAACTTCATTATAAAATAAGACGGCAAAAATAAGACTAATTCATAGACCCCCGTTTTAATATGACCAAAAACTGAAATGCTCCTATTTTTAGTATTTTTACCAAAAAATTAAAAAACAAAACTATGTTCGGAGATATGATGGGTATGATGGGAAAACTCAAAGAAACCCAAAAAAAAGTTGAAGAAACCAAAAAAAGGTTAAACACCGTTACTCTTGAAGAAAAGTCTAATGACGAATTGGTTTCGGTAACCATAACTGCAAATAGAGAAATTAAGAAAATAGCAATAGATGACAGTCTTTTAGAAGATAAAGAGCAACTAGAAGATTATTTAATACTAACCTTGAACAAAGCCATACAAAACGCAACGAACGTAAATGAAACCGAATTGGCTGCTGTTGCAAAAGACGGTATGCCCAATATTCCGGGAATGGATTCGTTATTCAAGTAAGATTGGCAGGTTATTTGCAATTGACATTTAAAATAAAATTCATGAAATATCTTTTTTTATTATTTATGATTCCGTTTTTAGCTACTGCCCAAGCGGAAATTACAACTGTAAATGATTCTAAATGGATCACGAATTACGAAACTGCTATTTCAAAAGCAAAAAAGCAGAAAAAAAATGTACTTGTTTATTTTACTGGTAGTGATTGGTGCCCTCCATGTAAAATGTTAAAGACCGATTTATTTGACACAAATGAATTTCAAGAACTATCTAACAATTACATATTGTTATATATAGATGTACCTAGAAACAAGGACCTTTTAAGTGCAAAACAATTGGCCCACAATAAAGATTTACTAACCAAGCTGAACAAAAAGAAAGTGTTTCCTCTTTTAAAAGTATTGGATTATAAAGGAAAAGAGTTAGATGCCCTTTCTGGTTATAGCATGAACGGTGTTATAGATTCTCATCTTAGACTTCTTGAAAAGAATAAGTAATTTATTAATATTCAAAAAAAAATGGTCTATGAAACATAGACCATTTTTTTTACCTCAACATCACTCTATTATATTGTTATAAGCTTTATCTACTTACAATTAGTACCCTGCATAATAGATAGTTATTTTACGACTGTAATAAAGAGCATTATTAGTTTAAGATTGTGATAAGATCAAAAATAACCTCAACTATAACCTTAACGAAAAAACATACTTACCAAAACACAACAACATCAAACTGTACAGTAAGAGGTCTTTAATGGTTTAAGTTTAAAGCATAAAAAAGGGCTTACTTTATGTAAGCCCTTTTCAATCAAAAAAACAACCTAATTATTAATTGTTAATTAATCTAAATTGAGTTCTTCTATTTACTGCATGCTCTCTTGCTGTACAAGAAACACCATCACTACATCTGTTCAATAATCTAGTTTCACCGTAACCGTTAGCTACTAAAAGACTAGAGTTTACACCTTTTGTAATTAGGTAATCAGCTACAGCCTTAGCTCTTCTTTCAGATAGGTCTTGGTTAGATACTGAACTGCCCTGAGAATCTGTATGAGAAGCTAATTCAACTTTCACTCCTGGGTTTTGCGCCAATATTGGAAGTAATCTGTTATCAATAATACTCTTAGCTTCTGAAGTCAATGTTGCACTACCAGAGTTCCAGTTTATAGGTAAAGCTTGGTATTCAACTAAAGCACATTCCACTTCTTTCCATGTAGTTAAACCACCTTTTTCCTTTAAAACTTCTTTGGTGATCGTAGTTGTTTTGGCAGGTATAATCTCTTCAACAGTATAGGCATCTTTATCCAATACGGTTTTAGTGATTTCTTTATATTCTGCTGGTATAATTTTTTCAACTACAGTAGCAGGTGAAAGCAATACAGCTTTAGTATAAGAACCATTTTGAGATCCTAAAGGAGAACTTGTTGTAGAGGCATCACTTGCCAATACTTGAGTTGAAACTGTTTCGAACTGTGCAGGATACCCTTTGTAACACCAGTATCTACAATCATCTGGATTTCCTGACTCACAATCAGGAGCAGCAACACCTAGTTCCCACTGTGCATATGCAGGCTTAATTTCTATAGTTTGTGTACTGGGAGAAAAAGAAGCAGGGATTACTTTTAAAGAATTTCCACCTCCTTTAGATACGTAAGTTACCGTTTCCGTTCCCCACTTAGCAGGAACCACGGTAAGCACTTTTTCTTCTTCTCTAACCAATACACGCTCTGTAATTGTCTTAAAAGTAGCAGGAATCGTTTTTAAAATTTTGTACGATGGATTTGTTGTAATAGTAGTTGTTTCATTCACATAAACATCTGGCGTTGTACAACGAACATAACATTTACCTGGTTCTGGGTTTGACGGCAAGTCTTGTGCCATTGCAAAAGAAGCAGAAAATGCAACTGCTAGAAATAATACTTTCTTCATTTTGATAGTGTTTAAAATTAATAATTGGTTATTTATAATTATTTATCCGAGGTTTCCTGTTAACCGGTTTAATTTGAGTGTCGAGCTCTATTAAAAAAACCTTTATTTAACGCCTCAATAATTAAGACACACTATTATTTAAAAAGTCACTAAAAAGCAGAGAAAATATTATTTATCTTTAAGGATATGATTAAAATTATTAAAGATAAAGACGGATTCTACCAGTTTATTTTAAAGTCTGGCAATGGGCAAGTATTATTAAAAAGTATACCCTTTAATAGTGAAAATGAAACAGATAAGACAATAAGGGATATTAAATCACTAAAAAAATCTAACGGAAAATTCTTTGAAAGAAGAACCAACACCGATGGTAAATTTTTGGTGGAATTAAAAAATTCTACTGGTAAGATTGTAGGCGCTAGCGGATTTTATTCTTCTGAAGCAGGAATGGAAAATGGCATACTCAATATTAAGAACAGTTTAGAAGAGTGAATTAAAAAGCGGCCAAATGCTTAAGCAATTCGTTATGCATATCATCTGTATAGTCTAAATGGGTTACCATTCGCAATTTTCCTTGTCCCATACCTATTATTAGAATTTCTTTTTCTTTTAATCTATTTACAAATTGATCACTTGTCATAAATGACTCATCAATTTCAAAAATGACGATATTGGTTTCTATAGGCTCCACTTTTTTAATGAATGACTTTGCCGATAAAGCCTCCCCTATTTCCTTTGCTCTTTTATGATCATCGGCTAAACGGTCTACATGATTATCCAGCGCATAAATAGCAGCTGAGGCCAAGAAACCAGATTGCCTCATACCGCCCCCAAATATTTTACGAATACGAATAGCTTTTTCCATTTGTACTTTTGTACCCAATAATAATGACCCTACAGGGCAACCAAGCCCTTTACTTAAACAGACACTAATAGTATCAAAAAGCTCACCGTATTGCAAAGGAGTCTCTTTCATTTCTACCATGGCATTCCATAATCGGGCACCGTCTAAATGATACCCTAAATTATGTTCATCGCACACTTTTCTAATCGCTAGCAACTCATTAAAATCCCAACAAGTACCACCTCCTTTATTTGCGGTGTTTTCTATACTTACCAATGTAGTTAATGGGCTATGATAAAAATCTGGTGGATTTATAGCTGCCGTAACCTGCTCAGCGGTCATGGTACCTCTATCACCATCAACCAATCTACAAGATACTCCGCTATTAAAACTAACACCACCACCCTCATAATTATAAATGTGGGCATATTTATCACAAATTAACTGTTCACCAGGCTGTGTATGTAATTTAATTGCTGTCTGGTTGGTCATGGTGCCACTTGGAAAAAAAAGTGCCGACTCCATTCCAAAAAGTTTAGCTGCCTTTTCCTCTAGGGCATTTACCGTTGGATCTTCTTTAAACACATCATCACCAACGGCTGCAGACATCATAGCATCTAACATACCTTGGGTTGGCTTGGTTACCGTATCACTGATAAGATTAATAAGCATACTTGAATTATAATAAGTGAATTAGTGAAAACATGTTGTTCCAATTGGCGAACCATCTGGAATTTTTGGCGAAGGTATCACTTTGAACAATTCTGGATGCTCATCAAAGGCATTAATTCTTTTGACCATTTCTGCACTAATGGCATTACTTCCAGAATCCTTCGAAAATTGAGAACGTAATTCTTTTAATTTTTGAGAAGCAATGGCATTTACCTGTGGGTGTACATTGGTATGACCAGCCAAGTTCATAATATGCAATAAAACCCTAAAGTTTATAATGGTCTGTGCTTCGTTTAAATATGCGTCTTTTTGCTTTTTATTGATGGTAGAGGTTATCAATTTATCTAAAACCTCATCTAAACCAACATTATCGGTATCAACAGCTTTTTGCTGAATAAGTCTCGATGCCTTTTCTGGATGCAACAAAAACTTCAAAGTCATATCAGAAGCAGTTTCTACAGCTGATAGTGCATCGAACGACACACCTGTTTTACCTTTTATGGATTCCCTTGTTCTAGGTGTACCAAAAGAACGCGGCGGAAATAAGCTTAACTTATCTTTTGGTATTGCGATCTCATTGGCATCCAAGGTTTTCAACACAGTCTTCAGGGCTTCTTCTTGCATCGCTTTATCGGCAATAGCGACCACTTCTTGCCCATCACCCTTTACGGCATAATTATATTCCAACCCACCTATTATTTTGGCTACACCTTCAGTTTGGTACCTATGAAAGAAATATAGCGGCACAAACACATCTTCCAATACAGAATACGGTGTACCTTCTTGAATATTATCAACAGAAATATTATCTATTGCAACCTTACGGATGTTAAGCATATCTTCTAACTCTTTACTGACATCGGTACCATTATCCCACAAATGGGCTAAAACATGGGCACTACCTTGCGGTCTTGCATCTTGATCGGTAATGTAACGTAGTCCGTCGGCTTTTGCTTTATCTAAAATCTTGTTCAAGCCTTCTTTTTCACTTTCCCCATTCTTAAAATCTTGGTAAGAATAAGCCACAGTTACCTTGTCCCAATCACCGATACCGGTTTCATAGGCATTTGCAAAGTTGATCTCGCCGTCTTTTAAAGTAAACTGTGGATGAGGATAATCCATCACCGAGGCTTTGCCCGTGGTACTGGCAGCATAATTATGCGCAAACCCTAAAGTATGTCCGATTTCATGAGCAGACAATTGCCTAATACGCGCTATGGCCATTTCTAACATGGGCTCATAATTATCGTCTCGCTCGGCAAATGGTTTATTCATTAACGCCTGAGCGATTAAAAAATCTTGTCGTATTCTCAAGCTACCCAGACTTACATGACCTTTCATAATTTCACCAGTTCTTGGATCGGTAATACTACTACCATAACTCCACCCTCTCGTAGATCGGTGAACCCATTGAATTACATTGTAGCGAACATCTAAAGGATCCGCGTCATCTGGTAACATTTTTAGCTGAAAGGCATCTTTATATCCAATAGCTTCAAAAGCCTGGTTCCACCAACGACCACCTTCTAATAAAGCAGATCTTACAGGTTCTGGCGTACCATTATCCAAATAATAAATTATAGGTTCAACCGCCTCGCTCACTTCTGCAGTAGGATCTTTTTTCTCTAAGCGGTGTCTTCTTATAAATTGCTTTAAAATATTTTCTTCAACAGGAGTTGCATAATCATAGTAACTAAAAGGAGAAGAGCCCGACCTTGGGTCGAATACACGTTTTTTGTACTTATTATCCGGTAACTCTATAAATGAATGATGTTCTGCAACGGTAACCAGGTTTGCATTTGGAGCTACGCTTCTTATATAACTTCCTTTCGCCTGCCCCTTAAAAGTCATCGTAACATCGAACTCTACATTTTTAGGAAAAGCCTTGGTTCTATCTAAAGCAAATGCACTTTTAGATTTATCAAGGCTATAAGAACCTTGTTCTCTTCTCTTTAACCGACTAGAAACTCCGTGAGCATCTTGCATTAAAAAATCTGTGATATCTATTATATATGTACCGTTATTCTCTTCTACAATAGGAAAGCCAAATAAAACGGATTTAGCAAAAGCCTGTTCTACAGATTTACGTTCTAGTTCATTATCGGTAATGGCCCTATATTTTAAATTGGGCTGTATCAACAATAGTTTGTTGCCCGCTTTTGTAAAGTAAACAACTTGCTCGTCGCCCAACTGCCCTCTATCCAAACCTATATCATTGCTACCAATACCACTACTTAGTGAATATACATATAGAAATTCTTCATCTAATTTTTCAACTTCTAAGTATATTTTATCACTTCCCTCGTCGTAGTAAAAATTATAAAACCCTTCATATTTTTCAAAGTCTTTCTTTTTATCGCTAAACTGTGCGGATACCATTGGGATCGATAAAAGTATCAATCCAACAAAAAGTACATAGTGCTTTCTCATTCTCTATAAGTTTTCCTTAAAAGTATAGAAAAACCAACGAATGAAAAACAGGAAAGCTTAACTATATTATAATTATCATACTTGTTAAAAAAGCTATCCAATAATTATAGAATAAGGAAAAATACTACCAATTATTGTAAATATGACACTTGATATTTGCAATTTATCATGTACCTTTTAACAAAACAATTTTTATGGAGAACATTGAAAATCAAATTTTCTCTTCTTATCAAAGAAACCCAGATCTATATGACGAAATACATGATAAGAAAGGAAAAGTAAAAGAGGTTTATCAAAAACTATTCAACCTCTATGGCGAACATTCGATTAAGGATTATGTTACCTTAAACAATAAAGCCAAATCTTCATTTTTTAACCAAGGGATAACTTTTCAAGTATATGGAGAGAACAACATTCAAGAAAAGATTTTTCCTTTTGATTTATTCCCAAGAATTATCGACCCGGTAGATTGGGATATTATAGAACGAGGATCTATACAAAGAAGTAAAGCACTGAATTTATTTTTATGGGATATTTATCATGACAAAAAGATATTAAAGGATAAAGTTGTTCCTGTAGAACTGATTACTTCATCTGCCAATTACCTCGATCAGATGAACGGATTAAATCCTCCGGGAGGAATATACAATCACATTTCCGGAACCGATGTCATTAAACACAAAGACGGAAAGTACTACGTATTAGAAGATAATATAAGGTGTCCGTCGGGCGTAAGTTATGTCATTTGCAACCGTACTGCACTTAAAAAAGCACTTTTTGGGGTATTTAACCACTACCAGACGCATACCGTAACCAATTATGCTGAAAACCTTTTAGAGCTACTAGAATCGGTAAAACCAAAAGGTGTAGATGTTCCCAATGTAGTAGTTATAACACCAGGTATGTACAATTCGGCTTTTTATGAGCATTCTTATTTAGCCAAAACCATGGGTGTAGAACTTGTGGAGGGCCGTGATCTTTTTGTGGAAAATGATTTTGTTTACATGAAAACCATTAAAGGACCAGAAAAGGTAGATGTTATTTACAGACGAATAGATGACCAATTCATAGACCCATTAGAATTTAATCCAGATTCTGTTCTTGGAGTACCAGGTTTATTCGCCGCATATAAAAAAGGGAATGTTACATTGGCCAATGCACCAGGCACCGGTGTAGCAGATGACAAGGCCGTGTATACATATATGCCAGAAATCATTAAGTACTACCTTAACGAAGAACCTATATTAAATAATGTACATACCTATCACTGTAGCAGGCCCGATGAATTAAAATACGTTTTAGAGCATATTCATGAACTTGTAATCAAACCGGTTGACGAAGCTGGTGGTTACGGTATATCCGTAGGAAATAAATTAAGCAAGGAAGAAATAGAAAAGGTAAAAGCTGAAGTTAAGGCAAGCCCTAGAAAATATGTTGCCCAACCAATAATGTCATTGTCGGTACACCCTACGTATATTGACGATACCGAATCTTTTGAACAACGACATGTAGACCTAAGAACCTTCACCGTTCTTGGCAAAGACAAAGAGTTTGTTCTTAAAGGCGGATTGACTCGCGTAGCGCTTCAAAGAGGTAATTTAATAGTTAACTCTTCTCAAGGAGGCGGATCAAAAGACACCTGGGTATTAAAAAAATAAAGAAACTATATGTTAGCAAGAGTTGCCAATAATCTATTTTGGATGGGACGTTATATTGAACGTTCAGAACACGTAGCAAGATATTTAAATGTAAATTATTTCTCCTCGTTAGATGCACCAAACTTAAAATCTCAAGACCGTCAATTTGTATTACGATCAATGCTTTTTATGGTAGGTGACCCAGAGGAAGATCCAGACAAATTTCTAAAAGAAGAAGATGTACTTTATAAAATAGGGCTAGACCCAACCTATTCTTCATCTATAATAAATAATATAAAGTTTGCCAGAGAGAATGCCAACAGTGCCAGAGACTTGATCTCAACAGAACTGTATGAGGCGATCAATAAGTTTTACCACTTTGTAATTAATTACCCAAAAGAGATTTTCGTAAAAAATGGCTTACATGACTTCACAACCAATGTTGCTGAAATGACCGACATACTTCGTGGTAAAATAAGGGGCACCCTTTTGCATGATGCAACATATGCTATAATATCAATGGGCATCAATATTGAAAGAGCTACTCAAATAACTAGAATGATCAATGCAAAATTTAATGATGCATTACTTTCTCAAGGTGGAGAAAATGATAAATTCAGCAAAAGCTTTGAATGGACCACTCTATTAAAATGCGCAGAGTCTTATGATATGATGCGTAGGTTTTACAAAAAGACACCTACCAGCATAACTACATTAGAGTTTTTAATTCTAAACCCTAATTGCCCAAGGTCTGTAATGAATTCATTGAACCAAGTGAACCAGCATGTGAAAATTTTAAATCCTGAAAGGCGCTACAACAAAGACTCCACTGCTTTTCTAATAGGTAGGGTCAGGTCTGAGTATGAGTATAAATACATAGAGGAAATAGACCAAGATATTAAGTCGTTCATAGAAAACATTTTAAAAAGCCTTGTGGATATAAGTGATAAAGTTGACGAAGAGTTTTTTAACTATTAGCCAAGTTAAAAAAGGTATCTTTGCCCTCTTATGCCGAGAGAATTTGAAATAAAGTACAGGGCCGAAATTACATACGAAGATTGGGTTCATAATGCATATTGGCAGTTTTTAATAATTCCTATTGAAAATGATAGCCAACAGGATGTTGAAGTAGAATTCAACAACTCACTATTCGCAATCACAGAGTATTCTATAAACGGATATGGATTTAAAACCCTAAGAGTACATCCTAAGAAAAAATTTAAAGAAGTTACTTTTGAAGCTACAATTAAATTCATAAAGGAAGACATTGACCCTTTAAAATTCAAGACCAATTTCAACATCGCATTGGAACATGAAGAGTTGCATAAGCTCGATTTTAAAATTAATCACGAGAGATTTTTAAAAGCTACCACATTTACAAATATTACCGCAAAACAAGATCAATTATATAGTTTTGATGTATCTATTTCAATTTTTAAAAATCTTGAAAATTTAAATCATTGGATTTATAATTACGTACAGTTTTCAAGAAAAGATATAGACAAGGGCACGCTACTAAATGAGGTTATATTAAATAAAAAAGGTGATTGTAAAGATTTTGCCCACCTTTTCTGTGCATTGGCACGCACCAATGGTATTCCTACCAGGTATGTATCTGGCTACTTAGATCGAACAAATGGTTTTAAAGGTGATTCTCAATTACATGCCTGGGTAGAATGTTATATACCCCAAATAGGTTGGAAAGGTTTTGACCCTACCAATAATGTCTTAGCAGATATCAATCATATTAAAATATGTCATGGCAAAGATTATAATGATTGTTCACCTTTAAAAGGCATTATTAACACACAAGGCAAGAATAAGACTAACTATTCGGTTACATTGCATAGTTGCAATAGTTAATCTAAAAATATCTTTAAACATTACTTAAAAGAGTATTATTTTTACTCAAAATTTAGAATTGTATGAACATAAGTACAGACCACTACAAAGGTCTTATAGATCGCCTTGGTGCGTTAAGGAGGTATCTTTGACATTGATGCCAAATTAATAGAAATAGAGAACGAGCAAGAAAAAACTTTAGCTCCTGATTTTTGGGACAACCCCCAAGAGGCACAGGCACATATGAAATTCATTCAATCTAAAAAGCAATGGGTCGATGATTTTGATGCCGCACAGCTACTGGTTGCCGATTTAGAAGTGCTTATAGAATTTCAACAAGAAGGTGAGGTAACCGAAGCCGAAGTTGAAAAGCAATATGAAAAAGCGGTGAATACCATTGAAAAAATGGAATTCAAGAATATGCTTTCGGAAGAAGGTGATGAGTTACCTGCCGTATTGCAGATTACCGCTGGTGCAGGTGGTACAGAAAGTTGCGATTGGGCAGCTATGCTCATGCGCATGTATATGATGTGGGCAGAAAAGAACGGTTATAAAATAAAGGAGCTCAACTACCAAGATGGTGATGTAGCCGGTATAAAGACCGTAACCCTTGAAATTGACGGTGAATTTGCCTTTGGTTGGTTAAAAGGGGAAAATGGGGTACATCGCTTGGTAAGAATATCTCCTTTTGATAGTAACGCCAAAAGACATACCTCATTTGTTTCGGTATATGTATATCCATTGGTAGATGATAGTATTGAGGTAGATGTAAATCCGGCAGATATTACTATTACCACTGCAAGATCTAGTGGTGCGGGCGGTCAAAATGTAAACAAGGTAGAAACCAAAGTGCAACTGACCCACCACCCTACCGGTATTCAAATTTCTTGTTCAGACAGTAGAAGTCAACATGACAATAGAGCTACGGCCATGAAAATGTTGAAATCTCAATTGTACGAAATAGAGCTTCGTAAAAAAATGGAAGCTCGTCAAGAAATTGAATCCTCTAAAATGAAAATTGAATGGGGCTCACAGATTAGAAATTATGTCATGCATCCGTACAAGCTTGTAAAAGATGTAAGAACTGGCGAAGAAACGGGCAATGTAGACAATGTAATGGACGGAGACATTGATCAGTTCCTTAAAGCTTTTCTAATGATGATGGGACAAAAAGAAGAAGAATAAAACGAAGAATCCCTATGTATTATCTTTGATAGGTAGGGATTTTAATTTTAAAGAAATTAATTATGATTAAAATATATCACAATTCTAGATGCAGTAAATCTAGAGAAGGTTTAAAAGTTCTTGAAGAGTCTGGCAAGAAATTTGAAGTAGTTAAGTATTTGGAAGATATACCTACTAAAGATGAACTTAGAAATATAATTAGTTGCTTAGACATAAAACCAATTAATTTAATACGTAAGTCTGAAGCCATTTGGAAAGAGAAATTTAAACATCAATCGTTGAACGATGAAGAATTGATCGATGCTATGATTACCTACCCAAAACTTATTGAAAGACCAATTGTAATCAATGGAAACAGTGCAGTAATTGGTAGACCAGCCTCTAACATTGACTCTTTGTTAAAATAGAATTTAGTATAATTGTTAAGATAATTATCTTAACAAACAATTAACCATTTTAGGTTAAACCATAGTATAACTTTATAATCTAATGACATGAAAAAAGTAATAAAGCATAGCGGACTAAATGTATTGACATTGTTGTTTGCCTTATTTGGCACTACAGCGATTTATGCACAATATGGTTATGGATCGCAATATGGTTATGGATCTAGAGGTGGTTATGGTAGTCAAAGGAGTTCTATTCCCCAAGCACAAACACCAGCCGAAGAACCAAAACCAAAAACTGCCGAGGAACTGGTAGATGAGCAAATGCCAAGAATTACCGAGGCACTTGAGCTAAATGAATTTGAGCAAGCAGTATTGAGCTCTGTTCTTAAGAAATATGTTCAAGAACGAATAGAGGCTCAAATATTAAAGCTTCCGCCAGAAAAAATGGCAGAGGTATATGAAAATATTACTAAAAGGCAAGATGAGGAATTAAAAGCCGGTCTGCCATTAGAAAAGTATGAAGCTTTTGTTGCACTACAAAAAGATGGTGTTTCAAAAACGATAAAAAAGAAGAAAAAACAAAAACGAAAGAAATCAAAAAACTGACTTAATGAGACAACTTTACCCTTTACTCCTACTCTTAACACTATCATTCAATTACATACATAGTCAAAGACCGGGAGGAGACCGGGAAAGAGGTCCAATTGTCATTAGCGGAAAGGTTGTGGACAAAGATGACAACCTACCATTAGAATACGCAACACTTGTACTACAAAGTGTAAATAACCCAGATAAAATTACAGGCGGTATTACCGATATAGATGGTAATTTCAAAGTTGAGACCCCACCGGGCAAGTACAATATCTCGATCGAATATATTTCATACAAAACTTATAGATTACCAAATCAAACATTAACAGAATCAACAGATTTAGGCACCATTAGACTTGCTTTGGATGTTGCTCAATTAGAAGCTGTTGAAGTGGTCGGCGAAAAAACTACGGTAGAAGTTCGCTTAGACAAAAAGATTTACAATATTGGTAAAGACTTAACCAATAGTGGCGCAACCATTACCGATGCCTTAAACAATGTACCATCTGTAGATGTGGATGTTGAAGGTGCAATTAGCTTACGAGGAAACGAAAACGTAAGAATACTAATCAACGGAAAACCATCAGCCTTGGCAGGTTTTGGCTCAACAGATGCACTTACACAACTACCTGCAGATGCTATTGAAAAGGTAGAAGTAATTACAAGCCCCTCTGCACGATATGATGCAGAAGGAACAGCAGGTATTTTAAACATTGTACTTAAAAAAGAAAAAACCCTAGGTTTCAATGGTTCTGTTAACACAACGATTGGCTACCCTGTAAATAGTGGTATTTCGGTTAACGCCAATTTACGTACCGATAAATTCAATTTATTCAATACAACAGGCTACAACTACAGAGATGCCCCTGGTAACGCTTATTACGATAATACCTACACTTCTGGAACTTATGATAGAATTATAGAAGACAGAGAATACAACAGGCTTAGAAAAGGATTTAATACCAATTTAGGTCTTGAGTATTTTATTACCGAGCAATCTTCAATTACAGGTAGTGTGTTTTACAGAACATCTAAAAGTGAAGATGAAACAGGAAATACCAATCAGAGGTTTATTAGCAACTCATTAGACAGTGAAACATATAGAACTGAAGATGAAAATGAAGATGACGACAATTATCAATTCTCACTTAACTATATCAACAATTTAGATGACGATGGTCAAAAACTGACGATTGATGCTCAATATTTCAAAGGAAAGGAAAATAAAATTTCAATCATACAAGAGAACAATACGTTGCCAAATGACGATTTAATTGTATTGGAGAATGTATTTGAACAAGAAACTGAAAATGAGTATTTAATACAGGCAGACTATGTATTACCAATGGGTGATTCTCAATTTGAAGCCGGTTATAGAGGTACCTTTGAAGAAACAGGAACAGATTATAGGCTAGATTCTTTAAATCAAGATACGGGTCAGTTTGATATCAATGAAGATCTTACCAATATATTTACCTATACTGAAAACGTAAATGCCCTATACACCCAATACGGGAATAAATTTGGTGACTTCTCTTTTCTATTGGGACTTCGTTTAGAAAACACACAATTAAAAGGAGAGTTATCTTCTTTATATGACACTGCAGAACTTGAAGAACAATTAGGTGTTGATGTCGATGCAAATTTTGATAAAAATTATCTAGGACTTTTCCCAACAATAAATTTGATTTACGAACTAGCCGAAAATGAAAATATATCATTAGGATACAACCGAAGAATCAATAGACCAAGAGGAAGATATGTAAACCCATTTCCTTCAAGATCTAGTAGAACAAATATTTTTCAAGGTAACCCAGACTTAAATCCGGCATTTGCGAATGCATTTGACATCGGATACCTTAAAAGATGGGATAAAATAACTTTGACATCTTCTATTTACTACCAAAGAGAAACAGATTCTTTTGAGCGTATACAAGAAGAAACCGGACAAACGACTACAGATGGTATTGAAATTATTAGATCTATACCAATTAACCTTTCTACAAATGACAGAATTGGTGTTGAAGCCGGTATGTTATACAGTGCCGCTAAATGGTTACGTTTAAATTCAAGTTTTAATTTCTTCCAGTTTTCTACAGAAGGTGAATTTAATGGCGTTGATTATGGCACAACAAACACAAGCTGGTTCGCAAGGTTCAGCTCTAAAGTATCGTTACCAGCGAAGATAGATTGGCAGACCAATGCATTCTACAGAGGACCTTCTTCTACAGCTCAAACCGAAAACGGGGGAATTTTCTCTTTAAACCTGGCCTTCAGTAAAGATATATTGAAAGATAACGGAACCATATCTCTTAATGTAAGTGATTTATTAAACTCAAGAAAAAGAACCTCTTATACAGAAACAGAGTTCTTTACATCAGACAGTGAATTTCAGTGGAGAAGACGCCAAATTACAATGGGCTTTGTATATCGTTTTAACCAGCCAAAAGAAAGAAATAGAAATGGCAGAGGAAGCAACAATGATGAAGGTGAAGAAGAAATTGAAGGATAACACAACGAAAAAAATAGCAACAAAAAAAGGAAGCCAATTGGCTTCCTTTTTTTTTATATACTTAATTATTTATGCTTCTCTTGCGGCTTTTTTCTTGTCGCGTCTTTCTTTTAATAATTCAATAATGTTACCACCTAACCAGTAAGGCACAACAAATAATAACAAAAACATCATCAGCCAGAAACCTATTGTTAAAATGGTTAAAAAAGCTAAAAATCCTAAATATTGGTCAAAATCAAACATATCTTCTTGCTTATATATGACAAAGATACCATAAACGAATTATTTTTTGCAAACGTTCTGCAAAATTAATTTCACATTTCACTACAAACTTGTCACTATAAAAATAAATGTAAACCTTATTTTTGAAGCTACATAAATAAGTTTATTTAAGATTCATATAAAATATAAGATTATGGAGTTCAGAATCGAAAAAGATACCATGGGTAATGTTGAAGTGCCCAAAGACAAATATTGGGGCGCACAAACAGAACGCTCACGTAATAATTTTAAAATTGGTCCATCTGCTTCTATGCCATTGGACATCGTTTATGGTTTCGCCTATTTAAAAAAATCTGCAGCCTATGCTAACTGTGAACTAGGAGTATTAAGTGCAGAAAAGAGAGATTTAATCGCCCAAGTTTGTGATGAAATTTTAGAAGGAAAACATGATGACCAATTTCCATTGGTAATATGGCAAACAGGTTCTGGCACGCAAAGTAATATGAACGTAAACGAAGTTGTTGCCAATAGAGCCCATGAAATTGCAGGCAAAGTTATTGGCGAAGGAGAAAAAACTATACAGCCTAATGATGATGTAAATAAATCCCAATCATCTAACGATACCTTCCCTACCGGTATGCATATCGCAGCCTACAAAAAAATTGTGGAAGTAACCATACCTGGTGTAACCCAACTAAGAGATACATTACATAAAAAATCGAAAGAGTTTAAAGATGTAGTTAAAATAGGGCGTACCCATTTAATGGACGCAACTCCCCTAACCCTTGGTCAAGAATTTTCTGGTTATGTATCTCAATTAGATCACGGTTTAAAGGCATTAAAAAACACGCTTGAACATTTGAGGGAGTTAGCACTTGGGGGAACTGCAGTTGGTACAGGACTGAATACTCCAGAAGGTTATGATGTTTTGGTCGCAAAATATATAGCAGATTTTACGGGCTTACCATTTATTACCGCTGAAAATAAGTTTGAAGCTCTTGCTGCTCATGATGCTATTGTTGAAAGCCATGGCGCATTGAAGCAATTGGCTGTTTCTTTGAACAAGATTGCCAATGATATTAGAATGATGGCTTCTGGACCACGTTCAGGTATTGGTGAAATTATTATTCCTGCAAATGAGCCCGGTAGTTCTATTATGCCAGGAAAAGTTAATCCTACACAGTGTGAAGCAATAACTATGGTTTGCGCCCAGGTTATGGGTAACGATGTTGCCGTTAGTGTTGGTGGAACACAAGGACATTATGAATTAAACGTCTTTAAACCAATGATGGCAGCTAACATATTACAATCTGCACAACTTATCGGCGATGCCTGTGTAAGTTTTGAAGAGCATTGTGCAGCTGGTATAGAGCCAAATCATGCCGTAATTAAAGAATTATTGAACAATTCTTTAATGCTTGTAACTGCCTTGAATACCAAAATAGGGTATTACAAAGCTGCAGAGATAGCAAACACCGCCCATAAGAACGGTACAACATTAAAAGAGGAAGCAGTGAACTTAGGCTATGTTTCTGCCGAAGACTATGATGAATGGGTAAAACCAGAAAATATGGTAGGTAGTCTAAAAGACTAAGACTTCCATAACTACTTAACAAAAAAAGGCGACCAATATGGTCGCCTTTTATATTTTGAACTAGTATGTAAACTTACTTCAACATAAATTTAGAAGTACCCAATAATTTCAATTGGTCATCATATACGTTAACCATGTAGTTTCCATCTTTAAAATCACCTGAAGGCTTATTAATGTAATCACATACATCTAAAGATTTGTTTTCATAGTAGAAACCCGTTTGCTTACTATAAGTAATTGAAGCTCCGTTATCATTGGTCATGGAATTACCACCACCAAGTACATTACCTTGAGGATCTAAAACCTCTAAGAAAAACTCTCTGTCTCCAGCTTGAGCAATTACGTTATCAGCAACTGTAAAACAAATTTTAAACTTGTCGGTAGCTCTTGCACGTTGTGTAGAAACCAATTTTCCGCTATTACGTTCTTTAACCGCATCAACGTTAAATTTAGATAGGTTCAATGCTGAACCCTTCTCAACTACTTGAGCCAAGTTTGTATTTTGTACAACCAAAGAATCATTAAAAACAGTTTGCTTTTCTAATTCAACATACGTACTATCACGTTGCATAGCGATCATTGAATTTGAACGTGTTAAAGAATCCACTTGCTTTAACAATTGCTCTCTCTCCGCTTTAAGAACACCTACTTGTCTTCTATATCTAGATAAAGAACTAATATCTGCCTTCATAGTTTTTACAGAGTCAATATACTTTGCAATATTATCCCTTGCACTAACCAATTCTTCATTAGTAGCGTTGCTTTCTAAAATAGCTTTATCATATTCAGATTTTAAGCTATTTAAATCTTCAACTACCAATTCTTTCTCCTTAGAAAGAACAACTTCTGTCTTCTTTTTATCTTGATAAAGACTTACTGTATAAATGATAGTTGCTAAAAGCACAACACCTAAAAGAGCGGTCAAAACTTTTAAACCATTGTTGTTTTTTGTTTCAGTCATAATTGTAAATTTAATAAAGTGTCTGTTTGTTCAGTTTATATACGTGTTAATTCAAAATTTAGATTCTTTAGCATAAAATTAAATTATAAAACGTGTTAAATACCATAAAATATACTATAATTTAGATGCTACCAACAGATTAAATATTGATCATGCTTGTTATTGTGCCTTTTGAGACTAAATATACTCAAAACTTTAAAGACTTAAATATTGCCTGGATAACAGAATATTTTGAAGTGGAAGATAAAGACAGGGAACTTTTAGATGACAGCCAAGCAGCAATCATCGATAAAGGCGGACATATATTTATAGGGCTATGGCACAATGAGCCAGTTGGATGTTTTGCTTTGATTAAAAAAAACGAAAAACGTTTTGAATTGGGAAAAATGGCGGTAAGCAAATCCCATCGAGGTTTAAGAATAGGTCAACAATTATTGTCATACGCTATTGACTTCGCAAAAAATAAAAACTATGAAGTATTAGAGCTTTATTCAAGTACCAAGCTTGATACCGCATTACATATTTACAGAAAACATGGGTTTACAATTAAACCAATGGTAGATTATATAGACTACCTTAGGTCTGATATAAAAATGGAATTAAAACTAAAATAACGATGAACATGAATAAGTTACTCCTATTAATTTTTATTAGCAGTATTTCTTTCTCTTGCAAAGAGGCTAAGAAATCGGAAAATGATATGAAATCCAACCAAGAAGTTGAAGAAGATATATCATCTACAATGAAAAGCGAAAATACCAACGCCAAAATTGATATTACACCTATTGAACATGCTACTGCCGTATTAGAATGGAACGATGTGGTCATTTACCTTGACCCCGTAGGTGGCGCAGAAGCTTTTGAAGGACAAAAACAACCTTCTTTGATTTTGATTACGGATATTCACGGGGATCATTTGAATATTGAGACTTTGAACGAATTAGATACTTCAAATGCAACTTTTGTTGTACCACAAGCGGTTGCTGACGAACTACCTGAAAAATTCTCTGAACAATTGGTAATCATGAACAATGGAACCAGTGAAGAGATAAGCGGAATTACCATTGAAGCCATACCCATGTACAACTTAAGAGAAGAGGCTCTTAAATTTCACAGTAAAGGGAGAGGTAATGGTTATGTTTTAAATATAGATGATCAACGAATTTATTTTTCTGGAGACACAGAAGATATACCTGAAATGCGCGCTTTAAAAAATATAGACAAAGCCTTTATATGTATGAATCTTCCATACACCATGACCGAAGAAAGTGCTGCAGCTGCGGTATTGGATTTCAAACCAAAACAGGTGTATCCTTATCACTATAGAGGTAAACCAGATGTAAGCGATGTTGAAAAATTTAAAAATCTCGTAAATGCAGCCAATCAAGATATAGAAGTTGTTCAATTAGATTGGTACCCAAATGAGGAATATTAGTAAGCTGTTAGCTAAAAAAAAAGCCCGCGTTTGCGGGCTTTTTACTTGTTTGACTAAACAGTTATCTAATCAACTTTTTATACTTAATTCGTTTCGGCATAAGATCTCCGCCTAAACGTTTCTTTTTATTCTCTTCATAATCAGAGAAAGAACCTTCAAAGAAATACACTTGAGAATCGCCTTCAAAAGCTAAGATATGTGTACAAATACGATCCAAGAACCATCTATCGTGAGAAATCACTACTGCACAACCAGCAAAATTCTCTAAACCTTCTTCTAAAGCTCGCAATGTATTTACATCTAAATCGTTGGTAGGTTCATCTAAAAGAAGTACGTTACCTTCTTCTTTCAATGTCATTGCCAAATGCAAACGGTTACGTTCACCACCTGATAGCATATTTACCTTTTTGTTCTGCTCACTACCAGAAAAATTGAACCTACTTAGGTAAGCGCGAGAATTTACTTGCTTACCACCCATCATTACCAATTCTTGCTCGTCGCTGAAATTCTGCCAAATGGTTTTCTCCGGGTCAATATTAGAATGGCTTTGATCCACATAAGCAATCTTTGCCGTTTCACCAGTTTCAAACTCACCCTTATCTGGAGTTTCTTCACCCATGATCATTCTAAAGATAGTGGTCTTACCAGCACCATTTGGTCCAATAATACCTACAATACCAGCTTGTGGCAATTTAAAATTTAGGTCTTCATAAAGCAACTTATCATCATAAGCTTTGCTTACTCCTTTTGCTTCAATAACATTGGTACCCAAACGTGGTCCGTTAGGAATATAGATTTCAAGTTTTTCGTCAAGTTGTTTTTGATCTTGACTCATTAACTTATCGTAGTTCTTAAGACGTGCTTTTTGTTTTGTCTGTCTACCTTTTGCTCCTTGGCGTACCCAATCAAGCTCTCGTTCAAGGGTTTTTTGTCTTTTTGAAGCCGTTTTACTTTCTTGAGCCATACGCTTAGACTTTTGATCTAACCAAGATGAATAATTACCTTTCCAAGGAATACCTTCTCCCCTATCCAATTCAAGAATCCAACCGGCAACATTATCCAAGAAATACCTATCGTGCGTTACGGCAATTACCGTTCCTTTATAAGACGCCAAATGATGCTCTAACCAATGCACAGATTCTGCATCTAAGTGGTTGGTAGGTTCATCTAATAACAAAATCTCTGGTTCTTGTAGTAGTAATCTACATAAAGCTACCCTTCTTCTTTCACCACCTGAAAGAACTGCTATTTTCTTTTCAGAATCCGGAGTACGTAGTGCATCCATTGCAATTTCCAATTTAGTATCCAGTTCCCAAGCGTTTGCGGCATCAATTTTATCTTGCAGTGCAGCTTGTTGATCCATCAACTTCTGCATTTTATCGGCATCCTCATAAACCTCGGGAAGGCCGAACATATCGTTTATCTTATTGTATTCATCAAGAATTGCCACAGTTTCCGCAACCCCTTCTTTTACAATTTCAAGCACAGTTTTGTTCTCATCCAATTCTGGCTCTTGTTCCAAGTAACCTACTTTATACCCAGGGGAGAAAACAACATCTCCTTGAAAGCTTTTATCAACTCCCGCAATGATTTTTAGCAAAGTTGATTTACCCGAACCGTTTAAACCTAAAATCCCTATTTTGGCACCGTAGAAAAAACTTAGATAAATATTCTTTAAAACTGGGGTGTTAGCATTCTTATAGGTTTTCGTAACTCCTGACATGGAGAAGATCACCTTCTTATCATCTGACATAAAATTATAGTGTTTAGTGAAAAATTATCATCCAGCAGAAGAAATTCACTACTGGTTAAACTATTAATTATACTCTACCCTTAAGTGCGTTGAACACCCAAGCAATAGCAAAAAAACCAATTCCAACAGATGCAAAACCCCAACCAGCAACCTGGTCATAACGAAAAGCACCTAATGCAATAAGTGCAAGCCCTACAAAAATCATAATAAAAGTAGCCCAAGTGAGCACAGTATTCTTGTTCATTTTCGAGTCGATTAAATTTTAAGCGAACATCAAATATCGGAAATTTTAAGACATTTATCCAGTATTAGACCCGCTATTATTCAAAGGGAAACACAATTCCCGTCATTTCGCGTACAGAATCCATAATCTCAATTAAATCCAAACTATTTTGATGACTCCATAAGTCGCTCTCCTTTTTGCCATGGTTTAAGCAGTTATGAACCTCCTCTATTTCATGTACATAGCCCTTACCTCTTTTTCCAACCTCGGTAGAAATTGACTCACCGTCTTTTTCCAAGGTGTACCCAATAGTCTCATGCCACCTCGGATGAATAAAAACAGTTCCTTTACTTCCCGCTATTTCAGATTTCTTTTCTGAATTTGAATTGAGTCCGCTATATAAGATTGCTTGGGCATTTTCGTAATTAAAAATCATACTACATTGCATTTCCACTCCTGTCTTATAAAAGTTTGCCGAAGCTTTAATATCCTTTGGTTTGCCCAATAGTACATAAGCTAAAAATATTGGGTAAATACCAATATCCAACAGAGAACCACCTGCCAACTCAGGGTTGAGCAGCCTTCCTTTCTCATCCCTATCCAAAGCATAAAAGGCAAAATCCGAATGCAAATAACCAATATCACCAATAGTACCATTATCTACTAATTCTTTTACTTTGACAATGGTTGGGTTAAAACGAGACCATAAAGCTTCCATTAAAAAGACGTTGCTCTCCTTAGCTACCGATACCATTTTTTCTACCTCAGCTTTATTAACACCCATAGGTTTTTCACAAAGCACGGCATTACCGGCCTTCATTGCAGCGATACTCAAATCGGCATGAGAAGTATGCGGAGTGGCCAAATAAATAATATCTACGGTATTACTATTATACAGTTCTTCATAACTACCATAAGCATTTGGTGCACCATATTCATTTGCAAAATTTTGTGCCTTCTCCAAGCTTCTAGATGCTACCGAAATCAATTTACCGCCTTCTACCAAGGCCAGATCTTTAGAAAAACTATGAGCAATGTTACCTGCCCCTACAATACCCCACTTTATCATACTTTTCATTTTTGTTGCATGTACACCAAAATTAACTTCTTATCTTTATCCGAAGAAAATAAATATACAGAATGGATTTAAAATTCAATCAAAACGAAGATAGGAATAAGTTGTTATTATCTGACCTTAGAAGAAAGCTGAACGAGGTTTATTTAGGTGGAGGAAAAGCCAAAATAGCCAAACAGCACGACCAAGGTAAAATGACCGCCAGAGAACGTATTGATTATCTTTTTGATCCAAAAACAGAACAAATTGAAGTGGGAGCTTTTGTTGGTGATGGCATGTATAAAGAACACGGTGGATGCCCATCTGGTGGTGTTGTTATTAAAATTGGCTATGTAAAAGGCAAACAATGTATAGTGGTTGCCAATGATGCTACAGTTAAAGCGGGTGCATGGTTTCCCATTACCGCTAAAAAGAATTTGAGAGCACAAGAAATAGCTATTGAAAACAGACTGCCTATAATTTACTTAGTAGATAGCGCTGGTGTGTATTTACCGCTACAAGATGAGATTTTCCCTGACAAAGAACACTTTGGCCGCATATTTAGAAACAATGCGGTAATGAGCAGTATGGGCATTACACAAATTTCTGCTGTTATGGGCAGTTGTGTTGCCGGGGGTGCTTATTTGCCTATAATGAGCGACGAAGCTTTGATAGTAGATAAGACTGCCAGTATCTTCTTGGCGGGTAGCTATTTGGTAAAAGCGGCGATAGGTGAAAGTATAGACAATGAAACGTTGGGCGGAGCTACAACCCATTGTGAAATTAGCGGAGTAACGGATTATAAAGCAAAAGATGATGCAGCGGCTTTAGATACCATAAAGAATATTATGGATAAAATCGGTGATTTCCCTAAAGCGGGATACAACCGTAAGAAAAGTGTTAAGCCAAAAGAAAATCCAGATGATATATACGGAATACTACCAAGCTCAAGAGCTGAACAATACGATATGATGGAAATCATAAAGCGATTGGTAGACGATTCTGAATTTGAAGATTATAAAGCCGGCTACGGACAAACTATTTTAACCGGATACGCACGTATAGACGGATGGGCAGTTGGTATTGTTGCCAACCAAAGAAAAGTTGTAAAAACCAAAAAAGGTGAAATGCAATTTGGTGGAGTAATTTATTCCGATTCTGCAGATAAGGCAACCCGATTTATAGCCAATTGCAACCAAAAGAAAATTCCGTTAGTCTTCTTGCAAGATGTAACCGGTTTTATGGTTGGGAGTAAGAGTGAACATGGTGGTATTATTAAAGATGGCGCTAAAATGGTTAATGCGGTAAGTAACTCCGTCGTTCCAAAATTCACCATTGTAATCGGAAATAGCTACGGAGCAGGAAACTATGCCATGTGCGGCAAAGCTTATGACCCAAGATTAATTGTCGCTTGGCCAAGTGCAGAACTAGCAGTAATGAGCGGAAATTCAGCAGCCAAAGTACTATTACAAATTGAAAAAGCTTCTTTGAAAAAGAAAGGTGAAACTATTACAGAAGAAAAGGAAACTGAGCTATTCGATAAAATCAAGAAGCGTTACGACAATCAAGTTTCTCCATACTATGCAGCGTCAAGATTATGGACAGATGCCATTATAGACCCAAAAGATACCCGTAAATGGATTTCTATGGGAATTGAAGTTGCAGACCATGCGCCTATAGAGAAGCCTTTTAATATGGGGGTGTTGCAGGTTTAATGTAAACGGAAGTAGTAAAGAGGTTATTAATCGATATAGATTAAAAAAAATACCCACAATACACTTAAAACGTATTGTGGGTATTTAAATATCTAAATGTTTATCAGTTTTACTAATTATCTGAAAAAATAAAAAGCTCGGAGCAGCCTGCAGGCATTTAAATCTCGATTATCGAGTTTAATTAGCAACCATACTTAAAGCATTTGAAACGGTAAACAATTGCTGATTTACATTACGCAACCCAAGTTTGAAAACCTTCGTTTCTTTTCGTTGCGATGCACTACCATAGTTATAATATATAGTAGCTTTCAAATATGTAGGCGTCAAACTTTTATTACCTAAATACGTAGCATTAACCAACCAATTACCACGAAGCGTATCATCTATTAAATATTCTTCACTAGAGAAACCTGAACGTTTTTCACTTTGAATTCGCTCCGCATCTGCTGCTAAAGAATGCTCACTTTTGTAATATCGCTTTTCGGGATTTACAAATTGCAATTCAAATTCAGCCTCACTATCACTCCATTCAAAAACCAAGCGTGTTCCTTTAAAATCATCATCAAGCTTAATTTCATTCACCTTATCAGTTGAAACTAAATCAGCGCCTTTTAAGGATATCAAATTATTTAAATCGCGATCCATAATGGTTTTTACTTGCTCTTCTTTTTCCATTAATTCTTCTGCCAATAAATAATCATATCGTAGATACATAGCTGCAGCTTTTTGATTCATACCAAGTTCCCTATAACTATTGGCTAAATCTAAATAAGATTGTGCATAATCCGCTCTAAGTGTATATACAGCTTCATATAATTTATTTGCCTCCTTAAGCTTTCCTTCAGCTTGATAAATGTATGCTAGGGATTTTAATGCATTAGGATTTCCGCTAAGTATATTCTTATTCTCTTCAATTACTTTATCTGTAAATTCTTGATTTCTCCATTTATTAGAAAAATAATCATAGGCATCTAAAACATAGTAATATGAACTACTGTATTTTTTGATTTGATTTGCGTAAATCATCTTTGCCTCTTCTTCGGTATTCGCATTTAAAAGCTCATTCATATACGAAGGTTTATCTTCCTTAAAATCAACCGAGGTTAATGCTGAGTTATCATATTTATTATTTCTTAGTTTTGCTTGATCATAAGGCTTACCGTCTTTGTTACCAGCATATAATAGGGTTTTGGTATTAATAACAATTACACCACCAGCACCTATTGATCCATATCTCGTGGTCATTGCTAAATTATTTAAGACAGCTAATCTAGCTATAGATGCAGGTGCTATCCACGTAGGTGTATCGGTTAATATTTGACCGTCAACATCATAAACAGCTGGAGATGCCTGACTTATGGAATTGAAACCTCTAATATATACTCCCCCTCCACGCTGACAATCACCAAAAACCCTTACGCTAGCAAACTCATTTCTAACAACATCTAAAATGCAAATTCCTACATCATTAATTTCGTCTTCTTGTAAAAACCTGATTTTTCCTGGTGCAGTCTCACTATCCAGAATTCCGAAAGCCGTTTTAATTAAATTTGGTTTGTATTTATACTCCTCTTCCAGTTCTTTTTGAGACTTTCTATTACTGTTTCTTACCGTAACCTCATCTAATTGTTCAACTTTTTGGGTCATTTCAATATTTAAGATTCGAGTTACATCTTCAACCATTATCTGAACATCACTCAAACCGGGATATGTATATTTAACTACATCCCTAGGTTCTGCAGATATTTGATATAATCCGTTGGCGTCAGTTGTAGTAGAAATATCAGAATCTAATATAGATATCTGAACATTTGCCAAAGGAGAATCCATTTGGGTAACCTTACCCTTAATTATTTTGCTTTGTGCTTGAACATTTGAAACATAAGCTATTAGCGCAAAGAGTATTAGATATTTTTTCATAGTATATAGTTTTAATGGTTATACGATAATTTTATAGCAGCAAAAATTAAACCACAATTAAAAAGTAAGAATTATAATACAAATAATTTATTGAAATAACACATTTTCATCAATTTTAAATAAATAAAACAAAATTTAATGACTGTGTATAAATCATATACAACTCAAAACCTCTCTAATTTAATTTATCTGCTCCCAAATTTGGCAAGTAAAATAAACTTTGATTCACATTTTTTAATGACAACCTATAAATTCTAATAGTACTTTCTTCATTATCCGTACCATAACCAGAAAAAGAGGTTACTTTTAAATAGGTAGGCAAACCACTTTTATTCCCCTTATAATTTATATTTACAATCCATTCTCCTTGAATATCACTTTCAAGAAAGAACTCTTTGATCGATGAATATTCTTGTTTACCAAAATATTCATTCTGATTGTTTAGCGATGTATTCGAAACAAAATAGCGATTTTCTGGATTTACGAACTGAAGATCAAATTCAGCCTCATCATCGTTCCATTCAAAAAGAAGACGGGTATCTGCACCCTCGCGCATAGCCGCTACTTCTTTTAAATCTTCTGAACTAATGTTATAGTCGGTTTTATGCTGTAAAAAGTGATTGAACTCAGTTGTAATTACAGGATGCAATCCTATAGTATCTGCCACTAGAAAAGAGTCGTTCAATAATTTGGTGTACCTACTATAAAGATTAGCTGCTTTCTGTACCTCATTCACCTCAACATAACTATTTGCCATGTCTCTATACGATTGCGCATAATTAGGTCTCTTTACAAAAACGCTGGTGTAAAGTTCGTTTGCTTGTTCAAATTCACCTTCTCGCTGATAAGCATATGCCAAAGCCTTCATTTCATTGATGTTATCAACAAATAGAGATTGATGGTTAGCGATTATATCATTATTGAATTTTTCTTGTTCCCAATTGGCAGTAAAATAAATATAGGCATCTAGAAAAAACGTAGCAGAACTACTATATAGTTTTTCATTTTCGTGATACACTTTCTTAGCCGCTTCAAAACTAGAGGTAGATAAAAGAGCTTGAAGGTAGCTTGGCAAATTTTTATTTACCTGCTCTTTACTTATAGCATCGTGTTCGTAAATATTATTTCGAATTTTAGCTTGGTCACTAGCTCTATTATTCTTGGTAGTATAATTGGCATGTTTTGTACTTATTGCAATTACACCGCCCGCGGCAACCTGCCCATATCTTCCAACGCCAGCAAGACCAGGTATTACCGCTATGCGCTCAATAACATTTAAATCTAAAAAATACGGGACATCTTCATAAATTACTCCGTCAATTTCGAATATTGCAGGTCTAATATTATTAATTGACCCTTTACCTCCTCTTATAAACACAGCAACTTTGGTAAAAGAACATCCAAAACAAGTATTTCCATTGGTTACATTACCAATGCGAACTCCAGCTATTTTACCATCTAAAGCTGCTAGAATATTTGGCGCCGATAGGTTCAAACTTTTACCATCTACAATAGTTATTGCATGACCAATTGTTTTTTTATCAAGAGTTCCATAAGCAGTCTTAGCAAATTCATCATTCGTTAAATATTCAGAGAACATTTCTGCCTCGGTTTTCTTTAAACGCGCTCTTTCAGTAACGGTAACACCTTCTAGTTCTTCAACCATCACATTCATGGTGACATTGATATTATGTATAGTCTCCAATACGGTACGTTCCACTTTTTCGAAACCCAAATAATCAAAACTAATGACATCTCCTATTTGTGCCATAATGGTATACCTACCATACGCGTCTGTTTGTGTATGCTTTAATGACTCCGCTATTTGAACAGTAGCATTTTCAACAGGCTTACCATTATTAAAAACAAAACCCGTAATTGACCTATGGGTTTGGACTGGGTTGATATTTATTTGAGGAGTGTTGAACGAATTTTGAAGGGTTTTATGTCTAGCGTATTCTGATATTTGAGAAATGTCATCCTCACTCAAAGTAGAAGTATTTACATAAAAAGTCATTGCATCTCCCCTGAACGTTTTCCATTGTCCTTGGCTAACATATCTTCTGTATGATGTACTTGGTCTATAATCCGCAGCCAAAACCAAGCCCACTCGCTTACCATATACTTCCAATAATTCTAGACCAATACTAAAATCTTCATCTACAATAAGGTTGTACGGCTTTAAATCTACGGTTATCATTCCAGGAGATTTGCCTATCATTTTGGTAACGTTCTTTTTCAATAATTTATCTTCAGGATAAATGGTGCCGCCTTTATATACATTAATGCGCACCAATACACTATCTGAATAATTCTCGTTTAGATAAAAGTGAAAATCCTTTAAGAAGTGCTTCTTTTTGTCCACACTTATCCTTGTCACCAATTCAGCACCCAAAGAACCATCGCCCTTCCAATACCCAAACTTATTTTTACTGGGATAGGAAAAGCCAACAACGTCATCTTTTTTACCTTTTAGGTATTTAGCGGTTACAATCGCCTCGATTAGTTGCATTGCCTCGGGCTGCATGACAACTTTTTGAAAAAGTGTATTATTAAAGTTTACCTCGGAAATTTTAAATTGAACGGTTTTATAACCTACAGAAGAAAATTGTAGCACATCTGTATTAGAAAAATCAGCCTTATTAATCTCTAGATAAAATTTACCATCAAAATTACTTACGGTACCTACACCTTTGTTTACAATTCCAATATTTACAAATGGAAGCGTCTCTTTAGTTTCCGCATCTATTACTGTTCCTTTAAATAGATGTTGCCCAAAAAGCCCTAAACTTAGCGTGCACAAACACAATAAAAGACAATACCTTATATGAAGTTTAGTAATCAATTTCATTAAGCTAGTTATTCTACAACCGTCAGGTTACTCTTAAATATATGAATAACAAGCTTTTAAACCTAACACCAATAAATAGAAAATAAGATTTTATTACATCAACAATATTTTGTCATACAAATTAAGGTTAATTGCCCTGATGATCTTTCACTCGTGGAATCAACAATAATTCGGTCTGTCTTCCATTAACGTACCTAAACACATCTTCACCATAGAAACCGGCTTCTTCAAGCATAATTCGAATATCTCTATTCCACTCAGGAATATTAATGGTGGTATTTAATTCAATTGCATAAACAGTGTTTGGATTTAACGGGTAGTTCTCACCATCATCTTTCATGACACCACCTTGAGAATCCCACATACCAATTGTTGTACCCGCTGAATGACCATAACTACCTAAAGGGTGTGTGTAAACGGAAGGTCTTAACCCTGCTTTCTTTGCCTGGCTCAATGACTTCGCCAAGATTTCATTTCCAGATCTGCCTTTAATCATATTGGCAGTCAAAAAGTCTTGGACTTTATTACCATCTTTTAATCCGTTCACTAAAAAGTCAGGCGCTGATGTTTCTTCTGGCTTTAATACATAGGCCAATTCTTGACAATCAGTATTTAAACGCAGATATGTAATTCCGAAATCGCAGTGAACCAAGTCCCCTGGCAAAATCACTGTATCCTCTGGTCTACCTGAGAAAGAGTACAAGTGACTTACCAATTCCTCTTTACTTCGCTGTACATCTATGGTTGGATGAAACCACGTTTCTAAACCTAAATCTGTTACTTTTTGGCGCATCCACCATTCAACGTCAGAAGTTGTTGTTATTCCCGGAGTTATTACTTTCTCTGAGAATGCTTCGGCTATGATATCATGTGTAATATCTACCAATTGATCATAAATAACCATTTCACGTTCTGATCTCGTTTCGATCCAGCGAACTGCCAACTGCTCTGCAGAAGTTACTTTTGATATATACTTTTTAGGCAGGTTAATCATGAATTCATCATAGTCGGTTTTATCCAAACCATCTGCAATGTTGTGGTCTTTTGAAAAATTAAGTCCGATATTCTTCGGATTTCTTTCTGATATCAATTGCATTAACCGTGCCCATTGATTAGGTTCTTTCTCTTTATCCCAAGCAGAAATAATGTTTGTACCAACATTATAGCGGGCAACAGCTAACTTCTCTATCGTATTCTTTGCCTTGTCTCTATAAAACAATAGGATAGTTCTTCTGCGGGCATTCAACCACGTAGCCGGAAGCATAGTCTTCATTACAGGATCTTCATTGTATTCTCTAGAAATGACCACCCACATATCTAAACCCGAAGCATCCATAAGTTCTGGTAGTAGATTATTAAAACGGTCATCTAAAATTTCATCGATTACCTGTGCTCTTTCTTTTTCGTTGAGGATTTGTTGGGCGTTCAACACATAGCCCTGAATACAAATAAATAGGATAATTAGTTTTTTGGTCATTAGATGTTGGTTTTTCTAATGATGAAAATAGCTGAATTATTTATGCCTTCAAAATTTGTTGAAGCGTTTTAGCACGCTGCACTTTTCCACTTTCAGTACGCTGAAACTGTTTTATAATCAAAATAGCTTTCGGCTTCTCAAATTTTTTGAAATCGGTAATGGAATCTATTATTTCCTGAATTTTTTGTTTAGTCGTATTTTCTACGACAATTACTACTTTTTGACCTAATTCCTCATCTGGAACTCCCGTTACAAAGAAGGGTGTATCAATATACTTTGAAAGTACGTTTTCTATATGCTCGGGATGTAATTTTACTCCGCCTGAATTTATAACATTGTCAATTCTCCCTAGCCATTTAAACTCACTATTTGACACCAATTCAATAACATCATTGGTTCTAACAATTTCATCTGTAATTTTTGGTGCGTTAATTACCAAACAACCTCTATCATCTTTTGAAATTTCAATATCTGGCAAGGTAGAAAAAGGGAGGTCATTTTCAGCACCAACGGTTAAAGGTTTTACAGCAATGTGGGTTATAGTTTCCGTCATGCCATAGGTTTCAAAACTAGCATTGCAAACAGAAAGCAACTCTTTTCTCAACGTAGTAGAAATAGGCGCACCCCCTATTATCGATTTTTTAATCAGATGTAATTTAGGCAACGAGTGTGCAACTTGCATAGGCACCATTGCTCCAAAATCGAAAGATCTAGAGGTCTCTTCTAACGGACTGGAAGTTGGAGGCACAAAATATATATCTAAACCTAGCACCATGGCTCTTACCAACATCATCTTACCCGCAATATAGGTAGCCGGAAGGCACAATAAGACAGAAGATTTAGGAGTTAAATTAAAATAGCTACCTGTTGCCAGAGCACTATTAATCATGTGATCTTTCTTTAAGGAAATAGTTTTTGGTTGACCCGTTGAACCAGAAGTTTTTACGAATAATGTTTGCGAATCATCGATCCAATCTAAAAGGAATTCACCTATATGTTTTTCAAATTCTTCACCTTCCTTAATTAAGCTGTAACTTACTTCTGTTAGATCATCAAAAGAAATTGATCTACCATGAATGGAAAAATCTTGGTGCAAAGAAAGTTTATTCATTTCATTAATTATCAAGCTTCAAAAACTCTTCTTCAGATAATACTTTCCCTGTTAGTTTCTCTTTCCAATTGGTCCAGCCATACTTTTTAGAAAAAACTAAAAGTAAGATAGGAAATACAACGAATACAGGAACAAGCATATCCCAACCAAGTACAGGTTCTGAAATATCTCTATATAGAGAATCTACACTAAACGCTGTCCAATCTGCAGTTACCAAAAGTGCTGCGGTTAAGTTGTTAGCGGCATGGAAACCTAACGCCAATTCTAAACCCTGGTCCATTAGTGTAATGATGCCCAAAAAGAGCCCTGTTCCTATGTAAAAAATTAATATGCCATAACCCAATTTATCCACTTCAGGGTTCATTATATGAAGTAAACCGAAAAGCAGCGATGTAAACACAAGCGGGAACCATCTATTCTTAGTAAGTATGCCCAACCCCTGCATCATATAACCCCTCATTAAATACTCTTCCATACTGGTTTGTAATGGAATCATAGCTATAGCAATGACCGCTAAAATTAAAAAAGGTACCAATTGAAAGTTATATTCATAATCTTCAGGCGCAAAATAAATATCAATAAAAATAAAAAGTACAGAAATTGACGTCCACAAGAAGAAAGAAAAATTAACTCTTTTCCAATCTATTTTAGGTCTCGAAGTGGTCAAGGCCGTAAGCGATTGTTGATGTAAAAATTTAACCACCAGAAAAACAGCAATAAGTCCGAAAACAAAGGTTAAGAGCATAAAAAACAAAAAAGTATTAGACCCCAATACCTCAGACATTTTTCCTATGCTGCCACTCATCATTGCAGACATACCACCTTCTTTCAAAGCCAAGGCCGCCAACAAAGGAAATGATCCTAGAAATTGCCAAACACCCACAATTACCAATATTCCAATCAAGTATCTCCAATTATCAATTAGACCTTTATACGCCTGTTCTATATACATAAACTATTCATTAAATTTGAATTCCAATCTTTAGAGTTGTTATAAAACAAGCCTCCATTTTGCACCTCTAGAGGGCTATCAATATTATTTGTAAACAAAGCCCCAGTTCCCAGACCTTGTGGCATTTTATTATTTAATGTTGCCGTCCATTGTGCTATAGCGTTCAAGCCGATATTGCTTTCCAATGCACTGGTAACCCACCACCCTATATGATTCTTTTCGGCAATTTCGATCCAGTCATTGCTTCCAGCAAAACCACCTACTAAACTTGGTTTCAAAATTATATATTGTGGTTGTATAGTTTGTAGCAACTCTTGCTTCTTTGTTACATCTACCACCCCAATTAATTCCTCGTCTAGCGCAATTGGCAATGGTGTAGCTTCACAGAGTTTATGCATCTCTTTCCATTGCCCCTGTTTTATAGGTTGTTCTATGGAATGCAAATCAAGTTTGGCTAAAATCTCCAATTTGGACAACGCTTCTTTTGGAGAAAAAGCACCATTGGCATCTACCCGCAGTTCAATTTCTTCTCTGGAATAACGTTCTCTTATAGATTTAAGCAACGCAATTTCTGTATCAAAATCTATAGCACCAATTTTCATTTTTATACACGAAAAACCGTCTTTTAACTTTTGCTCTATTTGCTGATGCATAAAATCTTTATCGCCCATCCAAACCAAACCGTTAATAGAAATCGGTTTTTGGGCTTTTAAAAATTTAGAGTTGAATAGTTGAAAAGGATTATTTGACCGTAGCGATAAAAATACCTGTTCTACTCCAAATTGGATACTAGGAAAATTTTGCAAATGTTTCAATAACTCCGCTTCTCCTAAATGAATGTTTTCTGTAACCCAATTACATTTTTCTTCGTATTCAGGTACATCATCAAAACTTAGTCCTCTAAATAGTCCACACTCACCAATCCCCCATTTTCCATTTTCCTCTAAAATTAGAAACCAAGTCTCTTTTGTTCGCAAAATACCTCTAGAGGTTCCACTAGGGTTTTTAAAATTGAGAATATACTTTTTAAAAGATGCTTTCATATAATCCTCCAAATTTAGCTATATTTTCACTTTAATACCGATGGATTTAAAAGAATGGAAAATAAGGTAATTTGGATTACAGGCGCATCTTCAGGAATTGGAGAAGCATTAACATATCAATTGAATGCGAAAGGTGCAAAAGTCATTATTTCGGCAAGACGTGAAGAAGCACTTTTAAGCGTAAAGAAAAACTGTAAATCACCAGAGAATGTAACCGTACTCCCGCTAGATTTAACCAATTTCGAATCCCTAGGAAACATCACTGAAAAAGCTTTTTCTTTATTCGGAAAAGTTGATGTTTTAATCAATAATGGCGGACTCAGCCAGCGCTCGTTGATTATTGAAACCAATTTTGACGTCTATCAACAAATGATTAATGTTAATTACTTGGGTACTGTTAAACTAACAAAACATGTACTACCGTACTTCATAGCTCAAAAAAGTGGTCATTTTGTAACTGTTACGAGTTTAATGGGTAAATTTTCCTCTCCGTATCGTTCAGGGTATTGCGGAGCAAAACATGCATTACACGGCTTCTTTGACGCACTACGAATGGAACATGAAAAGGACAATATAGATGTATCTATTATTTGCCCAGGATTTATACAGACCAATGTTGCAAAAAATGCTTTAACCGGAAACGGAACAGCCTTACAACAAGAAGACAATGCCACGGAAAACGGAATGCCAGTTGAGAAATGTGCCCGTGAAATTATATCGGCAATTAGAAAAAAACGTTTTGAAGCCTACATAGGTGGAAAAGAAAAATTCGGAATTTATCTGAAACGATTTTTCCCAAAACTATTGCATAAGGTTATATTGAAAAGTAAAGTGAGATAACTTATTTAAAATTAAACCAAAAACGAACTCCGTCTTGCGTCTTATCAGTATTTAAAGAAGTTTGAAGCTGATTAGCCAATCTATTCATTAAACGAATACCCATAGATGAATTCGCACGTTCTTCGGTATCCTCTGGTAAACCAATACCGTTATCAGTATATTCAAAGAAACCTTCTTGACCTACCATTTTACGTAGATGAATATAAATTTTGCCATTACTATCATCATCTGGAAAAGCATACTTAAACGAGTTAGAAACCAACTCATTCAATATAAGTCCGAACGGAATAGCTCTGTCAATATCTAACTCAACACCTTCGGCATCAATTGTAATATTAATATTATGACCACCTTTTTTATAGACCGACTGAATACTATTGATCAAGCTTTCAATATACCCCTGCATTTCAATTACAGACAAATCATCATTCTGATATAACTTCTGATGTATAAGAGCCATAGCCTTCACCCTACTCTTACCTTCTTCAAGGGCGGCAATTGCTGCCTTGCTCCTCGTATTTTTAGTTTGTAGGCTCAACAAACTAGAAACCATTTGTAAGTTATTCTTAACCCTGTGGTGTATTTCTTTTAACAGCGAATCTTTCTCAACTAAAGAATTCTCAATTATAAATTTTTGCTCGGCTATTAGACGTTGATTTTTAATACTCTTTAGGTAAGCATATACCAAACCTGCAAAACCAATAAGAGTAAATATCAACGACACGAATACCAAACTAATTTTATCATCCCTAGCCTTAATATCTTTTCTTGATTCCTCTAATTGTGCCTTTTGCTGCTCCATAGTTTTTCTAGAATTTTCTAGATCTTGGGCAACGACCGAAGTCAATTGTTGGTTTTTGATATTGGATGCTAAAGCATCGATAGAATCTCTAATTCTTATATTCTTTTTAAGGTAAACCGTAGAATTTTTAAAATCGCCTGTTTTAAAATAATAATCGGCATAGATTCTATTTCGTTTCAGAATATTTTCCGATTTAATAGGGTTTATGTTATCGCTAAGATAATCGGTAGCTTTAGCGTAGTCATCTAATTTCAAATAACACTCTGCTAGTGCCAGTGTATTTTCAATAATATCAGATGAAAATTTACTCTTATTGTATTTTTTAATAATTTCTCTGCTCTCTTCTAAAAAAGGTATGGCTTTCTCATATTCGGCCATTTGTACATGGCATTTACCAATATTACCAATAATAACCCCATTCAAAATTCTACCATCAGCAATTTCCTTATCGGAATGTTGATTGGTAACATCACTTAAAAAAACCTTAATAAGTCCTTCAGCCTTTTTAAAATAACTAAGTGCTGTAGGTGTTGACTTATCTAATCTTAAATAATTACCTATTGTATTATTATAAATAGCCTGTCCATAATAGTCATTATCTTTAAGCACCTTTTTCTCCTCCGTCATATAATCTCGCATCGCCTTTCTATATTGACCAAGACTAGCATAGATATCATAAAAAGCAACGTTATCGGTCAAACCCAGTTCACGCTTTACCCTTCTAATTTCAATTTGCTTATCGTACAGTTCAAGCATTGCATAATTCTTATCCAGAATTTGGAGAATAGTTTGCTTTGATTCTACATCTAATTTTTGCAGATCACCGTAAATAGATCTAGCAATTGCCAAACTCTTTTCATAGTTGCCCAAATCAAAATAAATTTGAGATTCTATGAGCTGATAATTTCTAATGGAAACAGAGTCTTTTGTTTTTTCAGAACTGTTTAAATACACTTTTACAGTATCTAACCAATCATAAGGCGAATTCTGATTGTAACGATTAGGAGTATTAAAAAAGAAGAAAGAACGTAATTCTCCGTTCTCTAAATCTTGAAACTGCCTGTAGTAATCTTCATTTTGAGCCGTTACACTATCTTGTGCAATTATGGTACACGTTAGCACACTAAAAAATATAGTGCATAAAATTCTCAAAATAGAAGGTTTTTTCATATCTCAATCAAAGTGGAATCAAACATAAAACTAATACCTGATTCTACTAAATTTTTGTTGTGAGCCATTGTTAAATCATCATTAACTAACAATAGTCCCCAAAAAGCGTGTTCTACGTACTTTTATCTAAATCATTAAAAATTGCATGTAATACTTGTTGTTTAATCCAAATAGGTCCAAAACAATGTGCAATCATTAATAAATCAAAATTATGAATTAGCCCATACCGTATTGCATTATTTGTTGTGTAACCCCAAATATTTGTTGTGAAATGAATTTACGCTATCTAACAATGCATTTTATCGATTAAAACAGACACTTTACCGATGATTGCACTACTTTCATCTGGGGTAATTCCAAAAAAAACACCTTAAAAAAGGTGTTTTAAACTATTTATTTACGGATTATGAATTCATAGCAGAGATAATGAATTCTTTAAAATCTTTAGAAATTGGTATCAAGGTATTATTGATCATAATATCTTTAGAATTTATGGCGTCTATATGATCCACATTAACAATGTAAGATTTATGCGCTCTATAGAATTTATTCTGCGGAAGTTTCTCTAAATAATCTTTTAACGGAGATCTCACCAAAAACTTCTTATCAACGGTATTTACTTCTAAATATACATTATCCGCTTTTATAAACTGAATATCACCAAATTGAATTCTGTAATATAAATGTTGTTTCTTAACAAATATGGAGTCCTTTAAAATTGAATTGGACATTGCGACATCTTCAGTATTACCACCACCGTTTGATTGCGCTTCATTACTTGCATTCTGCTTACCATAAATGAAATTTGATAATGCAATTTCTATGGATGTATATAGATCTTGTTGCTCAAATGGCTTTACCAAATAACCGTTAGGTTTTACCGTCTTAGCATTTTCAACCGTTGCACGATCAGAGTTAGATGTCACAAAAATGAATGGAATATCATAATTCTCCCTAATATGTTTACCTAGGTCTATACCGGTTTTATCTGAGGCTAAAATGATATCAATAAGAACTAAGTCTACCTGCTGGGTTTTCAATACCTCTACAGCTTGCTCGTAAACAATTACATTATCAACTATTTCATATCCTATTTCCTCTAACATTGATTGCATATCATCAGCGATGATTACATTATCCTCAACAATAAGAATTTTTATGGGTTGTTCCAAGACTTAAAATGGTTTGTGGGTTATACTCAAAATTACAAAAAATAATAATAACTAATAAAAAACAATATAGCTATAAAAAAGGTACTTAAGGCTAATTTCTTAAGCTCTGGATCAAGATCCGCAGCCTTATTTGTTAGTGCTACTTTTCTTAAATGAACCAGTACAGGTATATAGCCTACAAGACTTACATAACGTAGCTGTGACGCATTTGTTGTAAGAAGAAAACAAAACAAACACAAAAGAGAAAGTACAAGTATCGTATAATGATAATTTTTTGCACGAGACAATCCCATTTTTACAGCTAACGTATTCTTGCCAACAGCAGCATCTGATTTAATGTCTCTCATGTTATTGAGATTTAGCACCCCAACACTTAAAAGACCTATCGCGATAGCCGGTAAAACCGAAATAAGGCTTATGAATTTTACATACAAAAACATAGAACCCAATACACTTACCAACCCAAAAAATATAAATACGAAAACATCACCAAGACCTTGATAACCATAAGCCGATTTACCTACGGTATATTTAATAGCCGCCCATATGGCGAAAGACCCCAACATTAAAAATAAGATAGGGTATAAAATTTCCTTTAAGCCAAAAGAAGTAATAATCAGTGAAACGATCAAAACAGCATTGATTATAATACTGATGTAAATACCTTTTTTTAAATCTGCCGCAGATAGCAGACCACTTTGCAAAGCACGCTTTGGTCCTATTCTATCATCACCATCTGTCCCTTTTACTCCGTCGCCATAGTCATTTGCGAAATTTGAAGTAACCTGCAAACCGATTGTAGTGCATAATGCCAAGGAAAAAATGGTTATATTGGTTACACCATAGTACGCAGCCAAAGCAGTACCTACTATTATACCCGAAATTGATAAAGGAAGCGTTCTAAGTCTTGCTGCGTTGAGCCAAGCTTTAACTTTAGTCACTAAAATGGATCTTCTATTTGTATTCTTTTTCCATCTTGATAAGAAGCCACAAATGCATCATTAAAACCAAGGTCAACCAATTGTTTTCTAAAAGATTGTGCCTCTTCCAATGTTTCAAAATTTCCTAATGAATAAGAATAAAAAGGATTGGTCTTTACAAATAGCGTATTGGTCAATGCTTCTGATGCCAGGGTAACATTATTATCTACAAATGATTTTACTTGTACGGAATAGATTTTTTCTTTTTGCAAAAACTCTTTTGCCAGATAGAACTCTTTTACAAGACTTAGTTCTTCGTTTTGTTCTTTTAAGTTCTCTAAACGAGTTCTATAGGCATCAACACTATCGATTGAGGTTAGAACCAAATCGCTATTATTATTTCTATTAAAACCACCAGAACTAGAGATACCTGCCGTAAAAGAAGTGAAAGCAAGTCCCCCAATTAAGAAAAGACCGGTAATACCAGCCAAAATATTACGCTGAATCTTACTCTTTTTTAATTCTTTGTTCTTAAATTTTATTTGATCCAATAATCGCTCATTAATAATTTGAGCTTTATCTACATCTTTATGTAATTCTAGTAAATCACTTTCTTCTATAAAAGGCATATACAAGGGAAATTTTATGCTTAAAACTTAAATGTAAGTTAAAAATTGTTAATAACTTTTCATTTGCTACAAAAATAAAATTAAAAGTAAGTTATCACAATAAACTAGACCATTATTTAAGTTATTTCGTTGAAAATCAATTATCTAAGATTTTCCCTACATTTAAACAGTTAATCATCTGATAATGTGATACCATCAGATTCTATTTTAATCTTCCTTTCTTTGTAAAGTGTACCGAGACCTTTTTTAAAAGTCTTCTTGCTCATTTGAAAGACATCTCTAATTTCTTCTGGTGCAGATTTGTCATGTAAACCTAAAAATCCGCCATTTTCAACTAAAACTTCATAGATTTTTTTGGCAGCTGGCTCTAAGACTTTTGCTCCAAGAGGCTGTAGCGAAATATCTAATTTATTATCCTTTCTAATCGTTTTTACACAACCCGGTATTACATCGCCAATATTAATGGGCTTAAAGACTTCATTAAAATAAACCAAACCTTTATGTCTTTCATTTACAATAACTTCCCAACCTAGGTCAGTTTGCCTTGTAACCACAAGATCTACCTGCTCCCATTCTTTTAAATCAATGGTATCATTACTAAGAAATTTATCGAGTTTATTTGATGCCACCAATCTACCTGAACGCTCATCTAAATAACAATGTACCACGTACCATTGACCTTCTTTCATTTTTACGCGCTGCTCCCTAAAAGGAACCAATAGGTGTTTTTCCAATCCCCATTGCAAAAAAGCTCCAATTTCATTGACTTCCGCTACTTGCAACAGTCGAAACTCACCCAACATAATATCTGGTTCAAGGGTGGTTGCAACCGGTCTTTCATCATAGTCCAAATAACAGAACACTTTTATTTTCTGCCCTATTTCGTACCCCGCAGGTACATATTTGTTTGGTAACAATACATCATTGCCCTCTTCATCTCCCAAAAAGAGACCTACGCTTGTGTCTCTTAAAATTTCAAGATTGTTAATACGTCCTAATTCTATCATGCTGCAAAATTACATTTTAAATATTTAAACACCGGACCAAAAAAAAGACCGTTACCAAAAAGATAACGGTCTCTAAATTATATAACATCTGACTATTTATCGTAAACAGATGCTTTATTGAAATGCTGACAAAGCTTGTAATAGATAACAGCTCTATGCTTATTTCTGTTAGAAGAACCGTATTTCTCCATAACTGTAGCGATAGCATCATCTAATTTAGAATCATCTGCAAGACCTAATTTTTTGATCAAATAGTTATTCTTAACAGTATCTAATTCTTTTTGGTCGCTACCAGATACTTTAGAAGCATCAATATTGTAAATAGAAGGTCCTAAACCTACAGTTACTTTTTTAAGCAAGTCCATATCTGCATCTTCACCAAATTTATCTTTGATATCCGCAGCGTACTTTTCAATTAAATCGTCTCTTTTACTCATGTTAATTGTGTTATAATTAATGGTTAATACTCCACTAAGATATGAAACGAAAATAATCAATCAAAATTTTATCGTTTATTAATGTAGGTGTAGTAATTTCCAGTAATTGAGGACGAACCGATTCATTAAAAAATCCGTTTAATTCTTCTTTAAGTTCTTGAGAAGATTTAGCCGTTCTATAATCAAAACCGAACATGTTACATAAGTGTTCTGCAGAAAGGGAATGACGAGTTTCAAAATAGGTTTCAAAAACATTAGAATCATCTTTACCCGGAAGAATTCTAAAAATACCACCACCGTTATTGTTCACTACTATAATTCTAAAATCATTTTTTACATAATTGTTCCACAAAGCATTACTATCATAGAAAAAACTAAGATCACCCGTAATTAGCAATGTTGGCGTACTATTAACCCAAGATGCGCCAACCGCTGTTGATGTACTGCCATCAATACCGCTTGTTCCTCTATTACAGAATACCTTTAGAGTAGAATTCACCTCAAATAGCTGTGTATATCTAATAGTTGAGCTATTTGCCAACTGTAGCATGTAATTATCCGGTATTGATTTAAGCAACAGATCAAAAGCTGAAAAATCAGAGAAAGGAATCTTGTTAAGGTATGCATCTCTTTTCAATACATACCCTTGTTTTACCTTATTCCAGTTTACAAAGTAATCGCTATTCACCTTATGGGGCGAAACATACATTTCATCAAAAAAGCGATTCACGGGCATTTTAAGATGCTCATTTAAGCAGAAAAAAGTATTGTTTGCCGTATGCCCACCAATATGCCAGTGATGGTTTGGTTTATGATTTCTTAAAAAAGCCTTTACTTTTTTAGAAACGATTAATCCGCCAAAAGTAATCAGCACATCGGGTTTTAATTTTTCAAATAATGCGTCATTATCAAATTGCATTTCTAAAGGAGCAATTAAGGAATCTATACTATTGAAAAAATTAGGGTGATGTATATTAGAAGTTGTTTCCGTCAAAACCAAAACACTAGGGTCATTTGCCAAATACTCTAAAACCTTCTTATCTATAACATTCGGAGTATTTACACCTACCAATACCATTTTTTTGGTAGCTGTATTCCATATATTCCGGTGTTCTTCTAAATCAATACTAGTAACTACCTCAACAGGTATATCATTAATTTCTGGAGATATAGTTGGTTCAGACAGTGTTTCGTACAACGGTTCTTCAAAGGGAGCATTTATATGAACCGGACCGTTGGTTGTCAAAGCCATTTCAATAGCCCTATTTAATTCTTGATCATTATAAATCTGCACCTCAATTTGAACATCTTCTACGGATTTTTCAGAAACCCATTCTGGCTTATACTGTAAAACTTTAGAGGTCGCATGGCTAACATCTTGTTTTAGATTTGCTGAATAGCCAATATGATTTTGAAACACATTGCGTTGATCAATAGTTTGCCCATCCCCTATTCCCAATTTATACTCGGGTCTATCTGCAGAAATAACAATTAAGGGAATATTGCTATAAAAAGCTTCTGCTACTGCCGGGTAATAATTTAAAAGTGCACTCCCAGAGGTGCATAACACTACTACAGGCTCTTGTAACTGTTGTGCCATACCAAGTGCAAAGAATGCGGCACTACGTTCATCTACAATACTAAAACACTTGAAAAACGGGTTCTCGGCAAACGCAATTGTTAACGGTGCATTTCTAGAGCCGGGTGATATTATTATATTGGAAATATTCTTTGCCTGGCAATGAAGAACAATAGATTGTGCGGTAGGTATAGCGGAGTATTTCATGTAGTTCAAAAATACGACCAATGCAGGTTATTACCCAATAGTTTGATCTCTATTTACCACCTAAAACCCTAAGCATTGTGTTGCTTTTCAAAGCGGTTTCCTGCCATTCACTTTCCGGACTTGATTCACCAGTAATTCCTCCGCCCACATAAATAGCAACTTTATCTTTAAGTAGCTGCATACAACGTAGATTTACAAAAAGCTCAGAAGTTTTCATGACACTTCGGTAAGCACTATTTTCTTGATTCTTCCTGTTTCTGTTTCTTGCTAGTTCAGACTTTACATTAAGCTCTCCTAGAAAACCAGTATAGAAAGAGCGATCATACATTTCATTGTTCAGAATAAAATCTTTTGCCTCAAGCAAAGGTGTACCACATACCGCAGGTGTTGGATGCAATGCCTTTAAAACCGATCCGAATTTATTGGGAGCAAAAGTCCCTTTCATTTCGGTGCGAAGGTGCCAAAGCTGACCTGCTCTTACCGATTCTCTTTGAGAACTTTTTATCGATACCACCTCATCTTTCAAAGCATCTAAAATATAATCGGTTACCAATTGCTGTTCATGCAATTCTTTTTCCGACCAATTGGGTTCCTCTAAATCGATAAAGCTTTTGGTACCTGCCAAAGACATTGTGGTAAACTGAGAACCATTAGTTTTTACAAGTATCTCTGGAGTTGCACCCATCCACGCTCCAACTTTTGGGTGATACCATAAATAACAGAACGCCTTTTGATATGCGCTCAATAACCTTTTATAAATTTCAAGATCATCCTCGTGGTTCGTTACTTCGATTTTACGGGATAGTACAACTTTATTAAAATGACCTTCATTGATTTGATCTATAGCCTTCGTAATTAAATCGAGGTACCGAGGTTTATCGTGTGATTCATCAATTATTATACTATCCTTATTTACCCCTTCTCCATTGAAAGAATCTAAAGTCCCCTTCAAAACAGTGTCCATTTTCAATAAAATGGCATTGGAGTTTAAATCGAAAGGGGCAAAAACAAAGCCACTTTCGGTAAAATCTTGTACTAAATGAACCTCATCTGTTTGTTGAAACACCCCGATCAGTTCCGTTGTATTTGGCTTTCTATATAACACAAAAGGCTGTTGCTCTTTTAAGCACATTGCAGCACGATCAAAAAGTTCTTGTGCCATACTAGCTCTTAGGTAATGCTATAGTAGTTAATTTACAAAGGGATATCAATTGATCTGCCTCATTAGTGATTTTAATCTCCCAAAGTTGTGTGGTTCGCCCTTTGTGTAAAATGGTAGCTTTGGCATACACAAAACCATCTTTAATGCTCTTAACATGGTTGGCTGAAATTTCCAACCCTCTAACAAAATATTTATTGCCGTCTAAAAAAATATAAGATGCAGCACTACCAACACTTTCTGCCAATGCTACAGAGGCACCACCATGCAAAACACCATCAGGCTGATGAACTTTAGGCGTAACAGGCATTTTAGCCAATAAAAAATCTTCCCCTACATCGATATATTCAATATCCAAGGTTTCCATTAAGGTATTCTTAGAAGTTTCGTTACAAATCTTTAGAATTTTTTCTTTGTAGTCGTTCATCCTTTTTTTTGTAAAATTAAGCATTACATTACCAACAGAAAAGCTGAATACAATTGTGCATCTTATGAACCAACAGATAAAAAAGGTCTCTTACGAAACTACCAATACCTACGAGACTTTAAATGAATTAAATAGCAAAACAACATATGTTTGGATAGTTTTTCATGGCATAGGTTTTTTAAGTCGGTTTTTTCTGAAATATTTTAACGAATTACCAAAGGATCAAAACTATATTATTGCCCCTCAAGCTCCTTCGAAATATTATTTAAAAAATGAATACAAACATGTAGGGGCCAGTTGGTTGACCAAAGAAAATACTGCTTTAGAAACATCAAATCTTTTCAATTACCTTGATGCCGTACTTGAAAACGAAAATTTACCATCTACTTGTAAAATCATTTTTTTTGGATTCTCTCAAGGAGTATCTGTAGCTACTAGATACTTGGCACACTCTAAAATACAATGTTCAAAATTGATTCTTTATGCGGGCGGTTTACCAAATGAATTGCAAAAAACAGATTTTAACTTTTTAAAGAGGGACACCGAAATTATATCTATAATTGGAGATAAAGATGAATACCTAAGTCCTGAACGACTATTAAAAGAAAGCGAAAAACTTAATTCGTTATTCGAAGAAAATTTGCGTCACATTAGTTTTAACGGTGCACACGAAGTAAAAAAAGAAATAATAAACCAACTTGTATAATGAGCAGTCAAATAATTTTAGAAAATGAAAGGGTCAAATTAAGTCCGCTTAATTTGCAAAATTTCGAATCATTGATTCCTGTTGCATCACAAGAAAATCTAGTTCAATATTCTCCATCGGACATAGCTACACCAAGCAGCTTAAAAAACTATGTTGAAATAGCCTTACAGCAGGTAAAAGCTGGCACTAGCATTCCTTTTATTATATATGACAAACAAAATGAAGCGTTTGCAGGATGCACCCGTTATATGAATATGAACCACAGAAACAAAGTATTACACATAGGCTCTACATGGATCGGTCGTGAGTTTCAAGGCACGGGACTAAACACTCAAATGAAAAATTTAATGCTAGACTATGCCTTTACGACCTTAGATTTTGAAAAAGTAGAATTTAGAGTAGATGAGCGAAATATCGCCTCTAGAAAGGCTGTAGAAAAATTAGGATGCACTTTAGAAGGCATTTTACGTAAAGATGTCTACTTATTAAATGGTTTTAAAAGAAATACGTGCTGTTATGGATTACTACGCGATGAATGGTTAAAGAATAGCGAATAACATTATTCTTCGTCAGTTTTTAATTGTGGTGGATAGTAAGATATTTTTCTTGTGGTATACGTATTATCTGGTGTCACTATTTGCTTTACCCAATTACCTAACTCAGAATTGTCATACTGATAAATGTATTCTTTTTTTATGATTCCGGCTCCCCTTTTAGCGGTTTCAGCAACTAACATGCCTTTTTGATCGTATTCATATGTAGTTCTAGTTGTTGGTACAAATTTCTTGGCAGATGTATCATATTCAAATTCCTGCTGAGCCATTAATTTTCCGTCTAAGCTATATACCTCTTCAAAAGCAAAATTTTCTTCACCATTTAAATACTCCTTGGTCAAAACTACATTTTGTGCAGGTTTATTCTTTGGCTTTAGAGTAGAAGTACGAATAGATTTTATCGGTAGGTCGTTTAACAAATAGGTTACCGTATTTTCCCCTTTAAATTTTTTATGCTCCACTTGGGTAATATCCGTACCATCGTTATTGGTTCTTTTGATGCTAATGATATCACCAAACTCATCATAGTAATAGATATATTCATCGATAAACTGTTTGTCATATGAGAATATACGTTCTTGAATTTTTATATTATCCGTTGAGTCTATTTCATAAAAGTGTGCTATCGATGTACTTGCATCAAACGTGTTGTTTCTGTACGATTCAGAACGCTTTTCCAAAAGCTCTCCTTTACTATACTTATAATAAACCACATCATAATCTTGTTCATTATACCTGGTAACCGACTTTGTCAGCAAACCGTTTTTATTAAAGTCGTATTCTTCTTTACCATAGTCGGTACTCACCAAACATTTTTTTACATCGCCCATTAAATCAAAATCTTCAACGGTAAAAATTTGTATCTCCTGTCCTTGTATTGTTCCTAGAACCGAAATGAATACAGTAAAAAATGTTTGAAAGTAATTTCTAATCATACTGTAAAATTAGTTTAATAATACTTGGTTCAAAATAAATTACCGTAAAAGTAAAAAGGGACGGTAAATACCGTCCCTTTTATATATCAAGTTAAAGTTATATTACTTAACCTCTTCGAAGTCTACGTCTTCAACATTATCACCTTCAGAAGCACCGCTGTCTGCAGTTGGCTCTCCTTGAGGAGCACCAGCACCTTGGGCATCAGCTTGCGCTTTGTACATTTCTTCAGATGCTACTTTCCAAGCTTCGTTGATTTTATCTAAAGCTGGTGTAATAACCGCTATGTCTTTCGTCTCGTAAGCAGCTTTCAACTCTGTTAAAGCCTCTTCAATTGGTTTTTTCTTATCATCAGATAATTTATCACCAAATTCCTCTAACTGCTTCTCGGTCTGGAAAATCATACCATCAGCTTCATTAAGCTTATCGGCAGTTTCTTTCGCTTTCTTATCAGACTCGGCATTTGCCTCAGCTTCAGCTTTCATCTTTTTGATTTCTTCTTCGGTTAAACCAGAAGAAGCTTCAATACGGATATCTTGAGATTTACCTGTAGCCTTATCAGTCGCAGATACCTTAATGATACCGTTAGCATCAATATCAAAAGTTACTTCAATTTGTGGAGTACCTCTTTTTGCTGGTGGAATACCGTCTAAATGGAATCTACCGATGGTCTTGTTATCATTCGCCATTGGTCTTTCACCTTGCAACACATGAATTTCAACCGATGGTTGGTTATCCGCTGCTGTTGAGAATACCTGAGACTTTTTAGTTGGTATCGTAGTATTTGCCTCTATCAACTTGGTCATTACACTACCCATAGTTTCAATACCTAATGAAAGTGGTGTAACATCCAATAACAATACATCTTTAACATCACCAGTTAAAACCCCACCTTGAATAGCTGCACCAATTGCAACAACCTCATCTGGGTTAACACCTTTAGAAGGTTTCTTACCAAAGAATTTCTCAACTGCCTCTTGTACAGCTGGTATTCTTGTAGAACCACCAACTAAGATAATTTCATCAATATCGTTCTTAGAAAGTCCCGCTGCTTTCATTGCAGTTTCACATGGCTCAATAGTTCTCTTAACCAAATCAGCAATTAATTGCTCAAACTTAGATCTCGTTAAAGTTCTTACCAAGTGCTTTGGTCCAGAAGCTGTAGCCGTTACATATGGTAAATTAATTTCTGTCTGTGCAGATGATGACAACTCTATCTTAGCTTTTTCAGCTGCTTCACGCAAACGTTGTAAAGCCATTGAATCATCTCTTAAATCTAAGCTTTCCTCTGCTTTGAACTCTTCTGCCAACCAATCTATAATCTTCTGATCAACATCATCACCACCTAAGTGTGTATCACCATCGGTAGCCAATACTTCAAATACACCGTCACCCAACTCTAAGATAGATACATCATGTGTACCACCACCAAAGTCAAAAACAACTATTTTCTGATCAGTATCTTTTTTATCCATACCATAAGCCAAAGATGCCGCGGTAGGTTCGTTAATGATTCGCTCTACGGTTAAACCGGCAATTTCACCAGCTTCTTTAGTAGCTTGTCTCTGCGCATCGTTAAAATATGCAGGTACAGTAATTACCGCACGAGAAACATCTTGACCTAAATAGTCTTCTGCAGTTTTCTTCATTTTCTGAAGAATCATTGCAGATAATTCTTGTGGAGAATATAAACGACCATCAATATCTACTCTTGGTGTATCATTATCACCTTTTACTACTTTATAAGGTACTCTACCAGCTTCTTTACTAGACTCTGAATATTTATTACCCATAAACCTTTTAATAGAATAAATGGTTTTATGAGGGTTGGTTACCGCTTGTCTTTTTGCCGGGTCACCAACTTTAATTTCACCTCCATCAACAAAAGCGATGACAGATGGTGTAGTTCTTTTTCCTTCTGCATTTGGAATTACCACTGGCTCATTACCTTCCATTACGGAAACACAGGAGTTGGTAGTACCCAAATCTATTCCTATAATCTTACTCATTTTATATGTTTTAAATTAAGTGCTTTATTTTACAATCGCTTAGTAAATGACAAACAATATGCCAAGCACAAAAAACTGACATGATGTCATTATTATGTTTCAACCTATAATAAATATGCCAATTTAGTATAGTAAAAAGGTTATCGAAACATTGTACCTTAGCCTACAAAAACCGATAAGATTTGGAGATAGAAAGCATTAGTGTTTTTGATATGTTAAAGATAGGCGTGGGGCCTTCAAGCTCACATACTCTTGGACCATGGCGCGCCGCAGAACGTTGGCTGGCACGTTTAAGCTCTAAAAACAATCTTGAAAAAGTAGAAGAAGTAGAGGTTCATCTTTATGGTTCTCTTTCTTTAACAGGTAGAGGCCATGCCACAGACTATGCCGTAATGCTAGGCTTACTAGGTGCAGATCCCGAATTAGTACCTATAGAAACCATAGACCCGCTAATAAAGACCATCAAGAACGACCATGTTTTACTCTTAGATGGTAAATACAGTATCACCTTTGACCCAAGCAAGCATATTATATTCAATAAAAAGTTTTTACCCTTTCATGCTAACGGATTAAAATTTCAGGCAAAATTGAAATCCGGCAGAAAAATATCCAAAACCTATTATTCCATTGGTGGCGGGTTTGTAGTTGGTGAAGACAGAAAAAATGCCAAGCGAAAAGTTGACATGTTCAAAAAGTTTCCTTTTCCTGTGCAAAAGGGCACTGAATTGCTCGAATTCTGTAAAAGTGAAGGTGTAAAGATATCTGACCTTGTTTTGCAAAACGAACTTTCTTTAAGGGATAAAGAAATTATTGATCATGAGCTCAATAGAATTTGGGCTACCATGCTAGAATGTATGTACACCGGATGCCATACCGAAGGAACTTTGCCCGGAGGATTAAACGTAAAGCGCAGGGCTTTTGAAATGCACAATAAATTAAAGAGTGACCTTCCCTACTCCACTCCACAAGAATGGCTACAAAGTATTAGACAAACAGAAGTGAAGTTTAGGCAAATTTTACAATGGGTAAGCTGTTTTGCCTTAAGTGTAAATGAAGTAAATGCATCTCTAGGCCGTGTAGTAACCGCACCGACCAATGGCAGTGCGGGCGTTATACCTGCCGTATTAATGTATTATATGGTCATTGAAAATCATGCAGGTAATTTCGAACATATAAAACAATTCTTATTAGTTGCCGGAGAAATTGGTAGCATCTTTAAAAAAGGAGCTACAATCTCAGCCGCAATGGGTGGATGCCAAGCCGAGATAGGCGTATCATCTGCAATGGCTGCAGGTGCGCTGACCGAGTTATTGGGTGGCACACCAGAACAAGTACTAATGGCGGCAGAAATAGCAATGGAACATCATTTGGGACTTACCTGCGATCCCATTGGCGGACTAGTACAGATACCATGTATAGAAAGGAATTCCATGGGTGCCATAAAAGCGATCAATGCTGCAGAACTAGCATTGGGTTCTGATCCTTCTGCAGCTAAAGTCCCACTAGATAAAGTGGTACAGACCATGTGGGAAACCGCTAAGGACATGAATTCAAAATATAAAGAAACCTCAGAGGGTGGCTTAGCAGTGGGTGTTTTCTTGAGTGATTGTTAAAAGTTCCAGTTTTATCCGTAAAAACAATCGTTAATAACATCTCCTTTTATATCAAGGATTATTCAGCTAACTTTAATTTATGAAAAATCTTATTTCTGAAAGGGTCGCAGATTTTATTAAAAACTATCCTCCGTTCAATGTACTTGACAACACATCTTTATTTCAGTTAGCCGAACAGGTTATCATTGTATATAAGGAGAAAAATAGTATCATTTTTACGGTAGATGAAAACCAACATTCACATTTCTATATGGTACATAAAGGTGCGGTAACATTGAACAACCCTGCAACTTCAAACATACTAGACTACTGTGACGAAGGCGATATATTTGGTCTACGACCACTTTTTGCAAATGAAAATTACAAACTAGAAGCCAGAGCTCATGAAGAATCCATTATTTACGGAATTCCAATAGATCTTTTTAAACCTATCGCAAAACAGAACGAGCAGGTAACTATTTTTTTAATGGAGAGTTTTGCCTCTAATACCCGTAATCCGTATGCAAAAAGTCAAAAGGGACAGCTTTATGATATTGAAGATAATGAAGAGATCAATAAAGAAGTTGTTCTACCAGATTTGCAATTAGCAAGTTATTCTAAAAAACTGATTACTTGCTCAACTAGAACAAGCATACAAAAGGCTGCCGAGCTAATGACCAAAAAGCAAATTGGATCCATACTCGTGGTCAGCAAAGAATTACCTGTTGGCATTATTACAGATAAAGATTTTAGAAATAAAGTTATTACAGGAAAGCAGCCCATTACGGCATCGGTAAAAACAATAATGGCCTCCCCTGTAATTACCTATCCAAAAAACCTAACCATAACCCAAGCTCAAATGGCTATGATGAAGAGTAACATCAGTCATTTGGTCATTACGGAAGATGGCACACCGAATACAGCTGCATTAGGCATATTATCTAAACATGACTTAATGGTCTCCTTGGGTGACAACCCTGCTGTTTTAGTCAAAGCCATAAAGCGTGCTACTCGAACAAAAAAGATAAAGCAGCTTAGAAAGAGCATAATGGTACTTTTAGCGGGATATTTGGAGCAAAACATTCCTTTAGGAATAATTGCCAAAATCATATCTGAACTGAACGATACATGTATAAAACAAATAGTAGAAATATCCATTAACAAAATGGATACTCCTCCACCCGTAAAGTTTGCATGGTTGGCTTTAGGAAGCCAAGGTAGAAGTGAACAACTTTTGCATACAGATCAAGACAATGCATTGGTATTTGAAGATGTACCAGAGGAAGATTTACCAAAGACTACCACTTATTTTTTAGAACTTTCAAAACACGTAACAAAGGCTTTAAATGTTATTGGTTACGAATATTGCCCTGCCGACATGATGGCTTCTAACCCCAAATGGTGCCTTAGCCTACAGGAATGGAAAAACAAATTATCTTACTGGATCAGTAACCCTGGACCTAATGAAGTATTGATGTCTTCCATATTTTTCGATTATAGCTTGGCCTATGGTGAACGAAGTTTGTTAGATAATATGTCCGATCACATTTTTAGAACCGTAGATAAGTATCCGATATTTTTGGTGCATTTAGCGAACGGAGCACTACAGAGTCCTTCGCCTACCGGATTTTTCAGACAGTTTCTAGTAGAACAGGATGGTCAACATAAAGATTTCTTCGATTTAAAAAGCAGAGCGTTAAGACCTTTAATCGATGCGGCAAGAGTGCTTATTTTGTCCCACTCGGTAAAAGCAATTAGCAATACTTGGGAACGCTATGAAAAACTTGCTGAATTAGAACCGAACAACAAAGAGCTTTATTTAGCTTGTTCGTACGCCACAAAGGCCTTATTAAAATTTAGGACCAAACAAGGTTTGTCACATCATGATTCTGGGAGGTTTATTGAGCTGGAACAGTTGACAAAACAAGAGAAAATGAAATTAAAGCGTACTTTCAAAGCCATCAAAGAAATACAAGAATTAATTACGCTACGTTTTAAAGTCACTAATATTTTAGGTTAATGGGACTATTTAAAAAAACACCAAAGAATCTTCCGGAATTTTGGAAAAGCTATGAGAGTCTATTCAAGGAAACTCAAAGTAAAAATTTTGATGACTTGGTTTTTGTTGTTCTTGATACTGAAACGACCGGTTTTAGCTTTGAAGAAGATCGTATATTATCTATTGGAGCCGTAAAAATCAAAAAAGAGATCATCTCTGTTCAAGATGTATTCGACATCTATTTAGAGCAAGAGAAATTCAATAAAGAGACCGTACATGTTCATGGACTTTTAAAAAACGGTCCAAGAGATTGTATAAGTGAAATTTCAGCAATGCAAAAATTCCTTGAATATGTTGGTAATGCAATTATTGTCGCCCACCATGCAGGGTTTGATATGGGTATGCTAAACACAGCTTTAGAGAGACATGGATTGCCTAAACTGAAAAATACGGTACTTGATACGGGAGTCATTTATAAAAAAACACTCATAAAATCTTATTTAGTACAACCAAAATCTAACTATTCATTAGACGAACTTGCTGAAAAATTTTCTATTTCCAGAAAAGATAGACATACCGCATTAGGCGACGCTTATATTACAGCAGTCGCCTTTTTAAAGATTATATCGCGTTTAAAAGAAAAGAAAAACTTTTCGCTTAAGTCTTTACTTAAATAGTTTTATAAGCTCTCTAAATAATTTAAAACATTTCTATTGATCCTATCGTGAATATGGGTAGTATCGGCTTTTACAAAAGGTTCGCCGGTTATATGTTCGTAAAGCTCAATATACCTTTCTGAAACAGATTCTATATACTCGTCTGACATTTCTGGAACGGTCTGCCCTTCCAATCCTTGGAAATCATTTGCAATCAACCATTGTCTTACAAACTCTTTTGAAAGTTGTTTTTGAGGCTCGTTCGCATCTTGTCTTTCTTGGTATCCTTCAGAATAAAAATATCGTGATGAATCGGGAGTATGGATTTCATCGATTAAAACAATTTCCCCGTCTTTGGTCTTTCCAAATTCATATTTGGTATCCACTAAAATCAATCCTCTATCTGCGGCTATTTCAGTACCTCGTTGAAAGAGTGCATACGTATACTTTTCAAGAAGCGCATAATCTTCAGCAGAAACAATTCCTTTGCTTAAAATATCCTCCTTTGAAATATCTTCATCATGATCACCCATTTCAGCTTTGGTGGCAGGAGTAATGATCGGACTAGGAAATTTATCGTTTTCTTTCATACCATCGGGCATTGCAACCCCGCAAAGCATTCTTTTACCCAATTTATATTCTCTTGCCGCATGACCGGATAAATAGCCACGAATTACCATTTCAATTTTAAAAGGTTCACAGGCAACACCTACGGCAACGTTGGGATCAGGAGTAGCCGTTAGCCAATTTGGAACAATATCTTCTGTAGATGCCATCATTTGGGTGGCAATCTGATTTAAGATCTGCCCTTTGTAAGGAATTCCTTTTGGCATCACCACATCAAATGCAGACAACCTATCTGTAGCGATCATAACCAACCTATCATTCTCTAAAGTATAGACCGATCTCACTTTGCCCTTATAGACATCTTTTTGTCCCGGAAAATTAAATTCTGTTTCGTAAATAGTATTATTTGCCATGAATTTTTTTAATTGTGATGTTCAATAGTCTTATATGCGTCAATTACCTTTTTTACCAATTTATGACGAATTACATCTTTATCATCTAGGTATATAACCTCAATACCCTCAACATTGTTTAAAATAAGTAAAGCCTCTTTTAACCCTGAAATTGTTCTACGCGGTAAATCTATCTGCCCAGGATCTCCAGTAATTAAAAATCTCGCGTTTCTACCCATTCTGGTCAAAAACATTTTCATTTGGGCATGAGTGGTATTTTGTGCCTCATCTAGAATAACAAAGGCATTATCTAAAGTTCTACCACGCATAAATGCCATAGGAGCGATCTGTATGGTACCGTTTTCAATATAATGTACCAATTTTTCGGCAGGGATCATATCTCTAAGGGCATCATACAAAGGCTGCATATAAGGGTCCAGCTTTTCCTTTAGGTCACCCGGCAAAAAACCAAGATTTTCCCCAGCTTCAACAGCTGGTCTTGTCAAGATGATTTTCTTGACCTGTTTTTCTTTTAACGCTTTAACTGCTAGCGCTACACCGGTATATGTTTTTCCTGTACCGGCCGGGCCAATAGCGAAAACCATATCGTTCTTTTTAGAGGCATCTACCAAACGACGTTGGTTGGCGGTCTGCGCTTTTATTAATCTGCCGCTGACACCGTGTACCAAAGTTTCGCCGCTGTTTTTTGACGATTGTAGCTCTTCGTCATCTGAACTTGTGAGTACACGTTCAATGCTATTTTCGTCCAACTTATTGTACTTTATGAAATGCTGGGTAAGTAAATCGAACCGCCTTTCAAACTCTTCTAAAAGTTCTTCGTCTCCAAAGGCTTTGATTTTATTGCCACGGGCAACAATTTTCAACTTCGGAAAGTACTTTTTCAATAAATCAATATGCTCGTTTTGCTGCCCAAAAAATTCTCTTGGGCTAATTTCGGTAAGTTCTAGAATTATCTCGTTCAAACAGTCGTTTTTATAATGATTTATAGTTAGCGAATATTAATTTCTAATCGCTGTTTTTTTGTTTAGTTTTGTATATCAAATTTAAGCAAATTTTAAGTTTGACTAACCAAAAACATATCAACATTGCTGTATGGCAATAATCACCCTAACAACAGATTTCGGATTAAAAGATCACTTTGTAGCTGTTTTAAAAGGCTCCATATATACCGAATTGCCCGATGCGAAAATTGTTGATATTTCGCATGATATCATGCCGTTCAACATTCAAGAATGTGCATATATTCTATCTAATTCATACAACAGTTTCCCTAAAGGCACTATACATATTGTTGGTGTAGATTCAGAAGAAACTCCAGACAACAAGCACATTGTAGCTTTGGTCAACGGACATTACTTTATAAGCGCAAACACCGGTGTCATTGGACTTATCACATCTGAAATGACTCCGGAAAAAGTATTTGAAATACATTTACCAGATTCAATCGCAAACTCATTCCCCGTTCTTAATGTCTTTATACAGGTTGCCTGTCATATAGCACGTGGTGGTACTTTAGAATTGGTAGGCAAGCCTTTTACAGATTTAAAGAATTTAAGGGAATTTGCGCCTAGAATCGTAGAAGATGGCAAGAAAATTATTGGCAGTGTCATTTATATTGATAACTATGGTAATGTAGTAACGAATATTAGAAAAAATCTATTCGATGCTTACAGAAAAGATAGAAATTACACCCTTTTGGCTCGTAATCATAAAATTAATACGATTCACAAAGCATATAATGACTTTATAGACTATAGTGTAGAGAAGAATCATAGAAAAAGTGCGGGAGACCTATTGGCAATTTTTAATTCGTCAGAATACATAGAATTGGCTATATTTAAGAGCAACCTTACTACCGTTGGTGGAGCCTCTACCCTTTTAGGGTTAGATTATAGAGACACTATAATGGTAGATTTTGAATAGCCATTACAGTGTAGATTTATTGTGTAGGTTGATGTACTTTAGTACTAGCACAAAATAGTAAAAGTTAATAACTAGTGTACTAATAAAAATTTAATGAGCATAATGCAGTAATAACTAGTAGTATACCGTACCTTGACCAACAACAAACTGTTAATAAGTTTGTTTCTTAAAAAAGGGCAATTAAAATATCTTTGCTGATATTGAAAACTGCCAACATTAAGGATTAAAACCTATTTTTCTTGATAATTTCAAGAACGATATCAATAAAATTTAAAGAATGAAATTTATAGTTTCAAGTACCTATTTGCTAAAACAACTCCAAATATTAGGAGGTGTAATCAACAACAGTAATACATTACCAATACTAGATAATTTCCTGTTCGACTTGCAAAAGGACAAACTAACTGTATCGGCGTCTGATTTAGAAACTACCATGAGTTCTGTGATCACTGTAGATTCTGATAACGAAGGCACAATTGCAGTACCGGCAAGATTACTTTTAGAAACGCTGAAAACTTTTCCGGAACAGCCATTAACTTTCGTAGTTGAAGATAACAATACGGTAGAGATCAGCTCTAATCACGGTAAATATGCTTTAGCATATGCGGACGGAGCGGAATTTCCAAAAGCAGTTGAACTTACCAGCCCAAGTTCAACCACCTTGCTTGGTGATATTCTTGCTACTGCGATCAATAAAACCATTTTCGCTGCCGGTAACGATGATTTAAGACCTGTAATGAGCGGTGTTTTCTTTCAGTTCTCACCAGAGAATTTAACCTTTGTTGCAACAGATGCACATAAATTGGTGAAGTACCAACGTACAGATGTAAGGGCATCTCAAGTTGCAGAATTTATTATGCCTAAAAAGCCTTTGACATTGTTAAAGGGAATTTTAGCAGGCAGTGAATCAGACGTCCTTATTGAGTATAATGAAAGTAATGCCAAGTTCAGTTTTGAAGATACAGAGCTTATCTGTAGATTAATAGATGGTAAATACCCTAATTACGAAGCTGTAATACCTAAAGAGAATCCTAATCAGCTTACAATAGCAAGAAACCAATTTTTAAGTTCTGTAAGAAGGGTTTCTATATTTTCCAATAAAACAACACACCAAATTCGTTTAAAGATCGCTGGTGCAGAATTAAATATATCTGCAGAGGATATCGATTATTCTAACAAGGCCGAAGAAAGATTGACTTGTGCTTACCAAGGTGACGACATGCAAATAGGGTTCAACTCAAGGTTCTTAACTGAAATGTTGAACAACTTAAGCTCAGATGAAGTTTCTTTAGAAATGAGCTTACCTAACCGTGCCGGTATACTTACCCCTTCCGATGGTTTAGATGAAGGCGAATATGTAACAATGTTGGTAATGCCGGTTATGCTGAATAGCTAACTATTTACCAAATATTTATAAATTAAAAAGGGTCAGTTTTTCAACTGACCCTTTTTTTTTATCTTATTAACTCGTTTATGATATAAATCTAAACGTTCCGAAATAACTAGGCGATTCTCCATTACTAGCTCTAATAGCATTGACAGCGGGCATCACTATAGATAAAATACCTGCAAAAATCAATAATAATATTCCCAGTCCAAACAATAATATTCCAGGTATACCAATAACTAAATACAAGATCAAGGTCAATTGAAAATTAATAACCGATTTGCCATGCTCGTCCATACCTATAACAGAATCTTTGGTCGTTAGCCAAATTACCAACGGTACAAGTAGTCCGCCAAAACCCGTTACAAAATCTAAATATTGAGATAAATGTGTTATGACCAATAGATTTCGGTCTTCACGTACTGCGATTGAATTTTTATTTACTAGTTCCATTTTTGATTGATTTAATGATGAATACTACAAATAAGACGCATAAATCGCATAAATGTTACAAAAAGAGCCTTTAAAGTTTTCTATTCAGCTTTTTAAGTTTTTCTTGCTCCTTCATTATTTTCATTTGGCTCTTAGCAATTTTATCTTCTTTTTTCTGAATATCTACAGGAGAAAGAGTTCCCTTAACTTTACCTTTTTCTAGTTGAGCTTTTAACTTTTCAATTTGCTTTTTTTCGCTTGAAATAGATTTTTCTTTATTCTTTATCTGCTTTTGTAATTTTTCGATCTTTTTTTGCTCCGCAGCCTCTTTCTTTTCTTTTTTAGCTTTCGCTTCTGCTTTTTCAACCTTTTTCTTTACCTCTTCCATTTCCTTTTCTTGTTCCAAGGTTATTTCGCTAGAAGATTCGGTAGTGTCGTTTTGAGCAACTCCCGCAAAAGAAACAAACATAAATACTACTAAAACAAATACTTTTTTCATTTTCTGATTATAATTTATAACACGCAAAATTACTATATAATTGAATACAGAAAATATAACGCTTGAAAATTAAGAAAAGAACAACAGGTAATAATTGATTATTTTTGCACGATGATTAAAACAGATACTATAGTAGCATTAGCAACTCCGGCAGGCGCAGGAGCAATTGCAGTCATTAGACTTTCTGGTCCGGAAGCAATTACAATAGCATCAAAACATTTTAAATCGGCATCTGGCAAAATACTTGAAGACCAAAAAAGCCACACCATTCATTTAGGTTATATTTTGGATGGAAAAAACACCATGGATCAAGCCCTTGTTTCGGTTTTCAAAAATCCGCATTCATATACTGGTGAAAATGTCGTAGAAATATCTTGCCATGGTTCTCCCTATATCCAGCAACAAATCATACAGTTATTCCTAAGAAACGGATGCAGAACTGCTGATGCGGGAGAATTTACGCTAAGAGCTTTCTTAAATGGTAAGATGGATTTGAGTCAGGCAGAAGCTGTTGCCGACCTTATATCCAGTGATAATGCCGCTAGCCACCAAATTGCCATGCAACAAATGCGCGGTGGTTTTAGCAATGAAATAAAACAATTACGAACAGAACTTTTAAATTTTGCATCCCTAATTGAACTTGAGCTCGATTTTTCGGAAGAAGATGTAGAATTTGCCGACCGAACCGCGTTCAAAGACCTATTGGCTCGAATTCAAAAAGTATTACAAGGATTAATTGATTCTTTTGCTGTCGGCAATGTGATAAAAAATGGAATACCCGTTGCCATAGTAGGCGAGCCAAATGTGGGCAAATCTACCCTTTTAAATGCATTTTTAAATGAAGACCGTGCGTTGGTATCAGATATTGCAGGAACAACCAGAGACACTATAGAAGATGAGATTTCAATTGGTGGAATAGGATTTCGATTTATTGATACCGCGGGTATTCGGGAAACCGAAGATGTTGTGGAGGGAATGGGCATTAAAAAAACCTTTGAAAAAATTGAACAGGCCCAGGTAGTGTTGTTATTGGTTGATGGATCTAAACTTTTGACAGATGATCAAAAGTTGAAAAATATTGTCATTGATTTTGAAAAAATAAAAAATCAGAATCCTTTAAAACCTTTAGTTCTATTGGTGAACAAAGCCGATACACTTTCGGAAACCGATAAAGAAAAAATAGCTAGTTATTTAAATGAGGTCAAATATCTATCCGCAAAAACGGGAGAAGGTGTTGAGGAATTACAAAACAGTCTTTTAGAATTTGTAAATACAGGAGCACTCCGTAATAATGAAACTATTGTCACCAACACTCGTCATTACAACTCACTATTAAAAGCATTAGAAGAAATAGAAAAAGTGCAATTCGGTATGAAAGCAGAACTTTCTAGCGATTTAATGGCCATTGACGTACGTGAAGCACTATATCATTTAGGTGAGATTACAGGACAAGTCACCAATGATGAATTATTGGGGAATATTTTCGCTAATTTTTGTATCGGGAAGTAAAACATCACTTTTTTTTATTGATTCATGTAAAATGTTATTTATAATTCTTTGTATTTTAAATAAAAAAATAGGGACAACTATTTATCGTTATCCCTATTTGCAATTAAACTAACATACTCAAATAATATTTTCACATGTGATGAAAAACCCAAATAAAATCATTCGATTATTTGCCCTTTAGACAATAACACTTCTTTCAACTGCCCATAATCGACATTTTGAACTGCTATATTTTCATCAATAGCTATTACTGCGGCTGCAGCAGCTGATTGCCCCAAGATCATAAAAACCGGCTCCATTCTAATTGATCCAAAAGCAATATGACTTGATGATACACATACAGGAACAAGCAAATTTTTACATTCATTTTTCTTTGGCACCAAAGAACCATAAGAAATAGTATATGGACCATTAGTTTCCACTCCTATATCACCTTCGTTTTGTACAAATCCATCTGGTTTTATATAACGTTGTGCATTGTGAGAATCCATAGTATATGAACCTAATCCTATTGGGTTAGGAGTTTTACTCTTTTTTAATAGTTCATTTTCTGTCATTACAAATTCACCTACCATCCGTCTTGCTTCTCGAACATAAATTTGATGCGGCCAATTACCATTATCCACAAATTCATCTTTAGCTAATCCCCATTTTTGCATTTCCATTTGAATATCTTTTGGAACTCTTGGATCATTTGCTACAAACCATAATAGTCCTTTTTGATATTGTTCGTGTTCTTTTATAATCTCTTTTCTTCTTTCATATGAAGCCTCTGGATAATCATAATTCATACCGATATTGTCGCTACTAAACGGTCCATGATTATTTGTATCTGTCTTATGATTGGGAATGGCATCAAACTTATTGAACCATTCATTCCAACCTGAATCAAATACACGAGCAAGCAATTCATATTGCATTGGGTCATAACCTTCAGGCTTTGGAAAAGGTACTCTATTGGCTTCATGATTAGTCATACAAGTACGAAAACAATATGCTTGAATCTTATGGTCCCCATCATGTTTCTTACCTGGTGCTTTACTGGAAACCCTAGGTAACAATCCACTAGTTGAATCCCCTGGTATTATATAAGGGGATATATTAGATTGAAACCAATGTTTATGATGTAAAACACCTGTCTGCACTCCATTCCATTCTTCTCCATAAACATCTTTGCCTTCTCTGCCAACATGATAACTTACACCTGCAGCTGCCATTAGATCACCTTCATAAGTTGCATCTAAAAAAACTTTAGCCGAGTATGTTTTACCTGTCAACGTAGAAATTGATTTAATAGTTCCGTCTTCTACAACTACACCATTCTCCCGATCTAACCATTCATCTCTATCAACCCTAATTTCATTCTCTTTAATTAGGTCTTCAAATACATTTTCTGCTACATGAGGTTCAAAAATCCACATAGTCCTGTTTTCTCCATCCATGGCAGGTGTACCTTGTCCTGTATTTCCATATTCACTTTTAGGTTGCCATTTCCAAGCCTCATCAGTATTATAATGCTTATAAATTCTTTGATAAAATTCTCTTGCAAGTCCTCCAATTACACTTTTATCACCAGTATCAGTCCATCCTAATCCTCCAGAGGTCAACCCTCCCAAATGCTTGTCTGGAGAAACGACTATAACCGATTTCCCAGAGCGTTTTGCCTCTACTGCTGCCGTTATTGCCGCTGAAGTTCCCCCATAAATAATAATGTCTGCTGTAATTGTTTCTTTTACATCTGCAGATTTATCCTCACATGAATACAAAATCAAGGTTGAAATCATCAACACTACCATATGAAGTACGAAACGGCTTATATATTTCATTTGTTTTGATTTTTAGAATAGGTATTGGATATTATTTCAAGTAATTCTTTTTTCATTTCTTCTCCCAATTCAAAATGCTCGTTAATTAAATCATTAGATTCAGATTCATCCTCCGCCAGATTATATAATTGACCCTGTAACTCATTCTCGTTTGGCTGAATATACTTCCAGTACCCTTTACGCAATCCCATTTGACCATTGGAAGATTGTACTACGACAGTATTTCTAATATTTTTTTCCTTTCCCAAAAAGTTTAAAGATTGATCATAACTATCTATCGCAACATTCTCTGGCAAGTCATAATTGACAAGAGCTCCTAAAGTTGCCATTACATCGTTTAAAGCAAATAGTTTATCAGATTTAACTCCTAAAGGAATTTTATCTGCCCACTTTACGATAAAAGGCATACGAACTCCACCCTCCCATATTGTCCATTTAGAGCCTTTGAGATTACCATTTGGATGATGTTCATCAGTACCATTATTTTTTCCTTTTACATCTACCAAATCATTACTTGGGTTGGCATTGTCGATATGTAAGCCGGTTCTTTCAAACTGAGACCCGTTATCACTGGCAAAGATTATTATGGTATTGTCTTTTTGGTCAGAGCTTTCTAAAGTATCTAATATCTCACCTATTTTGCTGTCTAATTCAGCTACATAATCACCATAGGTACCTGCTTTAGTTTTTCCTATATACTCATCACTTACCGACAATGGAATGTGTGGTACATAAGGAGCAAAGTATAGAAAAAATGGACTTTTATCTGGTGATCTGAATCTTTGACTTAAAAATGCGATACTTTTTTTAGTAAGTAGTTTTAAATACTCGTTAGATGGAATAATTTGAATATGTTCTTTACCCTTGGCAGCATCTATATTATAAAATTCATGCTGTAAGGCGGCAACTATATCATTACCTTCCATAACCCAGCATTCGCTCGCACAGCTAAACCCATACCAATTTTCAAAACCCTTATCTACAGGACCATTTTTAATAGGTTTACTTAAGTCGATATTTTCACCATTGTTCTTAGATTTAAACTGTCCATAACCCGCAGGTTTTAGTCCGTCCAATGTTGGAAAAGTTGCTCCTAGATGCCATTTTCCAAAACCTGCTGTTGTATAACCTGCTTCTTGTAACATTTTAGGAAGTGTTAATTGACCCTCGCTTATCATGGAAGGTTCATAATTTGCAAGTACACCGGATTTCTTCCAACTTCTAAAGGGGTATGTACCGGTCATCAACGCATATCTAGAGGGTGTGCAAACAGAGACGGGACAGTATGCATTGGTAAAACTAATGCCTTCAGATGCTAATTTATCTAAGTTAGGCGTAGGTACTAGAGAATGGTCATTATATGAACCCAGGTCACCATAACCGAGATCATCGGCTAAAATTAATATAATATTCGGTAAAGTTGATGCCTTCTCTTTTTGCGTTTGGCAAGATGTAAAAAACATTACACACAATACTATCAGACTATAAAAACCATGCTTACTCCGTGCAGATTTATTGATATATATGCTAACAGATTCTTTCGAAATCTTCATAATCAATTCAATTAAACTTTATTAATTATTCAAGGCGTTGACCATTTTTTAAAAGAACAGATTTTAAAGTATTATAAGGAACATCTTGAACCGAACTATCCGAATCAATAGCCAAAGAAGCAGCAGTAGCGGCAGACTGACCCAGAACCATAAATACAGGCTCCATTCTTATAGAACCAAAAGCTATATGTGTAGAACTAAGACAAACCGGCACTATTAAATTTTCACACTCTTCCTTTTTTGGAGTCAAAGATTTGTAACTTATAGGGTAAGGATCAAAACCGTGAGCTTCTACGTTCCCTTCATTTTGAACATAACCGTTAGCATCAACATACCTTTGAACATTATGTGAATCCATTGTATACGCAGCCAAACCAATAACATCCTCTGCAACTACAAGCCCCTCACAATTATGTTGTGTCATTACATAATCACTGATCATGCGTCTGGCCTCACGAATATATAGTTGTTGCTGCCAACCATCTTCTCTCTCAAACTCATCTTTTGTTGTCCCCCATTTTGAAGCTTCATCACGAACCTCTTTAGGAATTCTGGGGTGATTGGCCAACGTCCACATTAAACCCATTTGGTAATTGCGGTGATCTTCTACTATTCGTTCTCTTTCAGCGTATGAAGCCTCTGGATAGTTATAGTTCCTTCCGATATAATCGGTAGAAAAACCAAATCTGTTATTCGAATCGGTTTTACGATTTGGCATACTGGAATTAATTAATGGCAATAAAGGTCCGCCTTTATAGTACATATCACGTACAGACCCTTCCCTTGCTTCATAATTACGAAATAGCAATTCATAATTCAATTCATCATAATCATCCGGTTTTTTAAAAGGAATTTTATTCTCAGGATGGTCTGTTAGGCACATTCTAAAACAATAAGCCTGTACTTTATCATCTCCAGCTCCCTCTACCCCTGGTTTTTCATTTATATTCGGCAAAAGTCCACTCTTTGGGTCCCCTTTTACAACATAAGGATCTACTCTTTGTATAAAATTATGATTAGCTGCATTCTTAGAAACTAATTTAGTTAAGGAAACATTATAATTATTTGCCTGTACACCATTTAAAGTTTCTCCGTATTCTTCATTACTCTCACGACCTACAGTATAACTAACACCACTTGTAGCCATTAAGTCACCTTCATAAGTTGCATCAAGAAACACTTTACCAATGAATTTTTTCCCACTTTCCATTGTAATAGAAACGATTCTACCATTTTTCATTTCTACACCAGAATCCCTATTCAATCTTTCATTGTATACTAGTTTTACCTTCTCTTTTTTTAACATCTGATTATAAACCGATAGTGCTGCCGAAGGTTCAAATGTCCACATGGTAGGCTCTCCTTTCTGCGTTCGTGTTTGGCCACCATCCTTATAATCAGACTTATCTTCCCATTTCCAATTACTTGATTCATCATAATACTTTTTAATGTTCTCGTAAAATTCTCTAGAAATTCCTCCTATTGCCTGCTTGTTACCAATATCCGTCTGTCCTAAGCCTCCTGTAGTTAAACCTCCAATTCGGCTTGTTGGTTCAATAAGTACGACTGATCTATTCATTCTACTCGATTGAATAGCTGCTGCAACACCGGCCGAAGTACCTCCATAAATTACTATATCATATTTTTTTGTTTGTGCGTTCAAGCCTTGAAACATTAATATGAGAGTGAAAATTTGTATTAATTTGGTCATATTCTTTATTAATTAGTAATATACTTTATGCTATTTTCTAAAATTTTATTCGTTTAAAAATTCTTGGTTTTATTAAAAAAGCACTACCATTTTTATTAACAGTGTTCACTTTTTAAGCACAGACTATCAATCACTCAACTTATTATTGACAAAAAAGTGGATTAACAGTTTTTAGCGTCCCTCTAGTTTTAAAATTATTTAGCAAAAAGAGATAAAGAATACAGGCCGAATTTGAGACCTGTATTCTTGACACTATTTAAATATTAATAACCTGGGTTTTGGTCAGATTGGCTTATTGCCGGATTGTTATTGATTTCATTTTCAGGAATTGGCCACAATAAGCGTTCATCAATAATATTTTTGCCAGCAGCTGTAAAAGCCTCTTTAACCGTACCGGTTCGTTTCAAATCAAACCAACGTCTACGTTCCAATAAAAACTCGTAACCACGTTCTTGTAAGACCGCATCTCTAAAATCTCCTGAACTCATACCAGAAGGATAATCTTCTGCAGATACCGTGTTCAAATCTAAACCATATGCTCGTCTCTTAATAATATTAAGTCGCTCTAATGCAAGTGCTGTTGGACCACCATTGGCGTTACTTGCCGCTTCCGCATAAATTAAATATGCCTCGGCAAACCTATAAATAGGCACACTGTATACATTTTGCCCAGACGAATTGGAAATAAATTTTTTAAAGAGTACCGGCAATGTTTCCGGTAAAGAAGCCCATGACCCATCAAAATTTTGATACTCTGTGTACAAATTAAAATCCTTTCGTAAGTCATTATCATCCCAACTATCTCCAATAAATGAATTTGTATCAGGAAGCCATGCAAAGTAACCTGTAGATGAATAATTATACGGCAGCGCCTGCCCTCTATGAATATATGTTGGAATACCCGAAGTTTTTGTTTCAGAGTGGTGAACAGACATTACATCTTCTGAGCTTGAATCTACTGCAAAAATCTTATAAAAATCATCTGGATTTTCAACTTCTACTAAACTAAAAGGACCGTTAACAATTACATCATTGGCCTTATCTGCTGCTGCATCCCAATTTTCTAAAGTCAAATACACATGAGCCAATAACATTTTAGCAGCCCATTTTGAAGCTCTACCCGTTTGTGAACCTGTTACACCTAGTCTACTTTCTGCAGCCAAGGCATCAGCAACTATTAATTCATACACCATACTTTCTGGCTCCCGTGCGGCTTCTACGGTACTTAAATCTACACTTTCACTAGTCTTAATAGGTACAGCACCCCAACCACGAACTAGTTCAAAATAACTTAAAGCTCTTAAAAAATAGGCTTCTCCAAGTATCATCTCTTTAGTTTCCGCATCTATATCTTCTATTTGTGATACATTATCTAAAACCGCATTGGCACGATTAATCGTAGTATAAAGTGATGACCAATTTGAGGCACACCTTCCAATACTTGTTTGATCCAATATTTGATCCCAAATAGTAATTGGTGCTTGTGACCCTCTACCAAAAATAAAATCGCCATGTAGCTCGGTCATCAAATAATGGTTCATACCATAAAAATCGCTTTGTAATCCAGCGTAAACACCGACAATGGCGGCTTGAGCATCTTCTTCGTTATTGTAGAAGTTTGCCTTTGAAACAAAATCCCTTGGAACTTCTTCCAGTGTTTTTTCACAGGCAGAGAAACACATGATTATTATTAATCCTAAAACTATATTTTTCATAATGTTATGTCTTTATAAATTAAAATCTAAATTTAAGACCAATCGCATAAATTTTGGCGCTAGGATAGCTACTCTGATCGTGACCAAAACGTAATCGATCGCCAATATTACTTGAATCAGTTCCTCTAGTATTAGCTTCTGGATCAATACCTGAGTAATTTGTAAAAGTGAATAGATTTGTACCTGAAATATATAATTGAAGCATATCAAAATCACTTAGACCTATGTCAGAAACAGGAAAATTATATGCCAACCTCATCGATTTTACACGCAAATAACTGGCATCTTCAATAAATCTATCTGAAACAGTAATTTGAGTAGCACTACTGATTTTTGGATATTTTGCGTTTGGATCAGGATTTTCCGCTGTCCAATAATTTCCAATAATATCTCTAAATTGATTATTACCTCGTTGAAAAGAATTTAAGTGTGTTCCATTGGTGGCATTAAATAGTTCATTTCCTTGAACCCCTTCCAACATCACATTTAGTTCGATACCTTTATAACTAAAGTTAGAAGTTAATCCATATATAAAATCTGGATGATAACTACCCAAAATCACACGATCCAATGAATTTATTAAACCATCAGGAACACCATCGGGTCCACTAATATCTTGATATTTTATAAACCCATTCTCATCCAAACCATCTTCAAGAAGTCCGTAAAAAACACCTAATGGTTCTCCTTCTCTTGCAATATTCGCACTTGGCCATACCGCAGCTTGTGCCGCACCAAAAATATCACTGTCACCAGCAAGCTCGATAACTTTGTTTCTATTGGCAGAAATTTGAGCCGATACATCCCATTTAAATTCGTTTCTTAAAATGTCAGCGTCAACACTAAATTCTACTCCTGAATTTTGTATTTCACCAAGGTTTCTAAGAATTGAACTAAACCCAACACTTGATGGAAGAGGTACCGATGCAAGTAAGTCTTTAGTATTCTTTTTATAGTAATCAAATACAAACCTTAATTGATTATTGAATAGGTTTAAATCAAACCCAACATCCAACTGACCAGTAGTTTCCCATTTTAAAGCACTATTGGAAATACCGGCAGGATAAAACCCAATAACATCAGCTTGATTTTCAAAGATGAATTTAGTTGAGTTTAGTCTATCTAGTGACTGATATGGATTGAGCGCAGTGTTTCCCGTAATACCGTAACTTGCTCTTAATTTTAAGTTTGAAATGGTTGAACTATTTTCTAGAAAAGATTCGTCAGAAACACGCCACGCTAAAGCTGCTGAAGGAAAATATCCCCATTTATTATTTGCGCCGAACCTCGAAGATCCATCTGCTCTAATACTAGCGGTCACCATATATTTACCATCATAGGCATAATTTACCCTCGATAGAAACGAAGCTAACGTCCAGTCAAAATAACCGGACCATGGATTGCCAACAGTTTCTGCGGCAGCCAGATTATAGTTTTCTGTAATATTATTGGAAAAACCGCTTACGTAAATACCAGAATAACGGTTCATTTGCGTTTGGTATGTAGCACCGCCTATTACGTTTAAACTATGTTTTTCATTAAATGTCTTTGAATACGTCAAGACATTTTCCGTTAAAAATGAATTAAAGTAATTGTTACCTTCTTGAGCAGAACCTCTATCATTTTCATACACAGTTGGCGTAAACAACTCGCTTCGTGAATTTCTATATTGCAAGCCTAATAAGGTCTTAAAAGAAAGGCTGGGCGTAATTTGAAAATCGAAAGTTGAGTTAGCCAATACACTATTAGCAAAACTAAGATTCTTATTAAGTGTAGATAATAAAGGGTTTCTCATATCTGCAGACCCAAAATTGTAAATCTGTCCTATTTGGGTTGGTAGTCCATCCTCATCATATAAAGGTAATGTAGGTGGTGCCGAAGCTGCTGCAGAAAGCATTGATGTACCTCGGTATCCATTATCAACATTAACTGAATGGGTCTCACTTCTTGATAATTGAAGGTTAATACCCATTTTTAACCAGCTTTTCAATTCTTGATCTAAGTTAACTCTAACTGAACCTCTTGTAACGCCAGAGTTTTCAATGATTCCTTCCTGATCATAATAATTACCGGATATAGAATATCTACCTTTATCTGAACTACCTGAAAAAGTAATGGTATGGTTTTGAACAGGTGAAGTTCTAAAAATTGCATCTAACCAATCGGTTCCTGGGTTTTGAACTTCATCAACATTAAAATTCGGTTCTAGACCTTCATTTTTTAACCACTCATTGGCTATAATGGCATATTCTTTAGCATTAAGTAAATCATATTGATTTATGGCCTGTTGCATACCAAAGTAATTATTTACCTCTATTTTACTTTCTTGGTTCTTTACCCCTCTTTTAGAAGTAATAATTACAACGCCGTTTGCACCACGTGAGCCATAAATTGCAGTTGCCGATGCATCTTTTAAAATATCTACGGATTCAATATCAGCAGGATTTAAATAATCTATACCACTAGTAACTGGAAATCCATCCACTACATATAACGGTTGATTGTTACCTATCAATGAATTCCCTCCTCTAATACGTACCTCAATTCTAGAACCAGGTGTACCTGAGTTTTGAGTAACCCTTACACCAGATGCACCTACCTTAAGCGCCTGTGCCATATTGAAAACTGGAACAGATTCTAGGGTTTCAGTTTTAACCTGAGAAACCGACCCCGTAAGGTCTGCCTTTTTCATTGTACCATAACCAACTACAACAACCTCTTCTAAGCCCGCTGCACTTTCTTGAAGTACAATATCAACATTACCTTTTCCTTCTAAAGCAACCTCTCTAGTTGCATAGCCTAAATATGAAAATATTAGGGTCGCGTTTTGATCAGAAACCAAAATGGAAAAATTACCATCAAAATCTGCTGTTACTCCATTAGTTGTGCCTTTCTCAACAATGTTAGCACCTGGTAAAGGAACACCATCAGTATCTAAAATGGAACCGGTCACCGTTTTTTGATAGGCTTCGACTTTTTCGTCTTGTCCCCTAGCCCTATTTAACTTTGAATCTTTTTTCAAAAATATTTTACGATCTTTTATTTCGTAAGTAACATTTTGATCGTTAAAGAGACTTTTAAGAATGTCATCAATTGGAACACGTTTAAATTTTACAGTTACCTTTCTATTTAAATCAACGGTATTTGTCTTAAATAAAAATTTAAACTCACTAAGGCTTTCGATTTCATCTAATACCTCACGAACAGTTGAATTTTCTTTCGCTATAGAAATTTTAGTTTTTTGAGAGTAGGTATTGGCCTGCATTAAAAAACTTATTGTCAAGAAAAAAAGAAGCGATAACTTCATTTTTAGGTCATAATTTAAGTGCCGAGAGAGAAACCTCTTCGACATTGGTGGTTTTTTCATAATTTTGAGTGTTTATTTGTGATTACGCTTTAAGTGTGATCATTTTTATAATCGGGAAATGTTCCAGCATTTTCCGATTTTTTTTTCGTCCTCTCGAAATATTAAAATGATCTAATGATGTTAGTTGATTTTAGCTCATTGTATTTAAGTTTTAATTGATTATTATTTTATTCTCTACTATTTGATATTCAATTTGATAGACTTTATTGAAATAACTAAACACTTCTTCTATTGTCTCGTGTTTAGTTTCAATTGTCGCATTAAATCTCTCGTTAGCTAGTGCTACATTATTGTTAATTATGACCACATTATAATGTCGTTCTAGTTTTTGGATTATATTTTCGAAAGAAACATTTCGAAAAACAAGATTCCCCTTCATCCAAGAGGTATAAAGCGCTGTATTAACTTTTTGATTAATTATATTTTTATCCGTTTTATTGAATACTCCCATATAACCCGGTTCCAAAAAGACTTCTTTTAAATCTTTCTTACTTTCTTTAGAAGACAAACCAACAGAACCTTCAACAAGAACAACCTCCGTCTGCTTATCTTCGTGATAATTGGTCACATTGAATTTGGTACCATATACCTTAACATCTAAATCTTGAACATTTACTACAAACTGTCTATTGTTTTCGTGTATTACATCAAAAAAAGCTTCCCCTCTCAGAACAACACGTCTAATAGCATCTTTTTCGAAAACAGTCGGATATGTTATTGAACTACCTGCATTTAAATGCACCCTAGTACCATCTGACAATACAATTCCAAATTGTTTACCATTAGGAACACTTAATGTATTATATTCTAGTATCTGGTTTTCCTGCGACTCATAAATTAATTGATCATCTTTCTTGTTGCCGATAACCTCACCCAAAGTTCCTACAATTTTAGCAGTACCTGTCTCCGTTATTACCTGCTGTTCACCGTTACCCAACTCTAGTACTATAGAATCTTCTCTTGGTACAACTACATTTGCTGTTTCATTGACCAATAATTTATTTTTCATTAAAAATCCAACTCCCAAAAACAAAACCGCAATAGCAGCATACTTAAAAACAGATAACATTCTAATTTTAGAACTTTGTTTTTTGTCCTTATTAATTTCCTCTAGGAGTTTTTCTTTTACTTTATCAAATTCAGAATTGTTCATAGCCAAGTTTATAGAGAAATGGGTTTTAACATATGATTTAAAAATCTTTTGATTCTTATCATCTAATAACCAATTATTAAGAATATCCAAATCTTCTACATCAGCTGACTGAGTAAAATATTTAATGATTCGATTTTCAATATCTTTTGATATCATTGATTGCTTCTCTTTTAATTAATACAAGTGAAATTCTCAATACCCTAACTTTTTTTTGATATTTTTTTCATAATCTCATAATATTTACCGTTTATTTGTTAAATAATCATTTATTATGGATGCTGAAGAAAATAGAAGATTAATTAAAAAACTTATTTCCGGAGAAGAAAAAGCCTACATTTTACTTTTAGAAAAATATCATCAACAACTAAATGCTTATGCGGTAACCTTAACCCATGATCAATCAACCGCACAAGACATTGTTCAAAATGTATTTCTAAAGACTTGGAAATCAAGAAAAAAACTTAATCCAGAATTCTCTATCCGTAATTTTCTTTATAAGTGTATTTATAATGAGTTTTTAAATTCGTATCAAAAAAACAAGAGCGTTGTTTTATTAAACCAAAAGTATATTGAATACTCTCATGAAGTTGCCGTTGAAATGGATAACAATATGATGAGCAAAATGATGGAAATTGTTAACAGAGAAATAAATAAGTTGCCTCCAAAATGCCAAAAAGTTTTTATACTCAGTAAAAAAGAAGGACTAACCAATAGTGAAATAGCAGACTATCTAGATGTTTCTATTAAAACCGTCGAAGCGCAAATAACAAAAGCATTTAGGATTTTAAAAAATGAATTGGGCGATAAATATGAAACCATCTTGCTTATTATTTTCAATAAAAAATTGGTTTAAATTTAAACTAGTGAACTATAATTTATCGACTACACTAAATTAACCCCTTTACTTTTGTAAGGCTTTAGAATTTCTGCATCTGGATCAAGTTCGGTTACCAAATCGGTCAAGGTATTGATCTCACAAATTTTATATCTATTTACGGTATTCAATTTTTTACTGATGGTTAAAGCTATTAGTCTTTTAGAGGAATTAATCATTGCTTTTTTCATCTGTGCAATTTCCCAATCGGTTTCAGTTATGCCCTTTGCACTATCCAAGTAACCCGTTCCCAAAAAGCAAATATCTACGGTAATATCGGTCAAGCTATTTATTGATACTCCACCTGTTACCAACTGAGATTCTTTAGACAACTTCCCTCCTATTAAATACACCTCATGATGATGAGTTTTATTATTTAAAAGTTCAATGGCCATAGGTAAACTAGGAGTAAAAAATGTAAGGTCCATTTTTCTCGGAATTAATTTAGCAAGTTCTAAGTTGGTAGACCCGCCACTAATTAGAACAACATCGCCGTTTTTTAATAGAGCAATACCCTTTTTTGCAATTTTTACTTTACTGTCCTGTTCAAATATCTCTTTTGACCTATCCGAATAGGTATTGAAGCCATTCGAAATAGCTCCTCCGTGAACTTTACGCAATTTTTGTAATTCATCCAGCTCTTTTATATCCCTTCTTACGGTATCCATGGATACGTTTAGAATATTGGCTAAATCTGTTAACAACACTCTGTTATGTAATTGAACTTCTTCTAGTATAACTTGATGTCTATCACTTTTTTGCAAAATATATTTTTTAAAAACTACTACAAGGATATCAAATTAATAATAAACAACTATCATTTGCAACAAAAAATAGTAAATTATGTGTGTGATTTTAGAATACAATAAATTTTTCTTGATTTTATTGCTTTGTTGCAATAAAATATTGCAAAACATAAAATATTCTGCTAGGTTTGTTAGCACAACTACTTAAAACTAATATTATGAAGAAAACCTATCATGTTCTCTCGGTGCTCTTGCTGATGCTATTTTCACTCAGCACTTATGCACAATCCTCAACGGTATCTGGTACTATTATTGCCCAAGATGGTCTACCCCTTCCTGGCGCTACTGTCTTATTAAAAGGAACTTCTACAGGAGCTTCTACCGATTTTGATGGTAACTTTAGTATACAGCTAACAAATGCTAGTAACAAAACATTAGTTATTAGTTACATTGGTTATAAAACAGAAGAAATTGCTTTAACGGGCATGGATCAAATTGTCAATGTGACATTAATGGAAGATTCAAATGCTTTAGACGAAGTAGTTCTAGTGGGTTCATCGGTAACACAATCTCGAAAAAAACTTGGTAACGCCATTACTACCGTAAAGTCTGTAGAGCTAGTAAAAGCTTCACCTGCTAATATCACAACTTCCCTACAAGGTAAAGTTCCTGGTGCACAAATAACACAAAATTCAGGTGATCCCGCCGGTGGTTTTTCCATTAGACTTAGGGGACCAAGTACCATAAAAGGATCTTCAGAACCTTTATATGTAGTTGACGGAGTAATTACAAGTAACTTAACTATCAATGTTACCAACTTAAATGTTGATGCGGGCGATGCTGCCCCTGGTCAAAACAGAATGGTAGACATTAACCCCAATGATATTGAAAATGTCAATATCTTAAATGGTGCAGCCGCTGCAGCAATTTACGGTTCTCGAGCATCAAATGGTGTTGTTGTAATCACCACAAAAAAAGGTGGTAATTATGAAGACGGGCCAGAGTTCTATTTCAAATCTACATTTAGCGTAAATACCATTCGCAAAAAATTAGATTTAAATTTAATTGGTGAGGAATTTGAAACAGTACCCAATAGTGATCTTTCCGGTAGGTTATGGCCTATTTTTGGTTTTGATCCAAATGACAATAATGCGCTTACCACATATAGAAATTTGTCAACCGACAAATTTGAAACTACTAGATACGATTATCAAGATGAAATTTTCCAAACCGGATTTGGAAGTGACAATTACTTCTCAACCAAAGGAGGCAATGATAAAATAAGCTATATGGCTTCTATTGGTTACTTGACCAATGAGGGAATCATAAAGAATACAAAATTCGATAGATTCTCGGCAAGAGTGAACTTTAATCACAGAGTGACCGATTGGATGTCTTACGACTTAGGTTTATATTACGCTAATAGCAAATCTGATGAAAAACCAGATGGAAATGTCTTTTGGAGTCCTATCAACTCTATAAATATAACCAATAACACTTTCGATATAACTCAAAGGGACGCCAACGGCAATTTAATGGCTGTAGAAAACACCAGAGTAAACCCATTGACAATTATAGAAACTTTCGACATTACTCAAGATGTAAATCACTTCATTCCAAACTTGCACTTGAAAATTAAACCTACCGAAGAATTAAGCATTGATCAAATTATAGGTGTTGACACATACAATCAAAAAGGAAATATCTACATACCGGTATATCCTTATGAAAATGTAAATCCTGCATACTATGATGATGGTTACATTGGTAGTGCCGAGGCGAAGGTATTCAATTGGAACTATGACATTAATATGGCATACAACACCAATATTACAGACAAATTAAATTCGGTTACTACAGCTGGTTACAGCTTTCAAAGTAGTGAACTTTCTTTTGAAGGTACCCAAGGAAGAGGTTTAGATAGTAATAACGAACCAACTATTCCGCTACAAACCCAACCAATTGACACCAATTTGGATATTTACGGATTCTTTTTACAGGAAACATTATCATGGGACAACAAGCTCTTCTTTACATTAGCCGGTAGAATTGATGGTGCAACAAATTTTGATGTTGACGAAAGATCTAATTTCTATCCAAAAGTTTCTGGATCCTACGTTCTTTCAAATGAACCATTTTGGAATACCGAAAGTTTTTTGAATTCCGCAAGGTTAAGAGCATCATACGGTGAAGCCGGTAACTTAACTGCAATAAGTCCTTACGAAAGATATGGTAGCTATACCTCAAATGATTACTTAGGCTCCTCAACATTACAACAAAATACCAGATTGGGTAACGAAGGATTAAAGCCTGAGCGTACAAAAGAATTTGAAATAGGTACAGACTTAAGTTTCTTTAATAACAGAGCTTCATTATTATTCACCTATTACCGTCAAAACATTGAAGACTTAATTGTAAGTCGTGTATTGGCACCTTCATTAGGTGGTTCAACAAGAACAGAAAATGTTGGTACAATGCGTAATAACGGTATTGAGCTTTATGCAAAAATAACACCTATTAAAACTGACGATCTAACATGGGATCTTAATTTCAACTATAGTAGTAATAGAAACAAGGTGCTAAGCACTGTAGGTGGCGATATTACTATTGAAAGTGTTACCGGTGCTCCGCCAATTGTAAGAGAAGGTGAAGCTCTAGGCGTATTCTATGGTACTTACTATGCTACAGATGACAATGGCGAATTAATATTATCAGGTGAGTCTACAGATGGCAGCCCAGTTGGGGTTCCTCAACAAGAAAGAGGCGATTTAACAACCAATACACCGCAGCGTGATGCAGATGGGCAACCAACTGGAGATGTTTTAAGAAAAGTTATCGGTGACCCTAATCCAGATTACATCCTTGGAATTGGGACTGACCTTACATACAAGAATTTCAATTTCAGTATGCTTTGGGAAGCAGTTCAAGGTTTTGATGTTTTTGATGCCGATAAAAGAACAAGACAAGGTGTTGGTGTTGGTCAGTTGGCAGCACAAGAGTTGACAGGAGAGCTACCTAGAGGATATATTGCCGGTATATACCCTATAGAAGAATTTAGAATAGAAGATGGTTCTTTTGTTAAACTAAGAGAGGTTTCTTTAGGGTATGAATTCCCTTCTCTATTCAATTCTAGTTTAGAAAATGTAAGACTTTCATTAATCGGAAGAAACCTTATTTCTTTTGACAAATTCTTCAGCTATGACCCTGAGACCAATGCAGGAGGACAATCAAACTTATTGCGTTCAGTAAACTTTGGTAATGTACCGATCCCAATGACAATCTCATTATCATTAAGCGCTAACTTCTAAAAAGACAAATATGAAAAATATATTAAAAACTATAGCTATCACATTGCTCATTGCTACCTCGTCTTGTGATACTGAATATTTGGACCCAAACTCTACATTAGAACCAGATGTAGTAAATAATACTGACAATTTGGTGCGCCTAATTAATGGTGTGCAACAAAGATGGAGTACCGAAAGAACCGGACTAATTTATACAAGCACACATATTTCTGGGTTAAATACCGATGAATTAAGATTACTGAACCCTGGTAACCTAGGAGAGAATGAAATTCTTTTAGGTGGTGATGATGTTAGCGGCAGTAATGAACTTTTAATTAATATGTGGACAAATGCATTATTGACCCGAAAGGAAGCAACTACAGTGATCGATGCAGCTGATGATGTTAGCGAAAGTACTTCCGTTTCGGGTTCTTTAAAAGCTTATGGTCTTTTCTACAGAGCTCTTGCCCATGGTACGCTTATTCAATATTTTGAAAGCATACCATTGGAAATTGTTGAGAATGCAGAATTTATAGAACGTTCAGCTGTTTTAGAAAATGTAATATCAGATTTAAACGAAGCCAAAGATTATATTGACGCTGGTTTAGATGCTTCTATAACTGCTGACATTTTTACTTCTGTAGATATAGAAAATTCAGTAAACGCTTTACTCGCAAGATTTAATTTAATGGCTGGTAATTATGACGCAGCAATTACCGCTGCCAATAATGTTGACCTATCCGTAAAATCTACATGGGAGTATGATGCATCAATACCGAATCCATTGGCTTTTTGGTTTGGCTCACAAAATGTTACCCAAGCAAAAGATTTAACTTTTGGTCTGCCTACGGATTTGTTACCTGATGAAGATGATGAAAGAATTCCGTTCTATATTACCGCAGAAGATTTAGAAGCTGAAATACCAAACTACCAAGTAGTAGGTTTCTGGAGCGATAATACAGATGAAATCCCAGTTTATCTGCCTGGTGAAATATCACTAATAAAAGCAGAGGCATATGCAAGAAATAATGACCTTGCCAATGCGGTAGCCGAATTGAATACGGTATTAACCAAAACATCTACAACAGACATTTTCGGTTTAGGAGCAAATTTACCTGAATATGATGGTACGATGGAGCAATCTGCTATTCTAGATGAAATTTATAGAAACAGAAGAGTTGAGCTATACTTAACCGGACTTTCTTTAGAGGATAGTAGAAGGTTTGATAGACCAGGCGCAACCGAAACAGATGCGGAAAGAAACAGGGACTATTACCCTTATCCTAACTCTGAAAGAGACAACAATACCAATACCCCCGCAAACCCTTCTTCTTAGGAAGTTAAATTCAACAACCACTATCTAAATTGGGACAGTTTCTATACTGTCCCAATTTTTAAATGATAATACCTATTGAAACCAACAACGATCATTTTTATAATTGCTTTTTACTTTGGTCTACTTATGATCATATCATACTTCACATCAAAGAAAAATAGCGATGACACATTCTTTACTGGCGACAAAAAATCTCCATGGTATTTGGTCGCATTCGGCATGGTAGGCGCAGGCTTATCTGGAGTCACCTTTGTTTCTCTGCCCGGTATGGTAGCCAACAACAACTTTTACTTCTATCAATTTATACTTGGTAATATCGTAGGTTATTTTTTTATCGCCTTTGTATTAACTCCTTTATACTACAAACTTAAACTTATTTCCATCTATACCTTCCTCAAAGTGAGATTTGGAAATAACACATATAAAACGGGATCACTATTCTTTCTGGTATCTCAATCTTTTGGTGCGGCATTACGATTAATGTTAGCCGCCAAAATTCTACAATATGCAATTTTTGACTATTTCAATGTCCCATTTTATGTAACCATCATCATTATCCTAATACTGGTATGGCTATACACTAACAAATCCGGTATTAAAACCATTGTATGGACCGATACTATGCAAACCATATTTTTAATATTGGGAGCTTCAATTACAATATATACGATAATAAATACATTAGATTTGAGTATCAGCGAATCTTTTGAACGTATAACCACACACGAATATTTTAAAATATTCAATTGGGAACCTGAATCAGGAAATAATTTCTACAAACAGTTTATTGCCGGTGTCTTGGTAGCAATTGCCATGATCGGTCTTGATCAAAATATGATGCAAAAAACCCTAACCTGTAAAAATGTTTGGGATGCTCAAAAAAACACCTTGACCTACAGTATCATTTTAGCAATGACACAGTTTCTATTTATGGGGCTTGGTGTGTTAATGTATATCTATGCAAGCGAAATGGGCATACTTTTACCCAAGGGCGAAAATGGATTGTTTTTAAATACCGACAATCTTTTTCCTAACCTTGCTCTAAATCATCTTGGTACTTTAGCGGGTATATTCTTTATTCTAGGGATTATAGCAGCTTCGTTTTCTAGTGTTGATTCTGCGCTTACCGCTTTAACAACATCTTTCACTTACGATTTTTTAGATATTTCAAACAAATCGAGCAAAAGAAAAAAGCAATTAAAAAATTTAGTCATTGTTCTATTCTCCTGCATCATATTTGTCATCATACTATCTTTTTCAAATAGTAAAGGAGATGTAATCTCATTAATTTTTAAAGTTGCCGGTTATACCTACGGACCATTACTAGGACTATACCTTCTAGGCATGTTTTCCAAAATAAAATTAAAAGACAAATGGGTTCCTATTGTTTGTTTATCCGCACCGATAATCACTTACCTATTAGGTCAATTTTCTACAAATACATTCAACTTCGATTTCGGATTTATAAACATAGCAGTCAATGCAAGCTTAACCGTAATGGGCTTATTGCTTATAAAAAAATAAAATTATGAATACACTTAAACCAACAACAGAACAATCATCAAATTATGATGATTTAGAAAAAATGACCGTTAACGAGTTACTTGTTAGCATGAATCAAGAAGACAAGTCCGTTCCGTTAGCTATTGAAAGAGCCATTCCCTCCATTCAAAACTTTGTAGAACAAACATTAGTTAGAATGAAAAAAGGAGGTAGATTATTTTACATTGGTGCCGGTACAAGTGGTAGACTTGGAGTTTTAGACGCCTCTGAATGTCCACCAACATTTGGGGTCTCGGATGATTGGATTATTGGTTTAATCGCCGGCGGAGACAGGGCATTAAGAAAAGCTGTTGAAAATGCGGAAGATGATGAAACCATGGCTTGGAAAGATCTTGAAGTTTATAAGATTAATGAAAATGATGTATTACTAGGTATAGCGGCATCGGGCTCAACACCCTATGTGATTGGAGGATTAAAAGCTGCTAATGCCAATGGCGTACTTACAGGAAGCATATCATGCAACACAAATTCATTAATTTCCAAAATAGCAAAATGCCCTATGGAATTAATTGTGGGACCAGAATTTGTAACAGGTAGCACAAGAATGAAAGCGGGTACGGCCCAAAAGTTAGCACTAAACATGATTTCCACATCTATCATGATCAATCTCGGTAGAGTTAAGGGAAACAAAATGGTAGACATGCAACTATCCAATAAAAAGCTAATCGATCGTGGCACAAAAATGATAATGGAAGAATTAGAAATAGATGAGAATCTTGCTAAATCCTTATTATTGGAACATGGTAGCGTAAGAAAATCGATTGAGTACTATAAACAATAAAATAAGCACATTTAGAATTAAAATAGAACGTAGATTGCATACTTAGGTAAATTAAGGGTGATTACTTAATTTTACCTTATCAAAATGCTATTATGCTAATTTCCGTGCACTTTTCAATACTTATTGTACCTCAATTCACCTGAGGTACTATATTTATTGATAAGATAATTCCTGTATCGTAAATAATTAAAATCTAATTCAAATTTATGTTCAACTTTTTTTCTAAAAAACATTTTTTAATCGATCATCTTGAAGGGTTTATAGATATTCACAACCACATATTACCGGGTATTGATGATGGTGCTAAAACAGTTGAAGAATCTATTGAACTAATTAAAGGTTTTAACGAATTTGGGGTAAAAGATTTCATTTGCACCCCTCATATAATGGAGAATTATTATCCCAATACTCCTACAACTATTCAAAAATCATTATCGTTATTAAGGAATGCTTTGAAGATGAATAATCTTGAACATATTAACATTGAAGCAGCTGCAGAACACATGATAGATTCGGGTTTTGAATCAATTTTAAGTGATAATAATGTGATGCCGTTGTCTAAAACCTACCTGCTAATTGAAATGTCTTATCTACAGGCTTCTATAAATTTTGATAGTGCTGTTCAAAAAATAAAGAGCTCTGGCTTATTTCCAATTTTTGCTCATCCTGAGCGATATGCATATTTGCATAAAAATCTAAGTAGCAATTCTCGATTTAAAGAGATGGGTCTACTGTTTCAAATGAATATACTATCACTAAGTGAATACTATGGCAAAGAGGTAAAACAAGCTGCATTATGGTTATTAAAGAGTAATCAATTCGATTTCTTGGCTTCTGATATTCACAAAGTATCTCAGTTAAAAGCGTTAAAAAAAATAAGCATCAACGAAAAAACATTGATGCTTATTAAACCTGTTATTGAAAAAACGATTTATAATTTTAAGTAAATTAATTATTTAAAATTTCCACCACTTTTTACTTGTTTTGCTATATCCATAACCGTATTTACCTCCATATCCTAATTCATCTAAGGTAACATCATTGACAACAAAAGATATACCTTTTAATTTGCCTTCATCACGAAGATTAATCGGGAATTTTACAGCGGCTTCATCAGTAACCCCTGCTCTCGTTACATATATAATATGATTAGCATAAGGAGCAATTAACAAGGTATCACTCACCACCATCATAGGTGCGGTATCCACTATAACATAATCGTACAATTCCGAAACTTCATCTAACAACCTCTCCACTTTAGAGCTCATAAGAAGCTCTGCAGGGTTTGGCGGAATTTTCCCTGAGTAGATAACATCTATTGTATTGTGATGAACTAACATAGGTCTAATAATATCCTTAGCATTTATTGAATCATCCAAAAGATACTCTGTTAAACCTGCATCCTTATTTCTCGAAGGTGTCTTTAGCTTATCTATGGAATCACCAGAAAAGAATGAATACAATTTCGGGTTTCGGACATCAGCACCAATTAATAAGACCTTTTTATCTGTGCTCGCTAAAATCATTGAAAGATTTGTAGAAACAAAGGTTTTCCCTTCTCCGGGTGTACTAGAGGTAATGAAAACTACATTATTTTTATTGCTATTAGTCGCATTTTTAGTTTTAATTAAAAAGTCAAGATTTGTTCTAATTATACGTAGAGCTTCTGCCAAAACCGATCTATCATCATTAATTATAATCTTGTCATCTTTTTTGGATAACCTTGGTAACTCCCCTAATACTGGTACATCGTTTATATATGCTTCCAAACTATGCTTATTATGTATTTTAGTATCTAACAAATCATTAGCGTATATAACCCCAAACGGTATAAGAAACCCTAAAATAATGGAAACTAAAAAAGTAATTACCTTTTTAGGTTTCACAGGTTCTAGCTGCTTTAAATAAGCATGGTCAATAACTTTTGATTTAGGAGCACTAGAAGCCATTGCTATTTGAGATTCTTCTCGCTTCTGTAATAAATACAAAAACAAGGACTCAGTAGTCTGTTGTTGTCTTTCTATATCTCTTAACTGTCTAGAGTTACTTGGTGCTGAATAAATTTTTGAATTTATACGGGAGAGTTGACCACTCAAATTATTAACCTGCATACCAAGATTTCTCTCCATTCCAGACAAGCTACTTTTAATAGTACCCTTTAAACCAGCAAGTTGCTCATCTAAATTTACAATTATCGGATTCTGTTCATCTGCACTCTTTAACAAACGTTTACGTTCTAAAGCTAATTCATTGTACTTCGCAGTAGTATTTGCTATACTTGGATCTGATAACCCCACATTAGCTGGTAAAACATCATATCCATCTTCATCTGAAATGATTTGATTCATTCCGCTGGCAATATTTAACTGAGTTCTAGCATTCTCTAATTCTTGTCTATTTGCCGCACTTAAATTCAAAGCAATATTAGACTCGCTAGCTATATCTGTTACCCCTTTTGAGGTCTTAAAATCTTGAGCATCTTGATCAACAGAGCTTAACTCTCCAGAAATTTCTTCTATTCGTTCATTTATAAAGTTAGAGGTTCTATCTGCGATTATTTTTTTATCTTCAATCCCATTTTGATTGTATTCTGCAATTAGACCATTTAATATATCCAAGCTTTTTTGAGCTATAGGATCGATTAGTTCAATATTAATAATATTCGACATTTCTCCTGTAGTAATAATCGTATTAGTCTGATAAGCCTCCGCCACCTTAAAAACCGGTATCACCTCAATTAAAAATCGCTTACCAACATATTGTTTTAAATATTCTGAATTAGGGGTAAGTACAATATCACCTATAGGTGTTTCTATACTTTTACCATAAGAATAAATTTTAACCGGGCCATCTTCAAAAAAGTTAAATCCAAAATTATTGGAATCCTGAATATCCACATAAAAAATCAATTCTGAGTTACTAACAATAGAGTCATTAGCTATGAAGTTAATATTAAAAGGCCTTCTTCTATACACCTCCGATGTCTTTACATTTCCAATAACCTTATAACGAATATTTAATTTCATTTTTTTAATTACTTCAATAAAATTAGATCTTGAGTTCAATACCTCTATCTCATCTTCTACTTTATTCTTCCCCCCCATTCCTAATATTTCCAAATCGCTAAATGCTGCAAGTTCAGATGACGAATTCATCTCCTCAATTATGCGAATTTTTGCTTGTCCGGCATATTGCGGTGTAGCATATCTTAGATATACCATAGCCAATAAAATAGCTATAATAATTCCAATTAAAAACCATTTCCAATTCCTAGTATAAACTTTTAGTAAATCTCCAATATTAGAATCAATCATACAAATTACTTTGCTAGTTGGTTAATTTTTTATAAAGTTAAATCTCTTTTTTATCTAAGCAGTAAAACAGTAGAAGTAATTACCAAAGAACCAATGGAAACCCAAATTGAAGCCCTATTATCTAAACTAGAAGAAGTAATTGCAGACTTATTAGGTTCTACATAAACCACATCATTTTGAGTTAAATAAAACACTGGTGAATCTAGAGATTCCATGCTTGTAAGATCTATTCTGTGATATATTTTAGTCCCATCAAAATCACGAATCACCAAAATATTTTCCCTTTTTCCTTTAATAGTTAAATCATTTGCTAATCCTAAAGCTTCAAGTATCGTAATTTGTTCACCAATTACCGGATATGTTCCTGGTGAATTTACTTCACCTAAGATTGTAACCGTAAAATTCATTAAACGAATATTAATAATAGGATTTTTTAAATAATTCCCTAATTTTTCTTTTAATAATTCCTTTGCTTTCTCTGCTGTTAAACCAGCAATTTTTACTTGACCAATAACAGGAAAATCAATATTTCCACTTTTATCGACAATATAATCTAATTGTTCAGCCCTAATACCAGTCTCGTTTATACCTTTTGTTAAATTAAATGGCATGCTGGCCTGAGGGTCTAAAGTAGATACATTTATTGACACTACGTCATCAACCTTAAAAGTTTGCGAGTGATTATTTTCTCCTACTTTAGTTTCATAATCCCCTACACCTTGAAAATAAACTATATCCTTTGGCGAGGCACAGGAATGTAATAATAAAATAATCAAAGAGAAATAAAGAAACTTAGATAAATTTATTGTTAAACGATTCATTAATATTTAATTTAAGGTTGAATTTACGATTTTACTATTTTAAGTTTCTGTTCTGAATTATTATTAGAATCCGCTTTATCAAAGTCACATAATTCAGAGTTTTTCGATATGTATTCAGGAACTATTTCTTTCATTAGTTTCACTGTATTTCCACTAAAAAACATGTTCGTTATACACAATTCGTCAATTTTCGATCTAACTTTTGCGTACTCCACATCACGAACTTTACTAATTTTTATTTTCTGATGATAAGTAGGTAATGTATTCTCTCCATTTGCCAAAAGTTCTTCGTATAACTTCTCACCAGGACGTAAGCCTGTAATTTTAATATCTACATCTTCAGGATAACGTAAACCTGAAAGTTTAATCATATTCTTGGCTAAATCATAAATTTTTACAGACTCGCCCATATCGAAGATAAATATCTCTCCTCCTTCTCCCATTGCTCCTGCTTCCAAAACCAACTGAGAAGCCTCAGGAATGGTCATAAAATATCGTGTAATATCTTTGTGGGTCAAGGTCAAAGGTCCTCCTTTTTCAATCTGTTTTCTAAACAATGGAATTACCGAACCATTAGAGCCTAATACATTACCAAATCGAGTAGTAATAAATTTAGTTTTATTTTCCTTTTGCATACAACTAATGTACATTTCGGCAATACGCTTAGTTGCCCCCATAACATTTGTGGGGTTTACAGCCTTATCGGTAGAAACGAAAACAAACTTTTCAACCTTATGTAATATTGAAAGATCCGCAACATTTTTAGTACCCCCAACATTTATTTTTATAGCTTCATATGAGTTATATTCCATTAAAGGAACATGTTTATAAGCCGCAGCATGAAAAACTACATTTGGCTTATGTTCTTCAAATATAGCATTCATTCTATTTTTATCTCTTATATCGGTCACAATAGGTATAAAATTATGAAAGCCATTTTGCTTTAACTCCTGTTGTAAATCATATAGAGCAGACTCTGCAGAATCTAGTACGATTAAAGATTTATAATCATAATTACAAATCTGACGTACTATTTCACTACCTATAGATCCTGCACCACCAGTTACCATGACCGTTTTATTCAGCAACTCCATAGCTATTTTACTATTCTTTATCGTAATTGGGGCACGATCTAATAAGTCTTCAATTTGAACCTGTTTAATTTGTGATACTTTAAGCTCTCCATTGATCCAGTCTTCAATGGGAGGCACAATTTTTACAACTATTGGTAGATCTACTAGACCTTCTACTGTTTTTCTAAGCTTTACTGAATCAATATTTTGTATTGAAAATATAATTTCAGATATATTATTCTTTACAATAAAAGTTTCTGTTAATGTCCTTCTTGCAAATACAGGAACACCATTAATTTTTTTTCCTATTTTTTTTGAATCATTATCAATATATCCGATTACTTTGTATCTACTATTGGTATTATTTACGATTGCACTATGAGTTAACACTCCAGAATCTCCAGCACCATAAATTAATATATTCTTAGTAACCTTTATTGAACTATTCATTTTGTTATAAAAAGATTTAAAAACAAAACGAGAAGCGGCAAGACCAATAAAAGTAATCAAGCTATTAATAATAATAATAGACAATGGAATTGTAAATTGACTTAAAATATCAAATTGCCTGTTTGTCATTACGACAAAAATAATGAGTATACTAAAAAAACACACTGCATTAAAAATGTTGTACACGTCCCTAACTCCTGTATGACGCACTACTCCTTTATAAGAGCCTACTATTAAAAAGGCGATCAACGAAGCCGTGGCCACTAATGGAATTTGAACCAAAAAATTGTGAACATCAAAATTCAGGGTTAAATTAAATCGAATAAAATAAGATAGTATAAACGAGAAAATTACCGTGATTAAATCTATACTCAACACAAGCCATTTAGAAGCATAGCGTTGTGCACTATAATTAAGGTATTTCTGTATCATGATAAAACGGTTTTGATAGTTGTAACTACGCGATCTAAATCGTCTTGTGTTAAATTAGATCCGCTGGGCAAACAAAGCCCTCTTTCAAACAATGATTCTGAGGTACCATCAACAAAGTGTTGAGCAGTACTAAAAATTGGCTGCAAATGCAAAGGCTTCCATAATGGTCTAGACTCTATATTCTCTTCTAAAAGGCTCATTCTAAGCTTTTCCCTTATTTCAAAAGATGGCGTCAAGATACAACTTAACCATCTATTTGAAAAATATCCCTTGGGCTCCTTTAAAAACTCAATTTCAGAAAACCCTTCTAATGTATCTTTATAATACTGATGATTGGCTCTTCGTGCATTTACACGATCACCTAAAACTTCCATTTGACCACGTCCAATCCCGGCTAAAACATTGCTCATCCTATAATTATAACCAATATTAGAATGCTGATAGTGTGGTGCATCGTCCCTAGCTTGTGTTGCTAAAAACACAGCCCTCTCTACAAGTTCTTTATTTTTCGAAACCAAGGCCCCTCCACCAGAAGTTGTAATAATTTTATTACCGTTAAAAGATAGAATACCTATATCGCCGAAAGTTCCACATGGTATTTCCTTATAAGTACTTCCCAGTGCTTCAGCACTATCCTCAATAATTGGTATCTCAAATTCATCGGATATAGCTCCAATCTCAGATATTTTATATGGCATTCCATACAAATGCACCACAATAATGGCTTTTGGTTTTCTTCCTTTAGCAATACCATCTTCAATTGCTTGACGCAATAAAACAGGTGACATGTTCCAAGTATCTAATTCACTATCTACAAATACGGGACAAGCTCCTAAATAGGTGATTGGATTAGCAGAAGCGGAAAAAGTAAAACTTTGACAAATTACATCATCGCCATTACTTACTCCTAACAACTCTAGTCCTAAATGAATAGCCGCTGTACCAGCACTTAATGCAGCTACATGAACATCATCTCCAAGTCTATTCTTTATAGATTGCTCAAAAGCATTTACATTGGGACCCAACGGGGCTATCCAATTAGAATCAAATGCCTCATTTACATATTTTTGCTCAGAACCTCCCATGTGCGGAGAAGAAAGCCAAATTTTAGTAAGTGTAGAAACGGTTTTCAATGGTTGTCAATTTAGGGTTACAAATATAAAAGTCAAAATTAACTATACATTTTATGAAAACAACGAATAATAATTATATTTCGTTTAATACGTGTAAATTATCGGTTAAAGTAAAAATGGTGGACCAATAAACGAAGCAATATGTTTTTAGACCTTGTAAATAACGAGTTCATCTAAAATATATTTCTTTTTAGTACGTTATTTTTTAATCTTTGCTTTTTTTAATCCATATAAAAACTAAATGAAAAAGATTACAAAAATATGTTGTATTGGTGCTGGTTATGTAGGCGGTCCTACAATGTCAGTTATTGCAAAACAATGTCCGGAAATAAAAGTTACGGTTGTTGACATCAACAAAAACCGAATTGATCAATGGAACACCGATAATTTGGATGAACTTCCAATTTACGAACCGGGATTAAAAGAGATTGTCGATGAAAGACGTGGAAAAAACCTCTTCTTTTCTACCGAAGTAGATAAAGCTATTGATGAAGCTGATATGATTTTCATTTCTGTAAATACACCTACTAAAACTTACGGCAAAGGGAAAGGACAAGCTGCGGACTTAAAATTCATAGAACTTTGTGCCCGTAATATTGCCAAGGTTGCTAAAGACGACAAAATTGTAGTTGAAAAATCAACATTACCTGTAAGAACAGCACAAGCCATTCAAAATATTTTAGACAATACAGGAAATTCGGTAAAATTTGAAATTTTATCCAACCCTGAATTCTTGGCCGAAGGCACCGCCATAGATGATTTATTGAATGCTGACCGAGTTCTAATTGGTGGAAATGACACTCCGTCGGGTCAAGCAGCAAAAGATGCACTAAGTGCTGTATATGAACATTGGCTTCCAAAAGAACGTATTTTACAAACCAATGTTTGGTCATCGGAATTATCAAAACTGGTTGCCAATGCATTTTTAGCGCAACGTGTTTCGTCTATAAATACAATTTCAGCACTTTGTGAAAAAACAGATGCCAATATTCAAGAAATATCAAGGGCTATAGGTTTTGACAGTCGTATTGGCCCAAAATTTCTAAATGCATCTGTAGGTTTCGGTGGATCTTGTTTTCAAAAAGATATTTTAAATTTAGTTTACATCGCCAGATCATATGGCTTAAACGAAGTTGCCGATTATTGGGAACAGGTAATTATAGCAAATGATTATCAAAAAAGTCGTTTTGCAGAAAATATAATTTCTACTCTATATAACACCATATCTGGCAAAAAAATCATCATTTACGGGTGGGCATTTAAGAAAGACACAAATGACACAAGGGAGTCTGCTGCTATTGCCGTTGCAGATGCTTTACTAGAAGAACAGGCTGAAATAATTGTTTGTGACCCAAAAGTTTCGGAAGAACGAATTTATGCCGATTTAGATTATTTAAACACTAGATCTCCTGAAGAAAACAGACGATTATTAAAAATCACAAATGACCCAATAGAAGCCACTCAAAATGCCCATGCAATTGCGATTTTAACAGAATGGGACGAGTTTAAAAGCTATGATTGGAAAACCATCTACAACCAAATGTTAAAACCGGCCTTTGTTTTTGATGGTAGACGTTTATTAGACAATGATACTATGGAATCTATAGGCTTTAATTATTATAAAATAGGACAATCATGAAAATTTTAATAACCGGTGCCGCTGGTTTTATTGGCTTTTTTGTTTCAAAATCGCTTTTAGAGCAAGGGCATACGGTAATTGGTTTAGATAATATTAATGATTATTATGATATTAATCTTAAATATAATCGCTTACATGAATTAGGAATTAAGAAAAGTGATGCAGAAATTTTTAATAAATTTTCTACAAGTACTAAAAATTCCAAATTTTCATTTATACGTTTAGATTTGGCAGACCGAGAAAATCTTCCAAAACTATTTGATTCTCAATCTTTTGAAATAGTATGTAATTTGGCCGCCCAAGCTGGTGTCCGTTATAGCATAGAAAACCCCGAAGCCTATGTTGATAGTAATATAGTTGGGTTTTTAAATGTTTTAGAGTGCTGTCGCAACTATAAAATCGAACATTTGGTATATGCCAGTAGTTCTAGTGTATACGGGTTAAATAAAAAAGTCCCCTTTAATACAACAGACCCGGTTGACCAACCTGTTAGTCTGTATGCCGCAACTAAAAAAAGTAATGAGCTCATGGCTCACACGTATAGTCATTTGTATGGTTTTAAAACTACTGGCTTAAGATTCTTTACGGTTTACGGACCATGGGGCAGACCTGACATGGCTTATTTTTCATTTACAAAAAATATTATTTCTGACAAACCAATTAATGTTTATAATAATGGAGATTTGGCTAGAGACTTTACATATATAGATGATATTGTATTCGGCATTATACAAATTATAGAAAAGGGTTTTACTCCTAACACATTAACCCAATGTAATTCATCGCTATATAACATTGGAAGAGGAACTCCAATTAAATTAATGGACTTCATCAAGACAATTGAATCAAACATCCAAAAAACTGCTGTTCTTAAAATGATGCCAATGCAAAAAGGAGACGTATATGAAACTTGGGCAGATACTACTGAGCTTGCTAATAATTATGGATACAAACCAAAAACCAACCTAAACGAGGGAGTGAAAAATTTCACTGAATGGTATTTGCAATACTATTCTAATTAATTAAGCTAAAATTATAAAGACCAATCTGCTTTATTTGTATTAATTTAGTTTCTAAAATGAATATAAAAATTGGAGTAATTGGTTTAGGTTATGTAGGCTTACCCTTAGCTGTTCTATTTGCTAAAAAATACAAAGTTGTAGGTTTCGATATTGATAAAGAAAGAGTTTTTGAAATTAACCAAGGAAAAGACTCTACTTTAGAGCTTACCGATCTCGATTTAGACAATGTACTCAACAAAGAGGTAAACATCAATGATTCTGGCTTATTTTGCTCCTCTAACATAGAAGACATAAAAGACTGCAATTATTATATCATTACTGTTCCTACTCCTGTCGACGATACTAAAAGACCTGTTTTCACCCCTCTAGTCAAAGCAAGTGAAACAGTAGGGAAAGTTCTAAAGGAAAATGACATAGTTATATATGAATCAACGGTTTATCCAGGTGCAACTGAAGAAATTTGCGTACCTGTTCTAGAAAAAACAAGTGGATTAACTTTTAATAAGAATTTCTTCGTTGGTTATTCTCCCGAAAGAATAAACCCAGGCGATAAACTACATACCGTAGAGAAAATATTAAAAGTAACTGCTGGCTCTACTCCTGAAGTAGCTAAAAAAGTAGATGATTTATATTCCTCAGTAATTACTGCCGGCACCCATTTAGCACCTACCATAAAGGTCGCAGAAGCTTCAAAAGTAATTGAGAACACTCAAAGGGATATCAACATCGCTTTTATGAATGAAATAGCTAAAATATTTCATCTACTGGATATTGACACTAATGATGTACTAAAAGCTGCAGGTACCAAATGGAACTTTCTGCCCTTCAAACCAGGTTTAGTTGGTGGCCATTGTATTGGTGTTGACCCTTATTATTTAGCACAAAAAGCCCAAGAAAATGGTTATAACCCCGATTTAATTCTGGCAAGTAGACGTATAAATGATGGCATGGGCGAATATTTAAGTCTGCAAATCATCAAACTAATGCTGAAACATGATTTAAAGGTTAAAGATTCAAAAATATTAATAATGGGTATTACTTTTAAAGAAGACTGTCCAGATATTAGAAATACCAAAGTTGTTGACATGATTAAAAACCTTAATGAATATAAGGTACAAACAACGATATATGATCCATGGGCTGAGCCTATAGAAGTAAAGAGTGAATACGGATTAACAACTACACAAGAACAACCTGCCGACAACTATGATGTTGTAGTTTTATCCGTAGCGCACCAAAAATTTCAAAATCTCAATATAAATGATTTTTTGAATGAAAAAGGAATAATTTACGATGTAAAAGGGGCATTACCAGATAGGGCACATGGTAGACTATAATCAATCTTTAATTTAATAACATTAAATTTTCTGAATTAATGTAATGTGTACATTCGAAAAGCAGAAGATTAATTTCTAATCATCTGCTTTTCTTGCGTTTGAACTAATTTTTCATTTCGTATTAAAATTACTACATAGCTTTACGAAAAACTTATTAATACTTAGGAAACATCATCGTTACTGGGCTAAAACTAAACTTTAGCTAAAATAATTTGTATCCATTAAACCCATTTCAATGAACAATACTAAATCATCCGAAGCATTGACATTAAGTCCTTCCGAATCAGCAAAGAATATTCAAGCATTGGCAATAGCACATAGGGAAGAAACAGAATCTGCAAGAAAACTGGCTCCTTCAATTGTTGAAGCTCTTAAAAACAACCAGCTTTTTAAATTAGCGCTTCCGAAATATTTGGGTGGTTGGGAAGACAATCCCGTAGAAACCTTAAAAGTTTACGAAAGCTTGGCTAGTGCCGAAACCTCAGTAGCTTGGATCGTATGGAACAATCATTTAGCATGTACCTTTGGAAGATTCTTAAACACAGAAAGTTTAAATGAAATCTATAAAAATCCCAATGACGTATATGCCAATTCCACTAGACCGGAAGGAGTTGCAAATATAGTTGAAGGCGGATATTTGGTATCTGGTAGGTGGAGCTTAGTTTCGGGGTGTGAACTTGCAGATTGGTTTGTTTTACGTTGTTTAGTTACTGGTGGTGACTTACCCACAAAATTAGGACCAGGAGCTAAACTAAAATTAATGTACATACCTAAAGAGAAAGTAAAGGTAATCGATACCTGGAAAGTTGGCGGGTTAAGAGGTACCGGAAGTCATGATATTGAAATAGAGGAAACGTTTGTAAAAGACAGTTTTGCCGTTGATTTTGAAAGCAATGTAGAGAACAACTCTGCTTACAACAGGCTACCTATAGGCGCTATAAATGCTTCTGGATGCGCTGCTATGACATTGGGTTTACTCAGTGGTGCCATAGATGAATTAACAAATATGTGCATGAAAAGGATAACTCCAGGTAAAAATCCAGACTTACGTGACAGACTTACGGTACAAACCGCATTAGCTAAAGCAAAAACAATTTTAGCTGCACACAGAACACAGCTGCACAACGAGGTCAATGTTATATGGGAAGAATCATTAAAAGAAAACACCTTTACCGATGTGCAATTAGCAAATGTATGGGCCGCCTCTTGTGAAGCAGCCACCTCTGCAAGGACCATGATTTCTGAAATTTATGCGGTTGCTGGTACATCTTCCTTATATTCAAAATTTAGAATAGAAAGAATCCATAGAGATGTACACGCCGTACTTCAACATGGTATAATACAACCACATTGGATGAACCAAGCCGGTATGGCATATGTTGGCTTAAAACCTACAGCTGCAATGTTTTGGATTTAACACTATACTAAATACCGATTTTCTAAATAAATATTTTGATTTTAAGGTTGATCTATATTCAAATAGAAAACCTAAAATCTAATTAATTAAAAATACACATCTTATGATAGAGACAATTGAACACAAAGAAGAATGGGTTGAACAATTGGCTAAGATCGGTAATACTGATTTTTACTTTACATATGATTATCATCATTTATCAAAAAGCGAAGATGAACAACCAATTCTATTAAAATATACCCAAGGAAACCAAAGTATTTTACTTCCCCTACTCTTAAGAAATATTTCAGGGACTGAATATAACGACGCAATTTCAGTTTATGGTTACGCTGGTTTATTAACTAATGATAAAAGTACGAATTTAAATATAACAGAATTTCAAAAGAGCCTTAAAGCTTATTTTGTTGAGAAAAATATAGTATCGGTATTTTCTAGGTTGCATCCATTTATGGACGCTCAAGAAGATTTACTTGAAGGGTTAGGAGAAATTACAGAGCAAGGGATGGTGGTTTATTTAGACCTCACATTACCTATTGATGTTCAAAGAGCTAATTTTAACAGAAGATTAAAAACGTACTTAAACAAAGCAAGAAAAGTTTGCACCGTTATTGAAGGCAATCATAATGAAGATTTAAAAAAATTCATAGAATTATATCATGAAAACATGCGAAGGGTAGATGCTACCGACAGTTATTTTTTTGACGAAGAATACTTTGATCGTATTATGGCAAGTAAGGACTACACCCCTCAACTTATGATTTGTAAAGACAATGAAACTCAAAAAACTATAGGCGGTGCAATTTTTATAAAAAAGGATAATATAGTACAATATCATCTATCTGGTTTAGATGCTGACTTTTTTGATTTAAACCCGATAAAACTAATCATAGATGAAATGCGACTAAAATCAGTTGAAGAAGGGTATACCTATCTAAACCTAGGTGGCGGTAGAGGTGGAAGCAATGAAGATTCATTATTTCGTTTTAAAAGTGGCTTTTCAAAAGAATTCAAAAATTTTAAATTATGGAAATATATTGTAAACCATACAGTTTACGATAAACTCACTACAGACCATCTTAGTAAATTTCCAGGAGCTAATACAAATGACATGTCATTTTTTCCATTATATAGAGCTAAAATTTCAAAATTTTCAAAAGAAATAAAGGTTTAAGGTTACAATTAGTGTTTTCAAATAGTATAAAACCATACACAAAAAAAAGTTAATTATTCAAGTTAAGCTTTTTTTTAGAAAAAATTAAATTATCTAATAATTCATTTTAAAACAATTAATTCTTCTTAATCGAGTTAATAAGAATATACATCGTAAAAAACAACTACTAATTATTATTACACAATATATTTTATAATCTTTGCAGAACTATGATAAACAATTTAGTAAAAACACCTAAAATATTAGATATTGCTATAGAGGCAGCTATTTCAGGAGGTATTGCAATTATGGACATTTATAAGAAACCTAATTTTTCTTCTGAATTAAAAGAAAATAATTCTCCTTTAACAGAAGCAGATACTGCAGCAAATACAATTATCAATAAATATCTAATTGAAACAGGGATACCAATAATTAGTGAAGAGAATAAAAATCTTTCTTATGAAGAGAGAAAAGAATGGAATAGTTGTTGGATAGTAGACCCATTAGACGGAACAAAAGAATTCATTAAACGAAATGGTGAATTTACTGTTAACATTGCTTTATGTAAATTAGGCAAGCCTATCTTAGGTATCATATATGTTCCTGTCTCCAGAGAACTATATTATGCAGATGTCGAAAAAAATATTGCCTATAAGTCAATTTTAGATCAAAATCATAATTTGACAAAAGAACTTTTTAATGAAGAAGATCGTCTGAAAAGATTTGATGCTAAAGAAGGTATAATTCGAGTAGTTGGTAGCCGTTCTCATATGAATCAAGACACACAAGATTATATTTGCAGTGTAAAGAATGAATCAAATCAGGTAGAAATTGTTTCTAAAGGGAGTTCATTAAAGTTTTGTCTAATTGCAGAAGGTATGGCAGACGTTTATCCAAGATTTGCTCCTACCATGGAATGGGATACCGCTGCAGGACATGCAATATGTAATGCTGTTGGTTTAAAAGTAATTTCAAGAGAAACGAATGAAGAACTACCCTATAATAAGGAGAATCTCTTAAATCCATATTTTTTGGTAACTAAATAAAAGTATGGGTAAAATTTCTCATTTTATGGGTAAAATCTCCCATAAAAGACATATTGCAAAAACAGTCACATGGCGTCTAGTAGGCTCATTAGATACTATTTTATTGTCTTGGTTTATCACAGGTAATCCAACTACTGGTTTAAAAATAGGCTTGTCTGAGGTTATAACCAAAATGATTTTATATTATTTACATGAACGTGCTTGGGTGAGAATAAAAATTCCTGAAAGTAGAAAAAGACACTTATTAAAAACGATTTCTTGGCGGGCAATTGGCACTATTGATACAATTCTTATTTCTTGGATTATTTCTGGAAACCCGATGACCGGATTACAAATAGGAGGTTTTGAAATACTAACCAAAATGATATTATATTATTTTCATGAAAGAGCATGGTACCGTATTAATTTTGGTTTAGATAGAATAATTAGATCTAAAACATGGAAAAAAATTTAGTTTCCTATTCTTTTAAAATAGGTGTAGACGAACGTAGAAAAAGCAATGGACATAATTCTTTTTTAATATTCTTTACAGGTCTTTCTGGATCTGGAAAATCAACCTTGGCAAATGCTTTGGAAGAAAAATTATACCGGAATAATATAAAAACTTATGTTCTAGATGGCGACAATATACGCCAAGGCATTAATAATAATTTATCATTTGAACCGAAAGATCGATCCGAGAATCTTAGAAGAATTGCAGAAATTTCAAAACTTTTTATTGATTCCGGAGTTGTTACACTTGCCGCTTTTGTAGCGCCATATAAAAAAGATAGGGAATTTATCCGTAAAACTGTAAGTAAAGAGAATTATTTTGAAGTTTTCGTGAACACTAGCTTAGAAGTATGCGAGCAGAGAGATGTGAAAGGCTTATATGCAAAGGCTAGAAAAGGTGAAATCAAAAATATGACAGGTATTTCAGCTCCATATGAACATCCAGTCAACCCAGATGTAGAGGTCTCACACATAAATAGTATAGAAGAATCTGTGAATATTATATACGATAAAATTAAAAACCAATTAACACTAAAAAATGAGTAAATATTACTTAAATTATTTGGACGAATTAGAAGCCGAAGCTATTTATATACTTCGTGAGGTATGGGCTCAATTTCAAAACCCGGTAATACTTTTTTCCGGAGGAAAAGACTCTATTTTAGTGGCACATTTAGCCAAAAAGGCTTTTTATCCAGCCAAAATACCATTTCCATTGATGCATGTTGATACAGGGCATAATTTCCCTGAAACTATTCAGTTTAGAGATGAAACCCTACAAGATCTTGGGGTAAATTTAATTGTTGGTTCAGTTCAAGAGTCTATAGATCAAGGAAGGGTTGCCGAAGAAAAAGGAAAAAATGCTACTCGAAACGCCCTTCAAATAACAACATTACTTGATGCCATTGAATCCAACAAGGTTGATTGTGCGATAGGTGGTGGACGTAGAGACGAAGAGAAAGCTAGAGCAAAAGAACGTTTCTTTTCCCATCGAGATGATTTTGGCCAGTGGGATCCCAAAAATCAACGTCCGGAACTCTGGAATCTTTTTAATGGAAAACATTTTGAAGGTGAACACTTTAGAGCGTTTCCAATCAGTAACTGGACTGAAATGGATGTTTGGAACTATATATGTAGAGAAAATATTGCCATTCCTTCATTATACTTCGCACATGAACGAGAAGTAGTTTGGAGAAGTGATTCTTGGATTCCCAATTCTGAATATTTAAAATTGGAAGAAGGTGAGGAAGTCATTACAAAAAAAATCCGATTTAGAACACTTGGTGATATAACTATTACTGGAGGTATTGAATCTGATGCGGATACATTGGAAAAAATTGCTGAAGAAGTATCAGGTATGCGTCAAACAGAAAGAGGTAACAGAACAGATGACAAACGTTCTGAAAGCGCAATGGAAGACAGAAAAAGACAAGGGTACTTTTAAATAAAAAAAACATGGAATTAAACAATAACCAATTATTAAGGTTTACAACTGCTGGAAGTGTAGACGATGGTAAAAGCACACTTATTGGTAGGTTGCTTTATGATTCAAAATCAATTTTTGAGGATCAATTACAGGCAATAACAAGTACTAGTCAAAAAAAAGGTCATGACGGTGTTGACTTGGCCTTATTTACAGATGGACTCAAAGATGAACGTGAGCAAGGAATTACAATTGATGTTGCATACAGGTATTTTACTACGCCGAAGAGAAAATTTATTATAGCTGATACCCCAGGCCACATACAGTATACCCGTAATATGGTTACGGGTGCCTCTACTGCTAATGCTGCTATAATTTTGATTGATGCCAGACATGGTGTAATCGAGCAAACAAAGAGGCATTCTTTTATTGCTTCACTTTTGCAAATACCTCACTTGATTGTCTGTATCAATAAAATGGACTTAGTTGATTTTAAAGAAGAGGTTTATGACAATATTGTAAAACAATTTCAAGATTTTTCTTCAAAATTATTAGTTAAAGATGTTCGGTTTATTCCGATAAGTGCTTTACTAGGCGATAATGTAGTAAACAAGTCAGATAATATGACTTGGTACAATGGCGCCCCTTTACTCCATACTTTAGAAACAATACATATTAGCAGTGATTTCAATAGTGTAGATGCAAGATTCCCTGTACAAACTGTTTTGAGGCCTCAAAGAGAAGGTTTCATCGATTATCGAGGATATGCAGGACGCATATCGAGTGGTATTTTTAGACCTGGTGATGAAATTACTGTTATGCCGTCTGGTTTCACTTCTAAAGTAAAAACTGTGGAAGGACCAAAAGGAGAATTAGAAGAGGCCTACGCACCAATGTCAATTTCTATGACCTTAGAAGATGATATTGATATTAGTAGAGGTGATATGATTGTAAGATCCAACAACAAACCTGAACCTGCTCAGGATTTAGAAGTCATGTTGTGTTGGATGAATAACTCACCAGCTCGACCTAGAGCAAAATATTTGGTGAGACATACGTCTAACGAACAAACAGCTATGATAAAGGAAATATTGTATAAAATAGATATAGAAACCTTGGGTCGAAATTTCGATGACAAGGAAATCTGTATGAATGATATCCTTAAAGTGAAAATCAGGACAACCAAACCACTAATGATAGATTCTTACCGAGAAAACAGAATAACTGGCAGCTTAATCCTAATTGATGAAAACAGCAATGAAACAGTCGCTGCTGGGATGATAGTATAGACTAATTCATATACCCATTTGTTGATAGGTTAAATTCACGGTAATTTGAGAATGCCCTTAAGAATTTACAAATTTCTTAATAGCCTATTATTGGAATTCAAAAATTCTTGTTCAGAGAAATGCAGCAAGAATGTAATAGAATTAACAATGTATAATAAGGCTTCCCTATTTTGAAGGTCCAAAATAGGTGAGCCTTGTTGCATTTTAAATTTTAACAAATGTTTATTTTAATTAATATATATGAAACTTAAAAAGTTATAATTTAAAATTTTTCAAACATAAAGCTAATTTTACTTTCATCATGAAATATATATACATTACAGGACGCGGCCGCAGCGGAAGTACGGTGATTGACGCAATGCTTGGAAATTCTAAATCCATTGAAAGTGTTGGGGAATTGGTTTCCGGTATGGGAAGAGTACATGCAATGTGTAGTTGCGGAGAAAAAATGAAGGAATGTGATTACTGGACAGATATCCAAAATGAATATGAATCTAAAAGCACACAAGATTTCGATGAATTTTCAAAAGACACAGTTAAATCGGGTCACATTAAGTACTTTTTAAGTACACTATTAAGCAATTCTTTATTTTATAGAAAATTGTCAAAAGAAACTGAAATATTTACTGAAGGATTAATAAAAATAGCAGGGAAGAAAGCTATATTAGATTCTTCAAAAAACCCAAACCGAGCATTATTCCTAGCCAAATTTTATTCCGATTCTAAAATAATTCATTTAATAAAACATCCAGATGGTGTCGCTGCAAGTAAATATAAATTTATCGGAAGAGGTAAAGGTTATAAATTTCTAAGAAGAACATATTTAAATCCTAGGTTAGCTCCTATCTACATGACCATTGAAGCAATGTCTTGGTTTATAGGCAATATAATGATTGGTGTAATTAAATTGGTTAAACCTAATAAAGTAATATTGGTAAAATATGAAGATTTTGGTACACAACCTGAAATCACATTTCAAAAACTATCTAAATTCTTAGAAATTGATCTTGATGAGGTTCGTGATGCTGTAATTAAAGGACATCCTTTAACTTTTGGTCATACAATTGGTGGTAACGGTGTCAGAAATAATGAATCATTTATATTTAACACAACAAAAGGAAAAAAAAGACCTATGCCAAAATTTTATAAAATTTTAATAAGGCTATTTTGCTGGCCTCTTATGTTATACTATGGCTATAAAATTAAATAATTTATTAGAAGTAATATAAGTGATTTAACTTTTGGGATTAAAAAGAAAAATTACTGAGATTCATGTTGAGGTACCTAAGTAAAATTGATACAACCCATAATGTATTTATACTTGACAAAGTATGATTCAAGAATCATTCGTACTATAAAATCTCAATACTAGTAGAGCTGAAACAAAAAGTCAGAGATTATTAAAAAAAAAAGCTATACTACCTTTTTAATTTTATAAAAATATAATTCCATTTCTTTAAAAGTTTCGTATAATTCTATTTGAGCTAAAGAAGTAATACATAAATATTTCTTTTTTTTGATACTACCATTATTCATGCAGGAATAATGGTTTGAATTGTTTACAATCGGGTAATTAAGAACCATTCTATTACTTATCTATTATATAAATCAATAATAATAATAATAATAATAAGATTTAAATAACCAGTATCTGTTTTATATAACTTATATTATTTACTCTAAATTGATTAGGCCATTCAGGTATAAATTTTCAATTTAAATAATATCTACAAATAAAAAAATGGTTTCGAGGCGTAATGACTTTAAACTGTTCTTGAGATTACCTAACCAAACAATTACCTATATCAATTTAGCTACTCTTCTTTTTTAACATGTAATAGTCACTCTTTTAAGGGGTTCCGTTATTCAGCGGCTATTATTGAATTGGTAAATCAATCACATCTTTTTATATTAATACTATAAACAAATCATAATCTAAAATTGATTTTGAAGTATCGCCTATAACCATCTATATTAACTTCTTCGGCTTTAATTAATATGTTAAACATCTTCTCAACAGAATATCCCTCTATATTTTTACCTATAAATTGAAAGGTTTCTTATCGTTCTTGGAAAAGATGTGAACAGCATTTTAAAATCGATTAGAGAAAAAACTTAAACTTTTTATCCACTACAATAGCAGAGAATTACAAAGGCATGGCTAAGACTCCCAAAATAGAGTTACTCTATTTACTGAAAAAATAGTTTAAGACTTTTTTCTAAAACTATATATTTTAAGAATATGTATAAAACTGAAAGTAATAAAAAATTATTATCGAAAGAATATTTAAGAATTAACAATTGAACTGGATGTTCAAGCCCAACGAATTTAACTATAGAAGGGCAAGTTACAAAAGTAAGTTTAAAGTTTTTAAAGAAACTAAAATTACTCTTTACTAGAAAAACAATTACTAAAATCTTTAGTAAATAAGAATTAGTAATTTTCCCTGAATAAGAAGAACATTAAAACTTTTCCTTTTACAGGATAAAATCCTAAAAGAAATTATCAAAGTAATTCATGTTAATTTTATCTAATAATAAGCTAAATTCGTGATTTAGATTAATCAATTACCGAAGTAAAAAACTAACAAGTTTTGCTAGTTATGTATATTAGATTTTGCTGTTATTAATTGTAAGATTTTATATTTATAAGCTTATAATTTCTTTAGAATTTTAAATACCAAAAAAACAATTATTTAAAAGGTAAATATCTAATAATTAAAAAATTTAGTTCAACTTAAAGCTTAACAAACTAATTTTCGAAATCCTTTATAGAAAATGACTACATTGTAAAAATAGCTAGGTAACGCCAAGTTAATTTTAGCTATATAGATTACGTAAAGATATAATTTTTATTAATTCCTTCCAGGTGCGACATCTAGATAAGATCCAGGACCTTTCCAAACACGGTATTCATCAAAATAAACATTTCCTTTTGGTGATTTTTTAGACGACCAATATACACCTATTGTATGTTTAATATCTCCAGTATAAGCAATACCACTTTCATTAGCATATCGATAAGTAGTGGTACCTGTTTCATCTATAATTTTGTCTCCATCCACCCATATTTCTAAAAATCCATCAGTTGGGTCTAATTCCCAATGAATAACAATATCAATCCACTCATCTAAATTATAATCAAAATAAGTACTTTCGGTACCTGTACTGGCTCCACTACTTTGTATAACATCAACATTTTTCTCATCTGTTGAAGTAGCGAAATACATTTTTCCAGATGGACCTTGTCTTAATGTAACCGGATTAATACCCCCAAAATCAGGAGAACCTTCTGGACGCATATTTCTAAACTGTGCATAGATGCGAGAATTATCAGCTTCTTCTTTAATTTTTATTGAAAAACCTATCCAATGCTCCTCCCAACTCGAGAGTCTGTTTCTATGTATCTCATTTCTTGTAATATGATCATTATAATCTCCCATCCAAAGTGCTCGGTTGCCCTTTAAAGCATCAGTGGTCACCCTTGGCTCCCCCCTATCACTCTCATATTCCCACATATTATTGCCAGTACCACTTAAATTCCATTGTTCTGTTTCAAAATCTGAATACCAAATTAATTTACCTTTATTAGTAATTGTGACACTTCCACTTTCAATGTTCACAGTTGAGTCATCATTAACTTCCTCTGTAGTATATGTAAAAGTATCCGAAAATTCTTCCGTATCTACAACTTCTACCTTAGGAACATAGGTTAAAGTATTATCTTGGTTAATTGTAACAGTTCCACTTTGGGGAGTAGAAGTCTCTGTTACCACTACATTCCCAAATTCATTAAATTGATCATTATTTAATACATCTAAAAGAATACTTTCTGAACTATTTACATAAAATTGGTCGTTGACCACAAATTTTTGTAATTCAATACTATTTTCATTGTTCACAACATACTCCGATAATAAATCAGAATCTTTGCTACAAGATTGAAAAATAAAAAAAATAAAAAAAAGAAAAGCCATGCGTATAGTATTTTGTAGGTTTTGCATCATGGTAAAGTTAATTAAAAATAAGATTTAAGGGATTTAAACTAATTTCACTTTTTATAGTAACGTTCAATATTAAGAAAAACGATGTAATTATATTTTTTTTCGATGAACTGCCATTAAACATCCTCAATATTACGAGTATCGATTACCTTTTGGATTACAAATATTTCTTTTTTCGATAAAAAACATATTTTTTTAACATATCATATGGTTTTAATATGTTTAAGTAAATAATCCTCGGGACAAGCTACTAGGCATTAATTTAGAATAAGGTTTACTTAAATATTATCAGTTTATGCAAAATCACATAATCCTTTTCCAAACCTTGATTTTTTTTTAATATGTGGCGGTTACATTTTCATTACCGTTCCTACCAACAGTATTGATATAAAAGCCAATGTCCCTTAACGCTCCACAGCATAAAGCTCTTTTAACGCCAGGACCCTGAGCGAAAATCTCCGATCCCATAACATTTTTTTATTCTCGCTATTTTCGTAAAACTAATGGTCTACACCCTCCATAAAAGAAAATGCGAGTGGTTTTTGTCAGCACCTGTTTATAGAAAATGTATTTCATATCTATCTTCAATTGCAATACAAGTCTTCCTCAGTATTCGATCAACTTTAAAACTAAAAAGAAAACGACGAAACTTGGTTGAACATACCAGATGATTCAGCAACATAGATATATTATAACTTTTGTGAAGGAGTTTAATTGAGCACAAACTCATAGATTACATTTTTTTTCACGTAGGGCAAGCCTAAGGGTATTTAACCTCCTTGAAATATCGTGTTTATTAAATACAGCATAAAATTGAATTAAAGCAATTATAATTAGCACCAAACTTTAGTACAATTTATTCTTCTCTTATTCAACAGATAAAACAACAATTCTAATAATGCTACGTTCGTTATAACTATAATAAGTAGTATTTTCGTGCTTAGGCAAGTAATTGAATACCAATTTTAACAAAAGGCCTAATTTAATTATCGTAGTATAAAGATCATAAATCAATGAGAATTCTCCATATCAATGCATATTATATAGATAATCATCTTTATTCACAATTGTATACCACATTGGATTCAGAATTGGAACAACATGTCTACATTCCGATAAAAACCGATAGAGAGCCTGAAAATGTAGTTAATTTAACTAAAGGAGAACTTATTTTTGACAAAATTATCAAACCTAATCATAAATATAATTATTTTGGTAAAATTAGAGAAATAACAAATTCCATAACTACTAAAAAAGCCCATCAGAACATTGATTTTGTTCATGCACATAACTTATTTACTGATGGTGTAGTGGCTTATAATCTAAAAAAGAAATTTGGATTAAAATATATTGTTGCAGTTCGTACCACAGACATTGGATTACAGTATAAATACATGTACCACAGAAGGTTTAAAGCAAAACGTGTTCTAGAAGAAGCAGAGCACGTTATTTTTATCTCACCAATATATCGGGATAAGCTGTTTAAAATGATGTCACCATCTTTTATTTCAAAGATTACCTCAAAAGTCAAAATAGTTCCGAATGGAATCAATGATTATTGGCTAGATAATCAGAATAAAGTAAAAAACAACCTCCAAGAAGGGAATATAAAAGTTCTTTATGTTGGTCAAATAATGAAAAGAAAAAATGTTCTGCTTTTAATTGAAGCTCTTGATGTTTTAAACCAAAGAACTGAAAAAAAGTTTTTCCTAACTGTAGTTGGAGGTGAAAACAACCATGAAAACGAGTTTTATAACACATTTTTGAACACTATAAAATCATATAGTTGGGTAGACTATAAAGGAAAGATTAAGGAGAAAGAAACACTTCTTGAAGAATATAGGCAGAGTGATTTTTTTGCAATGCCTGCAAAAGGAGAACTATTTGGATTAGTATATATAGAAGCCCTTTCACAAGCAAAACCGGTATTATATGCAAATGGAGAAGGTATTAATGGTTTTTTAGAAAATAAATCAGTAGGCATCTCTATAGACCCAGATAATTTAGAAGACATTTGCAATGGCATAACAACTATTGTTGAAAACTACGATTCTTTCAATGGTTTTTCAGAAGTAGTAGAGCCTTTCAACTGGAATAGAATATCTAATCTTTATAAAACAATGTATCGTCAGAATGAATAAGATTGAAAAAATTGTATATGATTTAGTCAAAAGCAATCCAAGAGTAAAACAAAACATTCGTAATCTATATCAATCGTTTTTTGATATCCTACCTAACAAAAAAAACTTTTCAATTAATAAGATTGATTTAAAAGAAGGATATTTTTATGGTTTTCATGACGTTACTCCTTTTTCAGAAGATAGTTCAAAGCTTCTTGCAAATAAAATAACCATACCCTTAAGGATGCCAGAACGTGGCGATGTTCTAGAAGTAGGATATTTTAATTTTGATAACGGCATTAAGGATTTCGTAAAAATTGGTGAAACTTTGGCTTGGAACTATCATAAAGGTTGTAGACTACAATGGCTAAAAAAGAATTGTATAATATACAACAATGCAGAGGGTGACAATTTAATTTCCTGTATTCATAATATCGAGGACAACAGCAAAAAATCATTACCATTCCCTATCGATTCCGTTTCTCCTTGTGGTCAATACATTTCTACCTTTAGTTATGGTAGATTGGAAAAATTAATGCCTGGCTATGGATATCGAGTTTATAATGATATTAGTCTTATTAAAGAAAAAACATCTAAAAACACCGGACTATTTTTAGGGGATGTCAACAAAAAAACAAAAGAATTAATTTTAAGTTTACAAGATTTAGCCAAAATAGGTGATTTAAGTTCTGAAGACTTGAATTGTCACCATTACGTTACGCATTCCTTATTTTCACCAGATGGCAAATATATTTCCTTTTTACATAGATGGGTAGACATTACATATACTACCAGAAGACATACTAGGCTATTAACAATAAATTTAGAATCTAGAGAGTGCTTCGTAGCTCCTACTAATGATATGGTATCTCATTACGTATGGAACAAACAAAATCAAATTATAGCTTATTCTAGAGTGGGCAATATCGATTCCCACGTACTGTTTGAGGAACCCACATTACAGAAATATAGGAGAATTGCCTACCCTAAATTGAATTCTGATGGTCATCAAAGTTTTATTTCTAATGATTCCTTTATAACAGATACTTATCCGGATAAAAATAGAATGGCCAATTTATATAAAGTAGATTGTAATACTGAAAATGTAACACTTTTAGCTAAACTCAACTCTTATAAAAAATTTCAATCCTTACCCCCAGATAGGCATTGGTGTTGTGATTTACACCCCAGAATGAATTCAAAAGGAGACCTAGCTTGTTTTGATTCTGTGCATACTGGTAACAGAGCTATTTGTGTGATGAAGATTTAGATTTTAATATCTCGGCACTTTTAAAAGCTATTTAACCACTTGATATTAAATACAATAATATGTATTTTAAAAAAACCAAACCCCTAAACATGAGCCTGTGGCTCTGAAATTAGAATTTATAGCAGAAAAAAATATTAATAATTTAAACATAAAAAATGCTGTTGAATAAATATTCAACAGCATTTTTTATAACACAATTACCAATTAAAGACCTTACAGCACCTATCTCTATTTGGTAAATAACTTAAGCAAATAAGTATCTCAATTCAAAAATAAAGTAATAGCCTATTTTATCTAAAACACCAGTTTTGTGCTGTATTCTTTCCAAATCTTTTTCCATTGAAGGAGTTAGATAATTTTTATAATCACCTATCTCTCCTTTTCTAAAAAACCATTTACGATCGGATTTTTCTCTTACTTTTTTTATACTATTCTGTTCAATAATCTCTCGAATTTCTTGATCATTAATACCTACCCCCAAAAATTCGGCGAATTTTTTCAATTCTCCGGCTGTATCGCTTTTTAAGGATTCAAAGTTTGAGTGAAAGACATTTTTTTTAAATGGTGCCCAATTCTTATTATATTTTGTCAGTTGAATAGCCTTAAATCTGCCTACTAACCAATAATAAGTATTAAAAGAAAGCTTATAAGGGCGTACATTGCTAAAATGGTTATAATGGGAAACAAGCGCATCTCGGATATCACGACTAATCATGAATATCCGTACATCTTCAACATTACTTGTTAGCAAATCAATTTGCTCTGTTTTATAAATATGTGCCTTTGCTAGGTAGTTATTTGATTTAATCTCAGATGACTTTACAATATTTTCCAAACGTTTTTCATCAACAAAACTATTTTGTTTCTCACTTCGCAATGATTCTGGTAATGGTTTAAATTCCAATAAACCTTTTAATAGGTTTCTTTGCCATGTTGAGCCAGATTTAAATGCTCCATTTGCTATTACTAACATATCATCAATTTTAACAGATTACTTCTATTTTTGTATTTGAAATTGTTGAATTTTTACAATTTATAAAGTTAATTCAACAGCAAACTACATACTATAATTATCTAAAAAGATAAAACCTTAATATTCAATTCTAATTTAAATGAATTGTATTCTGTAATCGATTATTTTCGTTTACTGAATTCTTACCATACGTTTCCAAATACCATTTATTAAAATATCCGCCATATTGATTTGCAAGCTCCAAAATCATATCATGGTATTTTTCCTTCAATAGATTTAAAATTTCTGGTGGGCAATCAAGTTCTATAGATTTATTAACTATTTCTTTTGTTGGTAAATCTTCTTCATCAGATTTTTGGTTAAATTCCTTATTAGACTGTTCATCAATTGTTATAAACTGAACAACTTCTTCTAGTAATTGTTCAGGCGAATCGATAATAGCATCATAAAAACCAACTAAAATTTGTTCTTTAGGAAAAACACTTGTAAAATTCTCTATAGTTCGTAAATAATTTGACCTAAGTTCCTGTCCTTCACTTTGAATAAATTCTATTATTTCTTTCTCTTGAACATCTTCAAGTTTAAAGCCTTTTATTCTTTTTTTAATATGTCTAAAATGAGACCATGCTCTATCAACAGGGTTCCTTAGCATAAAAATTAATTTTGCATCTGGTGATAAGTTGAACATCTTAGAAATATCATCCTTGCTCAACATAGAATAACTTGGGGTTATTTCTCCCTTAGAACCAGAATAACGGTTAAAAATTGACAAATACCAGTTATCATTATAATTTGAAAAATACCATTTTAAAAAAAAACCAATATTATGAAAATTTCCTCTGAACACAGAAGACAAGATAGCCCTAACGGCCTTAATAAGATACGTTATACTAAAAACCCTATCCCTTGTCTTTGTTATTGATAAAATGTTGGGAGAAGGATATTTGGTATCTCTGTCAAAATAGTGAAACTCTTTTACCGGAGGAATTGAAAAACCAGGTGTTTTTGACAAATTGTAATACAACCAAGAAGTGCCTGCCTTTTGAGCCCCAATTCCCCAAAAATTAATTGGTGTTTGTTGCTTATTCATATTGGAATTAAATTTTATTCTTTTATTTATATTTTAATGTTCTCTGAAGATAGTTTGGTTAACTACCCCTAGCCTTTATTTAAAGTTTTTTTGATAACGGTATGTAAATAATAACCTAACATACTTGGCTTAAGTTTTAGTACAACAATTAGTAATATAACTAAAAACAAAATAAATATTAAGAACATAGAAACATCTGTTATTTGCCATAAATTGAACAAGGACTTGTAAGCAATAATCAAAACAGCCACATAGAGCCCTAACTTAAATCCAGATAATAAAGGTTCCAAAAAATATTCTTTCATAGAGCCCATAAAAACATTCTTTACAAGAATTATCATCATTAAGTAATTTATAAAATAACTAAGAACAATTCCCACTGCTGCACCATTAATACCATACAAATAACCCAAAATACCAGATAATAGTATTATAAGTATTGTAAAAATATATTTACGACTTACATTCTTGTAGATAAGTCCTTTGGACCTAATAACTGCATCCGTCATTTTTCCAGAATTACTAAACGTTAAAACTAAAAACATTATTTGAAGGGGTATAATCGCTTCATTCCAATTAGAACCCATTAAAATATGAACTATTTCGGCTGTAAAAAATATCAAAAATACAGTTATTGGTATCATTAGGGAATTACTAACACCTATCCCAAACTTATATATTCTTATAAGTTTTTCATTCTCATCCTGTATTTCTGACATTACCGGGAACATTACCTTATTGATAATACTAGCTAAAAATTGACTAGGTAATTCCTTTATTCTCGATGTTCTTTCATAAATACCCAAAATATCCTGGGCAAATATCTTACCAAATACTAGATTAAGACCTTTGTTGGAAAGAAAATTACTAAAGGATATAAGCATCATTCCAGAACCAAAAGCAAACAACTCACGGGCTTCTTTGTGGTGCATTTTTAAACTAATGGTTATAGGAGCAAAATAAAACATGGTAATTGTACTTATCAAAGAACTCAGAAGTGTTGCTATAACAAGTGACCAAACCCCATAATTATTCATAGCCAAATAAACCCCGATACTATAACCAATTAAGTTAGAAGTAATATCAACCAATGACGCATTTTTAAAACGAAAATTCTTTAAAAGTAAATTAACTGAAATATTATTCAGAGCAAGTAACAATAAATTTAAAGAAGAAACTTTAATGAGATCGTCTAATCGACTATCATTATAAACTACAGCAATATAAGGGGACAAAAAATAAAAAATAGAATAAAGCACAAGACCGATTAGAATACTAGTTTGTAAGGCTCCATTGATGTGTTTGTTAGTGATATCCTTGCGCTGAATTAAAGCCGAACCCATTCCACCTTGAATAAAAATATTTCCGACACCAATGGTACCGTTTACTATAGCCATCAAACCATAATCCTCTTTTAACAAGAGTCTGGTCATTATCGCAAAGTAAATTAACTGCAATATATTAAGTGATATGACTGATAATGACTGCCATTTACCAGCGTTCTTAATTTTTTTATTAAGACTCATCCAATTTTATTAAGTAAATGACCTAACATATTAAAAAAAAGATGTTTCTTAGAAATGCTATGCCAACGGTCATCATATTTAATTCTTCTTTTCTCAAAACGATTAGGTGTACCTGCAATAGTATGATCATTATTCAATTCCATGTATTGAGGAATATTATAAGAATTAAAACCAAAAAAAGACGACATATCATTTAAAGTTTGTTGTGGATTTTTAAAAAAATCTTCATAATTTAAATTAAAAACATCCTTTTTATCAACATTTTTAAGCATAATCCTACATTTTATCCTATGTGAGAAATTAGCTAAAAGAAGCTTAAATAAACTCATCTCTTCCTTATTATACTTTTTTCTCCATTTTTTTCTAGAAATCGATACGGCCCGTAAATCTCTCTTTAAATAAATAAATTTAAAATTATACGATGAGTTTTTATAAAGTGAGGTACCATGAAAAGGTTCTTTTGATGAATCGATTAACACGCTACAATTTGTAATATTAAAAACCGTCTCATAAATCTGATTCATTAATAAAACAACTTTTTGATTTTCTCTCTCTTGAAGGTTTCTATCTATACCTTTTGGATAATCTATTTTAGTATTCTTAATAGCTATAGGATTAGAAATATTAAGTTTTTCATAAACATTTTTCCAAAAGTCGCAATCCTTTAAACTAGCACCACAAGAGCAATTCCAATCCCAAGCACTTCCAGGCCCTGATTTATTGATATGACCTCCAAGAAGATACAACTCTCCAACCGATACCATTTGAGGTGATTTTGAAAGAATATTTTCAATTAGTGTTGAGCCAGATCGTTGATTGGACATAATATAAATAATCGTTCGACTTTCTTTCATTAATGTATACTTACTGATTTAGTGCAAAACATATTTTTCATTGAGAAGCTATTTAATCTCATTATTTTTTAAGAAAACTCAATAATTTTTAGAGATATAACTATTTACTTTGTCATTTCGCTTTCTATAAAATTAAGAATACTTGAGGCTCTTTCTTCAATTTCAAAATTCTTAGAAGATTCTAAAGCTTTATTGGACATCTCGATTCTAATATCATCATTGCAAAGTATTGATTCTATAGCTTTCTCTATACTTTTTACATCTAAAGGATCAACTAAAATAGAGTAAGAAGGTGCACACTGATCAATCACTTCAGGAATATTAGATGAAACTACTGGCAAACCGCATGCAATGGCCTCTGCAATTGCATTACAAGACCCCTCTTTTTGAGTTGGAAGAACAAATATATCAGCAGCCGAAAGTAATTCGGGAATTTTGTAGGAAGGAACACTTTCCTTAAAGACAACTGATGAACCTGTGGGTTCTTGAGGTCCATTACCAATAAAAAGGATACCTATATCCTTTAAGTTATCAACTGCTTCCAGTACTCGAAGAGGTCCTTTATGCTCCATAAACCTTCCAACAAAGGCTACAAGTTTACGATCATTTGGAAATCCATACTTCCGCCTCATTTCTTCCTTATCTCTTTTATAAAATTTATTAAGATCTACGGCGTTAGGTTTCATAAATATTTTTTTGGAAGAGACTCCATAACCGACCAATTGCGACTTTAGCTTATTAGATACGGCAATAAAACCATCAATTAGCCTTATACTTTTATTAAAATAATCTTTTGGATATCTTTTAGTAAAACTTGCTAGGTCACTTTCACCTATAGCAGTGAAAACAGGTTTTTTATAATCTTTTAATGCATTAACAGCAACAATACCGTTCATCATGAAATGCGCATATACAAAATCGAATTCTATATTATTTTTCCTTACCGTTCTTTGTATAGCTTTGATTTGAGCTAATTCTGCAATCCTGTAGGTATTAAAGGAACCTAATTGCAAACTGGAAAATGAAAACACCTTTGGGCGAAATACAGTACACAATTCCACTCCATAAGACTCAACCTCTCTCACTTTTGTAGATATAAAATTATCAGCTGCAATAACCGTAACTTCATGACCCAGTTTACAAAACTGTTGCACTAAGTTATAGACGAATACACCCCGAGAAGGGTGTTTTAAAGATGGGTAATTATTTGATACTACTAATATTTTCATTTGATTACTTCTTTATTATCATCTTTGCTCAAAATATGAACAGTAGATCCAATTAAAACTGCAAAAAAGAACCAGAATAGTGTTTTTCCTATACTACCTCCTTGTTTGGACATGTTAAATATTACAATCACAAACAAAACAAGATTTAAAGAATCTCCATTTTTTTTAAAATGGAGAAATAATAATTTTGTCAATCGCAATAAAAAAATTAAAAAAAATATTATTCCTGGTAATCCACATGCTATATACACATACAGGAAAATATTATGAGGATTCATAAACGCACCAGAATAAGCATACATTCTAGGCTTAACCCCCTCAAAACCAGCACCAATAATGATATGATCTTCTATTACGTTGACAGCAGCCTCCCAAAGTGAGTTTCTTCCAATATCTCCTGATTCCACAGTATCAGCGAATCTTCCCGCAATAATTGGATTTGTTTCTAATAAATAGGTTATTAGCACAACGGAACCAAGTACCCCAAAAATAATCACTGCCAATTTATTTACAACTCCCGTTCTTCTAAAATAAAGTAAAACAGCAAATCCCAAAAACAAAGAAACAAACGCTCCTCTAGAACCGGACATAGCTATCAAGCTTATAAATGGAATACATAGAGGGATTATAATTAATGCTTTTCTAAGAGAGTAATTATTTATCAATTTTGAAATTGTAATAAGAAAGGCTAACGAAGCTTTTGCACCCATAACATTTGGATTCTCCTCAAAAATTAACAATCTACCATTCTCATATGAGACACCTTTACCTAGTGAAACTAATAAAAAAACCAAAAGCATACTAGCTATGTAGCTATTCAAAACTATAGGTAAAGTTTTTGGTTTTACATAAAGATGAGCGGCAATAAAAGTCATTAATATTATGAGTAGAAGTGCTCTATAATGGTAAGCATATTTTAGTTCTTCTACATATTCAGAGTAAATGGCTGAACAAATAAACCCAACCAAAATAAGTAATAAAAGAGGAATAACAAACTTGCTTAGGAGTGCAAAATGAAAATTTTTGGCTATCAATGGAACCCAACTACCTAAATATAATATAGTTGATAAGTAGGTAATCGATAATGAACCGGCAAAATTAAATGGATCCCAGTTCTCAAAAGTAACTGAAAATACAAGCAGGTATAAACAATAATCGTTTATAACATTTAGAAGTTTTATCATTAATAGAATTAAGACAATTAAAATCTTAAGCAAAATAAATTAAAAAAAAAGTATAAACATAATATTACGGACAAAATACCAGTATAATCGAATAACAAGTCCTTTTTCACAAGTAGTCGTAATTATTTACAAAATCAATCTAATTTGGTTTCAAATTTTTATTGAAAAATGGCAAGTCATTTTACACAATAAACAATACTGATATTCATAAAAGACTATCTCTTTTCTAATCTGTTTTGAGTACGTATTTTACTTGAATTAGTGCTGATAATTTTTTAAAATAATCTAATTTTGAACTTTCAAAAGCCATAGAATTATTTCTTTTTATCTTGAGCTGCTCAAATAGCTGTAAGAACAGTGTTTCTGTTTTTTTTTACAATTTCTATAAATAGCTAGGTCTAATGGTAATAGCCCTTTTGATTTCTTCTCATAGATGTATTAAGTTTAATGGAGCAGGTATCGATCAGCTTGAATTAAAACTTAGCGGGTAAGTAGCCCAATCACCGATATATACACGGTAATTGAGAAGTTTTTTTTTTAATCTTCAAGGCAGTTATCATGTACAGAAACCAGACTTATACCCAAACTTTGAAAAACACCATACAGACAACCTACAGCTTGTATTGATTATAATTGCATCGATTATGATGCGCAATAACTTTTATCGGGTGTACTGTAATTAGCATATTAGTACACTTAGTTTTGACCGCTACAAGATAGATTAAAACTTTAAGGACCATACTGCCAACAATAAAGAGTTTTTCTTACTTATTAATAAAACCCGATAGTTTTCCTTGTTTATGCTTACGAAAATAAAGAACCCTTGTCGTCTATGATTACAAACACTCCGTTTGATTCCATAGAAAGTTCTTTTTCAATTTGCGAAAAAAGTTGTACACCTTCTATTTCAAAAAATTAAGCTAAAAGAACGAAAGATCACCTTAAATATAGCATAACAAATACTTTACTTTTGGCACAGCAGTAAAAGTTCTATGGATTTTTGTTTATGGGATTTAAAAATTATCTCATAATTATTTAAAGTTGCGCATCCATATTGATTTATCATTTCATAAATTTACTGGCATTTAGAAGTTTGACAACTTATTTTATTCTAAATCAAAATGCAAAACGGTTTATGACATAATAAATTTAAAGTTAATTAGTAAGTATTACAGGTTGTAACGGATAATAAATTTAATTAAACCAATATAAAATAGTTTAAAAATTCTTTCGTTTGCCTAATATCTTAAGTGTAATATTAATACTTCAATGTAACTAGTAATAAGTTTTCAATAAATGAACATTCTATACCTACATCAATACTTCACCACCCCTGATCAACCTGGTGGCACGCGTTCATATTGGAACAGCCTAGAATTGTTAAAGCATGGTCATAAAGTAACTGTTATTTCTTTGGGAAAAAATAATAAAAAAAGATTTGAGCGTAAAACGGTAGATGGCATAGACGTTATATATGTTAGAGTACCATATTCACAGACCATGAGTATTGCGTCGCGTCTAAAATCTTTTTTACACTTTATGTTTTTTTCTACCTATTTAGCACTGAAAGAAAAGAATATTGATTTTGTAATAGCAACCTCTACCCCATTAACCATTGGTTTTCCTGCATTGGTTTTGAAAAAGTTTAAAAAAATTCCTTATCTATTCGAAGTTAGAGATCTTTGGCCAGAGGTACCTATTCAAATGGGCGGGCTTAATAATAAAACAGCCATTAAACTTGCTAAATGGTTTGAACGTACCATCTATAAAAATGCCAGTCATGTCATTGCACTTTCACCCGGAATGGAAGATGGCGTTTTGCAAGAAAATACACCTAAGGAAAAGGTTAGCATGATTCCTAACATGGCAAAAATAGATGCCTTTTGGTCAAGAGAACCAGATTATGCGTTAATGAAAGAATTGAACATTTCTCAAGATACCTTTAAAGTAATTTATTTTGGTGCTTTAGGCAAAGCCAATGCTATAGAATACATCTTAGAAAGTGCAGCCTTATTAAAAGAAAACAAAACCATTGAATTTCTATTTATAGGCAGTGGTCCAGGTACAGCATTAATAGAAGCCTACAACGCAAAAGAAGGCTATAACAATGTAAGATACTTAGGCTTTTTTAATATGGAAAAGACATCTGAAGTTGTTAACTTTTGTGACGTTTCCTTAGTTACTTTTAAGAATTTACCTATTCTAGCCACTAATTCTCCAAACAAATTATTTGATTCCTTATCTGCAGAGAAACCAATCATTGTTAATTCTGCCGGGTGGACCAAAGATTTAGTGGAAAGTAACAAATGTGGAATTTTTGTTGACCCAGAATCTCCTCAAGACTTTGCAGACAAATTAACTTTACTTTCGCAAAATCAAGACAATCTAAAAGTAATGGGCAAAAACTCGAGAAAGCTTGCAGAAACCGTTTATGATAAAACACTACTTTGTAAACAATTTGCAGAAGTTGTGAATACAGTTAAAATTTAACTAAAACAGTCCCCTTAATCATGTATATATACTTAAAACGATTATTTGATATTGTTCTTTCCTTATTTGGTTTACTGGTATTATCACCAATTTTACTAGTGGTAGCTTTAGTTTTGGCTTTAGACTTTAAAGACACCCCATTTTTTACACAAAGTAGACCTGGAAAAAAAGAAAAAATCTTTAAGGTTTTTAAATTTAAAACCATGAATAATAAAAAAGATGAAAATGGGGCACTTTTAAGTGATACCGAAAGATTAACGTCACTTGGAATTTTCATTAGGAAAACATCTATAGATGAGTTGCCACAATTGTTCAACGTTTTAATTGGGGATATGAGCCTTATAGGGCCAAGGCCATTACTTGTTAAATACCTACCCTATTATAAACCTGAAGAAAGAATACGATTTTCCGTACGCCCAGGCATTACAGGTTTAGCCCAAGTTACCGGGCGAAACTATATGAGTTGGGATGAAAAATTCAAGAAAGACATTTATTATGTTAAGAATTTAAGCTTCAAACAAGATGCACAAATTTTTTACAAAACATTAATTAAAATATTTAAAACTTCTGACGTGGAGTTAGACCAGAGTTCCTATATGGCCGATTTGGACATTGAAAGAAAAGATTATACGTTTACTTCTTAAAATAAATACTATTTTTGAAATTGTTAAAGTTTACTTAAAAAAAAATTTTAACAATTCTAATAAATCAGCCAAGATTACTAAATGAATAATATATTAATTACTTCTATAGGTCGCAGAGTTTCTTTGGCCAACTATTTTAAAAAAGAGTTAACATCTATTTTCCCCGATGCAAAAGTTTATGGGTCTGATATGAATCCAAAATTATCTGCTGCATGTAGAGTTGCCGATGGAAGTTTTACTATGCCAAAAGCAAGTAATAAAGATTATATAGCAATACTATTTAAAAAGTGTACCGACTTAAGTATTCGTTTAATAATACCTACTATAGACCCATCTCTCTTACCCCTATCACAAAATAAGGAAAAATTAGCACAAAATGGTATTACGGTAGTAGTGCCAGATGAAGATTTTGTTGCAAAGTGTAGGGATAAACGAATGATTCATGATTTTTTCGAATCTAAAGGGGTTAATGTTGCCGAAGAATATTGTAAAAATACTTTTCAGTTACCACTTTATATTAAACCTTACGACGGCAGCAGCAGTATTGACAACTTCGTCATTAAGAATAAAGATGAATTGACCGAATATCATTATGAAAATAAAAAATTAATGTTCTTGGAATATTTGGATCATGACCTTTATGATGAATTCACATGTGATCTTTATTATACTAAAAAGGGTGATTTAAGATGTGCGGTTCCTAGGCAGCGACTTTATGTAAGGGCTGGTGAAGTAAACAAGGGAATTACTAAAAAAAATGAATTGGTACCCTATATAAAAAAACAGTTAGGACACTTAGAAGGTATCAGAGGCTGCTTAACTGTTCAATTTTTTATGCACAAAGAAACCAAAGACATTTATGGTATAGAAGTGAACCCAAGATTTGGTGGTGGTTATCCATTAACGCATAGTGCCGGTGCAAACTATGTGAAATGGATTTTGCAAGAATATTTATTAGGAGAAGAATTAACAGGTTATTTCGATGATTGGAAAGAGGATTTACTTATGCTTCGATATGACGGTGAAGTTTTAGTACATGGATATAAAGGTTGATACATCTACAGCTTTGGTATTTGATTTAGATGATACCTTATACAATGAAATAGAATATTTAAAATCTGCCTATTGGTATATTTGTGCAGAGCTTTGCAAAAAAGAAACCGAAGTTCTCTATAATCATGTATTTTCAATTTATAGAAATGGTGATAATCCCTTTTTATTTTTATCCGAAAAATACGACGTTTCAATAGATCATCTTTTATTCCAATATAGAAACCATTTTCCTCAAATAAAGCCTTTTCCCGGCGTTTTGCAATTCATTCAAGACGTTAAGAAAAAACAAGGAAAAATTGGTATTGTTACTGACGGCAGAACCGTTACACAATCCAATAAACTGAAGGCGCTAGGTATATGGAACCTTATTGATTGCTGTATTATTTCTGAAAGTGTTGGTACCGAAAAACCTAGTAAAAGAAACTTTAAATTGGTAGAGAAAGATTTAAAGGTCTCAAACTATTATTATTTTGCTGATAATTTTAAAAAAGACTTTATAGCACCAGCGTATTTAGGTTGGCATACTGTTGGTCTTATAGATAACGGTTTAAACATTCACCCTAACAGCTGTTATAACGCGTTAAACTCTCCACAAAGCTTAATTCGGTCATTTACGGAAATAAATACCAAATAAAAGCAAAAGTATCTGAAAAGCCGTAATTCAAAATAACAATACGGCTTTTCTATTTTAGACATTTAACTAATTAGATCTTTAGTAAAAATTCTTTTTTTAAGATATCTATTAAATTTAATATAATAATAAGTACTACTTACCGTCCAGCCCATCCAAGCCATTTTTTTATCATATAATAATGGTTTTACTTTAACCAAGTATCTAAATGTCTTTTCAGGACTCCATATAAATTCTTTTAAGAGCTGTAATTTGGATTGGGCCAATTGACTTGGGTCATAAACCATACCTACTTTATTTCCCCCAACATTTTGGTAAAACCCTTTAGAGATTAATTGAATAAACTTCAGCTTTTTCCTATTGGTAAACAGCCCCAACCTTAATGCTAGTGCAGTAATGTACTCCTGTACCATGGTATCTGTATAAGTAAGTCCATTTAATGATTTCATCAATTCAAGGAATTGTATATCCATAAATTCCTGAATTGGTGAAATAAAATCATCGAAAACCTTTTTTTCATTAGGCTCATGGTACTCTATAGCTGGTGATTTCGGATCATTTCTATACCCTAAGGTACTACCATGAGGGGCAGCCAACAATTGTTCATACAATTGACCATTAGCTTGAAGAATATGGTCAGAATATCCTTTTGTAGGGTAAACGGTAAAGTTTAGACCATATCTTTTTGTTTTACTTTCAATGGTATAAATTTCGCGTAAACCTATATAATATCCGGTAACCGGCACTTCGCAATTTAAGTATTGATAAATACACTCTTGCATAGTGCCTCCCCAACCAACATCAACTAAAGCCATACCATCTGCCTTAAAATCGGCATTAAATGAATTTAAATAATTATTAAATGCATTGCGCTGCCCTACTCTATGTAACTCATAAGCCTCTTTAAAAAGGTCATTAGCTCGTAATTTTGTAACAACTACCGATGCACTGAAATTTTCAATTTCCTCATCTTTATCCACACCAAGTTCTGAGACAATTGTTACTATTTCTTTCTCCTCAATATTAAAGGATTCTAGAAACTGGGCAGTTGTCATTACATCATAGTTCTTTTTTATAGGTGCAAATTTTTCTTCTTCAATTGGTTTAAGAGAAACTTGTTTTGCTGAATGTCTAGAAGCTTTAAAGTAATGGGTTTGAATAAAGTCCTCTTCTTTCAGCCCATTGAATTTTTGATATGTATCAAATAGCTGTTTTAGATAATGACCTTCACGCGCTAAAAAAAATAAGTCTTTGATTCCTTTTCTTTTAGCTTCACTGTATAAACGCTCTGTAAAAAAGTAAAAATGAATAATATACTCGCTAAATGGAAAATCACTTTTTTTACATGTCTTTTCTGTTTTTCTACATGCGTTTTTAAATTCTGTATTAATACTGCCAAATAAGTTTTTCTTATTTCTGTATTTGTGAGTGTAGTGTTTTAGAAAATGCCCATGTAAACCATGCTTTGCTGCATTAACTACATCACTAACTTTATTATCTCCCATCATACCCGTATGTTCAGCTACCGAACCTGTTTTCTCTAATACCAATGGGTAAATATTACCAGAGCTTTCCTTACTTTTTTCTAAATCGCATGAAATAAAGACCTCATTAAAAATAGGGGTTATACCATGATGATCTAACAACCTTACGATTATGGTTTTCGGCAAGTGATAATCTGAAACGATATATATCTTATAATTCTCTGCTTTTAACTTTTTAAGACCTTCAACCAAGGAAGTATTTAAAAACTGAACTGAAGTTTCACTTCTATAATCTGCCTCTTGGGTGTAATAAAAGAATGAATCCCAGTCCAAATCATTTAAATTATCAGTATTTACCAGTCTCTGGTATATATCTTTCATAACCAAATGATAAGGAACCTCTACTTTACTCAGACTCATGTCTTTTGCCAACTTAACCGTAGCATCTGCCCTAATTTTGAATAAAGTACTTACATCTATTGACAGCCCTAAATCTCTAATTAAAAATTTAGCCCAAATTCTATATACATAATTTGGATGAACTGTACGGTGTATCAAAGTATCAAACAGATCAGTAAAAACAGTCTTTATTGCAGAATTATTTTGGATTTTTTGTATTGTATTGTTCAAATCTATTGGTTTTTGTTGGCTAGATTAAACTCTTGGTAAAATTTTAAACTTAGGCTTTTAGACCGTACTACAATTAATAGGATATTTACACCCTAAACTCCATAACACTTGACTTCCACCATACGACAAAATAAACCCTTAATATTAAGATTTAGTATAATTAATCGACAAAATAGTATAAATACCTACAAAAGGGATTTATTAAGTAAATACACCCTAAAAATGTTTTTTAATGCTGTATTGATACGGGCATTAATTTAATTTTGGGTTTACAGAAAAATATTCCTATTACTTTTAAAAATAATATTTGATTTTTAAAATATAAAAAAAGCCGTATTTCTACAATGTAGAAATACGGCTTTCATTGAATATCTGAACTTCTATTTTCTCAAGATCATTCTTTTAGAAACAAGCTCACCATTATTAAGCACTACTGTAACCACATAAACATCGGTGGTTAAAATTGTCAAATCAATGATATAAGTTCCGCTTGTTGAAATCTCTTCAGGAAGATATTGTTTAATTAACCTACCAGCAGAGTCATGTAGCGTAAATCCAACTATATCGTCTTCTGATACAATACCATTCAATGTTATTTCTACAAAATCTATTGATGGGTTAGGAGATAAAACCATGTCTAATTCTACATCAAGTGCTTCATTATCCTCAACTGTAATAGTAATGGTTGTACTGTCAGTTAAACCTTCAGCATCTTCTACAGTTAAGATTACCTCATATTCTCCTGCTGTATTAAAAATATATTCTGGATCTGCTTCTGTTGAAGTACCACCATCACCAAAATCCCAGGCATATGCCACAACGCTATCATCATCTATGGAAGCACTACCCACAAACAACACGGTCAATGGAGCTTCACCTGTATCAATATCTGAACTGGCTATAGCCATAGGAGCTTCATTTGTATCTGGTCCCTCTTCAACAGTTATGGTTAATGTTGTGGTGTCTGACAATCCTTCTTCATCTGTTACCGTTAAGGTTACCTCAAATACACTTGCTGCCTCAAAAACATACTCAGGATCCGCTTCCGTTGACGTACCTCCATCAACAAAATCCCATGCATAACTAACAATACCCACATCATCTGTTGAGTTACTACCCACAAAAGATACCGAAAGTGGTGCTTCACCTGATATAACATCTGCCCTAGCTATTGCAACTGGAGCCTCATTTGTAACCATACCCTCTTCAACTGTTATAGTTAAAGTTGTGGAATCGATCAATCCTTCTTCATCCGTAACGGTTAAGGCTACCTCATATACACCTGCAGTTTCAAAAACATATTCTGGATCTGCTAAATTTGATGTACCACCATCAATAAAATCCCAAGCATAGCTAGCTATACCCACATCATCCGTTGAGTTACTACCTACAAAAGACACAGTAAGTGGTGCTTCACCGGAAGCTATATCTGAACTAGCTACAGCAATTGGTGCCATATTTGGTTCATTTACGGTAATGGTTAGTGAAGTACTATGGATTTGACCTTCAGCATCGCTTACCGTTAAAATCACCTCATAAACATTAGCATCATCAAAAGTATATACAGGATTCATTTCATTTGAAGTTTCACCATTTCCAAAGTCCCAAAAATAGGATACAACATCATTATCATCAGATGACTCACTTCCATTAAAGGAAACCGTTAGCGGAGCATCACCTTCCAATACATCTGCAGTAGCAACCGCTATAGGAATTCCATTTCCAGCCACAGAAATATTGGCCGCAGAAGTATCTACTTTACCATCAGCATCTGTAACCGTTAATGAAACATTATAAGTATTAGAAGCAGCGTATACATGAATTGGATTTGGTTCGTCAGAGGTGTTTCCATCTCCAAAATCCCAAAAATAAGATACAATTCCGTTATCATCCGTACTTGACGAAGAATCAAAACTAACCTGAAGTTCATCTATGGTATAATCAAAAGCACTTTCAGGTGCAGTAATATCTGGCAAGTACTGAATCAAAGTTGCTTTTGTTTCCGTTGCACTATCATCTATAGAATTTGATACACCACCTCGTCCACGTAAATGAATACTTACTAAATCACTAACTCCATCGCTATATACTTGAACCCTTAAACCATCCATTTGAATAGGTGCTTGTTCCGTACCACCCCACTCGTAAATACCAGCATCGATCCAGCCTCCTGCTCCCTCTTCTAAAATAATCCAATCATTACCTACACGGTAACTAATTCTCCAAAGTGAATTTGGCTGTGGTTGATTAGCATATGCACCACCAAAGGTGATATAATTCACTAATTTACGTGAGGCCCAATCTACCTGCCATCTAAAACCATTATCAACATCCGGTGTTCCTAAATTAGCTCCAAATGGCTCTCCATATTCATTATAATCCGTACGAACAAAATAATCATCTCTAGCCGGATCATATAATATAGATTGTACTGTTCCCCTAGGGTTCGTGGCCGATCCAGTTACCGTCGCATCTGGTAATAAGGCAATATTAATACCCGCATTAGGCCCATTATCTGGTTGATCACTAGTTACCACAATATCTATCGATGCTTGATCCGTTAACCCCTGCTCATCTGTTACTGTTAAAGTAGCGGTATAGTTCCCAGGTTGAGTATAAACATATGTAGGATCTGCTTCAGTAGCTGAATTGCCATCTCCAAAATCCCATTCATATGTAACCACAGCCACATCATCAGTTGAATGGCTACCTACAAAATCTTCCGTAAGTGGTGCTGCCCCCGTAATTAGACTTGTTTCAATTACGGCAATTGGAGCTTCATTTGCTGGTGCACCCAAATTAATGACTTGAGTAGAGGTATCGCTTAAACCATCTGCATCGGTTACTGTTAACATAACGCTGTAAGAACCTGAAGTAGCAAACAAGTTGCTTGGGTTTTGTTCAGTTGACGTATTTCCATCTCCAAAATCCCATTCATATGATACAATACCCATATCATCTGTACTTAAAGTAGCATCAAAATCAATTTCAAGATCATTAACAACATATTCAAAATTGCTTTCAGGAGCTCCTGTGTCCGGCAAATACTGGATCAACGTAGCCTTTGTCTCCGTAGCACTATCATTTACTTTATTAGACACACCACCTCTACCTCTTAAGTGGATACTAATTAAATCATTTACACCATCACTATATACTTGCACACGAAGTCCATCAATAGCCATTGGAGGTTCTTGTGAGCCACCCCATTCAAATATTCCAGCATCGATCCAACCTCCGGTACCTTCTTCTAAGATAGTCCAGCTATTTCCAATTCTATAACTAATTCTCCATAATGAATTTGGTTGTGGTTGGTTATCAAAAACACCTCCAATAGTAATATAATTGACGTCTTTTCTATTGGCCCAATCGACCTGCCACACAAATGCATCATCGACATCCGGTGTACCAAGGTTTTCACCTTTTGCAACCCCATATTCGTTAAAATCAGTTATTTCATAATAGTTATCTCTTGACGGGTCAAAAAGAATAGCTTGAGGTGTTCCTCTACCATTTGACACCGATCCAGTTAATACCGCATCTGGAAGTAATGCCAAATTTAAACCGGCATTTGGGTTGTTGTCCACAGCTCCTCCATTAGCTAAAATATTAAGTTCATCTACATTGGTATTACCATCTGCATCGGTTACCGTTAAAGTAACATTATAATTACCAGATACTAAGTATGTGTAATTAGGGTCTGCTACATTTGCAGTATCCCCATTTCCAAATTCCCATAAATAGGAAACTACACCAACATTATCACTAGAACCACTACCTGTAAACTGTACATTTAAAGGTGCAGGACCTACGGATACATCTGAAGTAGCAACCGCAACCGGTATAGAATTATCTTCCATTACCGTAATTTCCTGTACTGAGATATCACTTAAACCATTACCATCCGTAACTGTTAGAGTAACATCATATGTACCAGAAGTTTCGTAAGCATGTACAGGATTAGCACTTGTAGAACCGTTACCATCTCCAAAATCCCATGTATAGGAAACAATACCAACATTGTCTGTACTTTCAGAAGAATCAAAAGTTACTTCCAAATTATTTAAAGTGGAATCAAAAACACTCTCTGGTGCACCGGTATCAGGTAAAAACTGTATTAAAGTCGCTTTTGTTAGGGTGTCACTATCATCAACTCTATTAGAAATACCACCTCGTCCTCTTAGATGAACACTGACCAACTCATTTACACCATTACTATACACTTGAACCCTAAGACCGTCCATCTGAATAGGCGTTGTAGTTGCACCACCCCATTCAAAAATTCCAGCATCGATCCAACCACCAGTTCCTTCTTCTAAAACGGTCCAATCATTACCAATTCTATAACTAATTCTCCATAAAGAATTAGGTTGTGGTTGACTAGGATAAACCCCACCGAACGTAATGTAATTAACATCTTTTCTATTGGCCCAATCTACCTGCCATTTAAAACCATTATCTACATCTACCGTGCCTAAGTTTTCACCATTGGCAACACCGTATTCATTGAAATCGGTAATTATAAAATAATTATCTTCTAATGGATTATAAAGTATAGCTTGTGGTGTACCTCTCCCGTTCTCCGCAGTACCACTTAACACGGCATCTGACAACAAGGCTAGATTCACATTAGCGTTTGCATTATTATCCACAGCACCTCCATTCGCAACAATTTCGATAATTGATTCGTTAGTATTACCATCTGCATCGGTCACAGTTAAGGTAACATTATATCTACCAGGTATCGTATATTCATATGTCGGGTCTTCATCTGTAGATGTTGATCCATCACCAAAATCCCAAACATATGACACTATACCAACATCATCTGTTGACCCACTACCAGTAAACTCAACTGTCAATGGCGCAGGACCCGATTGAATATTGGAAGTTGCATTTGCCACCGGTATAACAGGAACACCATCAACAGTTATACTTTGCGTAAAACTATCGCTTAAACCATCAGCATCCGTTACCGTTAAAGTAACATCATAAGTTTCAGGACCTACAAAATTATGAATTGGATTCTGTTCGGTTGAAGATTCACCATCTCCAAAGTCCCAGTCATAGCTAACAATTCCAATATCATCAGTACTATCAGTAGTATCAAAAGTTACCTCTAGATCATTAGTCGTATAGTCAAATCTTGCCGTTGGAGTACCATCCTCTTCTAAATACTGAAATAAAGTAGCCTTTATAGGTTGATCAGTATCGTCAATCCTTAATGAATTGCCGCCTCTTGCCCTTAAGTGGGTACTCTTAATATCATTTATTCCATCACTATATAATTGCATGCGGAATGCATCAGCTTCAACTGGTATTTGATTTTTACCTCCCCATTCATAAATTCCGGAATCAATCCATCCACCAACTCCTTCGTCAATAACTATCCAGTCCTCACCTTGTCGGTAACTAAGTCTCCAAGCTGTATTGGGCTGAGGTTGATTTTCATAAGTTCCTCCAAAAGTAATATAGTTGACTAACTTTTTATTGAGCCAATCCACTCTCCAAGTTATCGCCTCTTCAATGGGTAATGTACCCGAGTCATGATAGTGAAGGACTCCAAATTCATTCCAATCTGTTGCAATTACGTAATCATCTATAGAAGGATCATATAAAATATCTTGAGGTACACCACGCCCCTCTTCTCCATGTATTTGACCATACAATATAGCGTCATCAGCCAAAGCTATATTAATATTTTCATCTGTTGTATTATTAACAGCACCACCAGTTACGGTAACCTCAATTGATTTTGATTCTGTTTGCCCATCATTATCGGTAACTGACAAAGTTGCGGTATAAACTCCAGGTACGGTATAAGTATGACTAGGATTCACTTCTGTGGACGAGCCACCATCGCCAAAAGTCCAATCATATGAATCTATAGATTCGTCATCTGAAGATTCATCACCCGTAAAATTGACCACCAAATCTATGTTACCAAAAATTTTGTCTGCCGTAATTACCGGGGTAGGTGGAATTGATAAGTTAGTAATCCACTCCTCCAATAAGGCTACACCTGCTTCGTCTACCTGACCTTTGGCTAGCCAAGGCATCATAACACCTGGCGTAGTGCTATTCGCTCTATGATAAATTTGAGATTTAGATGGATTACCAACAAAAATAATTTGCTGATCAGCTGACATTTCTTCAACAGGTTCTACAATTGATGCAGTTAAAAGATTAGTTTCGATCAAACTTTTTGCCAATCGTAAATCAAAATCTGCTCGAAGGTTATTATCCGATCGATGACAATAAGCACAATTTAAATCTAAGTATGATCTTGCTTTATCATTAACACTCGCATTGATATTATCAATTGAAGCATGGGTCAAGAAATTCTGTGTATCACCATCAGTTATGGTTTCTTCTATAAAACCAAGTTCACTTAAAGTAACCAATTGATTTCCTAAAACTCCACCGACATCAGTATAATCAAAATCGCTGTTCAAGTTTCGTGTTCTTGGTCCTAATGTACCTTTAGAAACCTCATTATGACAACTTAAACAATCACTTGTGGACGGATACTGCCATGATATGGTTTTAGTTCCTCCATCCTGGGTTGCCACTTGTACATCTTGAGTATCTCCAGTACTCATATCAATTAGTGTTGCTTCAGTTTGGGCTGCATTCCACTTATATGATAGGAAAGTCCAATTTTCATTACTGTTTTTTATAGAAAATCTCGTTTCCACTTTTTGCGTCACCGCCGGGTTGTTTTCATCTATAGGATAATCAAAATGCTTTATCATAACCGAACCTACAGGGAATTCCCATATCCCATTTTCCGAATAATTAATTTGCTCGTCAGCAGTATCTGGGTTCCCATCATTAGGAATAGCCATCCATCGTTTTTTCAATGCTCCATCTGACCAAAAAGGGTCAATTAGTTCATATGGTAAAAAACTTTCTTTAACCACTAAATTTTCCACATCGGCAAAGGCACCTGTTTCGGTTAAAGTTTGCGGTACCCCGGATACGACACCAGGCTCCACGAAACGTAATAATTGATTATTCCTCCCCTCAAGAAGGTAATAGATATCTCCACCTGCATCTTCTCCAAAAGAAATTGGTTTTATAGGTAAAGTACCTATAACCCTTTCTTCTCCTGTTCCTATATTGATTGAAAATATTTTCCTTGTATTATAGTCTGCCGTAATATATGACTCAATATATGAAGTGAATTCAATACCTCTATATACAAAACCTCCAATGATAGAACCCGCATCTAATCTAGAAAATGCAGTTAATGGTAATTTATGAGGCATATCATTTAGCAAACTAGTTATTCCGCAACCATTTTCAGGTCCTTCTACAGCACCTTCAAACAAAGGCCAACCAAAATTAGCACCTGCGGAAAGCACATTAATTTCATCATGCGTACTCAAGCCTACATCACCAATATAAATTAATCCTGTTTCAGAATCCTTGCTCATACGGTGTGGGCTTCTACTACCAATCGCATAAAACTCTTCAAAAGTTTCGCCCATTGGACTTAAGAAAGGATTATCATTTGGAATATAATAGTTTTGTCCTGTTATCTCTTCTACTTCTCCTATATCGTCAGGCATTTTTCTAATTGGTGGATGACTTTGAGTAATGTCCATATCAACGTCTATACGAAGAATACCGCCATCAATATTTTCGGTCATCTCTTGCGCACTAATGGCACGACCTTGTTCTCCTATAGCTACATATAAAAAACCATCATCACCAAATTCTAATGCCCCACCACGGTGAGCAGTATTTAGCATTCTACGACGAATCAAAATTTCTCTAGAACCCTGTATAAAAGTTAAATTAACTGGATCTACTTCAAACCTTTCTAAATGAATATAATTACCATGAAAATTATTGAAATCACATCCGAAAGTACCATAACCTCCATCATTTAAAGTATCATCACCGGTCTCTGACTCGGTTGTATAATAAATATATACGTAATTACTACCTGCAGTTCCAAAATCAGGGTGTAACTCAAGTCCTAATAGACCACCGTCCCAAACTTCAATTTGACCATTTGTTCGAGTTCCTGCAGCAGACCCTACTTCTTCTGAAAAATCAACAATAAGTTGTTTATTAGTAACATTCTGATCATCTTGAAACCAATAGATATTACCATCTAATTGTCCAACAATTATGCGTTCTTGACCTGGCACTGGGTTAAAAGTTAAAGGGTAGTCAAAGGTTAAACCCTCAAAGGCAACTTCGTAAGGTTCAGTACTAACAGTCAAATCAGGAAAGTTGGTATCACCAAAAGCTGTATAAGGTTGAGCTTCCGTTAAACCTGGCCCAAAGAACATGGGGCTAAAACTCATGAATACTGCAACAGCTCCAACGACACCAGCCGTTAGTATTAAATTCTTTGCATTTCGGAAAGAAGTAGTAATTTTTTCAATCATAATTCTAAATAATATAGATATGGGTCTAATTATAAAACAAAAAAAAAGCAATAATAACGAAGACTCGATTAATATCGTTCAACACCATATAAAAACGTTTAATTTCAATGTTAGAACATGTATTAATTCAGTTAAAAAACTCCACTATTCATCACTTTTTTCTTACAAATATTAAATACTACTACTTTGATCGTATGCTAAAATTACAAGACCATTATAAAAAATAATCTCAATATTAGTTGTAAAAATACTCAAAAGAGAACTTTAAAATTTTTCGATTTCTCCAATACTCATATAATGAAATACCTACATTTACAATTCAAATTTAAAAGCACATATCTTAATTTATCTTGAATATTTCATAAAACAATAAACTTATATTTCATAGTTTCTATGAGAAAAACAATAATATTCCTATCTTTTATATTAGTCATTGGCATATATTCTTGTGGTGTTGATTCTGAAGTGCTTGAGTACCAAAAAAGTACTATTAAGCTTTTATACCCTGAAGATAATTCAGAAGTTACGGACGGGACTATCCTTGCAGATTCAACAAACACCTTAGTTTTTAAATGGGAGTTTTTAGACTACACCGAGAATCACTTATTTTTTATTGAGTTGATAAATCTCGACAATGATATAATCGAAATATATGAAAGCAACAGCAATGGAGCTTCTATTCCCCTTCAACGAAACCACAACTATTCATGGCAAGTGACGGATTCAATACATAATAGCAGTTTAGTTTGGACATTTAAAAATATAGGCCCTTGGGACAACTCTGTAGCACCCTTACCTGCTACGGCAATTTCTCCGGTATCCGGTGCTTCAATTTCACAAACCAGTACGGCAGTTAATTTGATATGGGAATCAGAAGACGGAGATGATGACATTATAGGATATGACCTCTACTTTGGTGAAACCGAAGAACCAGCTTTGGTAGTCAGTGATATCACAACTTCAAGATATAATGACATTCCTGTTGAAGCTGGTAAAACCTATTATTGGAAAATTGTCACAAAAGATAGTGTTGGCAATGAATCTACCTCTGAAGTATTCAATTTTAGTGTTGGTTAAATATTTCATTTAAGCTAAACTAAAACTGTACATAATAAGAAAGCCGATAAATGTATTATTTATCGGCTTTCTTATTAATATGTTTCTTTATTAAAATTCGAGAATTACGAATTCTGAACGCCTGTTTACAGCATGTTTATCTTCTGGGCAATATGTATTGTCATCACATTCATTTAATAACATATTTTCACCATAGGCCTCTGTTACCAATTTATCATCGGCTATACCTTTTGATAACAAATATGCTTTGGTTCTATCAACTCTTCGTTGAGATAACCAATCATTATACTTGGAAGTACCTCTAGAATCAGTATGGGACGTAATTTTTAATTTTAACGTTGGTATTTCTTCTAAAACCTGAACCAACGAGTCCAATACCTTTTTAGATTTTGTGTTTACAAACGAAGAATTTAATCCAAAATACACGTTACCTAAACTCTCTATCCTAGCTTTAATTTCCGCTTTTTTCTTATTTAAAGCATCTTCTTTTGCTTTCTCGGCAGCAGCCAAAGCATCTGCCTCCTGTTGCTTTTTCAGTCTCTCCGCTAATAAAGCTTCTTCTTTTAAACGATTTACCTCATTAATAGAATCTCTTTGACGCTCCTTTTCTTTTTCAATTGCAGCTAATAACTCAAGTTTTTCTTCGCCTCTTTTAGAAAGACCTTTTTCTATTCCGAATTGATAAACTACTCCAGCTGCATGTTGAATATGATTTGTTGCTCCATCACTTTGACTCATCGCCCATTTACCTGTTGAATTAAAATCTAATCCCCATCGATCTGAAAGCCATGTTCTAAAACCAACTACGGCATTATAGGTTCCCCTCCCTTTGTTATTGGCATCAGTATATCCTGCACCAATACCTACGTAAGGATCAAACCAACCCGTTTCACCAATAATTTTATTGATATCGTAGGTTATTCTACCATCAATACCAAAATAGCTAATGTTTTCGTTTACAACTTGAGCATCGATAATATTTCCTTCTTTGTATTCATTGTAAGTACCGATAGCTTCTAATCCTAAACCGTTTTTAAAATACCTACCAATACTAACTCTTGAAGGAAATGGAACAATATTCCATTCTTTACCGACATTAAAAAGACCATCGAAAACATTACCTGAATCGTCAACTGCGTTGAAGCCCACGCCAAAAATCCATGAACGCTGTACAATACTATCTTTTGCCGTAATTTGAAGCTCATCTTGAGCAAAAATAACAGACGGTAGCACCAGAAGAATTAATAAACTAAAAAATTTAGCCGTTTTCATAATTATAAATTTGGGTTTAAAATGTAAAATTAACTTTACACACGCTGCCTTGCAAATTATTACTATATACAGCATTAAAAATCGATTGATAGTTGAATGTAGAATTATAATCGACTAATTACTGTTTGATTTTTATGCTTTTTGAACTGAGCGGTAACTTGTATACACTAAAAGGACTTACTATCAATGAATTTACATCTTTTGCAACGTTAGATGTTTTCTTTTGAATTTCTATAAATGCATCCTTCTCCGTTACTTCTAATTTAGCATATTCGGAAGCTGAATAATCCCCACACCAAACTAAAATCATTTCACTATCAAAGTCTACTTTTGGAGGGGTCAATCCTGGCTTTCTAGTTCTGTTGATTTTACCGTAAAAAGCATGAAGATCTTTCTGGTTCTTAATAAGAATATAATTCTCTTGTTCAAATCCGCTATAGTTTTCATTTAGAATAAGCTCCATTTCCATGCTATTTGAATCTTGAAGATTACTTGGAACTACACTTTTACAAGAATATACTTGTGTAATCAACAATATAAAGAGATAAAGAAAATTCTTAAACATCCTTAAATCTGCTATTGTAGGCTCTTTCATAAACCTCCTCATATAGAGGCACCACTTTCTGTATATCAAACCTTTGCGCTTCCTTAAGAGCGTTAAGTTTAAATCTTTCTAATACACTATCATTCTTTAAAATGGTAATTGCTTTAGATGCCATATCATTAATATCACCAACATCACTTAAAAACCCACTAACACCTTCTGTATTCACCTCTGGTATACCACCGGCATTACTAGATATGACCGGTACTTTATTAATCATAGCCTCAAGTGCTGCAAGACCAAAACTCTCTGATTGTGATGGCAAAAGAAACAGGTCTGAAAAACATAGAATTTTATCAATTTCATTACTATTCCCTAAAAATATCACCTTATCAGAAATACCAAGCTCATCGCATAGGCGTTCCGCACCTGCCTTTTCTGGGCCTTCCCCTACCATAATCAGTTTGGCCGGAATTTCTAATTGAATTTTACTGAAAATCTTAATTACATCCGGTATTCGCTTTACCTTTCTAAAATTACTGATATGTGTTACAATACGTTCTTCTTCTGTAGCCATATTAGACCTTTGGCAATCGGTGAAAGAAGTACTATATTTTTTGGCATCAATAAAATTTGGAATAACCTCTATATCTCCATGGATATCAAAAGTCTCTAAAGTTCCTTGCTTTAAACTCTCGGATACCGATGTAACTACATCAGATTGGTTTATACTAAACGTTACAGCTGGTTTATAAAATGGATGTTTACCTACCAAGGTAATATCCGTACCATGTAGTGTCGTTATCATAGGCACATAAATACCTTCTTCCTCAAGCATTTTTTTAGCCATATAGCCGGCATATGCATGCGGAATGGCATAATGTACATGAAGAAGATCAATTTTATGAAGCTTTATGGTATCTACCAATTTACTCGATAATGCAAGCTCATAGGGTTGGTAATGAAACAATGGATACTCGGGAACATGAACTTCATGAAAGAAAATCTTATTGCTCAACAACTCTAAACGAACAGGTTGTTTATACGTTATAAAATGAATTTCATGACCCCTATTGGCCAATGCGATTCCTAATTCTGTTGCCACTACACCACTACCTCCAAAGGTAGGGTAACATACTATTGCTATTTTCATTGCAACAAAATTACCTTTTTTAATTCAGAATTGAATCGTAAATGACTTGTTGAATTCTAGTTCTTAACCCAGATTTAACTAAAAGAGTATTGGAAGCAGATGGATATGTTCTGTTAGATAAAAATACATATACAATTTCTTCTTCTGGATCAGCCCAAGTATAGGTACCGGTGAATCCACTATGCCCAAAGCTCTTTCGTGATACACAACCACAAGTAGGGCCGCTATGTTGCAACTGGGGCTTATCAAACCCTACCCCTCTACGTACATTGTTATCACAGAAATAACAAGTATTAAATTTCTTCACCGTTCTGGAATCAAAAAACTTGGTCCCACCATAATAACCATCTTGCAAATACATCTGCATTATTTTTGCAACATCGTTGGCATTACTAAAAAGTCCGGCATGTCCTCCTACCCCTGCTTGCATAGCTGCGCCCATATCATGAACATAACCTTGCACGGTACCGTATCTATAATAATCATCTTCCTCAGAAGGTACGATCATATTTTTATCAAACTTTTCCAGTGGATTGTATGTGGTATGATTCGCGCCGATTCTTCGATACAAAAAATTACTGGTCAAATAGTCCAATCGTTGTTCATAACTGTCCTCTATTACCTTTTTCATTACGTAATAAGGAACGTCACTATAACGATATCTGTTCGATTTTAAATCTTGCCTGCCTATTCTGTTATAAATGGAGTCTTGATAAGCATCCGTCAAATACAGATTGTCATACACCTTAGTTGAAAAACCTGGTAAAGGGGAATTCCTATAAAATTCGCTTGAAGGTTTTTTATTTTCATCTAATGTTCTAATGTAAAATGGTATCCAAGCCGGTAATCTACCATAATGGGAAAGTGCTTTTAAAACCGTTACATTCTTAATTTCGGTATCGGAATAATTAGGAACCAATTCTTCGAAAGTATTGTTAAGTCCTATTCTACCTTCTTCCTCCATTTTCATTACCATTGGTAGGGTCGCCAATATTTTTGTCAGCGAAGCAAGATCATAGATATACTCATTGGTGATATTTTCTTGAGAATCATATGTAGGTTTTCCAAAACCTTTTTGATATATCACTTTTCCTTTTCTAGCTACTAGAACTTGTGCCCCGGGAAACATTAAACTATCGAGACCGTTGCTCATTAGCTTATCGATCTCTTTCAGTCCTTTTGAGCTCATACCTACACGTTCTGGTATACTATAGCCTAATCTGCTCAATGATTTAACCTCTACACCTGTATTAACAGGAAACTCTTTATGCGCGGTAACCGGTAATTTCCCAGAGGCACTAACGGCACCAAATAATATTTCAGCCGTTTTCTCTTGTGCTATATCACTGTTTTGATAGGCCATTACTACAGCATCAATACTGCTAAAGGTTTCGATGTCTGATAAGGCATATGGTTTAGCAAACACACAAAGTATTAAATTTGAAGTTCGTTCTTTAGCGATTTCTTGCAACCATGCCAATTCACTTTTAGAAAACTTATATGCTTTCCAGGGACTATCATTACTCATATGATGCCCTATTATAATTAAATTAAAATCTTTTAATCTAGTTTTTAAAGTAGTGATATCATTAGCCTCAACAACGGTTACATTGGCATAATTTTTTAGACCTTTAACAAATGCTTCATTATTGGCATTACCCATTTTTACATAGGCTATTTTTTTATTGTCCAAGTTTTTGATCGACAAAAGATTCAACTTGTTCTTGACTACCGTTATGGCATTCTCAATCGCTTGCTCATAAACAATATCATCTTCAAGACTATTAAGGTCATTGTATAAATTCGCTAAATTAATAGGCTTGTATTTATTTAACCCAGCCTTATATTTTGCCATTAAAATTTTCTTGACCGAGTAAGCCAAACGTTCTTCTGTCAATTTACCTTTTTCATAGGCCTTAGTCAATTTTTCCTTTGCACTGACAATATTTTCGGGCATTAAAAGCATATCATTACCTGCCATAAAAGCGGCGACTTCTACACTACCGTCTTTACCTGTGGTTGAAACACCTTTCATATTAAGGGCATCAGTAAAAATTAAACCTTTATACCCTAGTTCTTCTTTCAGTATTCCAGAAATGATCTGTTCTGATATCGAAGAAGGTAATTCCTTTTTCATTTCTAGCGCAGGAACCTCTAAATGCGCAACCATTATACTACTTAAACCAGATGCAATCAGTTTTTTGAACGGATACAGTTCTAAACTATCTAACCTTTTCTTAGAAAAAGGGATTATAGGTAAATTGTGATGAGAATCTACTTCGGTATCACCGTGGCCCGGAAAATGCTTTCCATTTGCCAATACACCAGCACGTTCCATTCCTTTTACAAAAGCAATTCCTTTTTGTACCACATTTTCTCTGTTCTCACCAAAGGATCGATTACCAATAATAGGATTTTTAGGATTGGTATTAATATCTAAATCGGGAGCAAAATTTATATGCACCCCAAGTCTTTTTGCATGTTTGCCAATTTGGTAACCTACTCTTTCAACTATTGAACTATCTTGAATTGCCCCTAAGGTCATGTTCCAAGGAAAAGCGTAAGTAGAATCCAATCTCATGGAAAGTCCCCACTCGGCATCCATACCGATCAACAAAGGTATTTTAGAAGCCGCCTGATAATTATTTGTAAGTTTAGCTTGGCGCACTGGTCCGCCTTTAGAAAAAATAACGCCGCCAAGGTTTTCTTGTACAATTAGATCCTTAATCTTATCGGTAGCTTGTTTGCTTTGATTAGAAGCAACACTTACCATAAATAATTGCCCCAGTTTTTGATCTAAGCTCATTTGAGCGTATTGACTGTTTACCCAACTTTGTTGTGCTAAACTGTCGCTGGTTACCAACGGATTTTGAGCTAAAATATTGGTACAGCACAATAACCCACAAATAATAATAAAAATATGGCGCATAAAATAATATGTACAGTGATAACTAATAGGGATGAAAATTATTGCATTTCATCGATAAAACCCAATAAATTCTAATACTTAAGAAGAAATTATGTTAAAGAAAACGTGCATGCCAACTCTCTGAAGCGGGTACTTCCCAATGCTCTAAATACTCTCCTTTATTGGCAACCAGATTGTTGAATACAATAGTCTTCTTTGATATGGCCTTTTGTTTAGCCATAGTCTTAAAATCCAACAAGCTTTTATATGCTATAAATTCCCCTTGTTTATAAGATACATTCATTTTATCCAATAGCATAACGTTGTACTTTTTTTCCAATTCTTGAATAAAATGTACAGATGCATCTATAGAACAACCTGTTGCACCTTGTGAGGTTTGATCAAGGGCTATAACAATAAAGCGTTTATACTTTATCTCGTACCCAGCGTTTAAATCATTACCGTGTGCAGTCCAAGATGTTAGAAAAGCATCTAAATCTGACCTGATTTCTAACATCTCAGCATCAGAGAATGAGCGATTACATTGATAAATCCACACTCTGGCAGTTTCCGGTAATGTTTTAAAGTCTACTAGCAATTTTTATATATTTAATATTATAAATCTTCTGCAGTTGCAATTAATTCAGCAATATCCATTACCGCAACAGCATCTTCCTTTTCCTTATTTTTAACTCCGTCTGTCATCATGGTGTTACAAAACGGACAACCTGCAGCAATAATTTCGGGTTTGGTTTCCAAAGCTTGTTCTGTACGTTCAATGTTGACATCCTTATTTCCATTCTCTGGTTCCTTGAACATTTGCGCACCTCCGGCACCGCAACATAAACCTCTTTGCTTACAGCTTTTCATCTCAATAAGCTCAGCATCCAATTTTCTAATAAGGTCTCTTGGTGCTTCGTAAACCCCATTGGCCCTTCCTAAATAACACGGGTCATGAAATGTTATACGCTTACCTTTAAACGAACCACCTTCCATAGAAATTCTTCCATCATTAAGCAAATCCTTAAGAAATTGGGTATGGTGTACTACTTCGTAATTACCTCCTAAACCTGGATACTCATTTTTAATCGTATTAAAGCAGTGTGGACAAGCCGTAACTATTTTCTTAATTTCATAGGCATTCAGTACCTCTATATTCGTAACGGCCTGCATCTGAAATAAAAATTCATTACCAGCACGTTTTGCAGGATCACCAGTACAACTTTCTTCTGTACCAAGTACAGCAAAAGATACATTTGCCTTATTTAAAATCTTAACGAAGGCTTTCGTTATTTTCTTTGCTCTATCATCAAAACTACCGGCACAACCTACCCAAAATAAAACTTCGGGTACTGTTCCAGACGCAAAAAACTCTGCCATTGTAGGCACTTTCAATTCACTTGCCATAACTTTCTTTAAGATTCTTTACTCCAATTTAAACGGTCCATTTGGTTAAATGGCCAAGGCGCTCCATTATTCTCAATATTACCCATCATGTTATTCAAATCTGTAGGAGCTGCAGATTGTTCCATTACCAGGTACTGTCTCATATCCATAATTATGGATAAAGGATCAATACTTATTGGGCAAGCCTGTACACAGGCATTACATGACGTACATGCCCATAATTCTTCCGGTGTAATATAGTCGTTCAGTAATTGCTTGCCATCATCCTTAAATTCACCTTTATTCTCATCGATATTCTTACCAACTTCTTCAAGACGATCACGAGTATCCATCATAATTTTACGGGGCGATAATTTTTTCCCGGTCTGATTGGCAGGACATTCACTTGTACAACGACCACACTCCGTACATGTATAAGCGTTTAATAGTTGTACCCAGCTTAAATCTTGCACATCTGATGCTCCAAACTTATCTGGAACAGCTGCATCTTCTGCAGGTTCTGCGTACGGGTCCGCATCTGGATCCATCATCATACGAACTTCATCAGTTACAGATTGTAAGTTCTTAAACTGTCCTTTAGGCGTTAGTTTGCCATAATACGTATTCGGGAAGGCCAGAAGAATATGTAAATGCTTTGAATAGTACAAATAATTCAAGAAAAACAATATACCGGCAATATGCAACCACCAAGCAGTACGTTCTATTATAACCAATGTTGATATGGTCATATTCTCAAATAATGGCGCTAGAAAACTACTTATAGGAAAAGAACCTGCAGCGGCATAGTGATCAGCACCCATTTGCTGCAATTGATAATCTGCCCCATTCATGGTCAAAAACAAGACCATAAGTACCAATTCTATATAAAGAATCAAGTTACCATCATTCTTTGGCCAACCCTTCATTTCTGGTTTGAAAAATCGTTTTAGTTTTATAATATTTCTTCTGATCCAAAATACTACTACCGCTACTATTACCAACAGCGCCAAAACTTCAAAAGAACCTATTATAAAATCATATACAGGACCTAAAACGGCAAAAATTCTATGCGTACCAAAAATACCATCCAAGATAATCTCAAGAACTTCAATATTAATAATCACAAAACCAACATAAACAATAATGTGTAAAATACCGGCAATTGGCCTTACAACCATTTTAGTTTGCCCAAGGGCAATCTTTGCCATGTTTTTCCATCGTTGCGGTTTATTATCGGTTAAAGAAGCATCTTTACCTAGAAAAATATTTCTTTTTAACTTGGAAATATTCTTTACAAAAAAACCGACACCTACAACAAGTAGGATTACAAAAATTACATTAGGGAGATATTGCATATAATTTAATATTCTTTAATTCTCAATAGAATTTGCAGCTGGATCATCTTCTGGCAGTTCATATTCTTTTTGTTTTTTACCAAAAACAGAAACGTTTACATACCTTTTTGGATTCAAACGAAAATCTTGTAATAACAGATCTAACTCTCTAGAAGCGTTATTTAAATTTGTATAAAGCTCCTTATCATTCATAAGTAAGCCTAAAGATCCGTCACCATTTTCAATTTTAGAAGTCACCTGATCCAAACTTGCCATTGTAGATTCTAAACTTTCCAAAGTACGACCAAGTCCGGCTGCATTTAATGAATCTGAAAGTTTTGCAAAGTTTGCCGTTAGTTTTTCAAAATTTTCGAATGAAGTATTCAACTTTTCCTCATTACCTGCCAGAACGGTGTTAAGTGTTGTGGCACTACCGTTTAAACTATTGATCAATGTATTTAAACCACCAATAACTTCTTTCAATTCTTTTTTAGTATTCTCGTCTAAAACAGAATTTACGTTAACCAGAACAGAATCTGCTCCAGATATTGCAGACTCCACTTTACGCACCAAAGGATTAAGTTTTTGCTGTGCCAAGTCTGTAATACCGGGTCTTGTTTCTGTTTTTAATGTATCACCAGATTGAGCAGGTGCCCCATCGAAAATAGGTTTTATCTGTAAACCTTTTCCACCTATAATACCGGTATCATACAACTCTACAGTACTATTTTTAGAAAATTTAAAATCATTACCAACCGTAAAAGTCACCAATAAATTTCCTTTTTCATCTAAAAATCGAATGTCATTGACCTTACCAACACTGAAACCGTTTATCGAAACAGTAGTACCAGATTGTAAGCCCCCAACATTAGGGTAAACGGCAAAAAATGTTTTGCTATTATCAAAAATTGGGGTGGACTTTAAATAGCTGAATCCCATGATGAACAGCAATATGCCACCAATAACAATAATTCCTGTTTTTAATTCTCTAGATAGTTTCAAGCAGTTGAATTTTTATTACACTCAAAATTATGAATAATATTTACACTTTATGGATTAAATTGAGAAACCTCGTCAATGGCTTCTTGAATAGGAATTCTTTCCCCTAGTTTATAAGCAACAATATATGCTGAACCATACCCTTTATTTTGCGCCTGACTTTGCATCATTTTAGCTTCCCTATATGATCTTGTTTCTCCATACATATATCTATACAAGTTTTTATATGGTTCTTGTGAAAGATTTGAAAGACCTTTAAAATTACTAGGACTTAGAGGTACATTTTTACTACTTGCCATTAACTGAATTTTAAAGACAATAGATTTTGCCACCTCATTGGCATTTATTGCTTCCTTTACGGCTGCAGTTGTTTCTTCCGTTTCTTTTTTTACTTCCACAGATGGCACATTTACCGAATTAGGCTTTTTCGCATCTGCAACTTTTTCAGCGACTGCATCTTTTACTGCAACCTCCTTTTCATTAATTTTCTGAACTAGAAGTTCTTTTTCCTCTGCAGCTTTGGCAACCACATCCTCTTTAATTGGCGCAGCCTTAGGTTGTGACACAGCAGTCTCTACATTCTTTACCGTTGGTTGAACACCTTCCTTATAATTTAAAATTGCCTTTGCAATGGCATCTCCCATTTCATTCTGCCCTTTGGCTGAATTCAAATAAGCCCCTTCTTCTTTATTGGTTAGAAATCCGGTTTCAACCAGTACACTTGGCATGAAAGTTTGGTGCAAAACAATAAAACCAGCTTGCTTCACCTTTCTATCCGTTCTTTTAAGTTGTTTAGAAAACTTTTCTTGAATCATAGTAGCCAAGGCTACACTCTGATCTAGAAATTCCTCTTGCATTATTGTAAGCCCAATAACCGATTCTGGTGAATTAATATCATAGTCGGCATATCTATTCTCGTAATTATCCTCTAAATAAATCACCGAGTTTTCTTTCTTTGCAATCTCAAAATTTTGTTTGTTGGCATGAAGCCCCAGTACAAAGGTACCCGCTCCATGTGCATCAGATGTATGGGAATCACAATGAACAGACACGAACAAATCTGCATTGGCTTTATTCGCAACTTCTCCCCTAACATACAAATCAATGAAAGTATCATCTTTACGGGTATAAATTACTTTGATGTCTTTATTTTTTTCAAGAATTTCACCTACTTTCAAAACAATATTTAAAGCAATCTTTTTCTCTAAATACCCATTACCAAGATTTCCAGGATCATGACCGCCATGGCCGGCATCCAAAACAACAATAAACGGGTCATCTGACTTAACCTCTTGTTTTACAACAGAAAAAGACAATAAAAAAAAGGCTGTTACTAAAACCAGTGTAATGCTAAAGAATTTTATTTTCATACGTATTAGGGATTATATCGCCCTTATTATGGTTAAATTTATGGTAAGACCCTACATATGGATTAAAAAATATATGTAAGTTTGACATCTTAAATAACGGCTCATTGGACCGCCAAACCTTTACAAAAATAGGATATATAGCCTTGCAATCAAACAAACAATACTTACTTTTCCTATTCATGGTTGTTGTCTGTGGTTTTTTTGCCATTGGTCAAGAAGGTAAAATTACTCCGCTGAATATCAAAGCAGATAGAGATTCAATAATCGCACCGTTATTTCCGCCATCCGCAATTAGAGACTCTATAGCAAATGATTCTTTAGCAACAGATTCACTAAACCAAAAGCCACCACTGCTACTAGATAAAATTACCTATAAGGCTAAAGATTATGTGAAATTGAGCCAAAAAGAGAACAAAATCTATCTTTATAATGAAGCGGAAATCTATTATCAAGATACCGAATTAAAAGCTGGTATCATTATAATGGATTACATTAAAAATGAGGTTTATGCCGGTAGAATGGTAGATTCTTTAGGCAATTATACTCAGCTACCCTATTTTAAGCAAGGCTCTAACATTGTTATACCAGATTCCATCCGATTTAATTTTGACACACAGAAAGCTCTTATTTGGAATTCTAGAACAGAACAACAAGCTGCAGCTGGTGCACTGGGTAGCGATGCCATGAAAGTGTATGCCGAAATCACCAAAAAGGAAAATGATTCGGTTTACTTTTTAAGTGAAGCTAAACTAACGACATCAACAGACACCATTAACCCAGATTACTATATAAGAGTAAGAAAGGCAAAATTTGTACCTAAGAAAAAAGTAATTGCCGGGTTCAGTAATTTATACATTGCAGATGTGCCAACACCGATTGCAATGCCATTTGCCTATTTTCCATTAAGTGTTGGTAGATCTGCAGGGGTGCTTATGCCCGCTTTTGGTAACGATCCAGATGCCGGATACTTTTTACAGGATATGGGTTATTACGTACCATTGGGCGATTATGCCGATATTACCCTTACAGGAGATTTTTATACAAACGGAAGTTACGCCTTTAGAACTGCATCCATTTATACCAAAAGATATAAATATAGAGGTAATGTAAATCTAAGATTCGAAAATATAGTTAACAGTCAAAAGGGGTTTAGTGACTACAGCCTTTCAAGAAACTACAATATTCAATTTTCACATACGCAAGACACCAAGGCGAGTCCGAACTCCAGATTCTCTGCATCCGTAAACTTAGGTAGTAGTGATTATTATCAAAATTCATTACAACAACGAAATTTACCGAACACACAAAACAATACCTTATCATCATCAATATCATACTCTAAAACATTTCCAAATTACCCATCTGTGAATATGAGTTTGACCGCTACCCATTCACAACTAACATCAGTTGCAACAGATGATGATGATGATGATGATGATGACGATAATATCAATATGACCTTACCTACATTTCAAGCAAGTGTAGAGCGTATTTATCCGTTTGTAAAGCGCGATGGCATAAAAAAGGGTATAATCGACAATATTAACTTTCAATACAGCGTCAATGCTCAGAACCGATTGACCACTAACGACGAAGATTTTTTTACAGCAAAAATGTTCGACAATGCCCGTGTAGGTGCCAGCCATAGTATACCAGTTGCAACCAACTTTAAAGTAGCCAAGTTTTTCAGTGTCAGCGTGGGCGGTAACTATGAAGATGTATGGACATTAGAAACGTACAACCAAAGTTATGATGAAGATCTTGAAGAGGTAGTAAGGGACACCATAAGTGGGTTTGACCGCTATAACACCTATAATTTTAGTGCTAGTATTGGAACGACACTTTATGGAACTTTCAATTTTGGTGAAGACAAAAAAATACAAGCCTTAAGACACACTATTAGACCATCGCTTAGCTATGGTTATGCTCCTTCTTTTGAACAGTTTTACGACGAATATCTTGGTGAAGATGGCGTAGAAGTGCAGTATAGCCGATTTACGGGCACACTAAATGGAGCACCGTCTTTAGGTAAATCAAACAGCTTAAGTTTCTCTTTGGCCAACACTTTAGAAGCAAAAGTAAAAGATAAAGATTCCACCAAGTTAGAACCTAAAAAAATATCGCTTCTAAGCAATTTCAATATATCAACAGGTTATAATTTTGTATCGGATTCCCTCCGCTTAAACCCCTTAAGCATTAACGGAGGAACAAGTATTCTTGACAATAAGATGTCGATTAACTTCTCTGCAGGTTTAGACCCATACGCAATTGATAATAACGGGACTAGAATTGACACGTGGAATATTGACAATGGCGGAAGCCTTTTTAGACTGACAAGAGCAAACGCCAACGTATCTTACTCAATTAGCAGTGATATGTTCGGTAAGAAAGACGATAAAGGCAGAAAAGAAGATGAAGAAGAATTAGATCCATTTGACTATGTTGCTCAAAGTGGCGGTAGAGATGATGATCTATTTGGTAGGGCCGATGATTTCAATTCAAACCCCATTAGAAAAGACGACAAAAATGCCGATGTAGAAAACCCCGTTTACGGCACCAAGATTCCTTGGAATTTTAGATTAGCTTATTCGGCAAATTATAGCAATACCGCTAGGCAAAATGAATTTAGTAGCCACTCTTTAATGTTTTCTGGAGATATTGAACTAGCCCCAAGGTGGTCTATAGGAGGTTCTTCGGGTTACGATTTTAAAAATCAAGGTTTTACTTTAACGCAATTACGTTTTCAACGAGATCTAAAGAGTTTTACCATGCGTTTTAACTGGACGCCTTTTGGCACATATAAAAGATGGTATTTCTTTATTGGTATAGATTCATCAATACTAAAAGATCTTAAGTGGGAAAACAGAAGCCAGAACTAACGTTTAAATACTAGCTACTATGAAAATGATTATAAATACCAAGAATGCCCCAGCACCGATAGGACCATATAACCAAGCAATTTTAAGTAATGGCACCTTATATATTTCCGGTCAAATTCCAATCGATCCAAAGAGTGGAGAGCTAGTTTCTGGAGACATTAAGTTAGAAACTAAACAGTCTATGGAAAATTTAAAGGCCATTTTAACCGAAGCTGAAATGACCTTTGAAAATGTTGTGAAGTCCTCTATTTTTCTAAGTGACATGAATCAGTTCACTGAAGTTAACGAGGTTTATGCTACCTATTTTAATGCCGACACAGCGCCTGCGAGAGAAACGGTTGAAGTAGCAAATTTACCTAAGTTTGTAAATGTTGAAATTTCAATGATTGCAGTAAAATAAATTTCTACATATTAGATCTGTGAAACTCAACAAGTCCCTCAATAGGTCTTTGTCTAATAACACCGACTATCAAATCATTTCTAAGTAAAACAGATGTTAATTCATCTCTTAGATAATGGGCAATACTACCCACAAAATTGATTGGCACCTTGGTAGCCAATTCAAACTGCATTACATAGTTATTTATAAACTGCTGAAAACCTTTATCAATTACCCCTTTTGAGTACGGGTGATCTTTATTTTCAATTAAAAACCGAGCAAAAGTAGCTAAATACGTATTTGGGTTTGGCTGCTTGTACAAGTTCTCCTTAATCACATCAGCATCTAAATCATGTGATGCCGCAAACTTATGTGCTAGATCAGATGGCATTTTATGAAAGTAGTAGTCACGTATCAACTTACGTCCAAAGAAATTTCCACTACCATCATCCATAGGAATATAGCCCAATGAGGTTACTTTTTGAAATAATTGGTTACCATCATAATAACTACAATTAGACCCTGTTCCTAAAATACAAACGATACCTTGATGGCCAACTTTGGTAGTAGCAAAAATTGCCGCATACGTGTCTTCTTTTACATCTGCTTTTGCATTAGGAAAGAAGTCTTTAAAAATACCTTTTAAAAAGACTTTCATACGATCGGTACCACAACCGGCACCATAAAAGTACAAATGACTGACTTTCTCCCTGTTCTTAGAAAGTTCAAAATTATTCGCTAAGCGATCTTCTATGACATCTTTTGTCAACACTTCTGGGCTTAAACCCAATGTTTGCGTTAAAAAAAGCTGTTCGCCATTTTCATCTAAAGCAATCCAATCTGACTTGGTTGCGCCACTATCTACTATTAAAATCATATACCGAATGTCTTTAAAAAAATAAACCTGAAAACAAGACGCAAAAGCCTCATTTTCAGGATATATTATTGTTATACTAAAATGATGCTTACAACGTGTTAACGTGCTGAATAAGGTCTACCATTTTATTGGAGAAACCAGCTTCGTTATCATACCAGCAGATTAACTTGAAGAATTTAGAATTCAACTCAATACCTGCACCTGCATCAAAAACACTTGTGTGAGACTCACCAACAAAATCTTGAGAAACGACAGATTCTTCAGTATATCCTAAAACACCTTTCAACTCACCTTCAGAGGCAGATTTAAATGCTTTTTTAATTTCTTCGTAAGAAGTTTCTTTTTCAAGACGTACTGTTAAATCAACTACAGATACATCGGCAGTAGGAACTCTAAATGCCATACCTGTAAGTTTACCTTCTAATGCAGGTATAACCTTGGTTACCGCTTTTGCAGCACCTGTAGAAGCAGGTATAATGTTCAACATAGCACTTCTACCACCTCTCCAGTCTTTCTTTGAGGGACCATCAACGGTCATTTGCGTAGCAGTAGTTGCGTGTACCGTAGTCATCAACGCTTCTTCAATACCAAAGCTATCATTCAATACTTTAGCCATTGGCGCTAGACAGTTTGTAGTACAAGATGCATTAGATACAATTGTATTATCAGCTGTAACCTCTGTATGGTTTACACCCATTACAAACATTGGAGCATCTTTAGAAGGAGCAGAAATAACCACTTTTTTAGCACCACCATCAATATGATATTGAGCAGTTTCTAAAGTTGTGAAAATACCAGTACACTCTGCAACGGTAGAAGCTCCAACCTCGTCCCACTTACAGTTTTTTGGATCTCTTTCTGCAGTAATACGCACAGTTTTACCGTTTACAATCAAATCACCATCTTTTACATCAACAGTACCATCGAATTTACCGTGAACAGAATCGTACTTTAACAAGTAAGCCAAGTGCTCAACATCTAATAAATCATTGATAGCAACCACATCAACATCACCACGTTTTACCGTTGTTCTGAAGACCAATCTACCTATTCTACCGAATCCGTTTATTCCTATTTTCAAATTTGACATTTTCTCTCTTTTTATTATTTAAAATTATGTAGTCATTATTTCTGAAACTCGTATAAGTTCCTTATCAATTTTCGTATGTCCTTTTATCGCCTTGTTAATTGGCGTTAAAGTAAGCTGGTTATCCTGTATACCCACCATAAGGTTCGTTTTGCCTTCTAACAGTGCCTCAACTGCCTTAACTCCCATTCTACTGGCAAGTACACGATCAAAACAAGATGGCGCACCACCTCTTTGCATATGCCCTAATACCGATACACGTACATCATATATAGGTAAATGCTCTTCAACATATTCTTTAAGTTCGAATACGTTTTTACCAGATTTATCTCCTTCGGCAACTATTACAATACTTGAAGACTTACCAGACTCTTTACTTCTCTTTAGAGATTCAAGCAATCTATCTAACCCTAAATTTTCTTCGGGAATCAAGATTTCTTCTGCACCAGCACCAACACCTGCATTCAATGCAATGTGCCCAACATCTCTTCCCATTACTTCTACGAAAAACAATCTGTTATGAGAACTTGCCGTATCGCGAATTTTATCAATACATTCTACCACTGTATTCAAAGCTGTGTCGAAGCCTAGTGTAAAGGTAGTACCAAAAATATCGTTATCAATGGTACCGGGAATACCTATTACAGGAAAATTATACTCCCTGTTAAATATCATGGCTCCGGTAAAACTACCGTCACCACCTATAACTACAAAAGCATCTATACCAGCTTTCAATAGTTGATCATGAGCTATTTTTCTTCCTTCCGGTGTTCTAAAATCGTTACATCTAGCAGATTTTAGAATAGTACCTCCTTTATTGATAATATTGTTTACGCTACGGGCATCCATTGGTTTAAAATCCCCTTCTATCATACCCTGATACCCTCTGTAGACTGCAACACAATCTACCTTCATATAGGCACATGTACGAACAACCGATCTAATTGCTGCATTCATGCCAGGAGAATCACCCCCTGAAGTCAGCACTGCTATTTTTTTAATTTGTGATATCATTGAAAAATTTAAGCCAACGAAATTAATGAATCTTAGTCAAAAACGGAATATTCTGCCATCGCATTTTAAGAAAAAATCAACGAAAAGGATTTCGTTGTAACATATTGATGGTTAATTTCTTAAAAAGCTTAAATACTTAACAATTAGATTGCATTTAGTTATCGATTTAATGATTTTGACTTATCGTAAAAACGAATAAGACTATCATTGCCCATAACTGAAGAAGGGCTTTCAATTTCTCTAACAGGCTCTTCTTTTTCCTTAGGCTTTGTTGCCAGTATTTTCTGAAAAAGCTCCCTAAAATTATTAAAATCAACCTCGTATGAGATACCTGCGCCTTGAGTGGACCCTTGAAGATCCGATAAATATGCCTGAATTTCACTTTGTCTACTAAAGAAATTTGCACTTAACGTACCTTCTTCGTTTAATAAAACTTGTATTTCAAAATCGCCGGCCACCAAAGTTTCACTTGACGCACCTACTGGAACCCCAACTTTACCGTTGAATAAAATTCTATCTGATATTTGGGTAGAAACCGTAACACCAATACGATCATCTGTCTCTATATCGGCAGAACGATCCAAAATACCTTGCTCGTAAGATAAACCAAGATTAAACTTATCATTACCACCACTTAAAATGGAATTCAAAATACTTGATGCACTTTGCACTAAATTACCGGTAATCGCTTGTTGGTTGATTCCACTCTGGGAATTCACAAAGGTACCTTGCGCCAATAAGAATATAGCATTCTTTTCTTCTACGGTAGGATCCTGCAAACGATATTCCAATTCTGATTTAACAACGGAATTGGTTCCAGGAAAATCGATACCGAAATCAATATCTGGCTTTTGCAACTGCCCCGTTAAGCTTATAATAACATCTGTAGGTATTCTACGGGTAAAACCTGCATCATCCAATAGCGGTGCCGGGTTAGCATTCAATGAATATACAGCCTCCATATTCAGTATGGCTTCCAATGGTTTTTGGTCCCAATTAATAGTTCCACCAGGTTCAACAGAAAATTTCTTATCTATAATACCTCCAAACTTATAATTGAATTCACCGGTTACTACAACGTAATCACCATACATTTCAAATTTACCGTTTGTATTGATCTGTATTAAAATAATACCGACCCCGGTTCCTTTTAGTGAACTGCCCGTTTTTGTATCCGTAACAATTTCAACTTCGGCATCTGGCGTTACATCTAAATTGAATTCTAGTTCCAAACCTTGATAATCTTTTAACTGGCGTTGACTTTCAATTCTCTTTCTATCATTCTTTTCAATAAAATTTATAAAGGAATAATCACCTACACTAGCTACATCACTCAGCGGAATTTTTAAAGAAGTTCCTTTTGCCGTAGTACCGTCAACCGTAATATTCAAAGCGGTAGTTGGTCCATAAATACGCCCCGTACCATTTAAATAACCCGTACCATAATAAAGCTCACCTTCTTTAAATTCAGTATTTAATATTAAGAACCGTTCATTCTGTGTATCCACATTTAAATCTAACACCCAATCTTTAAAGAAACTATGGGTAATGGTACCATCTAAATTAGCGGTGGTACCTTTGGCTACATCTTTTAAGGCTATATTTTCAAAATCGAATGTTTGATTGCTTAAAACGACCCTAGAGCGTGGAGCAAATTCATAATCTACATTTAAATAAGGTACGGCTATACCAGCATTGTCCAAAGTTAGGAGTCCGTTAAAAATAGGATTATCCACATCTCCCTTAATACTGACCCTACCATCGACCTCTCCCCTAATATGATCAATAACCCCTTCACCCAAAGGACTAAAGGGCTCTAAATTAAAGTTATTAAGATTGGCAATTAAATTCGCCCTAGGAACATCTCCCCTATTCTCTACACTACCAACGACACTAAATTTTTCTAAACCATTATCAGACAACTGAGAATTTACCTGAAATTCGGTCAAATCTCTATTACCAATAATACTTATAGCCAAATCGCCTAACGGAATGTCGTTAATGCCAAATTTATCGATATTTAGATTTGAGGAAGGCAAATAAATACCATCTTTCTGTAATACATTTAGTGTTCCATTTACTTCCCCTTGTAATTTTAAACTATCAATAACAGGCGTAATCTTATCTAATGAAACAATTTTAAATTGCAGCTGCAGGTCTTTATAGGTAGAATCTGCCAATTGCCCTTTTAACCTAATTTGCTCCTTTTCCTCATTATTCATTACAATTTCTTGTATTGTAATACTGTCTAGAGCCCTATTTAAAATTACTTTATTCTTTGTATTGCCTTCTTTATTTAATACCCACTTATTACCTTTAAAATTGACATCTGAGGTTTTAAGACCAATAACAGATTTATTGTCCTTATTGAACGTATGATAAAAATTGAGGTTATAAGAATCATTGAACTCACTACCTCCCTTAAACTCAGATCTAAAGAACAAGGTATCCTTTAAGGTGGTGTTGATCAAGTTGAAATCTTTAAAATTGTAATAAGGCGTATCTAATTCCCCGACCGATACATAGGTATTGAACAGCGGATTTTTATTATCGATACGAACTTCAATTTTATCTGCCGCTGTACCAAAGGCCTCTATACTTGGCGACTCAAAATTCAATTTAAAATCGCCTTCATCCGCTACTATATTACCTTTAATAAAAGTATTTGGATCAAAGCGAACTTCTGGAAAGAACACATCAACAATTTTATTGTAGATTTTAAAATTGAAAGAAAGGTTTTGACCATCTGATATTTGAAAAGGCCTATAATTCGTATAAATACTACCCAATGAGTTCTGCACAAGTTTACCCAACTCTCTCACCTTAAAATTACCTTTCATGAAACCGGTAATTATATCTGGAGAATTAATATTGATTGTACGTTCCTTTTCTTGATCAAAACTTGATGTGATCGCAAAATCTTCGAAATAATACGTATCGTTTTTATTTTGATAACTTGTTTGTGTAAAATTAATATCACCAACAATATTATCTAATGTTGTACCGGTGATATCCATACTAACATTTCCTTTAAATACAGATACGCTATCGTTAATAATATTCAGTTTCTTTAAATCTGCATAATCTACCGAGGCGATAAAGTTGAAGTTGTTTCTGGTTTCGGCAACATTGGCAAGACCTTTAAAATCGAATTTAAAATTCTCATCGTTACTTACCAACGAACCATCGAACAGTTGATCTTTTATGATACCGGAAACACGAATATCTTGATAATTGTATTTATTAAACTCAATAGAATAAATTTGACCAATTACCTCGGTATTCAGTTTTTCCTTTACAAATCCTTTTCCTTCCACATTAAAATCTAAAGTAGTTTTGCCTAAGTTTTTATTCTCGGCAAAATCACCTAAATCAAAATCTATTAAAGAAATAAAACCCTTATAGGTGGCATTATCAATATTATTGAAGTCACTAAGTACAATATCTGCATAACTACTGCCCACCGCAGTATTTAAATTCACCTTGGCATCTATGGAAGAATTGGTAATAAATGCATTACCACGAATGGTAAATTGCCCTAATTTACTAAATGATGAAGGTAGAGAGTTACCAATTAAATTAGGCAATAAAGCATTTAATTGATAATAGCTACTTGTAACATTTCTCATTTCAGCATCTAAACTGAACGGTTTCTGCTTGTTAAAAAGGTTCTTAAAATTAAAGTTACCTCGTATACCGGTATCATCTGAAAACAAGAAGAGGTCATCTGTATTTAAATCGTTCAATACTCCGTTTACATTGGCATTGAATGTAACCTCTTTGCCTTTTCCAAATTCATCATAAAGTAAATTAACTTCATCAAATGCCACTTTAGATTCCTTAAACTCGGCAACTACATTCACCTTATTTAAAAAATCGGCAAAGTCTTCTCTGTTATAATTAAAAACCAAATTGCCATCCAATTCAGATAAAGGAGTTTTAATCTGTAAAGAATCAAAACGCATTTGTTGCTTGGTATATTTAAAGTTAGTTGCCAAACGATCTACTTTTAAGCCCCTTTTACTATAGAAAGCCATTTCTTGAATATCGGCTGAAACTTCTGGTCCCAGAATCAAAAAATCACCGGCACTAATATTTAAACTATCAAAATTTAAAACTGTAGTATTTTGTAAATTTTCGTCTATATATTTAAACCTGCTCTGGGCGATATCGACTTTAGAAGAAGATAATTTAAATGGAGGCGTACCCTCTGCCCTTGGTTTACCATCATCCAATTTATCCACAAACACCTCTAGGTTTGTATTTCTTTCTCCAAAATAAGTTTTGAGCTTAAAATTTAGTTCATCAACAGAAATATCTCCAAACTCCAGATTACCTTGAGCCAAGTTTCCCAAACTTAAAATCGATGTCTTAAGCTCATTTACATAAAACAGCGTGTCTTGTTGATAGTCTTCTATGTATACTCCCTGCAAACCTGTATTCCAAGAAATCAACGACACTTTCAACCTATCAATATTGATATGGGTACCGTACTGATCGTTAATTTTTTTCGTAGCGAACTGTGCCAATAAGGTCTGAACCACTGGCAACGAAAAAATGATGGTACCTAAAACACATATCAGCAATAGCACTAATAATGTTCTAACCAATATTTTTCTCAGTTTTTTGATAGGTCTTTATGTTTTACCTTTGTTATTCAAAATTTATTCCAAATATGCTGGAGCACAAAACAATTTATATACTTGCTATTGAATCTTCTTGTGACGACACTTCTGCGGCAGTTTTAATGAACGATAAAGTACTCAGTAATGTTGTGGCTACCCAAGCAATTCACAAAGAATATGGAGGGGTTGTACCAGAACTTGCTTCAAGAGCCCATCAACAAAATATTGTACCTGTAGTGCACCAAGCATTAGCCAAAGCAAATATCGATAAAAAACAATTATCAGCCATAGCATTTACACGCGGACCTGGACTAATGGGTTCTTTATTGGTAGGCACCTCTTTTGCCAAATCCTTATCACTTGGTTTACAGATTCCTTTGATTGAAGTCAACCATATGAAAGCCCACATTTTGGCTCATTTTATTAAAGAGGAAACCATGAAAACACCTTCATTTCCTTTTTTGGCCTTGACAATAAGTGGCGGACATACCCAAATTGTACAAGTAAATGATTTTTTCGACATGAAAATCATTGGGCAAACACTTGACGATGCCGTAGGAGAAGCTTTCGACAAAAGCGCCAAAATATTAGGATTGCCCTACCCTGGCGGACCTCTAATAGACAAGTTTGCTGCAACAGGTGATCCTCATAAATTTGATTTCCCAATACCCAATGTAAAGGACCTGGATTTTAGTTTTAGCGGATTGAAAACAAATATTCTTTATTTTATACAAAGACAGACCAAAGCAGAACCTGATTTTATAAAAAATAATTTAGAGGATATATGCGCATCTATTCAATATACCATCATTACTATTCTGATGAAAAAATTGAAAAAAGCAGTAAAAGAAACGGGAATAAAAGAAATTGCTATAGGTGGCGGAGTGTCTGCAAACTCAGGAATACGCAATGTCTTGACCGAAGCGCAAACAAAATACGGATGGAAAACTTACATACCTAAATTTGAGTTCTGCACAGATAATGCAGCAATGATTGGTATAGTAGGATACCTTAAATATAAAAATGAAATATTCTCGCATCAAGATGTAACGGCTAAAGCCAGATATGTTATCTCCTAACATTAAACATAAACCAAATGCAACTTTTCTACACACCCGACCTAGAACCTACCGCTAATTTTTTCACTTTTGACAGTAATGAAAGCAAGCATATTATTAAGGTGCTCAGAAAAAGAATTGGTGACCAATTATGGATCACCAATGGTAGCGGATATTTATTTGAAGCGAACATTATTGGCGATACTATTAAAAAATGCGAGGTAGAAATCATTTCATCTAAAAAAACACATGCAAAATCTCACAAACTGCATATGGTTGTAGCCCCTACAAAAATGAATGACCGGTATGAGTGGTTTTTAGAAAAAGCTACCGAAATTGGTGTCGATGAAATAACCCCAATTATTTGCGACCGTTCTGAACGTAAAGTTTTAAAATTGGAGCGCATGAATAGAGTGTTAGAATCAGCAATGAAACAATCTTTACAAACTTATTTGCCCGTACTTAACGACCCCATACCATTAAGCGAGTTTTTAGATAAGCCTGTAACAGGCTTACAGTTTATAGCACACTGTGAAGAAACGGAAAGACACGAACTTAAAAGGAGGGTGGCCGCCGATAAGGATATCACAATTTTAATTGGTCCGGAAGGTGATTTTTCACTTCAAGAAATTGCACGTGCCTTACAAAAAGGTTACGCACCGGTAGCTATGGGTAAAACCAGATTAAGAACCGAGACCGCGGCAATAGTAGCCTGCACTATAGTCGCCTCTATTAATAATGGATAGTATTACAAGTGCGCTTTGGCAGCACCTGTAATATCTGCCCCTTGGTTTTCCACAAATAACATTAGCGTAATATTTTCACCTTCTTTAACGATACTTGGTATCTCTATGACACCTACACCACTTGTTTTTTTAAGGTCCATATATTCTTCAGCAACAACAATATTGCTGTTTTTTAAGGTTCTATGACGATTTTCGCCATTTTTGACTTTTGTAGTTCGCTCGTTAAGTAACAGAACAGCCCTGATCTCCTTATTTAAAACATCACCATCTAACTTATATTCAAAAGACACCTTTTCTTTACTTCTACGTACACCAGAAATACTAAGCATATTTTGAGATTCTATAGTACTATATTTATCAATGGCCTCAATTACATTAGTTTTATCAGAACCCACCATATGCTCTGTTCCATTTACAACTAGTTCTGGTGTATAATTTCCTCTGTATTTAAACTTGGTATTATACCTACTCTGTTTTACGGTATAATTCTTATCGCTAAAAGGGTCTTCCCAACCTATATAATTCCAATAATCTACATGATAGCTCAAAACAAAAACATTATCAGGGTAGGTGTTTTTTATTGTCTCCAACAATGCATCTGCCGGCGGACAACTTGAACATCCTTGCGAAGTAAACAATTCAAGCACTACCATACCGTTCGATAATTTTTCTGATTGATCAGAAAACAAAGCAGCATCAACTTTATTATCTTTACTCGATTGAGACCAAATAATAGTTGTTAGCAATAGACCGACTACAGAAAATACGGAAACATAAATTTTTTTATCAAACATAATAGCATTATTATATTCTATTATTCGAAATAAAATGAAGAAACTTACTATCTACCTTGCTCTTATCATGTCTTTCACATGTTACACCTTATCCGCTCAAGAAATAGCCATATTAAAATATCAAGGTGGTGGCGATTGGTATGCCAACCCCACCGCTTTACCCAACCTTATAAAATTTTGTAACGACAATATAGGTACCACGTTAAAAAACAAACCTGAAACGGTAGAGGTTGGTAGCAGCTCTATTTTTCAATATCCATATTTACATATGACAGGACATGGTAATGTTGTATTTTCAAATGAGGAGATAGAAAATTTGCGTAACTACCTTCTCTCTGGCGGGTTTTTACATATTGATGACAACTATGGCATGAAGCCTTACATTACCAGAGAAATAAAAAAACTCTTCCCAAACAAAGAACTAGAGGAATTAGGAGCCGACCACCCAATTTTTAGCAATACATACTCTTTTCCAAAAGGATTGCCTAAAATACATGAGCACGACGGACAACGACCACAAGCTTTTGCTATTTCAGAAAATAACCGAATAGTACTGCTGTTTACCTCAGAATCTGATTTAGGTGACGGCTGGGAAGATCCAACTGTACACAATGACCCTGCAGAGGTTAGAAAAAAAGCGTTTGAAATGGGTGCCAATATTATTACTTACGCCTTTAAAAATTAAAATATGACATCAAAGACAATTTCACAGGGCATTTTAAGAGCTGTAGGCGTTTTGGTAGGCATTGTACTTCTACTCTACTTTTTGTACACCATTCAATCGGTTTTGGCATATTTGGCTATTGCTGCAGTGGTTGCACTTATTGGCAGTCCACTAGTTCGTTTTTTTAGAAGATTAAAATTACCGAACATATTAGCGGTAATTATAACAATGCTATTAATGGTAGGGATTTTAGCTGGCATAATAGCCTTGTTCATTCCGTTATTATCCGAGCAAGGTAAAAATTTATCTTTATTAGATATTGATGAACTTCAAGTTAGTTTAAACACGTTGTACCATCAAATAACCAACCACTTAGGTCTCTCTTCACATATAGTTGAAGATGTTTTTGAAGATCCCGGTTTCGAAAGAAACATTTTACAAGGATTAGATATAGGGTTTATACCCAACTTTTTAAATTCATTTTTAAATGTACTGAGCTCAGCGAGTATCGGTTTATTTTCAGTACTTTTTATTTCTTTTTTCTTTTTAAAGGACAGCAAACTATTTGAGCACGGATTATTAATATTCGTTCCAGTAGATAAAAAGAAGGGCACAACAAATTCCATTGGAAAAATAAATGGCTTGCTTTCTAGATATTTCGTTGGTCTATTACTTCAAATTTTCATTCTCTTTGTCATCTACACCATTGTTTTGCTAATAGTAGGTATAGAAAACGCGGTGGTTATCGCATTCTTATGCGCTTTATTCAACATTATACCCTACATAGGTCCTATTATTGGCGGTGTAATTATGTTAACCTTAACAATGACCAGTAATTTAGGGTCAAATTTTAGTGAAGTTATTTTACCAAAAACGGGGTATGTATTTTTAGGATTGCTCTTTGGGCAGCTAGTTGATAATTTTTTCTCGCAACCCTTTATATTTTCCAACAGCGTAAAATCTCATCCGTTAGAAATTTTCTTGGTAATCATCATTGCGGGCCTGTTGTTTGGAGTAGTAGGTATGATAGTTGCAGTACCGGGTTATACAGCCATCAAAGTTATTTTAAAGGAATTTTTGTCCGACAACCCCATTGTAAAATCACTTACCCATAACCTATAGGCATACGTGAACAAAGAAATACTACAACCTGAAGTTCAAAAATTCATTGACGACAACCTTAAAACCGATGTCCACCGCATACTTTTATCGAAACCTAAATTCAATAATGTTTCTCAAAAAGAACTGGTGGAACAAATAGAATCGAAATTAAAGGCGAAAACAAAACTACCCACTTGGTTTGAGGCTACAACTATATATTACCCAAATAAACTCAACCTATCTCAAACATCATCAGAAATAACCGCCAACTATAAAGCATCTTTAATGAGTGGTAAAGCCATAGTTGATGTAACAGGAGGTTTTGGAGTAGATTCATTCGCTTTTGCCCAAAAGTTTGAACACGTTACCCATGTAGAAAGAAATAACGACCTTTCTTTAATAGCTCAACATAATTTTGAACAATTGGGAGCAGACAACATAAGCTGTATCGCTGATGACGGACTGGATTTTTTAAAAAACACTCCTAATAGTTTTGATTGGTTGTACATAGACCCATCTAGACGGGATAGAAACAACAAAAAAGTTTATTACTTATCTGATTGTGAACCAAACATAGCTACCGAAACATCTTTTCTATTCACTAAAGCCAACAACCTACTGATTAAAACCGGTCCGCTTCTAGATTTAAAAATTGGATTAACAGAATTGAGCAATGTAAAAGAAATACATATTGTAGCTGTAAACAATGATGTAAAAGAAATTCTATGGTTGATGACAAAAAATTTCGAACAAGAACCAAGTATAAAAACGATTAATTTTAAAAATTGCCTAAAACAAGAATTCAATTTTAAACTAAGTGATGAAGTAAATGCAGCGCCCACCTTCTCCATACCGCAAACATATTTATATGAACCAAATGCAGCTATCTTAAAATCGGGCTCTTTTCAATTTGTTGGAGAATACTTCAAACTAAAAAAATTACATGCAAACTCTCACCTCTATACCTCTAAAGAATTAATTACGTTTCCAGGTAGAGTATTCAAGATTGAAAACATATATGAATACTCTAAAAAATCCTTTAAAAAATCCGGTATCGAAAAAGCCAATATCACCACTAGAAATTTTCCAGATTCAGTGGCAGAAATCAGAAAAAAACTAGGGCTAAAAGAGGGTGGAAAAAATTACCTGTTTTGCACCAGGAATCTAGATGGAAATTTGATATTAATATCTTGTGTCAAATACTAAAAACTATATTTAAAGAGTAGACTCTTAAATCATCATTCTCTTTTTATCTCTATTTGCTGATCAACAAAATCTCCAAACTACAACGTTGTATATTACCAGAAAACGTAATTTTTTACTTACATAATGCAATTAAATTGTTAAAAATTTAACTTAACATTTTAAAGATTAATAGGGCCCTAAATTATTGATATCCCAATATTTACGGCTATTAATACAGATTATTACAATAACAATATGTAATTATGCTTTTATGTCTATCATAATTTAACATTGATGAATTAAGCATAATTAAAGGAAAAGTGCTATTATTATACCGGATTTTGATTTTTTTAACATTTAATTCTGCAACTATTAAATTTTAGAAAGTCAAATTCCGCACAATTAATTTAAACTAACAAACAACAATTATGAGTCAAAAACGTGATTACACGTTGATGAGCTCCAGTAAAAGGTCTTCCTTTATTAAATCTGGGGTATTATCAATGCTTGTTTGCCTAGGCGCCCAATTTGCGCAGGCAAATGAAAACACAAGTACTTCAAACAACGTTGAAGTAGAAACACTTCAAACTACTGTTACCGGAACCGTTCTAGATGATACCGGCCAACCCTTACCAGGTGCCAATGTCGTCGAGAAAGGTACCACTAACGGTACGCAAACAGATTTTGATGGTAATTATAGCTTAAATGTATCTGCCGGTGCTACTTTGGTATTTAGCTATATAGGATTTAAAAGCACCGAAATTGCCGTTAACGGCCAATCAAATGTAAATGCTACCCTTGCCGAGGATGCAGCTGCACTTGATGAAGTTATTGTACTTGGATACTCTCAACAAACAAGAGGTGATCTTACCGGGTCTGTAGCTTCGGTAGACGTATCTGAAGCAACGAAGGCACCAGTTGTAAATGCTGCATCGGCATTACAAGGTCGTGTTAGTGGTGTAACGGTTGTACAGAATGCTACACCGGGTAGTCCGCCAAAAATTAACATTCGTGGATTTGGTACCAGTAACAACACTAACCCATTATTTATTATTGACGGTTTGCAAACAGATGATCCGTTCGTTTTAAATAGTATCAACCCGAATGACATTGCCCAAATGAACGTATTAAAAGATGGTGCAGCGGCAATTTATGGTGCAAGAGCATCTAACGGGGTAGTAATTATTACTACAAAAGGCGGTGGTTATAATATGGAAAAGCCAGTGGTATCCATTGATACGTACACAGGTTTTTCATCTATAGCTAACACACCCGACTTTTTGAATGCACAACAATTAGGAGATGTTCTGTTTCAAAGCGCTGCTAACGATGGTACCGCTTTTGACCACCCACAGTATGGAAGTGGATCTTCTGCAGTTGTTCCTAACTCACTTAATGGCTATACGAGAGTAGTATCTTATGACCCTATAGTAAGAGGAGATGCTTCTGCTACAGTTAACCCTAACGGTACAGATTGGTTAGATGCCATAACAAGAACCTCTGTTATACAAAGTGTTGCCTTTTCTGTTGCAAATGGAGAGGAAAATAGCAAATATTCTCTTTCAGCAAATTATTTGAACAACCCAAGTAACCTTGTAGATACATTTTACAAAATTGGTCAAATACGTTTAAATTCTGAATTTAAACTTGGAGATAGAGTGAGAATTGGGGAGCACTTTAGTGCTGCATACTCCAATGGTAACCAAGGTGGTGCTGGAGCAAGATATGAAGAGGCTGTAAGAAGCAGCCCATTAATTCCTTTATATGATGACAATGGAAACTTTGCTGGTACCGGTGCTCAAGGTACAGGTAACTCAAGAAGCCCATTAGCTCAATTAAGTAGACAAAGCGATAACTTTAATAAGACCTTAAGACTTCTTGGAGATGTATACTTATCAGCTGAGTTAATGGATGGCCTTACTTTTAAAACTACTATTGGTGGAACAATCAATTCATTCAACACTCGTAGTTTCCAAGCTTTAGATCCAGAACATAGTGAGCCACTTGGCACAAACACACTAACTGAACTCAATCAAGATGGCTATTCTTGGACATTTACCAACACCTTAAATTACAAGAAAAGCTTTGAAAACAGTAAAATAGATGCCTTGGTAGGTATTGAATCTGTAGAAGATGGTATTAAAGGAAAACAAGTTAGCCGTACAGGTTTCTTGTTCGAAACTCCAGACTTCTACTTATTAAACAACGGTAGCGGAACTCCAAACATCGACAATGCTTTTGATTCGGCTACATCTCTTTATTCTTTATTTGGTTCTGCAACGTATTCTTATGCTGACAAATATTTTATAACGGGTACCTTACGTAATGATACCTCCTCTCGTTTTTCAGGAGATAACAAAAGTGATACCTTCCCTTCTATTAGTGCAGGTTGGGTAATTAGCAAAGAAGATTTTATTTCTTCTGATTCCGCTTTGAGCTGGTTCAAATTAAAAGGTTCATGGGGTCAATTAGGTAATCAATCACTACCAGCAAGTAACCCTACTATCAATATTTCTTCACTTAATGAGAGTTTAGGTAACTATGCTATTGACGGTAATGCAATTGCTACTGGAGCAATATTATCTTCTGTTGGTAACCCAAATTTACGCTGGGAAACTAGTGAAGCTATAAATGCAGGTGTAGAATTAGGCTTTTTCAATGACAAGTTCAATGTTGATTTTGAATGGTTTAAAATCACTACAAAAGATTTGATTACACAAGATAACAGTTTGATCAGTACTACAGCAATTGATGCTGGAGCACCATATGTAAACTCAGGTAATGTAGAAAACACCGGTTTTGACATTAATCTTAGATACAAAGATGAAACTACATCTGGTTGGAAATATGGGTTTGATGTAAATTTCTCTCACTACAAGAATGAAGTAACAGATTGGATCAGTGAATTCCAACCGGGATTTGATGGCTTCCGTGGTGGGGCAGTGACTAGAACTCAAGTAGGTCAACCAATTTCGTCTTTCTTTGGTAGAGAAGTAATAGGTTTTACAGATGAAGGTAGATTTGAGTATCGAGATATAGATGGTAATAATACTATAGACGATAGTGATAGAACATTTATTGGATCTCCGCATCCAGACTTTACATATGGCTTTAACTTTAACCTAGGTTATAAAGCTTTTGACCTATCATTATTCTTACAAGGATCTCAAGGAAACGACGTATACAACTACGTTAAGATATTTACAGATTTCCCAACTTTTGTTGATGGGAATAGAAGTGTTAGAGTATTAGATTCTTGGACACCAACAAATACAGATGCTACATTACCGGCATTAAGTAATTCAATACAAAACAGCGAAACGCAACCTAATTCTTACTTTGTAGAGGATGGCTCTTACTTGCGTTTAAAGAATATTCAATTAGGGTATGCTTTTCCTGAAAAAGTAACAAGTAAAATTGGTCTTGATATGTTAAGAGTATACATTCAAGGAACAAACTTGTTTACTATTACAGGATATGATGGCTTTGACCCAGAAATTATATCTTCTGTTACCGGTAATAACTTAACATTGGGTGTAGACAACCAGGTTGTACCACAATCTAGAATTCTTACACTTGGATTTAATTTAAAATTGTAAAAAAATGAAAAAGAAATTAATTTATTTATTCACATTATTCGCCGCTATAAGTGCATGTAGCGATGAATTTACAGAGCAACCCGCTATAGGTGCGCTAAGTGATGCTGCCGTTCAAAATGAAGACGGTGTAGAACTACTTTTAATTGGCGCGTATTCAACCTTAGATGGAATTAGAAACAATTTATCAGGTAACGGCTTTGCCGCTAGTGGTGACAACTGGTGGTTTGATGTTATCGCAGATGATGCCCACAAAGGAAGTACAGATGGTGACCAGGCTGATCTTTTTGAAATGGAAGTTTACAACTGGACCACAGGTAACCCATACGTTTTAGGTAAATGGTCGTCAATTTTTGCAGGTGTAAACAGAGCAAATGCCGTTATATCCCTTATTTCTTCAATTGAAGATGCAGATTTAACAGGTAAACTTGCCGAGGCCCGTTTTTTAAGAGGTCATTTTAATTTTGAGTTGCAAAGAATCTACGGAAATGTTCCTTACATTTCTGAAGAAAATTATGCAAATACAGAGTTTAACCAACCAAATCCAGGTCCTATTTGGGATCAGATTGAAGCTGATTTTCAGTTCGCAATGGATAATCTACCTGCTACACAAGAGCAATCCGGTAGACCTACATCTTGGGCAGCCCAGACTTATTTAGGAAAAGTACACTTACAGCAATCAGATTGGGCAGCTGCATTTGATTTATTAGAAGATGTAATCAACAATGGTCCATACAGTTTAAATGCTGAATTCTTGGACAATTTCATTAGCTCAGGTGAGAATAGTTCAGAATCTGTTTTCGCTATTCAGTTCACTGCAGATACCGGACAATCTTTTAACGGTAATATTGGTGGAGTACTAAACTTCCCTAATCCAGGTCCATTTGGTTCATGTTGTGGCTTTTACCAACCTTCTCAAGATTTGGTAAATGCTTTCCAAACTGATGAGGACGGATTACCATTATTAGATACCTTTAATGCTGCTGGTAATGATGTAGCCAATGATTACGGTATTGAAGATGAAGATGCCTTTACACCTCATACCGGACCTTTAGACCCTAGATTAGATTATACTGTAGGTAGAAGAGGTATTGATTATAATGGTTATGGTACCTTCCCTGGTCATTCATGGATACGTGCAACATTTGCAGATATATCCGGACCATATTTACCTGCAAAAAACGTTTACCAAAACGGAGATGCTGACAATCAAGGTACAGGATCTTGGGGACAGCAGCATTCTGGCATTAACTATAACATTATTCGTTTTGCAGATGTTCTTTTAATGGGTGCCGAAGCTGCGGTTGAAACCAATGATTTAGCGTCAGCGTTAACTTGGGTAAACATGGTAAGAAACAGAGCTAAAAATATGTCTTATGTACAAAATGAGGCAGGCGATGCAGATGCTGCCAATTATGTTATTGAGCCTTACGCTAATTTTGCAGATCAAGATTTTGCTAGAAAGGCTGTTCGTCATGAGCGCCGTTTAGAACTTGGTATGGAAGGTCATAGACTTTTTGATATAAGAAGATGGGGCAACGGTGTTGAAATCATCAACGAATATATTGCAAACGAAAGTCGTACAATTGAAAACTTCGGCACAAAAGCTAACGCATATGAAGCTAAACATGATTTACTACCAATACCATTAAGTGCAATTGACTTAAGTGGTGGCATTTTAGAACAAAATCCTGGTTATTAAGATTAAACTTAATTTTTAATTAGCAGGACATCTATTGGATGTCCTGCTTTTTTTATATCAGAATCTTACGTAGCTATCGGTCTAGTTAAAATAACTACACAACAGTAATAAAGAAATAAGGTTTGAATATTTAATTAGTTAAACCTTAAAATGTAATGTAAATAGACTTCTAAATTTCGTAGTAAAACACTATTTTGCTATGATAAAACTTTAAAAAATTAATACCATTCATTATTTATAAAATCAACAAAATTTTATAAAATCGCCTTTAAACTAAACTACAACAAACAACAAAACTTAAATTAACGATATGCGTATTATTTCATACTTCTCAATAATACTGGCTGCCATATGTATCCTATCCTGTAATGAACAAAAACCAACTTTATTTCAAATTGTTCCGAGTAATGAATCTGGAATTACGTTCAATAATAAAATTGTTGAAACGGACAGCTTCAATATTTTAACTAGCGAATACATTTTTAATGGTGGCGGTATTGCCGTAGGTGATTTCAATAATGATGATTTACCTGATATTTTTTTTAGCGGTAACCAAGTAAATAATAAACTATACATAAATCTTGGTGATTTTAAGTTCAAAGATGTTTCAAAAGAATCTGGCATAGAAGCAACAAATCAATGGAATACTGGTGTAACCCTTGCTGATGTTAACAATGATGGCTTGTTAGACATGTATGTTTGTTCGGCAATGTTGGATAGCGAAGAAGCCAAAAAAAACATACTATTTGTTCATCAAGGTCTAAATGAAAATGGCGTTCCTATTTTTAAAAATTTAGCAAAAGAATATGGTATAGAAGAATCAGACAACAGTATGGGCGCTACCTTTTTTGACTACAATAAAGATGGCTTGTTAGACCTGTATGTACTTAACAATGTGGATATTCATATTTTACCTACCAATTACAGAAAAAAAATTACAGATGGTACTGCATTAAGCAATGATAAATTGTACAAGAACAATGGCGACGGTACATTTACAGATGTTACGGTTGAAGCTGGCATTACTATTGAAGGTTTTGGATTAGGGCTCTCCATATCTGACCTTAACTACGATGGCTGGCCAGATATCTATGTAAGTAATGACTATTTGACCAACGACCTTCTTTATATCAATAATCAAGACGGAACATTCACCAATCAAATTGCATCTCGTATAAAGCACCAAAGTAAATTTTCTATGGGTAATGATATATCTGACTTTAACAATGATGGATATTTAGACATTATAACATTAGATATGCTTGGTGAAACAAACAGAAGACTAAAAACCACCTTATCTGGGCATAAATACACAGAGTATATCTTAAACGAAAGATTTGGGTATGAATATCAACATACCAGAAATATGCTTCAAAAAGGCAATGGAAATGATATTCCATACAGTGAAATAGGTTTAATGGCAGGGGTTTCAAAAACAGATTGGAGTTGGTCTCCACTTTTTGCTGATATGGACAATGATGGATACCAAGATTTACTAATTACAAATGGTTTTCCTAGAGATATTACAGATTTGGATTTTGGAGATTTTAAATTTAATGTTAGTAGATATCTTAGTCCTGCACAAATTTTAGATTCCATTCCAAAGATTAAAATTCCAAACTATGCCTATAAAAATAATCATAACAATGGTTTTACTGATGTAAGTAATCAATGGGGCATTGGCATTCCATCTTTCTCAAATGGAGCCGCATTCGCAGATTTGGACAATGATGGTGATTTAGACTATATAGTAAACAACATAAATGACGACGCTTCAATATTTAAAAATAATACAGATTTAACCGATGAAAAACATAACTATTTGAGTGTAGCATTAAACAATACTTCACCGAGTGTTTTAAAAGATGGTACCAAAATTGTTGTAAGATTAAATGATGGCACTTTTCAGTACAAGGAATATCATACGTATAGAGGTTACATGTCTACAGTTGAAGACATATTTCATTTTGGTCTTGGTTCAGCTAAAAAAGTTGAATCGGTCGAGATTTTATGGCCAGATAATAAATACCAAAAATTGACTGATATCGAAAGTAACCAACGTATAATTTTAGTTGATAAAAATGCAACTACTGTAACCAAAAATAGTTTAAAGTTTCCATTGGTCCCTAAACAAGAAAAAAAGATTTTCAAGGAGGTTTCAAAAGAAATAGGAGCTACGTATTTACATGAAGAAAAAGACATTATCGACTATAATCTGCAACGTACGTTGCCGCATAAACTAACTCAAAACGGTCCGTTTATTACTGGTGGGGATTTAAACGGAGATGGTTTTGAAGATTTTATAATAGCAAGTTCATCGGGCATGTCACCCCAAATATTCTTTCAAGATAAGAGCGGTAATTTTACCAAAAAATATTTGTTCACCGATGAGGAAAATAAAATGTTTGAAGAAGAAAGTATTGCCCTGTTCGATTTAGAAAATGATGGTGACCTAGATATCTATCTTGTTTCAGGAAGTAATGAATTTGAGCTGGAGAGCAACTTTTATAATGATCGATTATTAATAAACGACGGTAAAGGAAACTTTACCATTTCTACAGACAAAATGCCACTTATTAAAGCAAGTGGATCCACTGTAGTTACTTCTGATTTCGATAAAGACGGATACATGGATCTTTTTGTTGGCGGTAAAACACCATTTTCCAAATATCCAAATCCTGAGAAAAGTTACTTACTAAAAAATGAAAAAGGAATTTTAAAGGATGTTACAGATGAAATGGCACCCAATTTACGTACAACGGGTATGGTCACAGATGCCACTTGGGCAGATGTAGATTTAGACGGAAATGAAGATTTGATTATTGTCGGTGAATTTATGCCTATTACCATATTCAAAAATAACATTGATAATTTTTCTAAAATGGACAATACCGGTTTAGATAGCCTATCAGGTTGGTGGGAGAATATTACTAAAGCTGATGTTGACAACGATGGTGATTTAGACTTCATCATAGGCAATTTAGGTATGAATAATTTTTATAAGCCCACGCTAGAAAAACCTGTTAATATTATCGCCAAAGATTTTGACAACAACGGTACTCTAGACCCGGTAATGTTTGCTTATTTTAAAGAAAGTTTTGAAAATCCTACCTACAAATCATTTCCCGTAAATTTCTGGGGAGATTTAAATGGACAAAGCCCAATATTTAGAGCTAAATACAACACTTTCAAATCATACTCCAGAGCAACAATCTCAAGTTTATTTACTGATGAAGAACTACAAGGTTCAACCAAGTTAGCTGCCAATTATGATAAAAGTATTGTACTAATTAATAAAGGCGATGGTTCTTTTACATTTGAACCACTTCCAATTGATGCTCAAGTAGCACCTGTAAATGGTACAATTCCATTGGATTATAACAATGATGGCTACCTTGATTTTTTATTAATTGGAAACAATTACGGAAATGAAGTTTTTGTAGGTAGATATGATGCTTTCAATGGCCTTCTTCTTAAAAATGACGGAAAAGGCAATTTTAAAACCATCCCTACTACAGAAAGTGGCTTTTTTATTCCAGGCGATGCAAAAAGTATTACCGCTATTAAGAATAGTAATGGCGGGCAACCGTATTATGTAGTTACTCAAAATAGGGACTCAATCAGAGTTTTTCAGAAAAAATGAGAATATTAATTTAGTAACACCTTAAGATAAACCTGAAAATTAATTTTTTTAAGAGTTTACAATTAAAAAATTAAGTTAAAACATTTAATTTCAATGGGGTTGATCAGTCCGTAATATTAATGGACTGATCAACCCCTCTTTTTATTCCGATTTATAACAATTCGCATTAAATATCCTACAAAAATCGAAGACGAATAACGATCTACAATCGACGAACGACACCTATTAACCTACAAATACATTTTTAATGAATTTTAAGGATTTATATTGGTAATTTGATAAAATATTAACTAATATTATGATAATATTATAAATATCTTAACTCAAATTAAGATTAGATAATAAATCAACAATTAATCAAACAACAACTAATTATGAATCAAAAACTAGATTTTAAATCAGTAAAATCCAAAAAAAGACACGCAGTCTTAAGAACCGGATTCTTATTGGTCTTAGTCTCTTTATGCTTTAATGGTATAAGAGCTAATGAAAAACCAATTGAATCAATGAGCAATGAACCAACATTGGTTCAAACTACTGTTACCGGAACAGTATTAGATGATCTCGGCACCCCGTTACCAGGAGCCAGTATTATTGAAAAGGGCACTACAAATGGAACCCAAACCGATTTCGATGGGAATTTCACAATTAATGTAGCGTCATCAGCAACCTTGGTCATTAGTTATGTAGGTTTTAAAACCGTAGAAATGGCAGCGAGCTCCTCACCTATTTCTGTAACTTTAACTGAAGATGCAGCTGCCTTAGATGAGGTTGTAGTAACAGGTTATGGCTCACAATCAAAACGAGATGTAACAGGCTCAGTATCGACAGTAGATGTTGAAGAACTAAATGCCGTTCCTGCAACAACCTTTGCCCAGCAACTTCAAGGTAGAGCTGCTGGTATAGGTATTGTGAACGATGCTACGCCAGGTGGTGAGGCTACCGTAAGAATTAGAGGGTTTGGTACCATTGGTAACAATGATCCTTTATACGTTATTGACGGGGTACCATCTCGATCACAGGCAAATCTTAACCCGAACGACATTGAATCCCTACAGGTTCTTAAAGATGCATCTGCCGCTTCAATTTACGGTTCAAGAGCCGCAAATGGGGTTATCATTATCACCACCAAAAAAGGTAAAATGGGCAAACCGGTAATTACCTATGACACCTATTATGGTCTACAATCCGGTCTAGGAGAAGTAGAAGCTTTAAATGCGGCAGAATTAGGTGAATACCTTTATTTAGCCGATCTATATGCAGGAAAAGATCCAAGTCACGGTCAATATTCTTTTGGTCCAAATGGAGAAATAGGAATACCTGACTATGTATTTCCTAGTGGCGCCATGGAAGGTGACCCAGGAACCGATCCAGATTTGTATGCACTAGAAGAAGGTAACATTTATGCCATTGTTCGTTCTGCAGATACAAACTGGTGGAAAGAAGTTACGAGGACCGCTCCAATTTTAAATCATCAAATTTCAGCATCAGGGGCAACTGAGAATGCGAGATATGCCTTTACATTAGGGTACTTTGCTCAAGATGCCATCACCAAGTTTGTGGGTTATAATAGAACATCTATCCGTGCAAATACCGAGTTTAAAGCACTCGATAAAAAATTGACCATTGGAGAAAATCTTTCGGTAAACTTTGATAACAGAAAAGGTGGTTTTGGAAACGATGAAGAACAAAACGCCGTATCGGGTTCATACAAGCATCACCCTTTATTACCTATATATGATATCGCCGGAAATTTTGCCGGTAGTAGAGGTGCTAATTTAGGTAACAACTTTAATCCGTATGCAACTTTATATAGAGAACAAGATAACAGAACTTATCGTTTACGTGTATTTGGTAATGTATTTGCTTCGTATGACATCACAGATGACCTACAAGTAAAAACAAGTTTTGGTGTTGATGCCACGAGTGAAAGAGGTAGATATTTAAGAAGACAAAACCCAGAGTATGTTGAAGGAAACTTTATAAGTGGGTCTACCTCTACCAACAGTTATGAATATCAATGGCAATGGAATACGGTATTGACCTATGCCAAAACCTGGAACGAAGTTCACAATTTTGATGCATATATTGGGGTTGAAGGTATTGAGGCTTATGGTGAAGAGTTTGGCGCCAGTAGAAACGGTTATGCTTTTGAAACACTTGACATTCAGCGTTATTTGGATTTGGGGGATGCTACCACTGCTAGTAATTACGGTTTTGCATTTAGGGATTACACTTTATTCTCTGAATTTGGAAAACTAAATTATAACTATGACGGTAAATATTTAGCACAGTTTATTCTAAGAAACGATGCTTCATCTAGATTTCAATCCGCATCTAGAAGCGCTATTTTTCCAGCATTCAGTTTAGGTTGGAGAGTTTCTGACGAGGCGTTTATGGAGAATCTCGAAAATGTAGATGAATTAAAACTTAGATATGGTTGGGGTAAAACAGGTAACCAAGAAATTGGTGATTACAACTCATATACTACATACCGATCAAATATTTTTAACGCAGGTTACCCTATTGACGGGGCTACCGGAGCACCCACGCTTGGTTTTGACGTTCAGAGTTATGGCAACCCCGATGCTAAATGGGAAACAACTACATCAAACAACATAGGTATAGATTTATCAATGTTCGACCGTAGATTCAATGTAGGTTTAGACTTATGGGACAGAATAACGACCGATATGCTGTTCAGAAGACAGATAACCTATACAGCAGGCGATGCACAAGCACCTTTCTTCAACGTTGGAGAAATGACCAACAAGGGTGTAGATCTTCAAATATCTTGGGATGATAAAAAAGGTGATTGGGGATATGGTGTAAGCTTTAACTTATCTGCCTACAAAAATGAAGTTGACAAGTTAAGTGAAACCGATGACGGAACAGTATTGTTCGGAGATGCTTCTAGAGTACCTTCTTTGACCATAACCCAAGTAGGAGAACCCATATCTTCTTTCTATGGTTTTAAGACCGAAGGAATATTTCAATCTCAAGCAGAGGCAGATGCATGGCCAACCTATGGCAGCTACAATGCACCTGGTAAACTAAAAGTGACCGATGTAAACAATGACGGACAAATTGATGATGATGACAGAACAATCATTGGTAGTCCACACCCAGATTTCACGTATGGAGTAAATATAGATGTTAGTTACAAAAACCTAGCTTTGAACATATTTGGTAATGGCTCAGAAGGAAATGACATTTACAATTACGTAAGGTATTTTGCAGATTTCAACACCTTTCAAGGCAACAGATCAAAAAGAGCACTTTATGATGCTTGGCAACCTGCGAATCCTTCCGCACCTGTTAGTGAGTGGGTAGCGGCAAACCCCAATGCCACAGTTCCTATTATGGATGCAAACGATCAAATCAGTAGTAGACCTTCATCTTATTTCATTGAAGATGGTAGTTATTTTAGACTTAAGAATGTTCAGTTGACCTATTCATTTCCTTCTGATTTAATGGAAAAAATAGGAATATCAAGAGGGCAAATATATGTACAAGGCCAAAATTTGGCTACTTGGACAAAGTATACAGGTCTAAATCCAGAGATTCAAGCGGGTAACAGAGATGATGCTACTTTAGGTTTTGATGGTGGTTATATGCCAGTTTCTCGCACCTATACCTTGGGCCTAAGGTTAACGCTTAATTAAAAAATCGAGTTGCTTATACAAGCTAATCATTTAATGAAACATTTAAAATTTTAATGATGAAAAGAAAAAACATAATATTAATAGCATTTATCTGTATGGCCATCTTTACCGTTGGTTGTAGCGATGAATTTTTAACACGAACTCCAGAGGGTCAATTCGGGACGAACAGTCTTGAAACGGAAGATGGTCTAGATGGTATATTATTAGGAGCGTATGCAATGATCGACGGTGCAGGGTTAGACGATACTGCAGATTGGAACGTTACTGTAGAAAACTGGGCGTTCAACATTGCCTCTGATGATGCCTTAAAAGGTACCGATGCGGGTGATCAACCTGAACAATCATTTATAGAAGCCTACGATTTTCAATCTTTTAATGGTCATATCACAAACAGATGGCGATCATTGTTTAAAGGGGTTGCAAGAGCAAACAACGCAATTAATGCCGCCAACAGCCTAGAAGATATATCTGATGAAAAGAGAACACAGGTAATTGCCGAAGCTCGATTTTTAAGAGGTATATTTCATATGGAAGCCCGTAAAATGTGGAGAATGCCTCCCTACATTAGCGAAGAAGATTACATTTTAGATGATGTAGAAAGTACAAAAGTGCCTAACGATCGTGAAATTTGGCCTTTTATAGAAGCTGATTTTGAAGCTGCAGCTGCAAGTTTACCAACCACACAATCTCAAGTAGGTAGACCTACTAGTTGGGCTGCAAAAGCTTTCTTGGCAAAATCGAAAATGTATCAAGGATGGGATGAAAACGGAACCGCAAATACCGCAAAACTTGGTGAAGCCAAAACATTGCTAGATGAAATAGTGAACTCTGGCGTTTTTAGCCTAGCCACTAAATTTGAAGATAACTTTTTGGTTGCCACTAGAAATAATCCTGAGTCAATCTTTGAAATTCAATATGCAGTAAGCAGTGCGGCAGACCAAGCTTCCAGTAGAGGAATGGGCCTTGCTCATCCATACACCGATCCATGGGGCTGTTGCGGATTTTATCAGGTATCTCAAAACTTGGTAAATGCGTATAGAACTGAAAATGGTTTGCCATTAATTGAAAATTTCGATGCAGAAGATATCACAATAGATACCAATGAAGATGGTACAAGTGCAGAAACGGCCACTTTAGACCCTAGAATAGACCATACTTTAGGTAGACCAGGTATACTATACAAAGGTTTTAAAATATATCAAACAGATTTTGTACGGGATCTATCATATGCCGGTCCTTTCTTTTCTAAAAAACATGTAGCAGAGCCAGAAGGTTTTGGTGTAGGCGGCTGGGGCAATCTATCTGCCAACAACTACAGATATATGCGCTATGCCATGATCTTATTATGGTTGGCAGAAGCGGAAGTTGAAGTTGGTTCTTTAGAAAGAGCACGAGAGCTCGTAAATGAAATTAGAACAAGAGCCGCTAACCCAGACGGGTTCGTACCACTTGCCACCCAAGGAACCGATAGAAATGACTTTAGCATTGTTGAAGGTGAAGCTGCAGCAAATTATGATATTGCAACTTATGACACACCTTGGACAGATAAGGCTGCCGCAAGAGATGCCGTTCGCTTTGAAACAAGACTAGAATTTGCTATGGAAGGTCACCGATATTGGGATTTGGTGCGTTGGGGTATTGCTGCCGAAACTTTAAATAACTACTTAGCCAGCGAATCTCAACATAGAACATACTTGGTAGGAAAATCTTTTACGGAAGGAAAAAATGAGTACTTCCCTATACCAAGTCAGGCTATTGACAGATCAGCCGTAGATGGTCAACCAACACTGACTCAAGATCCAGCATATTAATTAAAATTATTGTTAATTGTTAGTTGCATAAAGAGTGGTCAAATAGATTTTTGACCACTCTTTATTATTTTGTAAATACAAGATTATTTATAAACTCCAATAAGGTGAGTTCTAATATAAACAGGTATTGCATCAGATTCGTCGTCAAGCTTCAACTGCATAACTTCAGACGGTACCAATGGCATATGACAAGAAATACAGTTTTGAGAATTGGCATGTTTGTTTATTTCAGCAGTTGTATTTATATCTTCAATATTATGACATGACAAGCACTTTGCGTTAAAACTGTTGTGCTTACCCCGTTCATTTTCATGAGGGCTATGGCAAGTAATACAATCCATTTTAGAAGAATTCACAAAACACTCACTTTCACTTAAAAGACCCATTTGATTACCATGAACATCTAATTTTAAATTTCTATTATAATTCTGATAGTTCTTAGAGTATTCAGATAATGTATCTCCTGCTAGAAATGAAAAAGGATTTCCCTTTACCTGTTGTGCTTGTAAACCAGAATGACAAACCGCACATGCATCTAATCGCTGTTGCCTTGTGAAATTACTATAACGATCTACGTAAGCACCCTTCATTTCGTTTGGATTTTCCCTATGATGCACAACATGTTTTTCTAAAGGACCATGACATCTTTGACAATCTATGCCTAGCAACAACTTATTCCTATTATATGCATTGCTATTTGCAGCTTCATTTTTATTTTCGGCAAAGGTGACATGACATTTTAAACAATTATCGTCTACAGGTCTACTGAAAGCATAATCAGGAAAGTTGGGACTGTTGACCCATGCATTTGTAGGTTCAAAGTATGACACTTGTATTTGACTAAGTCCGTTATTTTCCCAACTAAGGTAACTCTGTCCTTTAACCCCAGAACCAATTACGATATCCAATTTTGACTTCACTACTGCGGTATCTCCAAATTTGGATTTTGATAGTTGATAAAAATTATGATTATCTGCTATCATTTTTAAGCGAACTCCCTTAAGATTCAGCTCATTTGAGCCCTCTTCAAAAACACCTTTAACATGAACCTCATCGGCAATTGCCGAAGTATTAAAATGTGCGGTTTCTATATGATTCTTGAATATGTCTGCATGACACTCTACACATGTATCTGCGGCAATATAGTTTTCTCCATTGTAATGCGTTGCCACCACTTTAGGTTCTAAATATTCTGAAATTTCAATCGTATTCTTTAAATACCAAACACCCCAAACAGTTAACACCATAAAAATTAGCCCTATGACGTATTTGGTATATTTGTTATTCATCGCAGTGAATATATCTATTTTAATTCTTGATTCATAAACCAATCATAAAGGGCTTCGGTTTCATAGGCTTTTATCCACGCGCTATGACCTACGTTGGGGTATCTGGTAAATATAACCTCATATCCCATTTCCTTTAATTTTGCCACCATATTCTCAGATTCTGAGAATGGAACAGATTTATCTTTTTCTCCATGAAAGACCCATATGGGCATTTTTCTATTGATCCAAGATGCGTAGGGCAAGGGTGCCATACCACAAACTACTGCCATTGCGGCAAAGGTATTTGGATATTGAACGGCCATTTCCCATGCAGCTCCTCCTCCCCTGCTCAATCCTGTTATATAGATTCTTTTTTTATCTATTCTATTAGTATCCACAATAGAATCTAACAACTGCTTAACAGCCCTTGTGTTCCACCATTTTTTAGCGTTTGGGTTTTGAGGCGCCAATATTAAAAAAGGAAACTTCTTACCCTGAACAATTAATTTTGGAGGTCCATTTCTTTTCACTGTCACCAAACTATCGCCAGATTCGCCTCCGCCATGTAAGAACAGTAAAATTGGAAAATCCTTTTCTGGCTCGTCTTGGTAATCTTCAGGATAATATAAATAGTAAGAGAGGTTCTCTTTTACATTCGTTTCCATTTCTGAATCAATCAAAATAGGTTTAGATTGAGAAGCACAACTTTGAAAAATAACCAGTAAAATAATATATATAACAGACCTCATCATCAAAATCAATATTTTCTATCAAATGTACCCTAAAAACAAGTTGCTTTAAAGCAAAAATCTCAATAGGTCATTTTAGATTTAAAATGTTAGTCGTTAATACTGCCGAAGCTTATTAGATTTAATAAAAAAAGGAGACACAAAATTGTATCTCCTTTTCGGCAAATGTATATTTCAATACTACTTATCTATACAAGGTGAAATGACCAACATATTTAATAGCATCACTATTAGCGTTAACAACATACCAGTAATCACCGGTAGGTACTTCTTTGCCTTCATAGGTTCCGTCCCAACCACTTACCTCATCTAGCTCAGCTACTACTCTACCATAGCGATCATAAATTTTAACCACTACACCATCAAAAAGTTCTCTGTTGTTCGGAGACCAAATGTCGTTAAGGTTATCACCATCGGGTGTAAAGAAGTTTGGAAATTCAAGCATTCCGGTAAATTCAAAAGGCACATTAAGTTCTAACTCACAACCTCTGGCATCTCTAACACGCACATTAACTATTCCGCTTTCATTGGTGGTAAATACGGTCTCTTCTCCAAAAGACTGCCCATTGAAGAAAAACTCATATTCACCATAGCCACCAGCAGCCGCAGCTTGCACTTCATTAGGTCCGGTTTTATCAACCACCAAACTTAAAGGCTCATAACCATCAATACTGAACTCCACACTATTGGTACAGCCATTTTCATGATAAATATATACGATGTGATCACCAGCAGGTAAATCTCCCCAAACATACTGATCGGTAGCATTGGCCGTAATAGCATCTGTAGGATCTATGGGATCCAATGCAAACATTAATTGTGGTAATAAATTATCATTAGCCAACTGAACTGTAGTTGTACTTGTTGGAAATATACCATCACAACCATATTGAACCTGAGGTTCTGCCGTTAAATCTACCCCAATATCAATGGTAAACAATTCTGAAGCCGTACATAAATTTACATCTTGTATATAGATTACATAAGATGCACCACCTTGTAGGTCTTCTATAATTTCACCATTGTAAGGAGCAAATGTTCTAGTACCACTCTCATCGACCGGATCGATCATTTCTATCTTATACTCAAAATAAGGGGTAGGATTTACCAGAACATCATCAAAAGGAGTACCGCCGATTACATCGAATACCACTGTACCATTATTGGCTCCAATACAAAGTTCGGGAGTGGTTTCAATATTTATAACCTCTATTTGATCAGGCTCTTCAACCGTTATAAAATCTTTCTCAAAACATCCATTATCATCTTTGATCAAAATTTCATAGGTACCTGCCGCCAATTCATCAAAAGTATAAGTGCCAGGGTTCTCGAAATCGCTAAAGAATTCATTAAAGTTTGGCGCAATTGCAAACTGTATCAATCCTTCACCACCAGCGCTTACAGATACGGTTATTGTACCGTCTTCTTCACCATTACAAGTAACATTGGTCGGCACGGCATCGAATATAATCGGATCAGGTCTAATAATTTCGAACGGACCGGCAATATCCATACAAGTAGCACCACTTGTTACGGCAATATAATATTCGGATCCTTCAGCAAGCCCTTCAAATGTTCCGTTATCTTGAGGACCTCTAACCATGGTCGCCGTAACGGCCGGGTTAAAAGCATCAACCGGATCACCTTCATATAAATAGAACAAATCTTCACCTACACCACCATTTACAAATGATTCTATTCTACCATCCAATTCAGAAGCACATGAAATGTCATCTGGCAAGTTCGGTAATAATGTTATTCCAGTAGCATCGGTCATTGTTATACCGTTTGATCTAATTGCCGGGCAAGCACCTGCAGCGTTCACCTTTCTTACATCAAATTGATAGGTAATTCCTTGAACACCCGTAATGGTTACAGAATTGCCGGTCATAGGTTGATACGTACCAATAGTTACGCCATTTTCAACCCTTAAATATTCATATGTGAACAACGGATCAGGATTCTCAACGGTCATTCTCATTTCACCATCCCCTCCACAGCCAGGTACTCTAGTCTGTACCAAAACCGGTTGTATTGGTGGTGGCGGATCTACGTAGTAAGCTTCGGTAACAAAAGAACACCCAAAACTAGACGAAACTTCTATGGCATACCAACCAGCACTAATATATCCTCCACTATCTCCAATAAAGGTTGGAGTATTCTGTAATCCACTTTCAGAAACAACAGCCGTATTATCATCACCACTTAAATACAATAATGTATAGTTATAACCAGCACCGGGGAAGCCTCCACTTGCCCCAGCGGTTGCGGTAAGCGCATCGCCAGATGTAACATCATAAGCCTCAAGAACAGCATTATTACCATTAGGACAATCTAAACTTTGTGGCTCTCTAATACCGGCAATAATTTGCGGTACTTCTTCCAATTCTATCTCAACTGTATTTGTACATCCTTCTACATCCCTAATTTCTATCTCATAGAAACCGAATGATAAGCCGGTAAATTCATTATTGTTTGAGAAAGCGGCAATTTCAGTGGTATAAGTAGCACCATTATCCGTACTCATCAATAATCTATACTCATAAGGTGTGGTATCCCAACCACCGGTTCCGGTAGCAACAATTTCTCCAGTATCATTGGTACAACTAACGTTTCCTATAGATTCTGCCGTTACTTGTAACGGACCGTTAGGTGTTCTAATATTGGCAACATTACTGATACCTGCACAATACGGATTACCCACAGAAACTACATCAACTATTAAATTACCACCAGGTAAATTATCAATACGGGCTTCATCGCCATTAACATCAGGGAAATTATTGGTATCAAAAGTACCAGAAGCCAGTGGCGTTGTTCTTGCATCATCGGTAGCCTCATAAACAATGTAATCATAAACACCGCTATAATCACCAACCGTAATGAACAATGCTCCATCATTGCCGGGTACCGCACAACTAACGGGTTTAGCTTCGCTAATTAAAACCGTTGGCGCAATAGGTGTATTTACGGTATGAACTGGCATTGGGTAAGTACAACCTACTGTATTGTCCACAATTTCGAATAAATAATCACCAACATCTGGTAAGTAAACATCAACATAATTATTACCAGCTGAATTTGTTACTGCAGGAACCGCTGTTACCGAAACTGTATTTACAGTGAAGTCTGTTGTACCCGCAACTTCTATACGTACACGTTCATCATCCCTACAATTTAAAATATCAATATCAATGATTGTGGGTACAACATCTGTAGGAGGATTGATCGTAGGTACATCAAAGGTAGCTTGGCATCCATTACCATCTATAGCATAAACCGTAATATTCTGAGCGGAACCATTATCTATAATTTCAAAAGTATTACCAGTTTGATAGTTCTCAAAACCTGTGATGCTATATTGATAACCTGAACCTATTGTACCTGCATCAACTACATTCACCGTAATAATGGTAGAACTATATCTATTAGCACCTGGCTCACAAGAAAAATCGGCTGCACTTGCCGTTATGCTAAAATCATCGGGGTTATCAATAGTTTGTACTGTAGATAACACTTCGCAACCACGTGCTGTTAACACTTGTACTTGATAATCTCCTGCAGGCAATCCTGAAAAGGCTCCCGTATTATTTCTTGTAACCTCCGTTGTACCAGATGTAACATCATTTAGGATATAGGTTAACGGGGTATCTTGCGAAGTAAAAGGAACCATTGCATTTGCAGGACCAACTATTACTTCTATAAACCCATCGTTCTCATCTCTACAGCTAATATCAATTGCTTCTTCTGAAACTATAACTGGCTGTGCTGCTTGATTGAGAATAATGTTAGACACCGTAGTTTCACAGAAACCAGTTCCATCATTAACTACTCGATCAGTTATAACAACTTGGTAATTACCAGGTTCCAAACCTGTAAATACCGGATCGTTTGTCTGTAATACCGGACCAACGGCAGATGAATTATAATCTACACCCGTTAGTTCATAATCGAAATCTCCACTTCCTCCATTGGTAGTTATTGTAATTTCACCATCAGCATCATTACAAGTACTATCGGTAGAAAAGTCACCCGTTGCAGACAAGAAATCATATACCGTAGCTGTACCTTGACTTGTACAACCATTAGCATCAACAACATCTACTACGTAATCTCCAGGACTACTTACGGTGTAAGTGTAAGTCCAATTTGTACCATCATCCGTAGGTAATTGTTCATCACCACCCAAAGTAAATCTCGGCGTATTCAAAGAATTTGGTACTGTAACGGTAATGTCAAAAGCCGTTGAGGTAGGGTCACATTGATTTACCACCGTAAAATCTGGAGCTGGTAAATCTGGATCTAAAGATATAATCGTTGCAATATCAAAAGAAGTACAACCACTTGCATCTCTAACATATACGTCATAATCACCATTAGCTCCTGTAAACGTGGTATCCGTTGTCCAATCACTAACCGAAGGCACATCACCATTGTTCATGAATGCAAATTCATACTGTCCACCAGAACCGCCTCTACCTTGTACTGTTATTTGACCAAAAGCATTACAATTTGCAGGTACTTCTTGTAAAATATCAATATCTGGTAAATTCTGATCAATAGTTACAGATGTGGCATCTGTACAGGTATCGGTTAAATTTTCAACCAAAATTTGATAATCTCCAGGTAACTCTGCGTAGGTATCGTTATAAGGTAAACCTGAAGTTGTTACCGAAGTCTGCAACTCAGTTTCCGATCCATCTTCATTATTGATCAATACTATTCTTAACTGATCACCAATAGTATAACCCGTAATTTCATAGGCTATTTCACCATTTCTATTGATATCACAGGCACCTGGTGTAGAAGATGCTGTCACATCTAATGTTGACGGACCTTCTATTGGAGGAATTTCCTGTTCGTAAGTACAACCAGTACCCACATCTAACACAACAACAGTATACGCTACGCCATATTGAATACCGTCTGTAGCATTGCTAAAAGTATGGTCATTGATCCCTGGTGTATTATTTAGGTTATAGAATGATGGTTGATCCAACAATCTTATTTGATAAGACCCTGAACCTCCACTAACATTAACAGCATAGGTGAAAGCGGTATCATCACAATCAACAGGTACTGGTGGCGGAAGTGGTGAAATTACCACTTCATTTGATGTAATCGTAACTGTATCTATATCTGTACAACCATTGGCATCAATCGTGATAATAGTATAATCTCCAGTTACTAATGAAGGATCTAAAATTTGGATCGGAAAAGTACTTTGATCTTCAACACGAGTAATTTCTACACCTGTATTATCTTCTACTATAAAATCAAAATTAGGCGTACCATCGGCAACTGCATCAATACTTATACCTCCACTAACTGGACCACTACCAGAACATACTGCCTGAACTTCTGAAACCGTAGTTGCTGGTGGCGCCGTGTTATCTAAAATAATATTAAAAGTATCGGCAACGGTTTCACAACCTCTAGCATCTCTTACCAAGTAAGAGTAAGTACCAACAGTTAGGTTTGAGAAAACAGTTTCCGAGCCCCAACCATTTCCGTTAAAATTAACTTCATATGGTGGCACCCCACTTGTTGCATCGGGTGTTATGGTTACCGCCCCGTTATTGGTAGAGCTACAGCTCACTGGTCTAGTTGTTACGTATGCTGCGGCTATATTTTGAGGTGGATTCAATGTAATAGAAACTGACTCTGCTACACAACCACTACTTGTAGTATTGTTATCTGTAATTCTAAAGACATAATCACCTGGGGTAGCGGTATCGTATAAAAAGTTGTTGGAAGTCAATGGTATTGCCGCACCAAAAGTTACCCCGTTATCAGAACTAACTTCATATTGTTTAGCCCCAGCGCCTGCAGTATAGCCACCGTTCACCTGAACTCTAATTTGACCAGGAGCTCCTCCACAAGGTATTTCAGTTTCAATACTGGTGTTTACCCTTAATTGGGGCTCAATGGTGATAGGTAAACTATCCGAGCAATCATTACCATCTACCACCTCAATAGTATAGTTACCAGGAGATAGGCCAGAGAAAGAAGCGCTCGCCTGTAAAGTACCACCATTAATTCTATATTGATGTGTACCGACTGCTGCAGTGCCTGCAGTGGAGGTTACGGCAACCGTAGCTCCTACTCCGGCTACAAAACAAAAATCTGAAGACGGACCATCTAACGCAATAGTCGGTGCATCAATTGGGTTTAAGTCAAAGGTGAACGTATCTGTACAACCTTCAGCATCTTCTACAGATAATGTGTATGTTCCCGCTGCAGAAAGATTACTAAAGGTTCTTCCAGATTTGGGACCTATTTGTGGCCCTACAGGTGGAGTTAGGGTGTATCTATATGTTCCCCAACCACCGGTTGCATTTGCTCTTACACTTCCTAAATTACCATTGGCACAGCTCATAGCCGTAACCGTACTTGTAGAAAGATCTAATACTGGAGCTTCTTCAATTTCAAAGGATGTAACATCTGTACAACCGGTATCAGCATCGGTAACTGTAATTGTATATGTTCCGGCACCCGATAATGGAAGTGCTACTTCGTTATTACTTTGTGGTCCTCCAGAGAATAATCCACCATTAATATCATAGGTATAATTGTTGGCAAAACCATCTACGATAAAGAATCCCGTACCATCGGTAGCACCGTTACAAACCCTTAAGTCGCCACCAGATTTTACTCGTACTCGAATAGAACTTATTTCAACTGGTCTAAAACCTTCGGTATATGAACATCCGTTAACATCGGTTATTTGAAAGATATATGCTTGTGAGGTCATTAAACCCGTAAACGTATCATTAGTACCATTGTCAACATACGCCGGACTAATTATTTCATATCTATTTATTGCAGCATTACTAGTAGGTGTTAACTGAACATCTGTAGTACCCGCGGCACAACTTGTATTACTTTGGGCAAAATCTAAATCTGTAGGTGGATCAACATCCAAAATATCAATAGCTGTCAATTCTAAACGACATCCGCCGGCATCACGAATAATTGGTGTGTATGTTCCCGCAGCCAAATCTGAGTACGATGTTACTGTAGAAAAATTTACCCCATCGATACTAAATTCATAACCACTACCCGAGCCTCCTGAAAATGGACCAACAAAATCAATTTGTCCGCCATCATTGCCAGAACTTGTACAAGTTACATCGGCAACCTTAGTAGCCGACCCCGTTAACGATCCTACGGTATCTACAGTTACCGACGGAAGATCTAAAGTACATTCAAACGCTCCTTGTTGGTATCTAACCTCTATATCATTATACGTTCCTGCTGCTACTGAAATCTGTGGAGTACTTACCCAAGGATCGGAAGCACTTTCCCTATATGAGATATTATAACCTCTACCGTTATTAATGGTAAATTCCAGTTTTGCCCCACCATTGCTACATGTACCATCTATACCGGCAACTGTTACATCTGGAGGCAATAAATCTTCAACATCTGAAGATGCATTTATGATACAGCCATTACTATCTGTTATAACAAAATCATAAGTTCCAGCTGACGTTACGGTATAGGTAGTAGTACCAGAATCGGTAGAAGCATCTCCAAAAGAAGGCTGTACCGGACCACCATTAACAGTAAATGTGTAAGGTGCAGAACCACCAGAAGTATTTAAGGTAATATCTACACTAGAAATATCTGAGCAGCCAAAACTGCTATTCACCTCGGTAGAAGCATCTAAAGCAGAAGCACCCGCACCAATGGTTAAAGGGTCTCCATTGACATCTACATTTTGTCTAGGCGGGTCAATTCCGTTTAACGGGTCACCCGTACATTGCTGTGTTTCTACCTGTACCGTATATGTTCCAAAACCTACAGCAGAAAAAGTGTAGGGATTGGTAGAAACAAATGCCGTAAACTCTTGGGCAACGCCACTAGAGTTCAATAATGTGTATTTATACGGACCGGGAACATTGGAAGCGGTAACGGTAATAGTACCGGTATCTCCACTACAGAGAGCATCTGTAAAAGTTGCCGAGATTTCAATTTCCTTTTCTTCAATAACAATTGGCTCGTACGGATATTCACACGTATTGGCTGTATTTCTTAATCTAGCCTTTACATTATATGTACCAGGTGCCAAATTAGAAAAAATTGCACCTTGCCAGGCCCCAAATCCGCTACCGCTATCAATAGCAAACTCATATGCACTTGAAAGATTTGTTATTTGTATTCTACCATCAACACCACATATATAATCTTGTTTTACATACGTTTGGGTAATAGTACTTTTCTTTACCTTAAAGTAATAAGGTTGTCCGTCTACTAAAACCCTATATTCTGCTCCAGAAGTAGAGGGCACAGAGCTTGCATCTAAATTAAAGGTTTGTTGTCCAGTTACAACATTTGAATAACAAGATGCGGTGGTATTAGGGCATTCAGTATTAACATCAGTTGAACAAGAACCTCCCAATTCTTGCCATACTACGCTAGAATATGGACCACCGGACAAACTAATAATACGATCATCATAATCACCACATAAATTAAAACGGGCAATTGTAAATCCGTTATCATTACATGTGTCCGTGTCATCTGCACCAACAATTAATGTATTGAACATTGCAGGAGCAGCTAAGCTAGACTTACGTATAACTTTTTCCTTCTTTTCTAAAGTGGGTTGAATTTTGGTAGAAACCGAAACGGCTTTTTCGATTACATGAGCCACCTCTGCGTACAAAGTACTTACTTTGGAGTTGGCCAGAGCCGTAGTACCAATTACTGAAATAACAATCAGAAATAGTACATACAGCGTATACCGCTGTTGTTTTGGGAGCATAGGTTAAGTATCTTTTTTAAGAACAATTTCGATTTGGGATCTTTATAGTTCTTTGGTGTAATTTTTTACTTATATTTTATCTTTAGTTTATTCACGTGTTCATTAATATATTTCTAACGCCCTAATATGAAAAATAGTATTATCATCCCACTTTTATTCGTTGTAACGCTTAATTTTTCTTGCGCACAAAACCCTGAAAACAAAGTAACTACCCCAAAAGAAGTCTTTTTCTCCACTGAGCTGTTCGTCGATGAGCTACAGATACCATGGGGCTTTACATTCCTTCCCGACAAAAGTTTATTAATCACCGAAAAAGAGGGAAAATTGATACATTTTGCAAATGGTAAAAAATCGATAATCGGTAATGTCCCTGAAGTTTATAATAGAGGCCAAGGCGGTCTGCTAGATATTGCCTTACACCCAAAGTATCAAGAAAACGGGTGGATATACCTTACCTACGCTTCTACAGAAGGAAAAGAAAAGGGAGGGCACACTGCAATTATGAGAGCAAAATTAAAGAACAACGCATTGACCGAAAATCAGGTTTTGTACAAAGCCTCGCCCAATACTACCAAGGGACAGCATTTTGGATCGAGAATTACCTTTGATAAAAATGGTTATCTCTACTTTTCCATAGGTGAACGCGGTGATAGGGACACAAACCCGCAAGACATTAAAAAGGATGGAGGCAAAATATATAGATTACACGATGACGGTCGGATACCTTCAGACAATCCGTTTGTTGACCAAAAAGGTGCAAAGACTGCCATTTACAGTTACGGACACAGAAATCCGCAAGGTTTAATCATGCACCCCGTAACTGGAGAGATTTGGGACAATGAACATGGTCCAAGAGGAGGAGATGAAATCAATATCATTAAAAAAGGTGCTAATTATGGATGGCCATTGGTAACATACGGAATAAATTATGGCGGAACACCAATTACCGACAAAACAGAAATGGCAGGCATGGAGCAACCAATTCATTATTGGGTTCCCTCTATTGCACCTAGCGGTATGGCATATGTATCCACAGATAAATATAAAAATTGGAAAGGTAGCCTTATGGTAGGTTCCTTGGCTTTTCAGTACTTAGAGCGATTGGTCATGGACGGAAATAAAGTAACTGCCCGTGAAAAATTAATGGACGGTCTGGGAAGAGTTAGAGCAGTACATGAAGGACCTGACGGATTAATATACGTAGCCGTTGAACACAAGGGAATTTATAAATTAATACCTAAAAATTAAAGCATAAAAAAGCCTGAATACAAATTATAGTATTCAGGCTTTATATTATTATAACTACCAAACCTATTGTTTTCCAGCTTCTATAGCCAACTTAACAGATCCATGTTTTTTCAATAACTCGGCAGCCTCGGTATAGTCAATATCAAGACCTTCCATAATATATCGTGTACCGCGATCAACAAGTTTATCATTGCTTAATTGCATATTCACCATCTTGTTCCCTTTCACCCTACCTATTTTAATCATAAGGGCAGTAGAAATCATATTCAATACTAATTTTTGAGAAGTACCACTTTTCATTCTGGTACTACCGGTCAAAAATTCCGGTCCTACATTAATTTCAATTGGAATATCGGCTATTCTAGCAATAGGAGCCCCAGGATTATTGGTTATGGCCGCAGTTAAAATTCCGTTTTTCTTAGCATCTTCCAACCCACCGATTACATAAGGTGTACTGCCCGATGCAGCAATACCAACAACAACATCGGTGCTGGTAATATCATGTTCTTTTAAATCTAACCATGCTTGTTGCGTAGCGTCTTCTGCATTTTCCACAGCTTTTCTGATCGCCGTATCCCCACCTGCGATCAAACCCACTACACGTTCGTGAGGCATGCCAAAGGTGGGCGGTATTTCAGAGGCGTCAAGAATACCCAAACGTCCACTGGTACCTGCCCCTATATAGAATAATCTACCACCGTTCTTAAAACGCTCTGCCAATGCATCTACAAGTTTTGTAACCTGCGGAATAGTTTGCTCTACAGCATATGCCACCTTCTTATCCTCCTCATTCATTTTTTGAAGAATAGTCTCGGTATTCATTAACTCAAGATCATTGTGGTTCGAAGGGGTTTCGGTTATTTTATTATAATCCATTTAATTATATAATTTTTATATCGTGGTTTTTAAAAGCTTTGAGCAATAAATCGTTTGGGTTCAATTCGGTTATCATAGTATTAATAGAACTGATATCACATGTTTTATAACGGTGTTGAGAATTCAGTTTTTCAGAAATCGATAATAATACCGTTTTCTTTGAAGCCTTTATTATTGCTTTTTTAATTTGAACAATATCCCAATCAAACTCCGTCAGTCCAAAGGTCGCATCAACATAACCGGTTCCAATAAAACTATAATCGAACCGTATTTCTGAAATATGATGAATTGCATTTGCACCTATCGCAATTTGTGCCTCTTTTGAAATTTGCCCTCCAATAGAAATCACATTAATATTGGCTTTATGGGAAAGTTCCATGGCAACGGGCAAACTTATGGTGAAACATGTAAGGTTCATGTTTTCGGGTATAATACGTGCCAGTTCCATACACGTTGTTCCTCCATCTAAAAAAATAACCGCACCATCTCGCAGCATTGTAATGGCCTTTGTCGCTATGGCAACTTTATCATCTAATTTATAGATATTGGTATTTCTTGCACTATTGGTCATGTATCCCATAGAAATAGCACCACCGTGCACCTTTCTAAGCTTATTTTCGGCATCAAGCTCTTTTACATCTCTTCTTATGGTATCTATTGACACATCTAATGCCTCGGCAATATCGGTAATGAGAATTCTATTATGCAGATCTACCTCGTTTAGAATGGTCTGCTGACGTTCCTCTTTTAACATGTAATGGCAATTTTTCTAATAAATATGGCAAAGATAGCGATTTTTATCACATGCCGTTTTGTGACGTTAATATAATGTAAACACATATTAAAGATTAATTAACAGCAAAAAACAGCATAATTTATTGCATAAAACTGCAAGTAATCAAAATAACGCATATATTTGCATGATTTAAAAATCCAAAAACCTATCATAATCATATGAAAAACGCCGTAAAAGATTCCAAAATCGATATCAGTTACAAACCAATTGGTCAGTTTGAAGAAACCAGGTTCGAAAAAATTCATAACGTAATCTTCCAAGATTCTAATGAGGCCTCTATTCAAGTTGCGCATGAAATAGCTGCACTGATCAAAAAGAGACAAGGGCAAAAAAGAAATTGTGTTTTGGGCTTAGCTACAGGTTCTTCGCCAATAAGGGTATATGAAGAGTTGGTTCGTTTGCACAAAGAAGAAGGTCTAAGCTTTAAAAATGTGGTCACTTTTAACTTAGACGAATATCTCCCTATGGAGCCAAATAATATTCAAAGTTATTTCTACTTCATGCACGAGCATCTTTTTAATCATGTAAATATCCCAGAAAAGAATATTCATATTCCAGATGGTACGGTAAGTAATGAGGAAACAACAGCTTACTGCTTAAGTTATGAGCAAAAAATAAAAGAACATGGCGGACTGGATTTTCAACTTTTAGGTATTGGTAGAACGGGTCATATCGGTTTTAATGAACCTGGATCTCACTTTAATTCCGGCACACGAGTAATTACCCTTGATCACATTACCCGTGTTGATGCGGCCCCATCTTTTTTAGGCATAGACAATGTACCTAGAAAAGCCATTACCATGGGAATTTCTACGGTAAGAAAAGCAAAACGAATAGTATTATTAGGATGGGGACAGAACAAAGCCAACATCATCAAAAAAACTATTGAAGGTGAAATTTCCTCTCATGTACCTGCAACCTATCTGCAGCAACATGACAATTGCACCTTTGTATTAGATACCGGTGCCGGAAGCGAGTTGACCAGAAACAAAACTCCTTGGTTGGTAGATGCCTGTGAATGGACAGAAGAATTGAAAGCAAAAGCAATTGTTTGGCTTTGTGAGACTACAGGAAAAACGATTCTAAGTTTGACCGACAAAGATTACAACGACAACGGCATGGCTGATCTTTTAGCGCTGAACGATGCTTATAACCTGAACATTGAAATGTTCAACAAACTACAGCATACCATTACCGGATGGCCTGGTGGTAAACCAAATGCTGATGACACTTACCGACCAGAACGTGCCAACCCGGCTAAAAAGAGAGTAATTATATTTAGCCCTCACCCAGATGATGACGTGATTTCTATGGGCGGAACTTTTGATAGACTTGTAGAACAAGGTCATGAAGTGCACATTGTTTATCAAACCTCTGGAAACATAGCGGTTTCAGATACCGATGCAAGAAAATATGCTGAAATAGCATTACATATAAATCCTTCTGACGAAGCCAATAAAATTATCAAATCGCTTTCTGAAAAGAACGAAACCCATATCGACTCGCCTGAAGTACGAAATTTAAAGGGCAAAATAAGAAGAGGTGAATCTTATGCAGCAACTAGATACATGGGGTTACAAGATGAAAACGTTCACTTTTTAGATTTACCGTTCTACGAAACAGGTACTATAAAAAAGAAAAACTTATCTGATGAAGACATTACCATTGTTGCCAATATCATAAGTGAAATAAAACCTCATCAAATCTATGCAGCAGGTGATTTAGCAGACCCGCATGGCACACACAAAGTTTGTTTAGATGCGGTGTTTGCAGCATGCGAAAAGCTAAAGTCTAAAGATTTCATGAATGATTGTTGGTTATGGTTATATAGAGGCGCTTGGCATGAATGGGACATCAATGAAATTGAAATGGCAGTACCCATGAGTCCGGGTCAAGTTTTGAAAAAACGAAATGCTATTTTCTGTCATCAATCTCAAAAAGATGGTGTAATGTTTCAAGGCGATGATTCTAGAGAATTCTGGATGCGAGCCGAAGAAAGAAATCGTGATACCGCTAATAAATATAAAGCAATGGGCCTATCTTCATACGCAGCAATGGAAGCCTTTGTAAGACATAAGTTCAACTAACAACTAAATTGAATTAAAAGACCTATTTTTAGTTTAAAATGGGTCTTTTTTAAATTTATGGTAAAACAACTATCACTACTTGCCTTACTGCTTCTTTTAAGTTCTTGCGGAATTTTTAAATCTTATGAAAAATACCCCAAAAGAGAGTTTAGAGGTGTTTGGATCGCTACTGTGGTCAATATAGATTGGCCAAAGAATGGAGCCGATTCTGCACAAAAACAAAAAGCAGACTACCTAAAAATTTTAGATTTCTACGAAAAGGAACATTACAATGCCGTTATAGTACAAGTACGTGCAGCTGGTGATGCCTTTTACGAATCTGAATATGCTCCTTGGTCAAGATTTCTAACAGGTGAAGAAGGTACTCCACCTCAATGGAATACAGATGTTCTGGAATGGATGATTGCCGAAGCTCATGATCGTGGCTTGGAGTTTCATGCTTGGCTAAACCCATATAGAGCAACTTTTGATGAGAATTTTGAGGTTTTATCAGAAACACATGATTATTGTACACACCCAGAGTGGATAGTGCACTACGGAAAGAAAAATTATTACAATCCCGGTCTGCCCGAAGTTCGCAACCACTTTCAAAATATCATAGAAGAACTGGTCTCTAATTATGATGTAGACGCCATACATTTTGATGATTACTTTTATCCTTACAAGGTTACCGGTGAAGTTTTTAATGACTCGGTCGCCTACAAAACCTACGCACAGAACAATCAATCAATAGATGACTGGAGACGAAGTAACATTGACTCGTTGGTAAAGCAATCTCATGTAACCATAAAATCGTTAAAACCATGGGTTCAATTTGGTATTAGTCCGTTCGGAGTTTGGAAAAACAATTCTACCGACCCAAAAGGTTCTGATACTAAAGCGGGGCAAACTACATATGAAGATTTATATGCCGACCCATTGTTATGGATGAAAAAAGGATGGATAGATTATTTAGCCCCACAAGTATATTGGAGTATGGATCTACCCGTTGCATCACATAGAAAAATTGTTGATTGGTGGTCAAAAAATAATTACAACACCAACCTATATGTTGGTAACGGTCCTTATAAAATTAGAAACAACAGCGATAAAGCGTGGGACGATTATAAAGAATTACCAACACAAATAGAGTTAGCACGTAACACGCCACAAATTCAAGGAAATGCTATGTTCAGTGCCAAATCATTAATGACGGAAAATGATGATGTGGTAGATTATATTTATAAAAAATATTATAAAAAACCAGCATTAAACCCTGTTTCAACCTTAGCCAACAATCATATTGCAAAATCACCGAGATTAGTTAACTCAAGCAAAACAGACGCAGAAGTCATTCTTGAATTCAATGATTTAAGTGCTATAAGATATGCCTTATGCTACTCATCTGGTATTAGGGTAAAAGAAGCGTATGACATTAAGAAATTACTGTCCAAAATATATGTAGACAACACCTCTAAAACAGTGCGCATTCCCCTTGACCAATTGAGAAAAAAATATAATGCAATTAGTTTTATAGATGTTTACGGTAAAGAGACCACTCCAATAATTTTTAATTTAAAACAAGTGAGCAAGTAATATGGTACAAAAAGACAAAGGCGCTTGGGCATGGGTACCTGTGCTTTATTTCACGCAAGGATTACCCTATGTATTGGTTGTTACGGTTTCTGTAATCATGTATAAAAAATTAGGGGTAAGTAATGAGGACATTGGCTTATACACCAGTATTTTGTATTTACCATGGGTTCTTAAACCATTATGGAGTCCGTTCGTTGATTTAAAAAGCACCAAACGCAAATGGTTTTTAAGCATGCAACTTTTAATTGCCATTGCACTTTTAGGGGTTGGTTTATCATTACCTACCAATATGTTCTTCGTGACTTCATTGGCATGTTTCTGGATGGCCGCATTTGCTTCCGCCACTAATGACATTGCATCCGATGGGTATTATATGATTGGCTTAACGGAAAAAAAACAATCGTTCTTTGTGGGTATGAGAAGTACTTTTTATCGCCTAGCTATGGTTACCGGCGAAGGCTTAATAGTCGTACTAGCAGGCTTCTTGGAAAATAAACATGGCGACAATACTAAAGCTTGGAGCATAACCATGTCGGCCGCTGCATTTTTAATGTTGGTCATGACCGTAGCAAACTTCTTTGTAACACCTAAATATGAATCGGAACATATAGAAGAGAAAGAAAAGCCCGCAGGGTTTTTAGAAGTATTTTCTTCTTTCTTTAAGAAACCGGGCATAGGTATTGCCTTAGCATTTATTTTAAGCTACCGTTTGGGCGAATCACAATTGGTCAAAATGGCATCACCTTTCTTATTGGATTCACCGGACAAAGGTGGATTAGGGTATTCAACCGAACAACTAGGTACCATATTCGGTACTGCAGGAGTTATCTTTCTTTCCATTGGAGGAATTTTAGGAGGCATTCTTATTTCACGTGACGGATTAAAAAAATGGATGTTACCGATGGTACTTTCATTGAACCTTCCAAATATTCTTTATGCAGTATTGGCCATGACCAATACCACAAGTGTTTATGCGGTAACGGCTACGGTAATATTCGAAAAATTTGGTTACGGCTTCGGTTTTGCCGCCTTTTTAATGTACCTCATCTACATTGCCGAAGGTAAATCTAAAACATCGCATTATGCCATTGCTACAGGTTTTATGGCATTAGGTATGATGCTACCTGGTATGATTAGCGGTTACATGCAACAATGGTTGGGTTACGACGGATTTTTCGTTTGGGTAGTCATTGCTGCCCTACCGGCACTCTTACTTTTAAAATTTATTAAATACCCTGCAGATTTCGGAAAAAAAACAACAGTTCCCAATGAATAAAATAATACCTACAAACCAAGCAATACAGCAACTAACTTTAAAACAGAAAGTGGGGCAGTTATTTATGCCCGCTGCTTTTATAAACGATACTGAAGAAGAAATACAACAACTTGAAAAACTGATTGCCGAACACCATATTGGCGGTATCTGTTTTTTTCATTCTAGAGCCAGTGCAGCAACAAATTTTGAGGGCAAAAAGAAAATAGTAGTTAATAAAGATAGTTTTGGCACTTTAAAAAATCTCATCAAAAGATATCAAAAAGCAGCAACCTATCCCCTATTAATTTCTATTGACGCAGAATGGGGTTTGGCCATGCGCATTGAAAATACCCCGCAATACCCGTACGCAATTACGTTAGGTGCCAATAAAAATAATACCGACCTAGTATTTGAAGTAGGTCAAAACATTGCCAAAGATTGTAAGGCCGCAGGAATACATTGGAATCTCTCTCCCGTGGTGGATGTCAACGTAAACCCTAACAACCCTGTAATTGGGTATAGATCGTTTGGTGATGACAAAGAACAAGTAATCTCATTGGCAAAAGCATTTGTAAAAGGAACCCAATCCGAAGGTGTACTTACAAGTATTAAACACTTTCCTGGGCATGGAGACACGGCAACAGATTCACATTTGGGTTTACCGATTATTGATAAGACCAAAGAAGATTTAATAGCAAATGAGCTCTACCCTTTTCAAAAATTAATAGACAAAGGTGTAGATTCAGTTATGGTAGGTCACTTATCCGTACCGGCATTGACCACTAATGCAGAATTACCTTCAAGCATAAATAAAGATATAATCACTGGCGTTTTAAGAAACGAAATGGGGTTTGACGGAGTAGTAATTTCAGATGCATTGAACATGCATGCAGTATCTAAACATTATCCAACAAAGGGAGAATTGGAGTGGCTTGCTTTTAACGCAGGCAATGATGTATTATGCTTTGCCGAACATATTGAAGAAGGCATTGAGCATATTCTTAAAAATGCATCAGAAGCACAAATAAACAAAAGCATAGAACGTATTTGGAAGCTAAAAGAAAAAGCCATTATTCCCGAAAATATTCCCCAAGAACTAACCGACCCGAGTCCTTTAAATAAAAAAATAGCAGAACACTCACTCACTTTGCATCACGGTTCTATTGAGAAAATCGAACATTTTAGATCAACCAATTTCTGCACCTTGACGTTAAAAAGATTTGGTGCCGACCAAACGAACCAAGAAATTGTAGAAAATATTGCCGACATGCGCAAAGAGATAAAAAATGAAACCGAAATTCTATTACTGCTTACTCCCCCACAAATAAAACCGACGAACAACTTTGGATTCCTTCAAGAAGAAATTGATTTTGTTAATGAATTGATTGCCACCAAGAAAGTGGTATTGTATCATTTTGGAAACCCATATGCTTTACAATTTTTTAAAACGGATAAAACAGTGGCTACAGTAATTGCATATCAAAATTTTAAAGAGTTTCAAGACATTGCCACAGCACATTTTATGGGTACATTAGAGGCAAAAGGAAAATTACCTGTAAAACTAAATTAGAGTCTTATGAACCATAGTGGATGGGCTAGAGTAATTGCATTAATATTTCCATACGTTATAATAGTTGGTCTATTTCAAGTTGGCGGTGCTTTCGTTGCCGGTATTCCATTTGGAGATAAAGATTTTCAAGCAACCTCGCTTCAGGAATTAATAATGACATTTTTTTCGTTTCTAGGAACGCTTCTTTTAGTCTGGATTTTCATGAAATATATGGACAAGCAAAATTTTATGGACGTTGGGCTTCAGATAAAAAACAGAAAAAACGATATTATAATAGGCACTCTACTAGGGTTGGTCATAATGGGATTAGCTTTTGTTAGTTTATGGGCAGCCGAAGAAATTATCTATACTGATTTTAACTTTGATGTATTAGAATTAATCTATACCACACTATTGTTCGTATTTGTAGCCATTTTAGAAGAAGTTCTTTTTAGAGGGTACATTCTAAAAAATCTTATGCTATCCTTTAACAAGTATATAGCACTAATAATTTCTTCTGCTTTGTTCGCAATAGCCCATGGTGCAAATCCAAATATTAGTCCTTTCAGTTTAACAGGCCTTTTTTTAGCAGGAATTGCACTGGGGATCTCATACATCTACACAAAGAATTTATGGTACCCTATAGCCTTCCATTTTAGCTGGAATCTATTTCAATCGTTATTTGGCTTCAACGTAAGCGGTCAAGATATCTATAGCATCATAGAATTCACAGTGCCAGAAAACAATATGGTTAACGGAGGGCAATTTGGTTTTGAAGGCTCTATTTATTCGTTAATTATAGAGATGATACTGGCAGCATTGATTATATATTATTATCAAGTAAAAAAACCTCAACCTATTAGAAATGAAAATATATAAAATCATTGGTCTCATGTCGGGTACTTCATTAGATGGGCTTGACTTAGCTTATTGCCATATTTGGCAAAAAAAAGAGGCATGGCAATTTGAAATCAAAGAAACAAAAAGCATCAAATATTCATCTGATATGATGAATACATTGAAAAACGCCATTGATTTATCTGCGGAAAAACTTCTTGAACTTCATAATACCTACGGCACTTGGCTTGGCGAACAAGTACTGAATTTTGTCAATGAAAATTCATTACAAGTCGATTATATTGCCAGTCACGGACATACCACTCACCATAGACCAGAAATGGGACTTACCTTTCAAGTAGGTTCTGGTCAACATTTGGCAAATGCTTGCGGTATAAAGGTAATATGCGATTTTAGAACAAACGATCTGGCATTAGGTGGTCAAGGCGCCCCTTTAGTGCCTATCGGAGATCGAATATTTTTTAGCCAGTATGAATTTTGCTTGAATTTAGGCGGAATCAGTAATGTCTCTTTCGAAGTAAAAGATAAAAGAATAGCCTATGATATTGGTTTGGCAAACATGATTCTCAACTACATTACTAGAAAGGTAGATTTGGAGTATGACGAAGATGGAAATTTGGCACGAAAAGGGCAACTAAACCACACCATGCTAGAAAAATTAAATAGCTTAAAGTACTATTTACTACCACACCCAAAATCTATTGGTTATGAATGGTTTTTAGAAGAGGTTGTGCCCATAGTTGAAGAAACGGACGACACCTTAGAAAACTTGCTTCACACAAGTGTACTCCATATATGTGATAAAGTGGCACAACAGATAGAGCTGAATTTCAAAACCAAAAATCAACAATTGTTGGTAACAGGCGGTGGCGCACTTAATTCTTTTTTAATTGAAACATTACAAGAGAAACTAGGTGAAACAACAAAGGTGGTGGTTCCCGAAAAAATTATAATAGAATTCAAAGAAGCATTGGTATTTGCTTTAATGGGGGTTTTAAGAATAGAGCAATTAACAAATGTACTTTCATCGGTAACCGGAGCAAAAAAAGATTCTTCGAGTGGAGTATTGTTCATACCGAATTAAACTTTTATGCCTAATTTACTCGATAATCGAGATTTAAATGACCAGAGGTTCTCCTCTGTTATTATATAAGTTTTATACGAATAGGCCCTAATACGACGTAAGCCTATTCATTCATTAAAATAGAATAGAACATGTCTGAAAAACAAAAGAAAGCAACCGCTTACTGGAAAGAAAATGTACGTTACCTATTCATTTTATTGGCGATTTGGTTTATTGTTTCATTTGGAGCGGGCATTCTATTCAAAGAAGCATTGGATACTATTAAAATAGGCGGCTTCAAATTAGGATTCTGGTTTGCACAACAAGGGTCGATATACGTTTTCGTTATCCTGATCTTTGTATATGTAAGACTCATGAATAAGCTAGATAAGAAATACGGATACAACGATTAAACCAACCAACAAAAACCAACGAAATGAACGTACAAACCTGGACATATATTTTAGTAGGGCTCACATTTGCCCTGTATATCGGTATTGCAATATGGTCTAGAGCGGGATCTACAAAAGATTTCTACGTTGCCGGTGGCGGAGTTTCTCCTTTAGCAAACGGTATGGCGACCGCAGCGGACTGGATGTCGGCAGCTTCTTTTATTTCCATGGCCGGTATCATCTCTTTTGCTGGTTATGATGGTTCCGTTTATTTAATGGGATGGACAGGCGGTTATGTTCTATTGGCGTTATTACTGGCTCCATACCTACGAAAATTCGGGAAATTCACCGTACCGGATTTTATTGGCGACCGCTACTACTCGAAAACGGCTAGAATTGTCGCAGTGATTTGTGCATTGATTGTATCGTTCACGTATGTCGCAGGACAAATGCGCGGTGTTGGTGTAGTATTCTCAAGATTTCTTCAGGTAGATATCAATACCGGTGTAATCATAGGTATGATTATTGTGCTCTTCTATGCCGTTTTAGGCGGAATGAAAGGTATTACCTATACACAGGTAGCGCAATATTGTGTGTTGATTTTTGCCTTTATGGTTCCGGCAATATTCATATCCATACAAATGACCGGAAACCCAATTCCGCAATTAGGCATGGGATCAACTTTAAACGATGGCTCTGGCACTTTTTTGTTGGATAAACTTGACGGGCTTTCAACCGAACTCGGCTTCAATGAATATACGGACGGTTCTAAATCGGTGACCGATATTTTCGCAATTACCTTGGCTTTAATGGTGGGTACCGCAGGCTTACCTCACGTAATTGTTCGCTTTTTCACTGTGAAAAAAGTAAAAGACGCCCGTAAATCTGCAGGATTGGCACTATTGCTCATTGCCATTTTATATACTACTGCCCCAGCGGTTTCGGTATTCGCCAAAACCAATTTAATTAATACGGTAAGCAATGAAGAATATTCTAGCATGCCTGTATGGTTTAAAAATTGGGAAGAAACCGGACTCCTATCCTTTGACGATAAAAATGAAGATGGAAAAATTCAATATGTGGCGGATACCTCAAAAAATGAATTAACCATTGACAATGATATTATGGTGTTGGCAAATCCTGAAATAGCAGATTTACCTGCTTGGGTAATTGCCTTGGTCGCCGCTGGCGGACTGGCAGCAGCATTATCCACTGCAGCAGGACTATTACTTGTGATTTCTGCTTCGGTATCTCATGATTTGGTAAAAAAAGTTTTTAAACCGAACATTTCCGATAAAGGAGAGTTATGGGTAGCTAGGGGATCGGCAACCGTAGCTGTAATTATTGCAGGGTACTTTGGTATTAATCCGCCAGGTTTTGTTGCCGCTGTGGTAGCATTGGCATTTGGATTGGCGGCGGCATCGTTTTTTCCAGCAATTGTTCTTGGTATATTTTACAAAAAAATGAATAAAGAAGGTGCAATAAGCGGAATGGTAGTAGGTATAGTACTGATGTTATTTTATATGACAAAATTTAAATTTGGCTGGTTTGGCGGCGGAACCACTGCAGATTGGTGGTTTGGAATTTCGCCCGAAGGCTTTGGCAGTATTGCCATGATCGCTAACTTTATAGTAGCCATTATCGTATTACGATTTACCCCAGAACCACCATCGAACGTTCAGGAGATTGTAGAAAATATTAGAATACCAAGTGGAGCAGGTGAAGCCACAGGACATTAAAAAAAGTAATTCAACATTAAACAACAACCAAAGGCTTCAACAACCTTTGCATATTAATTAACGCATACCATGAGTAATTACCACATTAAACATCTTGAGGAGTATTATCAAGTTTATAGAAAATCGGTTCGTAATCCCGAAGCTTTTTGGGAAGAAATTGCCGAAGAACATTTCGTTTGGCGCAAACGCTGGGACAATGTATTGAGCTGGGATTTTAAAAAGCCTGAAATTAAATGGTTTGAAGGTGCCAAACTTAATATTACCGAAAATTGTTTAGACAGACATTTACCTACAAGAGGAGATAAAACTGCTATCATATTCGAACCCAACGACCCTAAAGAAGAAGCATTACATATTACCTACAGAGAGCTACATGAACGTGTTTGTCGTATGGCAAATGTCTTATTGGACCACGGTGTAAAAAAAGGAGACCGTGTTTGTATTTACTTACCAATGATTCCTGAGCTATCAGTAGCACTTTTGGCTTGTGCGCGTATTGGAGCTATCCATTCCGTAGTATTTGCCGGGTTTTCTTCACATGCTTTGGCGACCCGTATCAATGATTCAGATTGTAAAATTGTAATCACTTCCGATGGTTCTTTTCGTGGTAGCAAATCCATAGACCTAAAAGGTATTGTCGACAAGGCATTAGAAGGTTGCCCCGGTGTGGCAAATGTTTTAGTTGCGAAGCGCACAAACGCCAAAATTGATATGCTAAAAGGAAGGGACAAGTGGTTACAACCTTTATTGGATGAAGCTTATGCCGATTGCGTAGCCGAAATCATGGATGCAGAAGATCCATTGTTCATACTTTACACTTCTGGTTCTACCGGAACGCCCAAAGGAATGGTACACACCACTGCCGGTTACATGGTCTACAGTGCCTATACTTTTAAGAACGTATTTCAATATACTGAAAATGATGTATACTGGTGTACTGCAGATATTGGTTGGATAACGGGTCACTCATACATAGTGTACGGTCCCCTGGCAAATGGCGCAACTACTTTAATGTTCGAAGGGGTTCCCTCCTATCCAGATTATGGCCGTTTTTGGGACGTTGTAGAAAAGCATAAAGTAAATCAGTTTTATACGGCACCAACCGCCATTAGAGCATTGGCAAAAGAAAATTTAGACTATGTTGAAAAGCACGACCTATCTAGCCTAAAGGTACTAGGCTCAGTAGGCGAACCTATAAATGAGGAAGCATGGCATTGGTACAATAATAACGTTGGTAAAAAGAACAGCCCTATAGTAGATACTTGGTGGCAAACGGAAACGGGCGGAATTATGATTACACCGATACCTTACGTTACGCCAACTACACCAACCTACGCAACTTTACCATTTATTGGCATTCAACCTGCCCTTATGGATGAAAATGGACAAGAAATAAAAGGCAATCAAGTAGATGGTAGATTGTGTATTAAATTCCCATGGCCGTCAATTGCAAGAACTATTTGGGGCAATCATGACAGATACAGAGACACCTATTTTTCTGCTTATGAAAACATGTATTTTACAGGTGATGGTGCGTTGAGAGATGCCGTTGGTTATTACAGAATTACAGGTCGTGTAGATGATGTAATTATTGTATCTGGTCATAATTTAGGTACTGCACCAATAGAAGATTCCATTAACGAGCACCCTGCGGTAGCAGAATCTGCCATTGTAGGATTTCCACATGATGTAAAAGGTAACGCACTCTATGGTTATGTTATCTTAAAGGAAACCGGAGAAAGTAGAGATCGTGAAAATTTAAGAAAAGAAATCAACCAGCAAATCACCGAACATGTTGGTCCAATTGCCAAGTTAGATAAAATTCAGTTCGTATCGGGATTACCAAAAACACGTAGTGGTAAAATAATGCGAAGAATTCTACGAAAAATTGCCAGTAACGACACGAGTAATTTAGGCGATACCAGTACACTATTAAATCCGGAAGTTGTTCAAGAAATTATGGACAATGCACTATAATTGGCAATAACAACACATACTTTAATTGAACCAAGTTCGCCAAGCTCATTGAAAAAATGTGTTTGGCGAATTTTATTTTACACGTGAGGTAGTCAAAACAATATCGGCATTTTCCCAACTTTGCTTTCTAAGTAACTCAACCTCTTTAACCATATCCTGATTGTTTAAGTTTTCGTAAGCCAGTTTTAGACCGTGTAGCGCCCATCCATTTTTTGGCAATCTATCTAAATCTTCTTTATACGTTTTTACAGCATCATCGTAAAGATCCGCTTCAATTTGAACAGCCCCAAGGTGATGCCTTACCGAAAAAAACCAATCCGGTGGTTCATTATAATTTAAACCATCTTCAATTTTAACCGCTTCTTGTAACAATGCAATACTTTGAGAATACTTAGATTCCTTAGCCAAAATCTCCGCTTTTAAAACATTTCTGGCTATTTGAACCAAAACATCTACCGAGTTAATATCCCAAATTGATATTTCCTTCAAACTATCATCCTTCGCAAAAACCTCTAAAGATTGTAATTCCTTTTTTGCATTTTCAATTTCATCCAATCTTAAAAAAGCCATTCCGCGGGCATAGTTTAAAATTGCTGATGGATATTTTAAAGAAGGAACATCATTTTTCATTATCAAAATTTCATCCCACTTACCGAACTTCACATTAATGTAAAACGGTATCGTATAAAAATGTTGAAGCGTTCCCCAACCTGGCTCTGTCATTAATGTGTTACTTGAATGCTTTGCTACTTTGTTAGATGCGTCCAACGCCATTTCACTATTACCTTCTAATGAGGCAGTGGCTGCCAAAAAATGATAATTATGAGGAAAATAAGCAATAGGATATGCCCCTTGGGCGTTGCACGCAGCCACATAACTACTATCAACGGCTACCGCCCGAACATTTGCCAATGTGCCTTTATGATAATCTCCAGTTCTAATATAAATATGGGAAGGCATGTGAACAAGGTGCCCGGCACCGGGCACTAGACCTCCATCAAAAATTGCAGCACTATCTAGAGCATTTTCCGGATGTACGGAGGCTTCAAGCATATGAATTTTAAAGTGATGCGCACCAGGATGTTTTGGATCTATTTCCAAAGCGCTGTTGACTACCTGAATAATTTCATTTGTTCTTTCTCTAGGATTTCCTTTTTCATCCCACAAATCAAACGGATACATATCCATTATTGACTCGGCATACAGCGCGGCAACATCAGCATCGTATGAATAATTATCATAAACTTCACCCAATGCATTTGAATATGCCAAATCAAGGTTGCCTCTATCCTCAACCGGAAATTGAACATACCTTTTCGACAGGGCATCAATGAGATCCTTTTCTTTTTGAGAAGCATTACTTTCTGCCAGTTCTTTTGCCTTTTGTACTGCATCGTACGCTCTTTGATAATTATCCGGTTCCATACCAGCATTATAATTAGGCCCTAATACATAGGCAAATCCCCAATATGCCATTGCGCAATTAGGATCCAATTTTGTGGCATAATAAAAAGATCTTGCCGCCTCAGCATGGTTAAAACCGTATGCCAAGACCATACCTTGGTTTACATATTGTTGTGCTAGTCTATTATTGGTAGTTACGGGAAACTCCATCACATCTAACCCATCAATAAGCGGAGCAATATTATCAGATTGATACCATGCCATATCTGTTGTGATTGGAGCACAAGCTATAAAAGGTCTGTTTGAAATGTCGTGAGTATTCCCCCTATTCTTACATGCTACGAAAACAAAAAGTAGTACTAGAGAATAAAGAAATAATTTTTTCATAGCTGTAAATATTAATATTTATTAAAATATAATATTCACAATATAATTTCATGATTCTGAAAATCAATTATTTAACGTACAAACTGCATTGAATAACGTATAAATAACAAAAATTCAGAATACCTAAACTACAAGTACCAACAAGACTTATTTTTTAATATTATTTTGAAAAGGCATGATTATTTGCAAACAACGGTCTTGTCTTAAAGGTCATAAATAAAACAACAGAGATTAAACCGCATACACCTAAACCTGCAAATAATGCCCAAACGGAATCTTCAATAAAACTACCAACAAAAATGGAAATCGGAATGGACAAAATGGTTGATATAAAGCCTGTAAGTGCAGCTCCAATACCAGCAATATGACCAATAGGTTCCATGGCAATCGACCGCATATTACCCCAAATAAATCCTAAGCATAAAAATTGTAGAGACAGAAAAATCAATAAAATGACAATACTTGGGTTTTGAGAATTTAAGAACAACAAACTATATGACAATGCAATTACCGTAAAAGCGACCAATGCCGTAAACGACAAATTTCGCATACCAAAACGAATTACTAGCGTACCGTTCATTAAAGTGGAAAACCCTACAGAAAGTGCCAACCCTGCAAACACATATGGAAAAGTATCCGTTAGTCCGTATAGTTCCTCAAATACATGTTGGGCAGAACTCAAATAAACTAAGAAAGAACCGGTAATCAATCCGGATATCATGGTACATGAAACCGTTTCCTTATACCTAAGTATTTCTTTTGTACCCTTAACGAATACCTGAAAAGAAAAAGGAACCTTGTATTCTGGTTTTAATGTTTCTTCCTGTCTTTTATAGAACCATATACCTACTACAAGTGCAAAGAACAATTGCATGTAAAATATACCCTGCCAACCGGTATAACCCATCACGGCTTTACCTATAGCAGGAGCCACAACAGGTACAAGAATAAAAAACGCGGTTACAAAAGACATAATTTTCGCCATATAATCTCCACGATAGGTATCGCGTATAATAGAAATACTAATAGTTCTCGGCGCCGATAAACCGATACCCTGCAAAACACGCCCTATCAACATAATTTCAAGATTAGGCGCGAGCAGGCAAATAACACTTGCAATTAGAAATACAGTGAACCCCAAATAAACAATTGGCTTTCTACCAAGACTATCAGATAGCGGTCCAAAAAACAACTGACCAACACCTAAACCTAAAAAAATCATGGTTACCAATAATTGGTTCTGGGTAGGATCTAAACTATTTATAGACACCCCAATATCTGCCATTGCCGGTAAAATAGCATCAATGGTGAGGGCAACTATCGACATTAAAGAAGCCATTAGGGCTACAAATTCAAAATTCGGCTTTACTTGTTCATTCTGCATTTTGCAAAAATACGGCTTAACAATTCAAGCAATGTTATTAAAAGTTGATTTTTAAGTTTAGGGCTTTTTGAAATTCAAATATGTATTTTTGCATTAAATTTAAATGTATGCTCGTTATAGGTATTGCTGGTGGAACCGGTTGTGGTAAAACCACGGTAGTAAATCAAATTATTAATGAATTACCCAATGAAGAAGTTGGTGTCATCTCACAAGATTCTTATTATAACGATTTATCACATTTATCACTAGAAGATAGACGCAAGACCAATTTTGACCACCCTAGTTCAATAGATTTCACACTACTGGAACAACACTTAATTGCCTTAAAAAACGGAGAATCCATAGAACAACCGGTCTACTCTTTTTTAGAGTGTAACAGAACGGCAAAAACGGTACTTACACACCCTACAAAAGTTATCATAGTAGAGGGTATCTTAATCATGACAAATTCTGCCATTCGTAAAATGTTCGATATTAAAATATTTGTACATGCTGATACCGATGAGCGGTTAATAAGAAGGCTTAAGCGAGATGTAAACGAACGTGGTTGGAATTTAGATGAGACCCTAGAAAAATATCAAGCGGTAATTAAACCAATGCACGAGCAATTTATTGAACCTACCAAAGAATATGCAGATATTATAATACCCAATAATAAATACAATACAGTTGCCGTTGAAATTGTAAAGAGTATCATCAACGAAAAAATAATGCAATCCTAATGGCATTTAAAGATTTAAAACAAAAAAAATGGTTTAAGATCATGACCAATATGTATGTATTGGTCTTGACCGTTTTTGTTGTTTGGATGCTTTTTTTCGACACCAACTCCTTATTAATTCATTTAGAATTACGAAAGGAAATCAAAAAACTTGAGAAGACCCAAGAATTCTTGAAAGAAGAAATTGCAAAGGACAAAAAGATTATAGAAAAATTATCTGACGAAGATGAGTTGGAACGTTTTGCCAGAGAAGAGTATTATCTTAAGAAAAAGAACGAGGAAATTTATCTTATTGAATACGAGGACAGTTTAAAACTTAGGGATAAAAAATAATTTTTCATATCATTTTAATAAGTTTTCTACTTTTAAAATACTATACTTAACCCTAAGTCTTAACCGTTTCATAATTAAAAGTTTAACGCATTATTAATGAAAAGTGGGTGCTTATTCACTTAGTGTTAACAAAAAGCTTTCATTAGCCTCATAAATAATTGTATTTTTACGACCTAACTTACTTTGAACATGGGCAAGATTATTGCTATAGCCAATCAAAAAGGAGGTGTAGGCAAAACTACTACCTCAGTAAATTTAGCTGCCTCGCTAGGTGTATTGGAAAAAAAGGTATTATTAATAGACGCTGACCCCCAGGCGAACGCTACTTCTGGGCTTGGTATAGATGTCGATGGGGTTGAACTTGGTTCTTACCAACTTTTGGAACATACCAAAAGTGCACGTGAGACAATCATACCTACCACATCGCCAAATGTAGACCTTATTCCTGCACACATAGACCTTGTTGCCATTGAAATTGAACTGGTAGATAAGGATGAGCGCGAATACATGATGAAAAAGGCCATTCTAGACCTTAAGAACGATTACGATTATATTTTAATTGATTGTGCCCCGTCTTTAGGACTATTAACCTTAAATGCGTTGACCGCGGCAGATTCTGTTATTATACCCATACAGTGCGAATATTTTGCACTAGAAGGTTTGGGCAAACTGCTGAATACCATAAAGAGCGTGCAAAAATTGCATAATTCTGAATTGGATATAGAAGGTATGTTGTTGACCATGTACGACTCAAGATTACGATTATCTAACCAAGTGGTCGATGAAGTAAGAAAACATTTCGGAGATATGGTATTCGATACCGTAATTCAACGAAATGTTAGGTTAAGTGAAGCTCCTAGTTATGGAGAAAGTATTATTAAATATGATGCTGCCAGTAAAGGGGCAACAAATTATTTGAACATGGCTAATGAGATAGTCAAAAAAAATAAGCAGACGGTTTAAGTATGGCAAAAGCGACTAAAAAACAAGCTTTAGGTAGAGGACTTTCGGCTCTTTTAAAAGATCCGGAGAATGATATAAACACGGCATCTGATAAAAATGCGGATAAAGTTGTTGGTAATATAATTGAATTAGATCTAGATCATATAGAGGTTAATCCATTTCAACCACGTTCCAATTTCAATGACGAACATATTAAGGAATTAGCCACTTCTATTCGTGAACTAGGTGTAATACAACCTATTACGGTTAGAAAATTAGGTTTTAATGAATTTCAACTAGTTTCTGGTGAAAGAAGATTTCGTGCATCTAAATTATTAGGTTTAGAAACTATACCGGCATACATACGTATTGCCAATGACCAAGAGTCTTTAGAGATGGCTTTGGTAGAGAATATTCAAAGGCAAGATTTAGACCCTATAGAAATAGCGCTTTCATACCAACGTTTAATAGATGAAATAAATCTAACTCAAGAGAAATTGAGTGAGCGCGTAGGTAAAAAAAGATCTACGATTGCCAATTACTTGCGTTTATTAAAGCTTGATCCCATTATCCAAACAGGCATGCGAGATGGCTTTTTAAGTATGGGGCATGGTAGAGCTTTGGTCAATATTGACAAAAAAGAAGATCAAATTTCGATTTACGAAAAAATTATATTTGACAATCTTTCGGTTAGAGATACCGAAAGTGCAGTAAAAGCCTATCATTCTAAAGCAGAGGCTCCTGCCGAGGTTAAAAAGCCTGTTAAGAATGACCCTGCTGTATTTGTTAGAAAAGGAATAAAAGAATTAACGGATGCCTTATCCGTAAAGGTAGATATTAAATCTACCGACAATGCCAAAGGAAAAATAACCATACCATTTAAGTCTCAAGAGGAATTTGACCGTATCAAAAAATTGATAACAGGTGCGTAACTATCTTTCATTAATTAGTACACTTTTACTATTTATAAATTTCACCTTCTCACAAGAAGAGCAAGATTCTATACCTAAAACCGAAATAGACAGTGTACAGGCAGACCTTGCCGAAAAAGGAGTGGTCATTAAAGACTCGGTAGCCTTAAAAAAAGTGGAAAGAGAGTTCAAACCCCTAGCACCGAGTAAAGCTGCTTTTTATTCAGCAATCCTTCCTGGAATGGGGCAGATTTACAATAAACGTTATTGGAAAGTTCCCATTGTTTGGGGAGCCATCGGTGGTAGTGCTTATATGTACGCTTACAATAATGATTTATACAAAAGTTTTCGAACAGCTTTTAAACGAAGACAAGCAGGGTTTACGGATGATGAATATTACGACATTAACGGAGATAATGCGGAAGGCGCAGACCCTGATTTGGACACCGATGATTTAGAATACCAACAAGAACGTTATCAAAATGATCGTGATCTATGGCTCGTAGCTGCAATAGGTCTTTATGCATTGAATATAGTTGACGCCAATGTAGATGCACATTTAAAACAATTTAACATTGATGATGATCTAAGCATAGATTTTGAACCCTACTTAGATTTCAACCAAGTGACCAATAGCCCCAACTACGGCATGGCATTAATAATAAAATTTTAAGAATGAGAATTGCACTTTTCGGATACGGAAAAATGGGTCAGATGATAGAGCAAATAGCTTTAAATCGTGGTCATGAAATAGTAGCCAAAATTGATGAAAGTACAGAAGATATAAACTTTAGTACAATAGATGTTGCTATTGATTTTAGTATGCCCAGTGCTGCTTATGGCAATATAACCAAATGCATAAATAATAATGTTCCTGTAATTTCAGGAACAACGGGGTGGTTAGATGATTACGAAAATGCAGTTAGCTTATGCAATGATAAAAAAGGAGCTTTTATTTATGCTTCAAATTTTAGTTTAGGCGTTAACATATTTTTTGAGCTGAATAACTATTTGGCAAAAATGATGCAAAATTTACCCGAGTACAAGGTTGAGCTAGAAGAGATTCATCATACTCAAAAATTAGACGCACCAAGTGGCACGGCAATAACTTTAGCTGAAGGCGTTATATCGAACTCTAATTACAAAGCATGGAAACTAGACCACTCTTCTGATGAAACATTAAAAATAACATCTAAAAGGATTGGTAAAGTACCAGGTACACACACAGTGGCATATGACAGTGTTGTTGATAGCATACAAATTAAACATACTGCCCATAATAGAGAAGGTTTTGCTTTAGGTGCCGTTACTGCTGCAGAGTGGATAATTGGAAAAACCGGCGTATTCTCTATGCGAGATGTGTTAAACCTTGGTTAAAAGCGTAACAAAAATTAATCTTAAAGACTGATTGATTATTGATATCAAATGAAGCGATATCAATATTCGTACTATATCAATAAAAAACAAAAAAGATGAACGGCACTCAATGGATTATATTTATCCTCATTGTACAAGTAATCCACTTTTTAGGAACTTGGAAGTTATACGTTAAAGCCGGTAGAAAAGCTTGGGAAGCAGCAATACCAGTTTACAACGCCATCGTATTGATGCAAATCATCAACAGACCAAAATGGTGGGTGATTTTATTATTCATACCTATTATTAATCTTCTAATGTTTCCTGTTATATGGGTAGAGACCATTAGAAGTTTTGGCAGAAACAGCAGGCTAGAAACATGGATAGTAGTTTTAACATTAGGTTTTTATATTTACTATGTAAATTATGCCTTAGAAGTAAATTACATAGAAGATAGGTCCCTGCACCCTAAAACTGCAACGGGCGAATGGGTCAGTTCCATCTTATTCGCAGTGGTTGCCGCAACATTGGTACATACCTACTTCATTCAGCCTTATGTAATACCTACAGGCTCATTAGAGCGTACACTTAGAGTGGGCGATTTTCTTTTTGTAAGCAAGTTTCACTATGGTGCAAGAACTCCAATGACCACGGTTGCAGCCCCTATGGTTCATGATACACTTCCTGTATTGGGTGTTCCTTCATATTTAAAAAAACCACAATTACCCTACTTTAGACTACCAGGATTTACGAAAGTTGATAGAAATGATATTGTAGTTTTTAGCTGGCCGGCCGATACTGTTCGCGTATTCTTTAAAAAGGAAAAAGGAGTAGACAAGCCTATTGATAAAAAATCAAACTATGTAAAACGTTGCGTCGGAATACCGGGGGATTCGTTAGAAGTGCGTGATGGTTATGTATTCATAAACGGAAAACAATTAGAATTACCTAAAAGTGCAAAACCACAGTTTGACTATACCATTTATAGCTCTAAAGGTGTATCATCAAGAGCCTTGGATAATTTAGGCATAACAGATTTTACGAGAAAATACCTTTCAAACCCTCTTAATCAAGAACAAGTAAACGGTATAAGAAATTATATTTTAGGATTCAACCAAAATGACAATGGTCAAATTGAGCTATTTACAAAAGCAAGTGGTATACCTGCCAATGTAATATCCAAATATAGATTATCATTAAAAGAAATCACCGACCGTCAGCGTACAGTACCTTTGACCGCTGAAATGGTTAGTTCGCTTCGAAAAAGCCCTAATATCGATTCTGTAGTGCAACAAATAACGGAGAAAGGTAGACGCGGCATCAATTTATTTCCTCAAAATCCAGACTACCCATGGAATTACAGCCAACTTGGACCTATTTATATCCCACAAAAAGGAGCTACTGTAGATTTGAATTTAAAAGTTCTTCCACTTTACAAAAAAATAATACAAGAATACGAGAATAACGACATTTCGGTATCTGGAAATCAAATTAGCATTAATGGCAAACCGGCCACCAGTTATACATTCAAACAAGATTATTTTTGGATGATGGGTGATAATAGAGATCATTCTGAAGACAGTAGGGCCTGGGGTTATGTACCCGAAAACCATATTGTTGGAACCCCTATTTTCATTTGGATGAGTTTTGACAACTTTACTGAAGGCATTACCAATTGGAGACCTAGATGGGATCGTATTTTTACTACTGTGAATGGAGATGGAGAACCACAGTCATACTTTAAGTATTTCTTGCTGTTATTAGTGGCATACTTAGTAGGAAATTGGTTCTGGAAACGAAAAAAGGGTACTAAATAAATCAGATGAAACTAATTCATCCTTCATATTTCCCTAATATATTTGCGTTCAGCTATATACTCCACGAGCCAGTTTGTTGGGAGGCACATGATAATTACCAAAAGCAGACCTTTAGAAATAGAACATATATATCCAATGACCGTGGCAAGCACATATTAAGCATTCCTATAATTCATGTGGGTAAGGAAAATGGCAGACAAAAATATAAAGATGTTTTAATAGACAATTCTTACCCTTGGCAAAGACAACATTGGCGAACCCTGCAAACAGCATACAGAACATCTCCTTTCTTTGAATTTTATGAAGATGAGATTAAACCTTTATATGATAAACCCTACGAGAAGCTTTTAGATTATAATTTAAAAACGATTGAAACCATTTTCGAGTGTTTGCAAATGGAAATGCCAAAAGATACCTCTACAGAGTTTGAAATTGAACCAAGCGAACATGAAGATTTCAGGTTTTTGATAAATGCTAAACTAAAGCACAAGCTCACTATTGAACCATATACACAAGTTTTTGGTGACCGCCACGGATTTATCCCTAATCTAAGCATATTAGACCTACTATTCAATTTAGGACCTAACACCATTGAATACATAAAAAAGGACTTTATATCACAGGATAATGCTTAGGTTCATAGCTCATTATGGTATTCATTTCATAGTACCCATCATTATCGCCATCTATTTTTACAGGGAAAATAAATTTTGGGCGGTAATTATACTTTTGTCCGGTATAGTTATCGATTTAGACCATTTAGTTGCAACACCAATGTTTGACGCAAATCGTTGTAGTATTAATTTTCATCCGTTACACTCGTATTGGGCAATAGCTATGTATACAATGATGTTTGCTTACAAGAAAACCAGAATAATAGGGCTCGCATTGCTAATACACATATTAGCGGATATCGTAGATTGTTTATTTATTGGTGGGGAATTTTAAAAGTTGCCATTATTGGTTCATGATCAGATATATTGATCTTGTAATTTTTATGTGATAACACCTCTATAGAAGGATCAGTTAATATCATATCAATTCTAAAAGGAAATTTCCAAAACTTAATTGTTTCACCATAACCACGACCAGCTTCTAGAAAAGTATCCTTTAGATTGCCTTTAATATTAAAGTATACTTTGGAAAATTGGGTATTATTGAAATCACCACAGACAATGTTCCTATATGGACTGTCATTCATATGTTTCCTTACGATTTTTGCTTGTTCCTGTTGTACTTCAAAAGTTTTACATAACCTAACAAATAATCTATCTGAACGTTCTTTCTTGATGTATGAAGGTCTTATTTTTAATGATTCCAAATGTAGGTTATACACCCTCAAGGTATCTGATTTAACTATAATATCCGCATATATAGCGCTATTTGAAGACTCATTAAAATCTAAAAAAGCATTGTCCAAAATCTTATACTTTGAATAAATTGCCTGAATTACCCTCCCGTTATCAGGACCAAATTCAAAATCAACATATTTATATGGGTATTCTTGAAAATAATCACTTCTTATTTTTTTATAATCAAATTCCTGAAAACAAACTATATCCGGTTTTTGCTCAAGGATAAACTTTACAATTGTATCTCCAGCTGTTCTTTCCCATTCATCGTTCTTTCCTCGAAATCCCAAACTATTAAAACTCATTATTGAAAAAGTGTCTTCTTGGTTGGCAGAAGAAGAAAACGATTTAAAACTTATAAATGACCCAAGAGTAAAATAACCGTAAACTAATACGGTAAGTGACAGTGTCAAGTAAATTTTCTTACCGAGCGACCAGAACAAAACAAAAAGCATATTGATGCAAACCAACGCAGGCACGGTTAAACTAATAAAAGCTAAACTTGCTATGGATGTGTATGGCACAATACATGCCAAAAACAAACAGAAAACTACAATCACGTTTAAGAACAACATGATTCTTTTAAAAAAAGACAACTTCTTCATTTTTAGTTCTCTTTACCCGCTTTAAACAAGAAGTCCTTCTCTGCCTTTGATAAACTTTCATAGCCAGACTTACTTATTTTATCCAAAATAGCATCTATCTTCTTTTGATGTGTTTTCTTATCATAATCAGCAGCGGACGAAGTGGCGTTGGACGTCCTTTTGTTCTTGTACACTGTTTTTAGCGGCGCTTTCTTCTCTTTTTTGAAAAGATTGACTATACTATCCATAAACTTTGAGAACCCGGATCCTATATCATTTCCTTTAGCCAATTGACTTGCATATAGATACCCTAAGAAAGCACCTCCTAAATGCGCCAGGTGTCCGCCAGAATTGCTAATAGGTAATTGCACTAAATCGCTTAACACTACTAGCGCACCAACGACCCAAAGCTTTACATTAAAAAAAATGACTCTAACTTCTTGATTGGGCAAATAAGTACATACAAAAATCAACACGGCACTAGCCCCAGCCGAAGCACCTATTAAATAAGCATTAGTATTAAAGAATGCCGGAAAAATATTATAGCCTAGAACAAAGAACAACCCTCCAAGAATTACACCTAAAATATAGACGTTAAGAAAGCGTTTCGCATCAAAAAGATTTAAAAAAATACGACCAACAAAATAGATCAACAACATATTCCAGAACAAATGACCAATGCCACCATGAAAAAAAGAATAGGTAACTATTGACCAGGGCTGAAAAGCGATACCAACAATATCATTAGGCAACTCGAACCACTGAACAATAACATTGCTTGACAACCCCAAAAGAAAAGGAACCAGCACATTTACAATGAATACGACTACATTAATTGCAATTAATTTTTCGGCAATGTTTAGCCTGCTATACTGATATTTTAAATCGGGTTGAGCCATACTTTAGTTCCACCTATTATTATTAAACTGATTTTTTTTCCAATACCACATCATTAGAAAGCCAAATAATGCCCCACCAACATGGGCAAAGTGAGCTATACCTTGTCCAAATAAGCTATACCCCGTTACTCCGGAAAACAAATCTAATGCAATTAAAACCGGAATAAAAAACTTTGCTTTTATAGGTACGGGTAAAAAGATCAAAAACAATTCACTATTAGGAAAAGACATACCAAAAGCAACAAGTATACCGTAAATAGCTCCAGATGCCCCCACAACAGGCGTATTGAACGCACTTAAAAAATTATCTATAGTTGAACGCCCTGCAATATTGTACCAATCTGTACTGTATTGACCATTATTTATAATTTCAAGAATACTACTTTCTGCAATACCAGCATCCATTAAAGCATTCATTCCGGCATTGTAGTAATAGTAATTTACGCCAATATGTATCAATGCCGCACCCAAACCTGCCGAAATGTAAAAGAACAAGAATTTATTCCTTCCCCACATTTGTTCTAAAGGCGACCCAAATGCCCAAAGCGCATACATATTAAAAAGAATATGCATAAAACCACCATGCATAAACATATGGGTAATGATTTGCCAAAGCTGAAAATGCTCATTCTTTGGGAAGTAAAGAGAGAACAACTCATACATTTGTTCTCCATACAACTGTGTAGCAACAAAGAACAGAACGTTAATAATCAATAAGTGCTTTATAGTTTCTGTTATTCTTCCCATTTATATAAATTTTCGTTCAATATCATTCTCCGTAATGGTTACGTATACTTTTTTATTAAAGGGACTCAATGTAGTTTCCTTACATGCAAACAAATCGTTGACCAACTTCACTTGCGAGAACTCATCTAAAGACTCACCCGTTTTCACTGAAAGGGTTTTAGCCAAGGTCTTGGCCAACATATCACTTTGGGAAAAACTATCGCCAGGAACTTCTTGCTGAAAATCTGACATCAACTGCTCCATGATCATCTGAACCTCACTCTCCACAACCAAAACCGGAACACCTTTTATCTCGACTCCATTATCATTTAACTCCCCAAAAACAAAGCCAACCGTACAAAGGCTATCTTTTATTTCTCTTAAAATATTCATCTCTCCGGGTGAAAAAGATAATGTTAGCGGAAATAGTAATTGCTGACTTACCGCCTCTTTTATGGTAATATTCTTTAAAAACTTCTCATAGAGCACACGTTGATGAGCCCTACTTTGGTTAATAACCACCATGCCCGATTTAATGGTCGTAATTATAAACTTTTTACGCAATTGAAAAGTAGTTGTTGATTGTTCAACAGTTTCTTTTTCATCATCAAAGATACTGCTATTGACCACCTCAGACTCAAACTCTAGGTGACTAACATTACTTTCAACCTTCGTTTCCAATCCTGCATACAAATTCTCCCAGCCTTCTACTTTAGGTTTTTTATAATTGCCTCCGCTTATATTTCCTTTTGACTGCTTTTCAGTTGTTTCAAAAGGGTTAAAAGAAGAATCTACAACAACCTGCGGAATACCAACTTGTTTGTTTTTATAGGAATAAGGAGTATCTAAATTCTGATCTTGGTCAAAATCAAGTGCCGGTACAACATTAAACTGCCCTAAGCTATGTTTTACAGTAGATTTCAGCATTGCATATAAAGTATGCTCATCATCGAACTTAACTTCGGTTTTCGTGGGGTGAATATTTATATCGATCGTACCAGGGTCCACCTCGAGGTTTAAAAAATATCCGGGATGAGTACCCGGTCTAATTACACCTTCAAAAGCACCCAAAATAGCATGATGCAAATACGGACTTTTAATAAACCTATTATTGGCAAAGAAAAACTGTTCTCCCCTACTCTTTTTCGCAAACTCTGGCTTAAGAATGTAACCTGAAATTTTCACTACCTGTGTTTCTTCTTCAACAGGAACTAATTTTTCATCGGTCTTTCTTCCAAAAATATGCACAATACGCTTTCTAAAATCATTGGCAGGCAATTGAAAAACATCACTACCATTATTATAAAAACTGAATGCTACCTGAGGATGTGCCAATGAAATTCTGTGAAATTCATCGGTAATATGTCTATACTCTACTTGATCTGATTTTAAAAAATTTCTTCTTGCCGGAATATTAAAAAACAAATTTTTCACCAACATAGAAGTCCCCTTAGGAGCGACAACTACCTCTTGCGAAACAATTTTACTACCCTCTATCTTAATTTTTGTACCAATGTCATCATCTTCGGTATTGGTCAACATTTCTACATGGGCAATTGCTGCAATAGACGCAAGGGCTTCACCTCTAAAGCCTTTGGTATTTAAATTAAAAAGGTCTTCCGCTTTTTGAATTTTTGAAGTAGCATGGCGTTCAAAGCTTAAACGTGCATCTGTACCGCTCATACCCTTACCATTATCAACTACTTGTATAAGTGTTTTACCACCATCTTTTATTATCAGTTGAATATCTGTAGCGCCGGCATCAATGGCATTTTCCATTAATTCTTTCACCACAGATGATGGGCGTTGTACCACTTCCCCAGCAGCAATTTGGTTTGCTACATGGTCTGGTAATAATCTAATAATATCGGCCATTATGAAGAAAAGAAAATTGAGAGGTCAAAATCAATGATATAAAGAAAAATAAATACCAAAACCGCTATAATGACGACCATCCTCATCTTTAAGTTTCGATCACCTTTTCTTTTGGCATCTTCAATTGCGCTATTGATTTTTCTTTTTAAACCTCGAGATGTATTCAGTGTACTACGAAATTGGTCAAATTTTGGCTCTATTTTATAAGGATTCCCTTTTCCTTTATCATCATAAAACCTAGGGTTATATTCGAACCTCCTATTCTTACGCAACCTTGTAATTTTACTCAACATCCCCATAACTTCAAAGTTACTTAAAATAGAAAAACAGGGCATAATAGGAATGCCAAAATTTGTTAACAGTCAATATGATCGACCACTAATCCAAAAAAGTTCGAAATAATAAAAAAATAAGAATGACTCTAGTTACCTAAAATAGCCATTTTTATAGCAGCAATTGCAGCTTCAATACCTTTGTTACCGTGCTTACCACCGCTACGATCAATGGCCTGTTGCATGTTATTATCTGTCAATACACAAAAAATAACAGGTACATCAGTGGTAATATTCAAATCTTTAATACCCTGTGCAGTAGCATCGCAAACAAAATCAAAATGTTTGGTTTCGCCTTGTATTACACTACCAATAGCTATTACGGCATCTACTTTTTGGGTCTGAATCATTTTCTTTGAACCAAAAGTAAGTTCAAAACTACCAGGTACGTTCCATCTTATGATATCAGAACTTTGAGCTCCACAATCAACAAGAGCTTCTATTGCTCCATTGTAAAGTCCTTCTGTAATTTCAGAATTCCATTCTGAAACAACAATCCCAAACCGAAGTCCGTTCGCGTTTGGGATTGTTGCCTTATCGTAAGCCGATAAATTTTTATTTTCTGTTGCCATTATTCAGCACTTTTCGCCATACCAATAAACGCATCTATTGAATTGGCATTTTCCGATTTAGGAAAATCATTTTTAATTCTTTGAAAAAATTCCAAAGCTTTATCCTTATCTCCCATCTCCAAAGCGGTAATACCTGCCTTGTACAGAAATTTAGGAGCTGTATATTCATTACCGCTATGCTTTACAGCGGCCTCATAATACCCTAAAGCATCAGAAGGCTGGTCTAACTGCATAAAAGCATCGCCCAAACCACCTTTAGCCAATGCACCTAAAACGGCATCATCTGAACTAAAGTCTTCTAAATACGTAATAGCCTCTTGATATTTGTTCATATTCAAATAAGACATACCAGCACCGTAATTTGCAAGGTTGGCAGCTTTTGTTCCACTATACTCCTCAATAATATCTAAAAAGCCATATTTACCTTCTGCACCTTCTAATGCCAAAGTAAACAATGAATCTTTTTGACTGGTTGCCACCAAAGCTTGATCAAAATACTGTTGCGGGTAATACATTTCGTTTGCCGCATTTGATTCCTTTGGCTTTTCAACAAACTGATTGTATGCCAAATATGCCAAAACACTAATAGCTATTACTCCAATGACCCCTAATATATAGTTCTGATTCTTAGAAACCCATTCTTCCGACCTTGAAGCTCCTTCATCTAAAGAACTAAAAACCTCAGCTGTTGTGCTTTCCTGTTCGTCAAATTCTTGCTGTTCAGCCTTTGTTTCAGGTTTATATCCTCTTTTCTTATATGTTGCCATCTGTAAATTTATTGATCGCGCAAAAATAATGGTTTTATTGAAATCGCAAAGTGTATTTATTCGTTATTTTTGGATATTTTACGCTAGTTTACATCCTACCAAATCTAAAATCGGATATTTTTAATGCAGCTGAGACAATTATCACTGATCAATTATAAAAATTTTGAATCTAAAGAACTTGCTTTCGATGCTAAAATTAATTGTTTTGTTGGCGCAAACGGAATAGGAAAAACAAACATACTAGACGCCATTTACCATTTGTGTTTTGGCAAAAGTTATTTTAACCCCGTTTCATCGCAAAACATAAGGCATGGCTCTGACTTTTTTGTAATAGACGGTACTTTTGAAAAAGAAAACAGGGAAGAAAAAATTGTTTGCAGCCTTAAAAAGAACAATAAAAAAATTATAAAGCGAAACGGCAAAGCTTATGACCGCTTTGCTGATCACATAGGTCTCTTACCTTTGGTTATTATCTCTCCTGCAGATAGAGATCTAATTATTGAAGGAAGCGAAACACGAAGAAAGTTTATTGATGGGGTCATTTCACAATCAGACAAATCATATTTGCAAAACCTTATCAACTATAATAAGGTTGTCTCTCAAAGAAACGCCTTATTAAAGTATTTTGCCGCAAACAGAACTTTTAACAAAGACACTTTAGCTGTTTATGATGAGCAAATGCATATGTATGGTTCTGAAATTTTTAAAAAGAGGACAACGTTCTTAGAATCATTCATTCCTATATTTCAAGAACAATACAAAGCAATTACCGGAAATACCGAAAACGTATCACTTACTTATGAAAGTAAGCTAAAGAGCAATGATTTATTGACACTGCTGAGCAAAAGCCTTGATAAGGACCGTGCACTACAATACACCAGCGTTGGAGTTCATAAAGATGACCTTAGTTTTGAGATAAGCGAATATCCCATTAAAAAATTCGGCAGCCAAGGACAACAAAAATCATTTTTGATCGCCTTGAAATTTGCACAGTTTCATTTCATGAAATCTCAAAGCGGCACAACGCCCATCTTAATTCTTGATGATATATTCGACAAACTAGATGAAAACAGGGTTTCGCACATCATTACCTTAGTAAACAATGAAAATTTCGGACAAATCTTCATTAGCGATACACATGCAGATCGCACCGAAAGCATTGTTAAAAAAATTCATCAATCCTATAAAATATTTAAATTGTAATGATGAAAAAGCTTACCCTTATTTTCACACTATTAATAATTTCATGTAATTCAAAAGTCGACCAAAAAAAATTACATCTACTAAATGGTTATTGGGAGATAAAAGAAGTTACCTTCGTAGACGGAGCAAAAAAAGAATACTCAATTAACAGTACGGTAGATTATATTCAATTAGACTCCTTAGAAGGATTTAGAAAAAAGGTAGACCCAAAATTTAATGGCACTTTTGAAACATCTAACGACGCCGAGCCTTTTAAAATTAGAATTTCCAATGATTCTATTTTCATGAAATACAAAAATGATTCCAATATTTGGGAAGAGGCGCTAATATCATTAGAAGAAGAAAGTTTTTCGGTAAAAAACAACGACGGTGTCACCTATAAATATAATAGATTTGAACCTATAAACATAACCCCATAATGGCAAGTAGAGGAAACGACAATACTTCAATGAAAGAGGCACTTTCTGCATTTATTCAAAAGAACAAACTCGAAAAAGGAATAGATAAAGTAGATGCAAGAGCCGCTTGGGCTAAATTAATGGGTAACGGGGTAAATAATTACACTACAGAAATCGAATTAAAATTCGATACTTTATACGTTTCTCTAAGTTCATCTGTATTACGTGAAGAACTTAGCTTGGGCAAATCGAAAATAGTACGTATGCTCAATGAAGAAATTGGAAAAGAGGTAGTGAAGAAATTAGTTCTTAGATAACCCCTACAATAATAATGCAAAAACAAAAAAGCCAGTTCTTTCGAACCGGCTTTTTTAATATTATAAAATTTGTCTTAGTAAATTTCTCTTCCCGAAAAATGAAACGCACCTTCAATAGCTGCATTCTCATCACTATCAGAACCATGTACTGCATTTTCACCAATACTAGTCGCGAACATTTTGCGAATAGTACCTTCAGCTGCATCTGCAGGGTTGGTAGCACCAATTAAAGCCCTAAAATCTTCAACAGCATTTTCTTTCTCCAAAATTGCAGAAACAATAGGACCTCTAGTCATAAACTCAACCAACTCACCAAAGAAAGGACGTTCTCTATGTACACCATAAAATTCTTGTGCATCCCTTAAGCTCAACTGTGTATATTTCATCGCTACGATCTTAAAACCAGCAGCAGTAATTTTTTCTAAAATAGCCCCAATATGTCCATTTTCAACGGCATCTGGTTTAATCATTGTAAACGTTCTATTCGTACTCATATCTTAATTTTTGCGCAAAAATACGTTTTTCCACATATCTCACAACTATTCATACACTTGTTCTATTCTTTGCAACACTACTCCGTTATCTCCAACTATTTTAAAATCAACGGTTCTCGTATTAAAATGAAATTCTAAAATTCCGAAACTTTCTGTAAAAACAACCTCTCCCACTCTATACTGATTTGGTTCACCTGAAAAGTCTCTATAAGCATGTGTTAATCCACTACTTGTAAAATCGATTAAAGGATTATCCACTCCCTCTAAATTGGTTTTAGAAAACTCAGAAATATGACGATCACCAGATAACACTATTACACCTTCTGCTTTTGAGTCTGCAATCACTTTTGCCATTCTATCCACCTCGTGTGGAAAATTACCCCAAGCTTCAAAGCCGTGTTCTTTAGACAGGTACTGTACGCTACTTACTATAATATTAAATTCGGCAGTAGTAGTTTTCAATTCATTCTCTAACCAATTCCACTGCACATCACCCAAAATTGTGCCTTCACCATATTTATTAGGCTTCAATCTTTTATCTGTTTCCGTATCAACAGTTAACCGTGTTCTAAAATACCTAGTATCTAAAAGTATAATATTGATACTGTGTCCGTCAATTTCATATATTTTGGAATTATAGACACCCTGTCGATTTCGCAACTGACTATCATCTGGTACGTTTATAAAATTCAAGAATTCTTGCTGACTGGCATCCTTAGCCGAAAATTCCACTCCGCCATCATTCAATCCGTAATCATGATCATCCCAAGTACCAATAATGTCCGTACTTTTTAAAAGCTGTTTGTATCCCGGTTGTTCTTTTTGCTCATTGTACATAGCACGTAGTGCTACCATATCATCGGTATCTGCATAAATATTATCGCCTCCCCACACCCAAACATCTGGGTTTGCTTTTAAGATATCGTCCCATAAAAGGTTAGGTAAATCAACCCTGTTACAAGATCCAAAAGCGAGTATAAAATCAGGCTCAGAAGCTATATTTTCTACTTGTTTTTTACTGGATGAACAAGAAACCAAAAAGAGTGAACAGATAATAAAGTATATAATTTTCATGTGAGATAGTTAAGTCTGGGTAAAATTAAGGCATTCCGTTTAAAGCCTATATTATTAAATTGTATCTTTGCCGCCATGAATTTAGAGCACCTAAACACCCTTAAAAAGCTACTTTCCTCACCAAAGAAAATAGCGATTATTCCACATAAAAATCCCGATGGAGATGCCATAGGATCGACATTGGCACTATGGCACTATCTGATCAATAATGGTCATACAGCAAGCATTGTAGCACCCAACGACTTCCCTAAGTTTTTAAAATGGATGCCCGGTGCAGACCGAATTTTGAATTTTGAAAAAGAAAATTCTCAATCAAAAGCCTGTATTAACATTGCCGACATCATTTTTACTTTAGACTTCAACCATTTAGGTCGGGCAGGTCAAATGAGTGAGGTTCTTGAAGCCGCACAAGCCATTTTCGTTATGGTTGACCACCACCAAGAACCCGCTGACTATGCCAGTATCATGTATTCTGACGTAAGTATGAGTTCTACCTGTGAAATGGTTTATGTGCTTATTAACCAGTTGGGTGATGAAAACAGTATTACGCCAGAAATGGCAAACTGTATCTATACAGGAATAATGACAGATACGGGTTCTTTTAAATTTGCAGCTACCACAAGTAATACACATAGGGTTGTTGCAGACCTTATGGACAAAGGTGCTGAAGGAACAGAGATTCATCATCGAATTTATGACACCAATTCGCCAAGCAGATTGCACTTATTAGGTTGTGCGTTGAAGAATATGGTGATTTTAGAAGAATACTCTACAGCTTATATTACATTGAGCCAAGAAGAATTAGATACATTTAATTACCAAAAAGGCGATACCGAAGGTTTTGTAAATTACGGACTTACTTTGGACGGAATTAAATTTGCTGTCATATTCATTGAAAACAAAGAAGAGGGAATTTTTAAAATATCATTTAGATCAGTAGGTGATTTTTCTGTGAATGATTTTGCAAGAAAACATTTTAATGGTGGCGGGCATACAAATGCCGCTGGTGGCAGAAGTGAAGATTCTATTGCCGATACCATAGCAAAATTTACTGCGTTACTACCTTTGTACAAGAATCAATTACAATCATGAGAATACTAACAATTTTATTTTTAGCTATAATCATAAGCAGCTGTGATGGTCCTGTACCCAGAAAACCGGTACAAACCAAAAGTGGCAGCTTTTTTAAGGCATCCATAGAAAGAAGCCGAAAACTACTTGAAGCTGAAGAAAAAAAAATTCAGTCTATCATAAAATTAGATTCACTTAAACATTACGACCACAGCAAATCTGGCTCGTGGTACCATTATTTAACCGTAAATGAAGAAAGTGATTATACGCCCAAAACAGATGATTTGGTTGTTTTTACTTATGACATTCTTACTTTGGACAATGACACCATTTACTCTAAAGAAGATATTGGCGTCGTAAACTATAAGGTAGATAAGCAAGAATTATTTTTGGGTTTACGCGAAGCCATTAAAATGCTAAAGGAAAATGAACGAGCTACGTTTTTGTTTCCTTCCTCCATTGCTTATGGATATCATGGTGATGAAAATAAAATAGGCACCAATGTACCTATTAAATCAACTATCACAATTTTACAAATAGAAAAACAACAAGAAAATACAGTAAATTAAAATGACCATTATGATTAAAAAAATGTACTTGCTTGCAGTTCTAGGTTTACTAATAACCAGCTGTAAAACTAGCAAAAGAGCAGATTTAGGCGACGGTTTGTTCGCCGATATCAAAACTTCTAAAGGTGACATCATTGTTCGCTTAGAGCAAGAAAAAACTCCTGTTACCGTTGCCAATTTTGTTTCTTTGGCAGAGGGTACAAACACTTTCGTTAGCGAGGAATATAAAGATAAAAAGTACTATGACGGCTTAACTTTTCACAGGGTTATGAAAGATTTTATGATTCAAGGTGGTGACCCTTTAGGACAAGGTACGGGCAACCCTGGGTATAAATTTATGGACGAGTTCAACGACTCTTTGGTACATGATAAAAAAGGAATTTTGTCTATGGCGAATTCCGGACCAACTACCAACGGTAGCCAATTCTTCATTACACATAAAGAAACACCATGGCTAAACAATAAACATACTGTTTTTGGTGAAGTAGTAGAAGGTTTGGATGTTGTTGATTCCATCGCCAACGTACCCGTTGGAGCCGGTAACAAACCTATAGAACCGGTTATTATGAATACAATAGAAATAATACGTAATGGTAAAGAGGCTCGTAAATTTGATGCTGTACAGATCATGACCGATTATTTCGACGGTGAAGAAGAAAGGTTAGCTGCCATTGAAAAAGAAAAAGCAGAAAAATTGGCTGCTGTTCAAAAGATTAAAGATGAATTTGCTGCATCCCTAGATGCACAAAAGGCAAAAGCAACCGAACTACCCTCTGGACTTAAAGTTTTGACATTAGAAAATGGTAATGGCGAGAAGCCAAAAGTAGGTCAAAAAGTAAATGTAATGTATGCCGGTTACTTAGAGAACGGTACCTTATTTGACAGTAACTATCAAGAGATTGCCGAGAAATACGGTGTTTTTGATTGGAATAGAGAGCAAGGTGGTGGTTATATGCCCGTACCAATGGACTATTCTCCAGATTCTCGTTTAATTGCAGGTTTCAGAGAAGGACTATTAACTATGAAAGTTGGTGACAAAATTCGTTTGTTCATTCCGTCTCATTTAGGATACGGCGAACAAGGTGGTGGCCCAATACCTCCAAATGCAGACCTTATTTTTGACCTTGAGATTACAGGTATAAATGAATAATAGTAATTGACACTACAATTAAAAAAGGCCTTCAGTATCTACTGAAGGCCTTTTTTAATACAGTTAAATTTTTTAATTCGTATTCTTTAAAACTTCTAAAAGAAAACTCCAGAACTTTTGTACAGATGATATACTAACTCGTTCATCTGGTGAATGAGCCCCTAAAATAGTAGGACCAAAACTCACCATATCCATTTCAGGATAATTCTGTCCTAAAATACCACATTCCAAACCAGCATGACATGCAACTACTCTTGGTTCTTCTTTAAACAAGTTGACATAAGTATCTTTTACAACGGTAAGTATCTCTGAATTAGGATTAGGGTTCCACCCAGGGTAATCTCCACTTAACTCCACATCAAAACCACTCAATTCAAAGGCTGACCGCAAAGAATTGGCCAAGTCCAATTTAGCCGAATCTACCGAAGAACGGGTCAAACAACCAATTCTGATTTTACCATTTTCAACCTTTACCTTTGCTATATTATTAGATGTTTCTACCAAGTCATCTATAGCCCCACTCATAGCATATACACCATTTTGTGCCGCATAAATAGCTTTCACCATTTTTTCTTGAGCACCAAGACCCATTACTTTTTTTGCGGGCTTTATATCCTCAATCTCAATTTTCAGATTAGGCTCTTGTTCCTTTAGCTCTTTAATTATGGTTTTGGAAAGCTGCTTTACCTTGCTTACAAAACTATCTGCTTGCTTTCGCACAATATTCAACTTACAAACACTTTCCCTAGGTATGGCATTTCTTAAACTACCTCCATTTAAAAAGCTAACGCGAACATGGTGATCCAATCCTAGGTACAGTAATCTGTTCATAATTTTATTGGCATTTCCCCTGCCTCTATGAATATCCATACCACTATGGCCACCGGTTAATCCCTTAACGGTTATTTGAAATCCGGCATCGCCATGTGTACCATCTTTTTCACTATACGTTCTAGTTGCGGTAACATCTATACCACCAGCACAACCAATATCTATTTCATCATCCTCTTCGGTATCCAAATTAAGAAGAATATCTCCTTTAAGCACACCTTCTTTTAAGGCAAAAGCTCCCGTCATACCAGTTTCCTCGTCAATAGTAAAGAGAGCTTCTAACGGTGGGTGTGGTATATAATTACTTTCTAACAGCGACATTATAGCAGCTACACCCATACCATTATCAGCACCAAGTGTTGTACCTTTTGCCTTTACCCAATCACCATCAACGAACATTTCAATACCTTGTGTATTGAAATCAAATTCGGTTTCCGCATTTTTTTGATGAACCATATCTAAATGGCTCTGCAGGGTAATCATTTTTTTACCCTCCATACCTTCGGTAGCCGGTTTTCTAATAATAACATTTCCAACTTCATCAGAAATAGTTTCCAACCCCAGTTTGTTTCCAAACTCTAACATAAACCCAATAACCCTTTCTTCTTTTTTAGAAGGTCTTGGAACTGCATTTAGCTTAGAAAAATTTTCCCAAACAGATGTGGGCTCTATTTTGTTAATATCCATTCTACAATTTTCATGGTTAGATTCCACAAAAGTACTCATAGAAAAAGGATTTCGCTATTTTTGGGTCAATGAAGATATCCTTTAAAACTGCTATTGCCTTAACCTTGATACCTCAATTCATAATTGTGAAATGGCTGGCAACCCGTACAGATTTAGTTGAACAATATTATAGCATGGGTATTTACCCTATCATTTCCAACTTTTTCAGGCTTTTATTTGGATGGATCCCATTTTCCGTAGGTGACCTTTTATATTTTTCGTTATCAGTTCTTGCCTTATTATATATCGTAAGAAAAAGAAAGCATATTTGGCGAAATAAACTCAAGTTTTTAGAAAACGTAGGTATGGTCATAGCTGTAGCCTACTTTACCTTTCATATTATGTGGGGCATGAACTACTATAGAGAGCCACTTGCGCATAAATTACAACTTACACCTAATAAGGAATATAAAGACCTTTTAAAATTTACAGAACGCCTAATCAAAAAAACGAACGAATCTCAATTACAAATTACCAAAGATTCTAGTTTGGCGGTGAAAATACCATACTCCCAAAAAGAGATTTTTAACAAAACGATTGATGGTTACAAACACCTTAAAACAATACACCCATTTCTTGCATATAACACCCCTAGCCTAAAAAAATCCCTATTTAGCACTGGGCTTACTTATATGGGTTATGCCGGGTATTTAAATCCATTTACCAATGAGGCCCAAGTAAATGATTTACTACCCAACTTTAGATTTCCATTTGTAGCTGGCCATGAAGTGGGGCATCAAATAGGATATTCTGCCGAAAATGAGACAAACTTTATTGGCTACCTGGTAACATCTAACAATAAAGACCCGTATTTTAAGTATGCTGCCTATGCCTACGCCCTTGGTTATTGCCTAAACGACGTTAGAAGAACCAATAAAAATGACTTTGAAAGGATCATGTTGAATTTAAACCATGGTGTAAAGATGAATTTTCAAGAAATGGCAATTTTCTGGAATTCTTATGAAAACCCAATGGAACCCGTTTTCAAATCTATATTCGATACTTTTTTAAAAGCCAACAATCAGACCGAAGGTATAAGAAGCTACAATGCCGTTGTTCTTTTTTTAGTGGCCTATCATAAAAATCACCCCTTGTAATATTTTAAGACTTCGTGATCTAATCACCTCATTTCCATCCATACTTTAAAAAATTAAGAAAATAATAGCTATTCTCAATTTGCGTTTTTTCAACTGTTAAAGAAAAGTGAAATAAGCCCATTTTACTGTAGAATCCCAGTATTTTTAAAACACTAATTCAAACTAAACGTAATGAAAAAATTATTTTTTGCACTATGCCTGCTTGGGTATGGTACATTTTTAAATGCCCAGGATTATTTTCCTGAGAACGCAGGCGTAAAGGTCAATAACAATAATTATACTGCCTTTACTAACGCTAAAATCTATGTAACCCCTACACAGGTTATTGAAAATGGAACACTATTGATCCAACACGGTAAAGTAGTCAACGCTTCTAGTACAGTAAGCATACCTAAAAATGCAGTTGTTATTGATTTGCAAGGAAAATCAATCTACCCATCATTTATCGATGTGTACTCAAAATTTGGAGTGGAACAAGCTAAGAAGAAACCGGGTCGCGGTAGATCTGCTCAATATGAACCTTCTAGAGAAGGCTATTATTGGAATGACCACATTATGCCAGAGAATAAGGCAATCGAGAAATTTACATATGACGATAAGGAAGCCAAAAAATTACGAGAGGCTGGTTTTGGCGTTGTTAATTCACACATACATGATGGTATTGCTAGAGGCACAGGTGTTCTTATCGCTTTAAATGGAGAAGGAACCAATGCGAACAGAATACTGGATGATCGCTCTGCCCAATATTTTTCTTTGAGCCGAAGTATTGCCAAAGGGCAATCTTACCCAAGTTCACTAATGGGAACTCTAGCACTATTACGACAAATGTATAGTGACGCAGATTGGTATGCCAAAGGGAATGCCACGACCACAGATCTTTCTTTAGAAGCTTTGAACGACAATAAAAATCTAGTTCAGATATTTGAGGCCAAAGACAAATCCCACGATCTACGAGTAGATAAAATTGGTGACGCCAATGGTATACAGTATACGATTTTAGGAGGCGGAAACGAATTTGAGCGAATAGAGGAAATAAAAGCTACGAATGCCAAATTTATTTTACCTATAAACTTCCCAGATGCTTATGATGTTTCGAACCCATACGCGGTGGACTATGTGTCTTTGCAAGATATGCGTTATTGGAACCAAGCACCATCTAACCCAAAAGTATTAGCAGATAATGGAATTAAATTTTCGCTTACAACGTATGATTTAAAATCTCCTTCGAATTTTAAACAAAAATTAATGAAAGCCATTGAGTACGGACTTTCATCTACCAAAGCACTAGAAGCTTTGACTACGGTACCTGCTGAAATATTAGGAAAATCAAATGAAATAGGTTCTTTAAAAGCAGGGCACCTTGCTAATTTTCTAATTACATCCGGTGATGTTTTTGATAAGTCTACAACCTTATATGAAAACTGGGTACAAGGAACCAAAAGTGTAATCAACTCTATGGATGTTAAAGATATTAGAGGAGATTACAAATTAATGGTACAAGGAAAAACCTACGACGTAGCCATCTCGGGAGAAGTTTCAAAACCTAAAATTGAGGTTAAGCAAGACACCGCTAAACTGAATTCTAAAATTAAATACGATGACAATTGGGTAACCATGTCTTTTGCAACAAAGAAAGACGATAAAACCTATAGAATGATAGGTGCCGTCACAGAATCCTCAGATAACTTATCCGGTCGTTTGGTTCTGCCCGATGGTACAGAATCTAAATTCACGGCAACGAAATCAAAATCATTTGCTGAAAAGGAATCAGAAAAAGAAAAGGCTACCGCTGCCAAAAAAATAGTTCCTGTAAAATTCCCAAATGTTGGCTATGGTTTTGCTACTAAACCAAAAGCTGAAAACACACTATTTAAAAATGCCACGGTTTGGACAAGTGAAGATGCTGGAGTTCTAGAAAATACAGATGTACTTGTCAAAAACGGTAAAATCATTAAAATAGGAAAAGATTTAAATGCAGGTGGCGCCAAGGTGATTGATGCAACCGGCAAACATTTAACAGCAGGTATTATTGATGAACACAGTCATATTGCTGCCCTATCAGTAAATGAGTCCGGTCAAAACAGTTCGGCAGAAGTAAAAATGGAAGATGTTGTAGATCCAGAACATATGGGTATCTATAGATCTCTTGCAGGTGGTGTTACTTCATTACAATTACTTCACGGTTCTGCTAACCCAATTGGCGGTAGGTCGGCTATTTTAAAACTAAAATGGGGAGAAGAAGCAGACGGCTTAATTTATGACAACTCTCCTAAGTTTATAAAATTCGCTCTTGGAGAAAATGTAAAACAAAGTAACTGGGGCAGTTATTCCCGTTTTCCTCAAACACGAATGGGTGTTGAGCAGTTATATATGAATTATTTCCAAAGAGCTAAGGAATACGACACCAAAAAGAAAAATGGCGAACCATACCGTTACGATGAAGAAATGGAGGTCCTTGCTGAAATTCTAAACGGAGAGCGTTTTATTTCTTGTCATTCTTATGTACAGAGCGAAATAAATATGATGATGAAAGTTGCTGAGCACTTTGGATTTAGGGTAAATACCTTCACCCACATTTTAGAAGGGTACAAAGTGGCAGATAAAATGGCTGAACATGGTGTAGGCGCTGGTACCTTTAGTGACTGGTGGGCCTATAAGTTTGAAGTAAACGATGCAATACCATACAACGCGGCAATTATGCAAAAACAAGGTGTTGTAACCGCTATTAATAGTGATGACCGTGAAATGATCAGGAGACTGAATCAAGAAGCGGCAAAAACAATTAAATATGGTGGCATGACAGAATTGGAGGCTTGGAAAATGGTTACCATCAACCCAGCTAAACTATTACACTTAGACGATCGTGTGGGTAGTATTAAAGTTGGAAAAGATGCTGATTTGGTATTGTGGTCCGGTAGTCCGTTATCCGTATATTCAAAAGCGGAAAAAACAATGATCGAAGGGGTTACCTATTTTGATTTGGAAACCGATAAAAAGAATCGTGAAGCCATTAAAAAAGAACGCAACGAGTTGGTAACAATGATGCTGAAAGAAAAGAGCAGCGGCAAAAAAACACAAAGCCCAAAGCAAAGTGTAAAAAGAGATTTCACTTGCGAAAGCCTTTAATATAACACAAGTATTCAAAAAATATAAAACAGTAAAAATGAAAAGATTAATAACCTTGATTATAGCCCTTGGTTTGGCACTCCCGGCCATAGCGCAACAAACACCGGGCGATAAACAGACCGAAGCTATTACTATTGAAGGGGCCACGGCTCATTTAGGTAATGGAGAAATAATAGAGAGTTCGCTTATCATGTTCGAAGACGGTAAAATTACTTTTGTTGGTGATTCTAAAATGAGAATCGCAAGAAAAGGTAAGATCATAGATGCTACCGGCAAACATGTATACCCAGGTTTCATTGCACCGGCAAAGACTTTAGGTTTAGTAGAAATTGATGCCGTAAGAGCTTCTAAAGATGAAGATGAAATAGGAGATTTTATACCTCATGTAAGAAGTTTAATTGCATACAATGCAGAATCCAAAGTTGTAGAAAGCATGAGACCTAATGGAGTGTTAATTGGGCAAATTGCACCTTCTGGCGGATTAATTTCCGGTACTTCAAGTATCGTACAATTTGATGCCTGGAACTGGGAAGACGCCGCTATAAAAGTAGATGATGGTATTCACTTAAATTGGCCAAGTACTTTTAAACAAGGTCGTTGGTGGGCCGGTGAGGACCCTGGTTACCATCCAAACAAAGACTATGCTGAGCAAATAGATGCAATTGCTTCTTTTCTAAAAAATGCCCAAGCTTATGGCAAATCGACGCCAAAAGAGGTTAACCCAGCCTTTGCTGCCATGAAAGGTATTTTTGACGGAAGCCAGAAACTTTACGTTCATGCCGATGATGAAAAGCAAATTATAGATGCCGTAAATACCTTAAAATCCAATGGTGCCAAAGAAATTGTATTGATAGGTGGTTATCATGCTTACAAAATTCCAGATTTTTTAAAGAGCAATAATGTTCCTGTTTTGGTACAGTTTACCCACAATCTTCCCGTTTTTGATGATGATGATTATGACTTACCATATAAGTTACCAAAGTTATTGGTAGATGCCGGATTGTTAGTAGGCATTCAAAATTCTGAAGCAGCAAACTTTCAGACAAGAAATTTACCTTTTTACGCGGGACAAGCTGCGCAAATGGGATTGGATAAAGAAAAAGCAGTTCAATTGATTACAGGAAATACTGCCAAAATATTGGGTATAGATGATCAATATGGAACTTTGGAGAACGGAAAAAGTGCCACCCTGTTCATTTCTGAAGGTGATGCTCTAGACATGGCCGGAAACCAATTAACCCATATTTTCATTGACGGACGTACAGTTTCTTTAGAAACACACCAAACAGAACTTTGGAAACGCTACATGGGTAAGTACGAAGGAAAATAGCACATATAATTTGATGCAATTAAAAAGAGGCTGTCTTACAGAAAGACAGCCTCTTTTATTTTACAAAAAAACTGTTACTTCTTGGCGAGCAAATACCCTAAATATGCCATCGGCAAATAAGCTACTATAATATCTAAAGCAGTGAACCACATTGGCCCACCAAGCATGGCAATATTAACCGTGCCTCCAATTAGAAAAAATAACCCTATCAACAAAGACATAAGCATTTTTCTAGTTGCCGCTATTTTAGCAGCTATATAGGCACCCACTAAGGTACCTAAGGCATGAGCCAAAAAAGGAAAAATAAAATGCTTAGGTTCAAATAAATGAATGGTTGATTTTAAACCTTCCATAGTAGTAATATCTCCACCTTCCGGTGGCGGAATAATAGAACCGCTGATCATAACAATTCCCATATTCACCATACTACCAACAATAACTCCGGCTACGACAGCCAAAATGTTTTTTAATACTGGATTCATATCAAAAGATTTAATTGGTTACTACCTGGTTTTTATAAAACGTACCACCTCTCCTATTTCATAAGCCTTCTCTTTCGGCTCCAAACAAATAAAACCGTCGGCTTTAGCCAAACTGGTTAAATCGCCCGATCCATTTTCAACCACCGGTGTTCCCCAAACAGCGCCTTCTTTAAACTCCGTTTTTACATGAACAAACCTGGTAAAAGGTGGCATTATTCGCATGGGCACGCTTAGCTTAATATACAAATTATCTAATTGAATGCCCCATGAGGTATGCAACCATGGTAAAAAGTAAAGATGATAATTGGCAAATGTGGACACAGGATTACCAGGAAATGAAAAAATAACTGTCTTCAGTTGTGTATGAACACCAAACCAAAAGGGTTTACCAGGTCTTTGTGCTACTCTATGAAACACCTTTTCAACACCAAGGGATTCCATAACATCTGGAATAAAATCGAACTTACCCTTAGATACACCACCACTCAATAATAGAACGTCATTTTCAACTAAAGCTTTCTCCAGTTTTGTCCTAATAATTTCTTTATCATCTAAAAGATGTAATGAGCTGGAAGTTATCGTACTGTTCAATAATGCCGCTTCAATGGTCAACATATTTGATTTTCTAATCTGATGTGGTTCTGGCAACTGGTCAACCTCAACCAATTCATTTCCCGTAGCTATGGTACAAATCTTTGGGTTTACTTTCACGTTGACTACAGATTTGCCCACAGAGGCCAAAACCCCTATCTCAGCCGGAGTTATTTTTATTCCTTTTGAAAGAACAACCGCTCCAGCTTTTTCATCACTTCCCCTATAGTGAATATTTTGACCTTTTGTTACTTTCTCTTTAATGGTCACTTTATTATCTGCTATTGTAATATGCTCGTACATTACCACAGTATCACAATTTTGGGGAACTACCGCACCCGTCATAACCTCTAAACAATTGCCAGTATCATTTAACGACTGTTGTGTTACACCAGCTGCAGCTTCACCTTCTATAATGAATGCATGTTCAGTTTCCAACAAACTTGAAAATTGAATTGCAATACCATCTTTAGTAGCACGATCAAAAGGAGGAAAATCACGATCGGCAAAAATATCTTCAGCTAAAATTCTATTTAAGCTGTCCATAAGTTGAACCTCTTCTTCTCCAAAATTTAAGCGATGCTTTAAAACTTTCTGATAGGCTTCCTTAAATGTAATCATAGATTAAAGGTAATTTTTTTAAATGGATTCTCTTGAGTAAAAGGCAAGACTAAAACCAGCCCAATCCATTGACCAATAACACTCTTATACCAACTACAAAAACAAGCAGTGCAGTAACTCTTTTAATGCCATGTGCAGATAACCTTTTTAGGCTGATTCTAATACCTAATTGACCACCAAGCAAAACGGCGAAAACCAAGCACATAGTTTCTTTCCATGGTAAGGAAAGAGAATTACTAGTAAGCAAACCGAATAGACCTGAAACAGAATTAACCAATATGAAAAAACTGGCCAAGGCTGCAATTTTTATTGCTTTGTTCCATCTTAAATGGTTTAGAATAGGTGCTAAAAAAATACCTCCTCCAATACCTACTAATCCGGATAAGAACCCAATTACGGCTCCCAAAACATAACTCATATAATTAGGGTAGTCTTTTACTTCTTTCTTTGCAGTGTTCATCTCAAATGTTTGCATGGTCAAAAACAAGGCTGAGAGAATAAGCGAACATCCAAGAATTATAAAAAACACGCTTTCTTTTAGTCGAAAAGTGGCTCCTAAATATGCTAAGGGAATACTTGCCAAAACAAATGGTAGAAAGTCTTTTAACTTGGCGTGACCATTTTTAAAATATAAGTAAGTACTACCCGAAACAACTACCAAATTACATACCAAGGCAATAGACCTTATGGCAAAAAAACTGGTCAAAAAAAGGGTTAACAGTGCCAAATAGCTAGAACCACCACCAAAACCGACCGAAGAATACAAGGTGGCTATAATAAAGAACCCAACACATAAAAGCATTAGTTGCTCAATAGGTATCAACATAATTTTTCATCTGGTTCATACCTCCAACAACATTTACAAAATCTTTACCTGGGTGTAATTCCTGCAACTTAGCAATCGCCTTTTTACTACGCACACCAGATTGGCAAATGACATACACCGTTTTCTCTAAATTCAACTCGCTACTTCTATTTGCCAAATCGTTTAATGGTATATGTCTAACTTGTTTAAGATGCTGTCTATGATATTCTTTTTCCGTTCTAACATCTAATAATTCAATAGATCCTTCTATTATCAATTTTTGAAGGGCACTAGCTTCAATAGATTTTAATGGCAGATCACAATTAAACTCATAACTTTTAGCCAAAACCTTAATTTCATTATTGCCCGGTTGTAATTTAAACTTAATACGTTGTGTACGTTGGGTAAGTGTATCGTACAAAAGTAATACGCCTGATAAAACCTCGCCTAATCCGGCAATTATTTTCACCACTTCTAAGGCTTGTAAATTTCCTATAATACCAGGCAATATACCCAATACACCATTTTCATTACAATTAGGAACAGCATCGGCAGCTGGCATTGTAGGATACAAACAACGGTATGTTGGCCCGTCTTTATAGTTAAACACACTCACTTGCCCTTCAAAAGCGTGCAAGGCTCCATAAACAAAAGGTTTATTTAAAATTACACAAGCATCGTTGATCAGGTATCTCGTGGGGAAATTATCGGTTGCATCGACCACGATATCATATGCCCCTATAATTTCAAGAGCATTTTCAATAATTAAAAAAGTTTGATGTGTATGTATTTCTGTTGAAGAATTCTGAGCCGATAATTGACTCTTTATCGCTTCAACTTTAGGTTTCCCCACCATTGCTTCGGTATATAATACCTGACGATGAAGGTTAGATAAAGAAACTACATCTGCATCAACAATACCAAGCGTACCGACACCCATAGCGTTTAAATACGTTAACACAGGAATTCCTAGTCCGCCAGCACCAACCACCAAAACCTTGGCTTTATTTAGCTTCTGCTGCCCTTCAATTCCAAATTCCTTTAAGGTAATTTGTCTTTGGTAACGATCTTGGTTCATGATGCAATTTTTTGCAATGCTTCTTCGTATTCCACTTTAGAGTTTGCATTTAACAACACCTCTTTCTGCTGAGGAAACACCAAATGAACTTTTGCATTTATCAAGAATTTTCTTGGGCAAGAACCGTTTCCGGCTTCCAAGAATGCTACAGATTGTTTTAGTGCTTCTGGTTCCCAAATTGCACAAAGAGGCTCTGGTAAAGGGTCATCTGCATTTGCAAATGCACTTGCCAATTTCTCTGGGTTTCTGGCAGCAATTAGTTCTCGCAAAGCCTTTTTATCTATCAATGGCAAATCGCAAGCCAATACCAACCACGCTACATTCGGGTATGCTTTATGTGCAGAAAGCAACCCGTTATACGGACCGCGAAATTCATTATTATCAACAATCGTATTAAATGAATTTGATATTTCATTCTCTTGATCTTTGCGAATACTTAGAAACGCATCGTCACAAACCTCATTCAGCAAATGATATAAATGCTCACGCTGTGGAAGGTCGTGATATTTTATCAACCCTTTATCCTCACCCATTCTAGTACTTTTTCCACCGGAAAGCACTAAACCATATAATTTATCTTTGGAAATCATTCTTCCCTCCCGTTTTTTGTTCTAATTGAATTGCACTTATTACAATATCTTGTGAAAGTGCCTTACACATATCGTAAATAGTCAACGCAGCAATGGACACTCCCGTTAAAGCTTCCATTTCAACACCAGTTTTCTCCGTACATTTTACGGTACATGTAATTTGAAATGCATCCGTTACAGGTTCTATTTCCACATTAATTTTGGACAGATTAATCTGATGGCACAAAGGAATTAATTCTGATGTTTTCTTTACACCTTGTATACCGGCAATAACCGCTGTTTGTACAATACTCCCTTTTTTGCCCACAAAATCTTGATCGGATAATGCTTTAAAAACTACTGTCGGAAATTTTATTAGTCCGCTTGCAATTGCGGTACGTACCGAAGCTAATTTTTGGGAAACATCGACCATTGTAGCATTCCCGGATTCATCTATGTGCGATAATTTTTTCTGCATTACCCTCCTATTGAAGTCATTGAATTACTAAATACGTCTTTATATTTTTCTTGTGCCTCAAAACCGGTTTTAGCACGATTGCCGACAGCCTTTAAAATTTCTTTTTTGATATTTTCCTCCACATCATCTGCTCTCATTATGTCCCTTAAATTCGCACTTGCTTTAGCATATAAACAAGTGATAACATCACCGGTTGCTGAAATTCGCAGACGATTGCAACTACCACAAAAAGTTCTACTAAAAGAAGGTATTACCCCAAAAGTCCCTTTATAACCAGGAATCTTATAATTTATAGACGTTGATGTCTTTGGAGATTCTAATTTATAGTACTCAGGATGGGCATTTCTAATATGTTCAAGAATCGCTTTAAAATCCCATTTAATAGTTTGAAACTCTTTAGACCCGCCGTTAAAAGGCATTTCTTCTAAAAAGCGAACCGAAACATTGTAATGCTTGGTCAATTCTAACATGGGTAGAATATCATCTGTATTCTGACCGTCTAAAGCTATGAAATTAATACGCACAATAAACCCTTCGGTAATTAAGCGAATCATATTATTATACACCACATCATATTGATCACGACGGGTAATTCGCTCAAAGGTCTCACGATTTATGGCATCCATACTTACATTAATATTTTTAATGCCCAATTCCTTTAATTCATCAATATACGGACCAATTAATGTTGCGTTCGTAGTAACAGAAATATCATGTAAACCTTCTAATTTTGATACGCTACGCAACAAAACCATTAAATCTTTACGTACAAAAGGCTCACCACCTGTAATACGTATTTTATCTATGCCTTGAGAAACAACTATTTCGCTTAGTTTGACCAGCTCGTCTATAGTAAACAACTTGTCGTTTTTCGCAAAGTTAATTCCCTCCTCTGGCATACAATAATTGCAACGCAGGTTGCAACGATCTGTCACCGCCAATCTTAGGTAATTAATTGCTCTATTATGGTTGTCTACTAACATACTTTTAAAAATACAAGTTCAAACTCAAAAATCAAGTTCAAGTTCATGTTCATGTTCAAACTTAATTTCCTCTATTATCTTGATACTATTCTCCAGCTCCTCTTCTCTATTTTCTCTCCTCTAACTTCTCTTTTCCAAAAATCACGGATGCGCCGATACCCAAATCGTTTTATTCTTGAACTTCTCTTTTTTCCAAATAGGAACGGTTTCTTTTAAAGTATCGATAAGATATCTGCAAGCTTCAAAACAAGCATCCCTATGTGCAGAAGACGCCCCAACTACAACAACCGGTTCTTCAACACCTTTCTCACCAACGGCATGTCTCATTACAACCTTGTTCAATGCCCATTTTTCAATCGCGCTATCTGCGATCTTTTCCATTTCCTTTAAAGCCATTTCTTTATACGTTTCAAACTCTAAAGCAACTACTTCTTCGTTGTTTGTAAACTCACGAACGGCACCAACAAAAACACAGATTCCTCCGCTTTTGGGATCACTTAATTCCGTATAAACCTTTGCAGTATCAATAGTATCAACTATTTCTATAACTTTCTTCATTAGCCTCCGCTTACTGGTGGTATAATTGCAATTTCCTCATTACCTGTCAAGGCTAAAGTATCATCGGCATACTCACTATTTACGGCAACCGCCAATGAATTCAGCTTTGAAAATTCGGGGTAAGTGTCAATCAATTTTTTCTTTAACGAACCAACATTCGCTGGTTTTAATTCCTCATTAAAATTAATTTCTGAACTGCCCACTATATCTTTGGTAATACCAAAAAAAAGTACATTCATAACCGTCTAAAATTAGATAAATTCCAAGTTAGGCATAAAAAATAAGGTGCCATAAAAATGGCACCTATTTTAAAAAAATTATATGATTTTGAGAAAAGATCTATTCCACACTTACCGCATTCTCAGCTGCGGAATAAAACCCTGTAGGTTTAGCTTCAGTAGACAAGCTAGCATTTTCAAAATTCACTGTTTTAGATGGTTCTTTAACTTCACCTTCTTCAACATTATACCATGTAATCGCTTTTGGTAGCAAGACCTCATCAACCTTGGTCCAGTCTGCATAATTGATCCAACTTACCTTGTTAGAAGGTTCTCCACTAAAGTAAGTCATGGTGTAACCTAACCATTTCATTTGATGTGTATCTGCATCATAATGTATAAAATATTCATCTGTGGATGATGCCCCAACACCATCATTGTAAGAAATTTTATAACCAGGGTATGAAACACCGTCATAGACCAATGCTTCCGCTTCTTCATATTTTATTCCGTCATCAGACAATACGAATGGCATAGCATAGAAGTAAAACATTAAGTTATGGTAAAACTTAGGTTTTCCTTCGTAGTTCCCTGTATTATCCAATAGCCACACCTCACCACCATCATAACCTATAGTATAATCAGGTGTAGAAATTTTATCAAACCGCTTATGAAGATCAATAATTTGAATTTCATTGAAACCTTCCTTTGGCATTTCAAAATTTAAGGTTTTATAGCTTTTCCATGCATTTAATCCGCCATGAGCTTCAAATACCTTGTTTAATTCTGATGGGTACCGATCTACATTCACCATTTCCACTGCCGCTTCAACGGGTTCTGCAGACATTTCTTTTTTAGGAGCCTGCTTACATGAAAACACGGCCATTGTTAAGACTAAAAGGTAAAGTTTATTCATCATTTTAATTCAGTTTTTATGGTTTAAAAAATCCTTAGTCGAGAAAATATGACGGACTTACCAAATTGAACTATTTTTGTACTACATGCAGGCAACCAAACATATTAGCAGTGCTCAAAATCCTTTGATCAAAAAGGTTTTACAATTAAAGGACAAATCTAGGGAACGCAAAAAAACCGGTCTTTTTATTTTAGAAGGATTGCGCGAATTGCAGATTGCAAGCAAAGCATTGTATGATATAGATACGATATTATACTGTGAAGATATACTTGAAAACACCCAAATTCTGCAATCTTTTAATTATGACCAGTCAATATCAGTAAGTGCCGATGTATATAAAAAATTGGCGTACCGAGATACTACCGAAGGTATTATAGCTATAGCCAAAAGTAAAGACCACCAATTATCATCTTTAGCGTTCGACACTGAAAATCCTTTAATATTAATTGCCGAAGCTCCCGAAAAACCAGGCAACATAGGTGCATTACTTAGAACGGCAGATGCGGCAAATCTTGATGCGGTTTTGATAGCCAACCCAAAAACAGATCTTTACAATCCCAATATTATACGATCAAGTGTAGGGTGTGTGTTCTCTAGAAATGTAAAAATGGGCACCACTACCGAGATAATTTCCTATCTAAAAAAAGAAGGGATTCAGGTTTTTTGTGCTGCGCTATCGGCATCTAAAGATTATACTACAGTAAGTTTTAAAGAGCCTACTGCCATAGTGGTTGGTACAGAACACTCTGGGCTGAGTAATGAATGGCTACAAAATAGCACTCAGAACATCATTATACCCATGGAAGGTGAAATAGATTCGATGAATGTTTCGGTATCTGCCGCAATACTTATCTTTGAAGCAAAACGACAACGCAAATTAAACTAGAAGTTCACATACTTTTTCTACTAATGCATTCGTTTTCAAATACACTATATGGACAAAACAATTGTATTTTATTGTATTCTTTTTATTCTGATCGGGGAATTCATACTTGCCACAGTAATGAATTATTTGAACGCCAAGCGTTTTAAAGATCCCATTCCGGCAGAAGTAGCCGATGTATTCAATGCAGAAGAATATAAAAAATCACAAGCCTATAAACTTACTAATTACAAGTTCGGTATTTTTACTTCGATATTCTCTTTACTATTAATTCTTGCATTTTTACTTTTTGGCGGATTTGCCTGGGTAGATCAAGTTGCCCAAAACCAAAGTGACAATACTATAATACAAGCATTAGTTTTCTTTGGTATTATAATGATCGGTAGCGACGTACTCAATCTCCCGTTTTCTTATTATCAGACCTTCGTTATTGAAGAAAAATTCGGGTTCAACAAAACAACAAAAACTACCTTTTTTATCGACAAGCTAAAACAATGGCTAATGACCATTATAGTAGGTGGATTAATACTTTCTTTGGTAATATGGTTTTTTCAATGGGCAGGCACCAACTTTTGGCTCTATACTTGGGTAGTGGTAACTGTTTTCATCTTGTTCATGAATTTATTTTACAGCAAGCTTATTGTACCCTTATTCAATAAACAACAACCATTGGAAGCCGGTAGCTTAAAGAGTAAAATTGAAAGTTATGCCGCAGAGGTAGGTTTTGACCTCAAAAATATTTTTGTAATCAATGGCTCTAAACGCTCTACCAAGGCAAATGCATACTTTTCTGGTTTTGGAAAAGAAAAACGTGTTACGCTTTATGACACCTTGATCAATGATTTAGAAGAAGAGGAAATAGTTGCCGTTTTAGCACATGAAATAGGACATTATAAACGAAAACATATCATTTATAATTTGGCAGCATCCGTCCTTTTGACTGGGGTAATGCTATTGATATTATCACTCTTTATAAATAACCCAGAAGTTTCTTTGGCAATAGGTGTTGATAGACCAAGTTTTCATGCCGCATTAATAGGGTTTGGAATATTATATAGTCCGATTTCCGAAATCACTGGGTTATTAATGAATCACTTTTCAAGAAAATTTGAATACGAGGCAGATGACTATGCCAAACATACCTATGCAGCCTTACCATTGGTCGCATCTTTAAAAAAGCTATCAAAAAACAGTCTTAGCAACTTAACGCCGCATCCTGCTTACGTATTCATGCATTATTCACATCCACCGTTAATCGATCGCATACGTAATTTAAAGGCATAATTTTTGTTGTGCATCATATAAGATTATCTTATTTTTAATCTAGTATGACACAGGCAGCGATAGAAGAGGAAAACAAGCTTATAGCTCAAGAGTATAAGGAGTTACTTCGAATTAGTTATCAAACTCTAACTGATGATGATAAAAAACTAATACGAAGCGCTTTTGAGGTGGCAGTTGATGCGCACAAAACCCAACGAAGAAAATCTGGAGAAGCTTATATATTTCACCCTATAGCGGTGGCAAAAATTGTAGCCTCAGAAATAGGTCTTGATGCAGTTTCCATTGCCTCTGCCCTGCTACATGATGTTGTAGAAGATACCGAATACACCTTAGACGATATTGACCGTATGTTCGGTGAAACGGTAGCGCGCATTGTAGACGGACTCACAAAAATATCACATTTAAAAAAAGACATGAACATCTCCCAGCAGGCGGAGAATTTCAGAAAAATGCTCTTGACTTTAAATGATGATGTACGAGTTATTATTATAAAGATTGCCGACCGTTACCACAACATGCTCACTATGGATTCTATGCCAGAGCACAAGCAGGTAAAAATAGCTTCGGAAACACTATACATTTATGCCCCACTTGCCCATAGAATAGGGCTTTACAATATTAAAACGGAGTTAGAAGATTTAAGTTTAAAATATACAGAACCAGAAGTATACAACTCCATTAAAGATAAAATAGAGGATAGCAAAGAAGATCAGCAAGCATACATAGATGCTTTTTCTGGAACTATTGACAATTCACTTAAAAAAGAAGGACTCAATTACATCATAAAAGGGAGGATGAAATCTATCTTCTCTATGCGTAAAAAGATGATTGCGCAAAATGTCACATTTGAGGAAATCTATGACAAATTTGCTATTAGAATTATTTATAAATCCGATTTACAAAACGAGAAGTTTCTCGCTTGGAAAATCTATTCCATAGTAACGGATCACTTTACCCCCAACCCTGTTAGATTACGTGATTGGATATCCTCGCCTAAATCCACCGGATACGAAGCTTTACACATCACCGTTATGGGACCAAAAGGAAAATGGGTAGAGGTTCAAATTAGAAGTGAAAGAATGCACGAAATTGCCGAAAAGGGTTATGCAGCGCATTTTAAATACAAGCACGGAGATCAAAAAGAACAAGGAATAGAAGTTTGGTTAAACAAACTTCAAGAAGCGCTTGAGAACGCAAATACAAATGCCGTAGATTTTGTTGAGGAATTTAAACTCAACCTATATTCAAAAGAAATATTCGTATTTACCCCTAAAGGAGAGTTAAAGTCATTACCAAAAGGAGCTACACCGTTAGATTTTTCATTCAACATTCATACAGAAGTTGGTATGCGCACCCGGGGAGCCAAGGTAAATGGTAAATTGGTTCCTTTAAACACCACACTTTCAAGTGGAGATCAAGTAGAGATCATAACATCTGACCAAGCAAAACCCAATCAAAACTGGTTAGATTATGCAACAACAGCTAGAGCACGTGCTAAAATTAAATCTGTTCTTAGAGAAGAGAAAAAAGCTGTTGCAGAAGATGGTAAAGAGATTTTACGCAGAAAACTAAAATCACAAAAAATTTCGCTCAACGAAGACTCCATCAACAAAATGGTGACTTTCTTTAAGCTAAAAACCAGTTTAGATTTATTTTACCGTGTAGGTATTGGCTCCATTGACAATGCCATGATCAAAGACTTTGCTTCCTCCTATAGCAATGCATTCATTAGTTTCTTTAAGAATAGAATGCGTAAAACACCAGCACCAGAGGATATCAACAAAGATGAGATTACCTCTAAATATGACATGTTGGTCTTTGGTAAAGAGGAAGAAAAGTTGGAGTACAAACTATCACAATGTTGTAATCCTATACCCGGTGATGATGTATTTGGTTTTGTAAGTGTATCTGAAGGTATAAAGGTTCACAAAAAAAATTGCCCCAATGCCATTTCATTACAATCTAATTATGCGTATAGAATTATAAGTGCTAAGTGGATAGATTCTTCTCAACAAGAATACCAAGCGGATATTGTAATGACAGGTATTGATAATTTAGGTCTTGTAAGTGATATTACCGAAGTTATTTCTGATATTATGCACGTTAATATGCGTAATTTAAATTTCAGTACCGATGGCGGCACCTTTAAAGGAAAGATTACCGTAGTGGTCAAAAATAAAGCAGTATTGAAAAAGTTGACCGATAATCTTATGAACATCAACGGTATTGATAAAGTTACTCGTATTTAGAAAAAGGAAATTAAAATTTAACTGTACCTTTGTGCATTAATGCAGTAAATATGTCTTCTGATAAAAATCAAGAAATTGTAAAAAACGTCTTCACTACCTTTTTAGAGGACAAAGGACATAGAAAAACACCCGAACGCTACGCTATTCTACAAGAAATTTACGAAAGTGACGAGCATTTTGATATAGAGTCTCTCTACATTAAAATGAAGAATAAAAACTATCGTGTTAGTAGGGCAACTCTCTATAACACCATTGAACTTCTATTGGATTGCAAATTGGTTCGTAAACATCAATTCGGTAAAAACCAGGCGCAGTATGAAAAATCATATTTTGATCGCCAACACGATCATGTGATTTTAACCGACACTGGTGAAGTAATGGAGTTTTGTGATCCTAGAATACAGTCTATCAAAAAAACAATTGAGGAAGTTTTTGATATTAAGATAAATACACATTCCCTATATTTTTACGGGACCAAAAATACTCCTGCTAAAGATGCAGGCAAAAAAGAAACAAAATAGAACTAACCAAGTATATAATATTTAGATGGCAGTAGATTTATTGTTAGGCCTGCAATGGGGTGACGAAGGAAAAGGTAAAATTGTTGATGTTTTAACCGAAAATTATGACATTATTGCTCGCTTTCAAGGCGGACCAAATGCCGGTCATACTTTAGAATTTGATGGAATTAAGCATGTTTTACACACCATTCCTTCAGGAATTTTTCATAAAAATGCGGTAAACGTAGTAGGTAACGGGGTGGTTATAGACCCAGTTATTTTCAAGAAAGAATTAGATGCATTGAAGAAATTCAAATTAGATGTAAAATCTAAATTGTTCATTTCTAGAAAAGCGCATTTAATCTTACCTACCCACCGTTTACTTGATGCAGCCTCCGAAGCATCAAAAGGAAAGGCAAAAATAGGATCTACCTTAAAAGGTATCGGCCCTACTTACATGGACAAGACCGGAAGAAACGGTATGCGTGTAGGTGATTTAGAACTAAGTGATTGGAAAGAAAAATACCGTAGCCTAGCCAATAAGCACGAGGCTATGATCAATTTCTACGATGTAGATATTCAATATGATTTGGCAGAACTTGAAGCGGATTTTTTCAAAGCTGTTGAAGAACTTAAGACATTAACGTTCATTGATAGTGAAGAATATTTATATCAAGCACAAAAAGCCGGTAAAAAAATATTGGCAGAAGGTGCTCAAGGTTCATTATTAGATATTGATTTTGGTACATACCCATTTGTAACCTCATCGAATACAACCGCCGCCGGCGCTTGTACAGGTTTAGGTGTTGCCCCTAATCAAATCGGAGAGGTAAAAGGTATATTCAAAGCATACACCACAAGAGTTGGTAGCGGTCCTTTTCCAACAGAGCTTTTTGATGAAGATGGCGAAACTATGGGTCGTGTAGGTAATGAGTTTGGAGCCACTACTGGTAGACCAAGACGTTGTGGTTGGTTAGATTTGGTAGCTTTGAAATATGCGGTTCGCGTAAACGGAGTTACTGAACTGATGATGATGAAAGGCGATGTTCTTAGCGGATTTGAAAAACTAAAAGTTTGTACTGCTTACAATTATAAAGGAGAACAAATAGAGCATTTCCCTTATAATATTGAGGCAGAAAATGTTACTCCCGTTTACTCGGAAATGGATGGTTGGAAAGAAGATTTGACTAAAATGACTTCTGCCGATCAATTACCAAAAGCATTAAATGCATATATAGAATTTTTAGAGAAGGAATTAGAAGTGCCGATTAAAATTGTTTCTGTTGGTCCAGATAGAACACAGACAATCTTAAGATAGACATTAAGCGACCAGAATAGGTTGTTCAACTTTCAAGAATGGCGATATAGGGAAATACCTTTATCGCCATTCTTTTTTTTTGTATTTTCAAGCTTGTGCAAAATTTACATTTTACACATCAACAACAACTTAACGACAACTCAACAAATGAAAAAAACCACCTACTCAACCTTGTTTTTTTTTCTTGTATTGGCGACAGCTTGCAAAACAGAAAAAAAAGACAAAGCTGATGAACAAACCGTTACCCAACAAGAAACCGAAAGCGAATGGATAACCCTTTTTGATGGTACAACTACAAAGGGCTGGCGCGCTTATAATGGCAAAGAACTACCGCCAGGTTGGATCGCAAAAGACGGAGAACTACAATTTGACACAGAATTAGGTAAGGAGCAAGATTACACCGGCGGCACAGATATTATTTATGGCGCAGAGGAGTTCGATAATTTTGAACTCTATGTAGAGTGGAAATTACCAAAAGGAGGCAATAGCGGTATTTTCTATCATTTAAAAGAAGGATACGATAGTCCACCAGAAGTTGCGCCAGAATACCAATTGATAGATGATGAAAACTATGCCAGCATCCACGATCTTACCGATTACAATTTAAGTTTAGGGTATACGGTCAAACCCGAAGAGCTAAAACCTTTACAGCAGACTGCATCAGACTATGCCATGCATGCTGCAGATCCAGAGGGCAAAATATTGCATCCGGTGGGCGAATGGAACACTACTAGAATCATCTTCACTCCAGAACAGGTAGAACATTGGCTAAACGGAAAAAAAGTAGTTTCCTTTGTGCCATGGGATGAAGCTTGGTACGAAAAAAAGAATTCCGATAAATGGAAGAACAGTGAAGATTATGGCAAGTATAAAACTGGCTATATCGGTTTTCAAGATCACTCTAGCCCTATCTGGTTCAGAAACATTAAAATAAAAAAACTTTAACCACCACACCAATGAATAAAAGAGACTTTTTAAAAAACGCTGCGGCATTGTCCACATTTGTATTATTACCATCTGGACTTTGGTCTTGCAAGAAAGAAGCGAAAAAATTAACCAGATTAAGAACTGCTCATATTGGTGTTGGCAACATGGGTGCCGAAGATTTAAAAGCGATTTCATCACATAGCAAAGTAGATGTTACCGCCCTTTGTGATGTTGATGCCAACAATTTGGCAGCAGCAAAAGAATTGCATCCAAATGCAAAAACATATACCGACTACAGAGTTATGTTAAAAGAAATGGGCGATGATATCGATGCTGTAGTGGTTTCTACACCAGATCACACCCATGCACCCGCTTCAATGATGGCCATGGAAATGGACAAACCGGTATATTGCCAAAAACCATTGACCCATTATGTATCTGAAGCAAGGGCCATGAACAAACTTGCAGCGGAAAAAGGACTGGTAACCCAAATGGGAATACAGGTACATTCATTTTATGATTATAAGTTAGCTACCTTATTAATACAATCGGGTATAATTGGCAAAGTGCATACCGTACGTGCCTGGTCTCCTAAAGACTGGGGATATGACGGACAGGAGCCTTCTGGTTCCGACCCTGTTCCAGAATCATTAGATTGGAATCTATGGTTAGGCACCTCAGCAGAAAGACCGTATAAAGAAGGTTTTTACCACCCAGGAAATTGGCGAAAATTGGTAGATTATGGCTGTGGAACATTAGGTGATATGGGAGTTCATATTTTTGATACACCGTATAATGCTTTGGCGTTACAAGTTCCTAAAACCATTAAAAATGAATGTAGGGAACCAAACGGTTTTGGTTTTCCACAAAACAATGTAGTTACCTATGAATTTCCACAAACGGAATATACTACAGAAACATTAAAATGGGTTTGGTATGACGGACCCGGTGCACCAAAAGACCATGAAGATTTAATTTTACCAGGGTCAGATAAAGTAGCCTCAACAGAAGACAACTCTAAAGACAGCATGGAAGATAAAATGTCACTGGAGACTAAAACTGCAGACGAAGGAACATTACCAGACCAAGGTGCTATGTTCATTGGTGAAAAAGGGAGATTGCTACTACCACATTTTATGCAGCTGCCTAAAAAAATAGTAGATGGCAAATATGTTGACATTTCAGCAGAAATAGAAGCAGTGGAAAAAGCGAACAACATGGGCAAACCTATTCGAGATTATGAATCTGAAGGTCCAAAGCACTACCATCAATTTGTAGATGCGTGCTTGGGCACAGATGAAACCACCGCTCCTTTTTCATATGCATCTAGACTTACAGAAACCATTTTGTTAGGTGTTATAGCCGGCAGGTTTCCAAACCAAGTGTTACACTGGGATAGTGAAAATGCCAAATTTGCCGAAGAAGAAGCCAATGCTTTTTTAGAAGGTGATTATAGAAATTTCTAGTTTCCACTTAAATATCACAAAAACCACTTTCGAGTGGTTTTTTTATATCTATTTTTAAAAGAACAGACCACAAACAACAAAATCAAAAATGTCAAAAAGCTTCACCATTGCTTTTAGATTCGCCCTCCTATCTATTGGCATTCTAATAGCGCAAAGCTGCTCAGATAGCAAAGAGCCAATAATTCAAATAAAGCCTCATAATTCGATTGTACTGATCGGAAACAATCTAGGGTCTAGAATGATGAATTATGGTAGTTTAGAAACAGAATTACATCTACGGTATCCAAAAGACTCCCTCCTTATACGAAATATGTCCGATGCCGGTGACACTCCCGGTTTTCGACCACATTCTGGTCGAGTATCTCCATGGGCTTTCCCGGGAGCAGAAAAATTTCAAACAGAACTTGCCCAAAATTCTGGTAGTGAAGGAGAATTTGAAACTCCAGATGAATGGTTAACTCGACTTAACGCCGATATAATTTTAGCTTTTTTCGGTTATAACGAATCATTTGAAGGTGCTGAGGGCTTAGAAAATTATAAGGAAGAACTAGATGCATTTATAAAGCACTCGGTTAAACAAAAATACAACGGCACCTCTACCCCACAACTAGTTCTTATTTCTCCCATTGCCTTTGAAGATTTATCCGATCATATAGATGTACCTAATGGAATTTCGGAAAACCAAAACCTGAAATTATATACCGATGCAATGAGCGAAGTTGCTGCAGCAAACAACATACCTTTTATTAATGTTTACAATCCGTCGAAAAAATGGTTTAAAAATACCGATGAAGACTACACCATAGACGGTTCGCAAATGAACAAATTAGGATATGACACTTTTGCTAAATTTTTAGCCGATGAGCTTACGGGAAACAAACCTATAGAGCATGAAAACAAAAGAATTGCAATAAACGAAGCTGTACAAGAAAAAAATTTCTATTGGCATAACGATTATAAAATACCAAATGGTGTTCATGTATTTGGCAGAAGGCATGCTCCCTATGGTCCAGATAATTATCCGTATGAAATTAAAAAAACTAGGCAGCTAACGGCTATTAGAGATTCTGCCATATGGGCAACTGCACAGGGTATAGAATATGATATAGATTCTGCCGATGCGCTGACAAGCAAGCTACCACCTGTAGCTACCAATTATAATTTAGTAGAAGGTCATGGAGACTTAAAGTACAAATATGGTGAAGAAGCCTTAAAAACCTTAACCGTACCAAAAGGGTATAAAGTAGAATTGTTTGCCTCTGAAAAGGAATTCACCAATTTAGCCAACCCCGCACAAATATCTTTTGACAATAAAGGCAGGTTATGGGTGGCCACATTACCCTCGTACCCGCATTACAAACCTGGTGACGCCAAACCAAATGATAAAATTATTATTCTGGAGGATACCGATAATGACGGTAAGGCAGATAAGGAAACCGTTTTTGCCGATAATCTACATTTACCAATTGGATTTGAGTTTGCTCCTGAAGGGGTATATGTAAGTCAAGGTACTACCCTAAAGTTATTTACCGATACAGATGGTGATGACAGAGCCGATAAAATTGAAACTGTTTTAAGTGGTTTTGACGATCACGATACGCATCATGCCATTTCAGCTTTTTGTGCAGACCCTTCCGGTGCGTTTTATATGTCTGAAGGTTTATTTCTTCATACTAACGTCGAAACTTCATATGGAACCGTTCGTGCTACCAATGGTGGATTTTACAGATATAATCCGCAACGAAAACATTTAGAGCGCACCCTTCAAGTTTCCATTCCTAATCCTTGGGGTATTGCGGTCGATGATTGGGGGCAAGATTTCTTTTTACATACTTCTGGACCCAAGGTCAATTGGATGATGCCAAGTTCCTTAAAGCCCATCTACGGAATTTCATCACCGTTAACCGAAGAATTAATTGAAGAAGCGCACAGGGTTAGACCAACATCCGGCTTAGAGTTTATTTCAAGCAGCCACTTCCCCAGCGAGGTTCAAGGTGATATGCTGTTGGCAAACTCCATTGGTTTTCTCGGTTTAAAACAACATCAAATGTTGGAAAAAGGAACGGGTTACACCACTAAACATCGACAAGACTTAATTACTAGTACCGACCCAAATTTTAGACCTGTTGAACTTGAATTTGCACCAGACGGTTCTCTTTATCTTGTGGATTGGCACAATGTACTAATTGGTCATATGCAACATAATGCCCGTGATCCTTTACGCGATCACGCACATGGTAGAATTTACAGAATTACATACCCATCAAGGCCTTTGGTAGAACCTGCACAAATAGACGGCGCATCAATAGCTCAATTATTTGAGAATTTAAAGCTGCCAGAATACAGAACCCGCTATAGAACAAGAAGGGAATTAAGAGGCAGAAACACCGAAGAAGTTTTAGATTATTTAAACATTTGGATCACCGGTTTAGATGAAAACGACACCAATTATGAGCATCATAAATTAGAAGGTCTATGGGTTTCTTGGGGAATGAACAAGGTAGACAAACCATTATTAGAAACATTGTTGACATCTAAAGACCATAGAGTTCGTGCCGCTGCCGTAAGAGTTGTACGGTATATGGGGCACCAACTGAACAACGCACAAGAATTACTGAAAAATGCGGCAAGCGACAAGCATGGCAGGGTAAGATTGGAAGCCATTACCGCGGCATCTTGGTTACCACAAACAGAAGGGCTGGAAATTTTAAATGTAGCCAGAAATCACCCATTGGACGAATGGATGCTTGATGCTTTTAATTTTGCAGAGACAAGATTAACGGGTAACTTTCTAGAGGAAGCAAAAGAAGAAATTTTAGCATCACACTTAAAGGGAGCTGATTTAGAAGTTTTTACCAAAGGAAAAAAGATTTATGAAACCGAAGGTTACTGTGTAACTTGTCACCAAGAAAGTGGTACAGGTTTACAAAAAGCAGGATACCCAACTTTAGTAGGTCAAGAATGGGTTTTAGGTGATGAAGAACGATTGATAAAGTTAGCCTTACACGGGCTTTACGGACCTATGAATATAATGGGCAACCATTATGAAGGTCAAGTACCCATGATGGCTTTTAAGGGGTTGTTAAAAGATGATGAAATTGCTGCCGTACTTACTTATGTTAGAAATTCATTTGGTAATAAAGCATCGGTCATTGACCCAAACAAAGTAAAAGAAGTGCGGGAGGCGACCAAAGATCGTAACAGTTTTTATACGGCAGATGAATTACTAAAAGAACATCCGATGAAATAATCAACTTAAAAAAACAACTATGAAAATTAGATATCTATCTATATTATTTCTAATCATATTTACGGCTTGTGGTGAAAAGACAAATGAAAAGAAAGTGCCAGTCTCTGAAGAACAGAAAGTTCCGCATATCGTTTTTGTCACAGGTGAAGAAGAATATAGATCAGAAGAATCTTTTCCCATGTTAGCGAAATTGGCAAAAAGAGAATTAGGGGCAAAAGTATCCATTGCCTACTCCATTGATAGTTTGGGCTATATAGACCCAAATAGATCTGACCACATCTCGGGTTTAGAAGCATTGGAAAGTGCAGATTTAATGGTCGTATTCATGCGTTTTAGAAATTTACCTAAAAAAGAACGTGATTATATTACCAATTACGTAGAATCGGGAAAACCAATCGTAGGTTTTAGAACGACCACCCATGCATTTAAATATGATAATGATTCCACACTTGCTGCATTTAATGAAGAATGGCCTGCAAAAGTTTTTGGTCAGCAATGGATTACCCACCATGGTCACTTTGATGACGGCAAGTATCCCGTTACAACTATTAGCATAAAAGACGGTAAAGAAGAAAACCCTATTTTAAATGGTTTTTCTGAATTTGAAGCATATTCGTGGTTATATCATGTAGATGGTGGCGATTGGCAACTACAGGGCGATAGCGAACCTATTTTAATGGGACATTCCACTAAATCTCAACACGAAATAAATGGTAAGCTAGACCAATTCTCTTTAGACAATCCTGTAGCTTGGACAAAAAGTTACACAGGAACATCGGGCAAGACCGGAAGAGTATTCTTTACAACCTTAGGGCATCCTTACGATTTTAAACTTCCTGTTATGCGAAAGATTGCCATGAATGGTATTTATTGGGCATTGGGCAAAGAAGATCGTATTCCGGAAGAAGGTGTAAACGTTACTCTAGAAACTCCTTTTTCACCCAACAACTCAGGTTTTGGGCAAAAATTTAAAAAGAAACAAAAACCAATAACTAATTTCTAAGCATGGCATTAACTCGAAAAAATTTCATCAAAACAAGTGGACTAGGTGTATTGGCATTAGGTACATCGTCTTTCAAGTCAGTTCAAAACATTACCAACGATGCAGATTTGAATGACTATGAGCTTAATATTGGCTTAGCTTCATATACTTTAAGAAAATATAGTTTAGATGAATTAATTGATATTACAGAGCGCTTAGGTTTAAAAGATGTAGCTTTTAAAAGTTTTCATTTACCATATGAGGCAAGCAAAAAAGAGCTCACCTATATTCATGAAAAAGTTACCGCTAGAGGTCTTAACCTATATGGTGGCGGCGTCATTTACATGAAGACAGAACAAGATGTAGAAACCTATTTTACTTACGCACATAACGCAGGTTTACCTATGATTATTGGCGCACCAGAACATAATTTATTGCCTTTAGTAGAGCAAAAGGTAAAAGAGACAAATGTTAAACTAGCTATACATAATCACGGTCCGGAAGACAAAATTTTTCCTTCCCCAAAAAGTGTTTACGACAATATAAAAGGATTAGATGATAGAATTGGTCTTTGTATAGATGTAGGCCACACCTTTAGATTAGGTCTAAATCCAGCAGCAGAACTTATAAAATACCAAGACAAATTATTTGATGTACATATTAAGGATATCGACGCTCCGGTAGCTGACGGAGAAAAAACGGTTTTGGGTCATGGTAAAATTGACATACCATCCATTTTAAGTGCCCTAAAGAAAATAAAATATGCCGGCATAGTTGCTATTGAGTATGAAAAAGATGCTAATCATGCTATTTATGGCCTTTCTGAATCTGTTGGGTATATAAGGGGCGTATTAAAAATGTTATCATAGCTAAAAAACGTTTTGTACTATCTTACTTCAAAAGAATATTTTAAATTAAAGACACTTTTAAGCAACCAAAATGTCAAAAGTATCTTAACCTTGACAAGGCTCCTTTAAAATATCCTATTTTTGAAAAAATTTTTAGGTTGAAAAAGATTTATTTAGTTGTTCTTTTGTTCTTTGCATGTTCTCTTTTCGGTTTTGCCCAACAAGACAATAATGAAGAAGAACCCAAGCAAATCAATATTGTCTACGGTGCCAACTTCACAAAAAACGAAGCTGAATACCCAGGTGCCTCTATCTTTAGTAAAGATACCCGCCAAGTGCAATTTGAACATCAAGGTGCAGATTTATGGTGCGATGTTGCCATTTATTATCAATTAGAAAATCGATTAGAAGCAATTGGTAATGTCATTTTAAAACAGGGCGATTCTATAGAAATGACCAGTAAAAAAATCAACTATTTAGGTGATGTAAAACTGGCAAAGGCTTGGGGCAATGTTGTTCTTACCAATTCTGACATGACTTTAAGAACCGACACACTACGTTTAGATCGAGTAAAACAAGAAGCATTTTATCAAGATAATGGTACCGTAGTAGATTCTGCCAACACACTTACCAGCAAGATTGGCAAGTATTTTATGGAACTTAAAAAGTATCAGTTTTTAGATAGCGTACATATTGACAATCCTAAATACACGGTAGATTCTGAACAACTAGATTATTATCAAACATCTAAAAATGCCTACATGTACGGTCCGTCAACCATAAACGGAGAAACGTATAAAATTTATTGTGAAAGAGGTTTTTATGATACCAAGGTAGAAACCGGTTACGGCATTAAAAATACACGCATAGATTATAACAATCGAATTATCGAAGGTGACAGTGTGTATTTCAATAAAGCACAAGAATTTGCTTCGGCCACCAATAACATTACTGTTACCGATACTATTAACAAAGGTATTATCAGAGCCCATTACGCCGAAGTGTTTAAAGCCAAAGATTCTGTCTTTGCAACTAGAAGAGCTGTTTCTATCTCTGTTCAAGAAAGAGATTCGCTCTATGTTCATGGAGATACGTTAATGGTCACCGGTAAACCCGAAGAGCGAATTTTAAGAGCATTTAGAAATGCCAAATTCTACAAAACAGATTTAAGCGGTAAATGCGACAGTATACATTCAGAACAAAAAACAGGTATTACCCAATTAATTAAAAACCCTATTATTTGGAACGGTGCCAATCAAATGACCGGTGATAGCATTCACTTAAAATCGAATTTGGAAACCGAAAAACTAGACTCGTTAAAAGTTCTAAAAAACGCCTTCATTATTTCTTTGGATAGTGTTAGCATGACCGGGTACAACCAAGCAAAGGGAATAAACTTGTTTGGTAAATTCATAGATAACGAGCTAAAACTGATAGACTTGGTTAAAAATACAGAGGTTATTTATTATATGTATAATGATGACGATGAACTTATTGGTATAGATAAAACGGTTTGTAGTAAGATCCGTATTACCATGGTTGATAATGATATTGAAGACCTTACGTTTTATACCGACCCAGATGGCGATATATTTCCTGAAAAAGACCTACCGGAAAATAGCAGAAGATTAAAGGGCTTTGTTTGGCGGGGCGATGAGCGCATACTTACAAAAGAGGATATTTTTGATGAGGATGACAACAATTTAGAACTTGTAGTCATTAATGGTATAGATAACCCAATAGATATAGATGCCGAAGAGCAACAACGTAGCCAAAACGAATCTGACCCTATCAATAATATTTCTACCAATGATAAAGCTACAGACCCTAAGAAATCCATAACACCAAAAAAGGAGAATTAGAAGTTTAGATGAACAAAGACTTTCTAAAATACCAGGCACAAACTTCCCCTTACCCTTTAGGTATGGAAGTGTCTCATGCCAAAGGCAGTTATATTTATGATACCGATGGCAACCAACATTTAGATTTTGTTGCAGGTATTTCGGCGTGTACCCTTGGTCATTGTCACCCGCAAGTTATTGACGCTATAAAAAATCAGGCAGAAAAATACATGCACGTAATGGTATATGGTGAATACGCGCAATCACCAGCAACCGAGTATGCAAAATTACTTGCCGATCAGCTACCCGATTCATTAGAGGTCACCTACTTGGTCAATTCTGGCACCGAAGCTATTGAAGGGGCATTGAAGTTAGCAAGAAGATATACAGGAAGATCAGAAATTATTGCAGCAAAATCTGCCTATCACGGTAATACCATGGGCAGTTTAAGTTTAATGGATTTTGAAGAGCGCAAGAGTGTTTTTCGACCATTATTACCAGATGTTTACCATATAAAATTCAATAACGAGGATGATTTAGAAAAAATTACGACTAAAACTGCCTGTGTAATACTGGAAACCATACAAGGTGGCGCCGGATTCATTCTTCCAGAAAATGGTTATTTAAAAAAAGTAAAAGAAAGATGTTCAGAAGTTGGAGCGTTATTGATATTAGATGAAATTCAACCTGGTTTTGGCAGAACTGGTAAGCTTTTCGCCTTTGAACATTACAATTGTGTACCAGACATATTGGTAATCGGCAAAGGTATGGCGTCGGGTTTGCCAGTAGGCGCTTTTACAGCAAGCAAAGAAATAATGCATACGCTTAGTGAAAACCCAAAAATGGGACATATTACCACATTTGGCGGCAACCCGGTTATTGCCGCTTCAAGTTTGGCAACATTAAATGTATTGGTTAATTCTTCGTTGATTGCCGACACTTTAAAAAAGGAACAACTGTTTAAGAATCTTTTGAAACACCCCAAAATAAAGGAGATTAGAGGTAGAGGGCTCATGTTGGCTCTTATAATGGATTCGCCCGAAACGGCAAATGAATTGGTGCTAAGGGCAAAAGAAAAACACCTTATATTATTTTGGTTATTATTCGAAAATAGAGCCGTTCGTATATCACCTCCAATAACCATATCCGAATTAGAAATAAAAGAAGGTTGCGCTATTATTTTAGCCCTTCTTAACTCCATGTAAATCAATGTTGTTAACTAATTTGTTAATAATATAGATTGGCACAACGCCTGAAACACCTTACAAACACTTACTTTTAATATATCTTGTAAAACTAAATAGTGCCTATGGCGTTAGAATCTAACGAGAGACCGGATAAGCCAATTACAAAATTTGAATCGATGTTGAAGACAGATGATGTCTACTTCTTTGATGCCGAAGATTTTGAAGATATTGTGCACCACTACCTAAATCATGGTAAAATTTCCTTGGCAAAAAAAGGAATAAAAATTGGTCTACAACAACATCCAGGTTCAATTGAACTTAAATTGTTACAGGTAGAGGTTATGGTTTTTGAAAACCAAATGGAAAAAGCCGAAGCCCTTTTAGATGAATTACAACTTTTAGACAATCATAACGAGGAAATCTACATTCAACGGGCAAACATCCTATCTAAACTTGATAATCACGAAGGCGCAATAGAGCTTTTGCAAAAAGCGCTAAGTATAACCAATAATAGTTTTGATGTTTATAGTCTTTTGGGCATGGAGTATTTGTTCATGGACAACTTCGATAGTGCCAAAGAGAGTTTTATGAAATGTGTTGAGTTCGATGAACAAGATTACTCATCACTATACAACGTAGTATATTGTTTTGAATTTTTAGAAGACTACGAAGGTGCCATTGTTTATTTAAATGGATATTTAGAGAAAAACCCATATTGCGAGGTGGCATGGCATCAATTGGGCAAACAGTACTATTATAAAGAAATGTATACCGAAGCTTTAACAGCTTTTGATTTTGCCATTATCTCAGACGATTCATTTATAGGGGCTTATTTTGAAAAAGGTAAAGTTCTTGAAAAATTAGGTCGTTACAAGGAAGCTATTGAAAACTACGAAACTACCATATCAATTGAAGATCCTACTTCACATGCATTTTTAAGAATAGGAAAATGCTATGAAAAACTAAAGGATACCGATATGGCAAAATACTATTTCTACCAGACCGTACATGAAGATCCTTTACTGGATAAAGGTTGGTTGGCCATTACAAATCTTTATTATAACAAAAGGGATTTTGAAAAAGCGGTGTTCTACATTAATAAAGCTTTGAATATCGACGGAGAGAACCCACAGTATTGGAAAAAATGTGCAAAAATCCACATGGCTCTTGAGAACTATGATCAAGCCGACTTTGCTTTTAAACAAGCTATAGATTTAGGCAACTACGAACTCGATACTTGGCTAAAATGGGCAGAAGTAGTAAAGATCAATGGTGAAACAGATGCTGCCGTTCAGATTCTTGCACAAGGAAGAGAGTTTTATCCTGAAAGCCTAAAACTGTTGTATAGATCCGTTGGATACCTATTATTGTCAAATGACCCGATCAATGCTCGCATAATGTTGATGGATGCGTTAAAAATTGATAAAGAGCAAAAAAAATTGCACCTATTCACAGAAAATTTTCCTCAGTATGGTCAATCTGAATGGACTCAGGAAATTGTAAAAAAATACAATAAAACCAAGTAGAAAAGGTTCTACACCATATGGAAAATAGAAAACCTAAAGATTACACTATCATTTCTTTAAAAGGCATGGCAATGGGAATTGCTGAACTGGTACCCGGAGTATCGGGTGGCACAATTGCCTTTGTTACAGGAATTTACGAAGAATTTATCACCTCTATCAATAACGTCAATCTAAAAACTTTAAAAGTTTTAAAAGAAGATGGCTTTAAAATGTTCTGGAAAAAACTGAACGGTAATTTTCTGCTTGCACTGGTAATTGGTATGATGATCAGCATCTTCTCATTATCGAAAATTATTGCTTGGCTTTTAGATGAGCATCCCATACCAACATGGTCTTTCTTTTTTGGTTTGGTATTGGCAAGTGTAATATTCGTTGCAAAATCAATCAAAAAATGGCATTTACTAGCCATAATTCTCTTTATTATAGGTACGGTTAGTGCTTTCTATATTACGACCCTACCTCCATCGGCAAGCTCTGGCAGTTTACCTTTTATCTTTTTATCTGGTGCTATTGCTATCTGTGCAATGGTATTACCAGGTATTTCCGGTTCATTTATATTAGTGTTATTAGGATCTTACAAAACAGTATTAGAGGCAGTAAATGAAAAAGATTTCGGAATCATTATAACATTTGCATGTGGTGCCACTTTTGGTATATTAAGTTTTGCCAGAATCTTAAAATGGATGTTTACCAATTATAAGGATGCCACATTAGCTGTTTTAACAGGATTCATCTTGGGGTCATTGAACAAAATATGGCCTTGGAAGAACATCATAGAAATCATTCAGATCGGAAAAAAAGAAATTATAATTGATGAAAATATTTCACCATTTGCTTTTCAAGGTGATAATCAATTAACTTTTGCCATTGTAGCCGCTATCATAGGTTTTTCCCTTATTTTTATATTGGAAAAATCCGCTTCAAAGAAGTAATGCGAAAACCTACATGAACACACCCCGTACCTTTACCGATAAATTTTTCTTGGTGGTTAAAGGACTTTGTATGGGAGCCGCCAATAAAGTACCCGGTGTATCAGGTGGAATTGTAGCATTTGTAGGCGGTTTTTACGAAGAATTTATTTATTCTCTTCAAAAGGTAAATGCTAAAGCGTTTAAGCTTCTGATCAATGGTAGGTTTAAAAGTTTCTATCGCTATATCAATGGTTCATTTTTAACACTTCTTATTTTTGGAATGCTAGTTAGTTATTTCAGCATTTCAAAAGTTTTGGACTATTTTTTAGTGAAAAGTGAACTCTACGTTTGGGCCACATTCTTTGGCATGATACTAGGATCCATCTATTATATAGGCAAAGATTTTGATTACTGGAAAAAGAAAACATTTACCGCAGCCCTCATTGGTTTGGGCATTGGTGTGGCTATCAGCTTTCTTAGTCCCGCAAAAGAAAATGACAATCTATTATTTATCTTTTTATGTGGCATGATCAGTGTATCTGGCATGACCCTACCTGGTTTATCGGGTTCATTCATTTTAATACTATTAGGTAATTATGTGTTACTGCTAGTAGACTCGGTCAATGCGCTGTACGATACATTTTCAGAATTATTGGTTGGCGATTTTAGTTTTACAAATAACACAGAGCGCTTACATACATTAAAAATATTAGCCGTTTTCACCTTAGGATCAGCTACAGGTCTTGTTACCTTGTCGCACTTGTTGACCTTTGTTCTAAAGCATTACAAACATGTTACCACTGCAACTATACTCGGTTTTATTACCGGTTCACTAGGCGTGGTATGGCCATGGAAAAAAACTATTTACAAAACAGACTTTGATGGAAATCTGGTTTTAGATTCCAATGGAAAACAGATTATAATGAATTATGAACGTTTTCTACCAGATTTGACCGTTGTAGAAAATTGGATGGCAATTTTCTATATAATAATAGGTATTAGTATTTTGCTAGTTTTAGATTGGTATGGAAAGAACAGAAGAACAGAAAGCTAATTATGGCTTAATAGGAAAAAATATATCCTATTCATTTTCAAGAGGATATTTTAAAAAGAAATTTGAGGCAATGGAACTTAAAAACCATGTCTATCAAAATTTTGATCTTTCCTCTATTTCAGAATTTCCAACCATTTTTAAGAATACCAAAAATGTGAAAGGGTTAAACGTTACTATTCCATATAAAGAAGAGGTAATGGAATTCTTGAACGACATTGATGATGCCGCTAAGAAAATAGGTGCAGTAAACACTATAAAAGTTGGTGAAGATGGATTAAAAGGTTTTAATACCGATGCTTACGGTTTTAAAAAATCTCTTGAACCTAATTTAAAAAAACATCATCAAAAAGGACTAATACTAGGTACTGGCGGGGCATCAAAAGCAATAGCGTATGTGCTAGAAGAGTTGGGCATTACCTACACATTTGTTTCAAGAAGTGGGAAAAACAACGGTTATACCTATAAAGATTTAACCAATGACATTATTAAAGAGCACACACTTATCGTTAATTGTTCACCCGTTGGAACATTCCCCGATATTGAACAAAAACCAGATATTCCTTACCAAGAGATCAATGAAGAACATTTGCTATTCGATCTTATATATAACCCCGAGGAAACCGCCTTTTTAAAGGCTGGAAAAGAAAATGGAGCGACTATATGTAATGGCTACAAAATGCTAGAATACCAAGCAGAAAAGTCTTGGAAAATCTGGAACCAAAAGTAACCTACTCCTTCACCTTGTCTTTAATAAGGTGTCATTAATTGAATTTTCCTATACTATTGGGTTTTGCAATAGATTTAAAAAGAGTAAGCAATTCTTTGCCAGTACTAGGGTTGTTACTATCTTGTAAGCATATAACATAGGATCATGTCTGAGGATAAACAACAAAAATTACAAGAGAATTCAACTGAAGAAAACACTACTGCACAAGCTACGGAAAGCAAGGTAGAAGAAACAGTTGAAGACAGTACAAATTCAACAGAGCAACCTGAAGAAAAAGCTTCTGAAGAAAAAGCTTCTGAAGAAAATGAATCTACGGCAAATACTGACGTCATGAATGAAATTGACGATTCTAATGCCGAAGATGCAGAAGATACCGATACTGAAAAAAGACATGAAATTCCTATGCCAGACTACCATGAAATGAACATGGAAAATTTAGTTGGAGAATTACAGCGCTTGGTAAAGAATGAAAAAGTTCAGGCAATAAGAAAGCATGTAGACAATATCAAAGATGAATTCAATCAGAAATTTGATGAATTTATTGAAGAGAAAAAAGAAGAATTTATTTCTAACGGCGGTAACGAAATTGATTTCAGATATAATTCGGTAGACAAGCGACAGTTCAATGAAGTATATGCAGAATATAGAGAAAAGCGTAATCAATATTACAAGAGCCTAGAAAAAAGTCACAAAGAAAACCTAGCGTATCGATTAGATCTTATTGAGCAATTGAAAGGCTTGGTAAATGTTGAAGAAGATATAAACACAACCTATAATAATTTTAAGGATATACAGGCTAAATGGCGCCATGCCGGTCCTATTCCACGTGCAGATTACAACAATGTTTGGAAAACTTACCACCACCATATTGAAATTTTCTACGATTTTCTAAATATCAATAGAGATTTAAGAGATCTAGATTTTAAGCATAATCTTGAAGAAAAAAGTAAGATTGTGGCCAGAGCCGAAGAGCTTGCTAAAGAACCAGATTTAAATAGGGCGTTTAGAGAATTACAAGTACTACACAAAATCTGGAAAGAAGATTTAGGTCCCGTAGGTAAAGAACATAGAGAAGAAATTTGGGATCGTTTTAGTGCCGCAACAAAAATTATACATGAAAGGCGTCAAGATTACTTTAAGAATCTAGACAAGATTAAAGAAGAGAACTTAGAGCGTAAGCATGCTATTATAAATGAAATTAATACACTTACGGAGAACGTTTCTGACAACCACGGTAAGCTACAACAACAGATAAAAAAATTAGAAGAGCTAAGGGAAGCGTTTTTTACAGCCGGTCAAGTACCCCAAAAAGTAAATTCAAAAACTTGGAATAGCTTTAAGGCCGCGGTTAGGGAATTCAATCAGCATAAAAATGCATTTTACAAAAATCTAAAAAAGGAGCAACAAGAAAATTTAGATAAGAAAAGAGCATTGTTGGAAATAGCAGTTTCGCTAAAGGATAGTAAAGATTGGGATACTACTACTTCAGAAATGAAACGTATTCAAGGGCAATGGAAAAAAATTGGCCACGTACCCAGAAAATACTCGGATAAATTATGGAAAGAGTTTAAAACTGCCTGCAATCATTACTTTGACAGATTAAATGCCCTTAAAAATGATGCTTTTAAAGAAGAGGAGGCAAATCTAAAGCTGAAAGAAGAATGCATGAACCGCCTTAAATCTTTTGAATTAAGTGGGGACAAAACGAAAGATTTAGAAACGATTAAAAAGTTTTCCGAAGAATGGAAAAACTATGGCAGGGTTCCTTTTAAAAAGAAAAGTATTAATCAAAAATTCGACAAAATTATTGATGCCCTTTATCAGAAGTGTGGTGTGAGCAAGCAAGAGTCTGAACTACTGAAATACGGAAACAAAATTCAACAGCTTACCAATAATGACAATCAAGAACGTGCCATACAAAATGAGCGCGCGTTTATTAGAAAGAAAATAGACGAAAGTAAAGATGAAATCAGGCAGCTTGAGAATAATTTACAGTTTTTCTCAAATGCCTCTGAAAGCAATCCATTAGTACAAGATGTCATAAAAAGAGTAAATCAGCATAAAGAATCTTTGGCTGCATGGAAGGCAAAACTTAAAAAACTAAATATTTTAAAGAATAATTTACTCAAGGAAGACGATGAAGGCGAATCTACAGAAGAGCCACAATCTGAGGAGTAAACATTCCATTTTTTATAAAGGGTATAATAATTAAGCTGCTTAATCGTTATATGTAAGAAAAAACCTACTTATTAAATTTAGGTACAATGTTATACCCAAAATATGGTAAAACCAGAAATACCAAAAAACGAACAACAACGACTAGAAGTTTTAAATAGTTTCAACGTATTAGATACATTAGAAGAAAAAGAATACGATGCCATAACCCGTATTGCAGCAGATATTTGCAACACCCCAATGGCACTAGTTTCCTTAGTTGATAAAGATAGACAGTGGTTTAAATCTCACCATGGTATAGATGCAACTGAAACACCACGAGAGCTTGCATTTTGTGCCCACGCCATAAATACCCCAGACTCTTTACTAATAGTTAACGACGCGAATAAAGACGAAAGGTTTTTTGACAACCCCTTAGTAACGGGCGGACCTGCTGTGCAATTCTATGCCGGAGCGCCACTGAACACCAAAGAAGGAACTTCTATTGGTACGCTATGTGTTATTGATACAAAACCCAGGCAAAAATTTACTGAAAAGCAGCAAGCTTGCTTAAAAGACCTTGCCGATCAAGTTATAGCACAACTAGAACTTCGTAAACAGAATATGCAACAAAAACTGATCAACGAAGAATTAAGGATAAAGAATGATCAGTTAAAACACCTATCATACCGTCTTGCCCATGATATGAAAACCCCATTATTAGGAGTTAATTCTATGGTTAGCTTTATCAAAGATGATTACAGTGATTTTATAAAGGATACAGAAATTCCTGTTTATCTAAAAATTATAGATAATAGAGTTGAATATATGGAAGCTCTTATCAATGGTATTATTAATTATAACTCCATTACCAATGCAGAAATCGTTGGTGAGGAATTTAATATTTCAAATGAACTAAAACAGGTACTTCACAAACATGCCGATATTAGCAATGTTGAATTACAATTGATGAATTGTGACATAAGCATATATCATTCATTAAACAGCTTCGATCAAATATTCAGGGATTTGATCTCTAACAGTTTAAAATTTGTGAACTCCACTACCATTAAAATAAAGATAACCTTCACTGAAGAACAAGACTTCTATTTCTTTACCTATGAAGACAACGGACCTGGCATACCTGAAAAATACTGGGAAAAAGTTTTCGGATTATTTGAAAAACTTGGAATCGATGATGTCGAAAACACGGGCATTGGATTAACAACGATAAAAACCCTCATAGAGAAATTAGGAGGCAAAATCACCATAGGCAAACGCCCAAATAACGAAAAAGGTGTGTTTTTTAATTTTTCACTTGCAAAGCTTCCCTCATAACCAAACAATACGATTTGTATTGACCTATCAGAACTTATTTAAAAGTACCCATAAAAAAAGCCTCTATAAATAGAGGCTTTTAATATTATAATAGATATTATTTTTACTTAGCAACATTTACGGCTCTTGTTTCACGAATAACCGTCACTTTTACCTGACCCGGATAGGTCATATCGGTTTGTATTTTTTGCGAAATCTCGAAAGACAATTGCGCAGCTCTGTCGTCATTTACTTTTTCGCTTTCAACGATTACACGAAGTTCTCTACCAGCTTGTATCGCATAAGCCTTTTGTACACCACTAAAACCAAATGCAATCTCTTCAAGGTCTTTTAACCGTTGGATATAAGAATCCAACACCTGTCTTCTTGCACCTGGTCGTGCACCGCTAATAGCATCACAAACTTGTACAATTGGTGCAATAAGCGTTTTCATTTCAATTTCGTCATGGTGGGCACCTATGGCATTACATACTTCAGGTTTTTCCCCAAACTTTTCTGCCCATTGCATACCTAAGATGGCGTGAGGCGTTTCCACTTCATTTTCAGTATTAGGAACTTTACCTATATCATGTAATAAACCTGCACGTTTTGCTATTTTAGGGTTTAATCCTAATTCAGATGCCATTACACCACAAAGCTTAGCAACTTCCCTAGAGTGCTGTAATAAGTTTTGACCATAAGAAGATCTATATTTCATTCTACCAACGGCACGAATTAGCTCTGGGTGAAGTCCATGAATACCTAAATCTATAACGGTACGCTTACCTATCTCTACAATTTCGGTTTCAATTTGCTTTTCGGTCTTTTTAACGATTTCCTCAATTCTAGCTGGGTGGATTCTACCATCTGTCACCAACTTATGAAGCGAAAGCCTTGCAACCTCTCTCCTTACCGAATCGAAGCAGGAAAGAATAATTGCTTCTGGTGTATCATCAACAATAATTTCTACTCCTGTAGCAGCTTCTAGCGCTCTAATATTTCTACCTTCTCTACCAATAATACGCCCTTTTACATCATCTGATTCTATGTTGAATACCGACACACAGTTTTCTACAGCTTCTTCGGTACCTATTCTCTGAATAGTATTGATAATGATTTTACGGGCTTCTTGCTGTGCCGTAAGTTTAGACTCTTCAACCGTAGATTGTATAAATGCCATAGCATCTGTTCTAGCAGTCTCCTTTAGACTTTCTACTAGTTGATTTTTTGCTTCGTCTGCAGATAGACCGGAAATTACTTCTAGCTGCTGAATTTGGCTCTTGTGCATTTTATCCAACTCTTCATGACGCTTGTCAAAAAGTTGTCTCTTTTGCTCTACTTCTTTTAATTTGTTATCTAGCTGAGCATTCATGTTCTTGTTTTTAGCAAGCTCACTACTAACTTGAGATTCTTTGTCTCTAGTTCTCTTTTCAGCATCGTTTATTTTCTTATCCTTATTATTTATAACCTTTTCATGCTCGGCCTTTAATTCTAAGAACTTTTCCTTTGCTTGTAATATTTTTTCTTTTTTGACACTCTCGCCTTCGGCTTTAGCATCTTTTAAAATGCGTTCAGCATCTTTTTTAGCATTAATTATGGTTTTAGAGGCCTTCCCTTTTTCCAAAAATTTTGCAATCGCAAAACCTACTGCCAGCCCAACTATTGCGGCTATAACTATCATTGTACTATCCATAGTGTAATATATTAATAAAAAAAAAGCCCACATTGGAGAAGTTTTGATCAAACTCCGGTAAACAGGTTTAGGGCTAACAGACTGATCAAGGATCCCTATACAAGTAGGGCTTGCTTTTACAATCTAAACTCACCCTTTTTAAAAAAAATAAATGTTGAGTTTGTCAAAAGGTATTACCAATGTGGGCAGTAACTTAATGTATTTATAAGAACGTTTTATTTAAAAGCCAATTTAGAATTCACCAAGTCCTCAAGCGCTTTTAAACGTTCTTCAGCTTCTTTGGTACCCTCTACTTGCTCTATGCCATTCTGTTCAATTTTAGACGCAAATTGTAAGGCACACATGGCCAATACATCTTGTTTGTCCCTAACTGCATAATTCTGCTCAAATTTTTTTGCCAACTGTTCTATGTTTTTAGCCGCTTTACGCAGACCTTCTTCTTGAGAGGGGTCAATCGTTAATGGATATACCCTATCAGCAATAGAAAGTTTAATTTTGAGCTTATCTGACATATTATTATAAACATTATTCCGATAACTGGGCTATACAATGGTCCAACTCTCGTATTAATGTATTTATTTTAAGCTTAGCTTCTGTTTTATTGGTATTACTGCCAAGCATTGAATTTGCAAGTTTAAGCGAGTTGTATTTTTCTTCCCATTCAGAAACCGTTTTACTGGCGTTCTCTTGTGAAGATTTTATATCACGCAATTCTTTTTCCAATTCAATATTAGCATTGTTCAAAACCTCAAGTTTATGCAACAGCTTGCTAATTTTATTTTCTAAAGAATCAACGATTTTAATTAATTCGCTCATACATTACCGTCAATGCGATTTACACAAAGTTAACATACATATTATGACTTAGCAATAGTTTTGTGAAATATTCGTAGTTCATGAAATCTCAAATCTATTTTGTTTACGCAAAGCCCTTTAGCTTTAAATAAATTTTAGCGCATTCTTCTTCATGGAATTGTCTATGATTATTTATTTTCGCAGTATTGCTATCTACCTATGAGAAATATAATCCTAAGTCTATTATTACTGTTTTGCTTTTCGCTTTTTGCACAAAAAGAATATCCTAAAGGAGTATTTGCTCCACCAATGGATATACCTATTATTTTGGCAGGTACTTTTGGTGAATTGCGATCAAATCATTTTCACTCTGGCATAGATATTAAAACACAACAGAGAGAAGGTATACCGATAAATTCCATTGGCGACGGTACAATAACAAGAATTAAGGTTTCTCTATGGGGCTATGGCAAAGTGCTATATATTGCACACCCAAATGGTTATACTTCTGTTTATGGGCATCTGCAAAAATTCTCCCCATCAATTGAAGAATACATTAAGAAAATACAATACAACAAAAAGTCGTTTGAGGTAGAAGTTTTCCCCGATTATGGCGAACTAAAAGTGTCAAAAGGAGAACTCATTGCATATAGTGGAAACACAGGTGGTTCCGCTGGTCCACATTTACATTTTGAAATACGAAGTAGTATTTCTGAAAAACCTACCAATCCTCTATTATACGGAATTGATGTAGCCGATGCCACTAACCCCATTCTAGAAAAATTGTTTGTATATCCGCTAACCGACAAATCTCACGTAAACGGTAACTACAGTAGAACCCAGGTTAATTTTAAGAAACAGAGTGATGGTACATTTTTAGCTGACAATGTAACCGCACTAGGCGATATCGGTATTGGTTTTGTTGGTTTTGACAGACTAGATATGGCAGCAAATAAAAATGGTGTCTATAGCGTTGAACTCAGCGTTAACGGTAAAACCTATTCACTTTACGATTTTGAATCTTTTTCTTTTGGGGAAACCAGATATATAAATACGTTGATAGATTACGACTACTACGGCAGAAATAGACAACGTATTCAAAAAAGTTTTAAATCTCCGGGCAACAATCTAAGTATTTATAAAGAGCTTTATAACAATGGTGAGATCCAGGTAAACGAAGGTCTTAGCTACAATGCAAAACTTTTGATCAAAGATTTTGCTGGCAATGATCTAGAAATGAATATACCAATTACTGGCAAAAAGAATTTATTAGGCAACAAGAAGGAAAACTTTACAACAGAAAATTACATAACTGCAAAAAGACCCAATAACTTTGACTTAGGCGGTGCCAAGGTTTATTTTCCAACAAATACTTTTTACGAAGATTTCTACATTGACCTAAAAAAAGGGAAAGACACTGTTATGATACATACCAACACCGTACCCGCACATAGAAATTTCACGATAACTTTTGATGTATCGAAATACACAAAAGAAGAACAAAAACAATTGTTCATTGCCCGTTTAGATTCTAAACTAAGACCAAGTCATACAAATACCTATAAACGAGGAAATGAATTTACAACACGAACACGTTACTTAGGCACTTATACTTTGGCACGAGATACCGTTGCCCCCACAATTAGAACCAAAAATTTTAAAGAAAAGCAATGGTTGAACAACTATAAATATCTGAGTGTACAAATTGCCGATGATCTTAGTGGTATTGATACTTATTCCGCTACTTTGAACGGAGAATGGATTTTAATGGAATACGAACCAAAACGTAATACACTTACCTATAATTTTGACGATAAGATTGCAGACCAAACGCAATGCGTGCTTAAAGTTACCGTTACAGATAATGTAGGGAATGAAAATACCTTAACGACCTCGTTTTATAGAAAATAAATTATTTGAAACTTAGTAATGTTCCAAGCCTTATAATACTGCTGTGCAGCACCATTGGTTTTGCTCAGAACGCTACTATTTCGGGTATTGTATTTGATGAGGATAACAAGCCATTGCCCAATGTTAATATCACTACTCAAGATTTAGGCACAATTTCGAATGCCAACGGATTTTATATTCTTGAGGTTATAGCTGATAAAGAAAATACCATATCTTTTTCTCACGTAGCCTATAAAGACGTTGTCATAGAAAAATTAATTCTAACGACTAACGAAACCTATGAATTCAATCCGGTGCTAAAAAGCGATGTCACCCAAATAGATGGTGTTACCGTAACTGCAACAGGAGAAAGATCAATTAACAATATACTGAACATAACTCCAGAAAAAATAAGAAAGATTCCTGGTGCAAATTCTGGAGTAGAAACCATATTAAAATTATTACCAGGCGTATCTTCAAACAATGAATTAAGTACACAATACGCAGTGCGCGGCGGAAACTTTGATGAAAACTTAGTCTATGTTAATGAAATTGAAGTCTATAGGCCATTTTTGATTCGATCGGCACAGCAAGAAGGCTTAAGTTTTGTAAATAGTGATCTTGTTCAAAATGTCAAATTTTCTGCAGGTGGTTTTCAAGCCAAGTACGGAGATAAAATGTCTTCTGTTCTAGACATAAAGTACAAAACTCCAACACTTTTTTCGTTACGTGCAGATTTAAGTTTTTTAGGTGCTAGTGCAAGTTTAGAAACAATATCAAAAAACAAAAAATTCAGTTCTGTATCAGGTGTAAGGTATAGAAACAATTCTTTATTGGTAAATAGTCAACAAACGCAGAGCAATTTTAATCCGTCATTTACAGATGTTCAAAGCTATTTAACCTACCACATTTCACCTAAATTCCATATTAATTTTTTAGGGAATATAGCTATCAACGACTATAAGAACGAACCAATCAACAGGCAAACGAATTTTGGTACCATAGATAATCCGCAGGCATTAGTAGTTTATTACGAAGGGCAAGAAATCAATCGATACAATACTGCTCTTGGGGCTTTAAAAGGTATCTATCGATTAAACGAAAACACCACATTAAAACTTATTTCATCTATATACCATACCACAGAAGAAGAATATTCAGATGTTATTGCGGCGTATGAATTAGGTGATATCGACAGTAACTTAAATAGTGATACTGCAGGTCAAGTTCTAACATCTAGGGGCGTAGGTTCGCAATTTAATAGAACAAGAAACGATTTAGATGCATTAATATTCAACCTAGAACACAAAGGCACACATACCAAAAACAACGCATTAATAGAATGGGGTGTAAAATATACACATGAAGATATAAGAGATCAATTAAGAGAGTCTGAGTTTATCGATTCTGCCGGATATTCCATTAGACCACCACAATCTGAGTTCATGAACAATCAACCTTCAGAGGCATTCGATGCACCCCTAGTTGCTTATAGCGGACTTAATGCATTAAATTTCGTAAAAACAAATAGATTCTCAGCGTATGTGCAACTAGGCACCCACAAAACTTGGAACAATACTGATATTTATTACAACGCTGGTTTACGTTCTCACCATTGGACAGTAAGTGGCACCGGTGTCGAAAAAGTTTCTCAAACAGTAATTAGCCCTAGGGCTCAATTTGCTATAAAGCCAAATTGGAAAAAAGACATGCTGTTCAAAATAGCTACAGGAATATACCACCAGCCGCCCTTTTATAGAGAATTAAGAGATAGTACAGGAACCATACAACCCAATGTTAAAGCACAAAAAGCATTTCATTTGGTGGCAAGTAATGAATATAGTTTTCAATTATGGGGCCGACCTTTTACACTTATTAGTGAGGCATATTATAAAAAACTGAACAATGTAAACCCGTACACACTAGAAGATGTTCGAATTAGATATGCAGCAACTAATGATACCGAAGCCTATGTGTATGGCGCCGATGTAAGAATGAACGGTGCATTTGTACCGGGTACGGAGTCTTGGGTAAGCATTGGCTACTTGAAAACGGAAGAAAATAGAAATAACAGAGGTTATATCGCTAGACCAACAGATCAACGTTTAAAATTTGGAATTCTATTTCAAGATTACATACCCACAATTCCCGATTTAAAAATGTACTTAAATTTGGTGTACCAAACCGGTGTACCCGGCGGATCCCCAAGTTATGCCGATCCATATATTTTTCAGAATAGATTAAGAGATTATAAACGTGCAGATTTAGGAATTTCCTATATTTTTGCAAATAGTAACAAACAATATTCAAGTACACATTGGCTTCATAGTTTTAAAGAATTGAGTTTAGGTTTTGAAATTTTTAATCTCTTCAATAATCAAAATTCAATTACCAATACTTGGGTAAGGGATGCGGACAGTAAAAACGAATACGCCGTACCAAACTACCTTACCTCTAGAGTATTAAATTTAAGATTGGGAATTCGCCTATAAAAAATAAAAATGAAAAGACTACTTTTCTTAATAGCCCTAATTACTTCTATTACTACAGTCGCCCAAAAAAATATTTACGAAAGTCCAAATTTTGATCGTTTGAGCGAAGATCATAAGGTTTTGGCAATTATGCCTTTTCTTACCAATTTAGACCTTAATGAGAAAATTTCTAAATCGGAACAAAAGAGATTAGAAGAAAATGAGGGCCATGCGGTACAGAATGCTCTAGAAACCTATTTTTCTGAACGAAGTAAAAAGAAAAAATTACCGGTAACATTTCAAAATATTGAAAACACAGCAGCCATATTAGCGAAAAAAAACATCAGTTATGAAAATATCGATGTGTATACCACCAAAGAACTAAGCGAAATATTAGGCGTAGATGGTATTATAAGCGGAACCTTAGATCTTAATATTTTATTATCAAACGGTATACCCACAGAATTTAGTTTTACCGATTACTTCTCTGGCGGCGCCAATTATGGCAGAATAGGTATTAAAATTAGTGATGGAGATACCGGAAAACTTCTTTGGAAATATGAAAAAGAAATTAACAAAAAGACAGGTAAGAATACTACAGATCTAATTGACCGTATGATGAAATTAGCTATTAGAAAATTTCCATACGAAAGAGAACGTAAACGCGATAGAAACAAAAATTAATTACGCTTCAATTATCTCTTTTAAAACATTGACCGTATAATCAATATCTTCTTTGGTATTGTATGTAGAGAATGAGAAACGCACAGATGGTTTCTTCATATCCTCATCAGTAAGAATTTGTGTAAGCACGTGCGAACCCATATCACTACCAGACTGGCAAGCACTACCTTTAGAACAGGCAATACCTTTCATATCTAAATTAAATAACAATAACATCGCCTTTTCTTCTTCAATCGGCAAGCATACATTCACTAATGTATATGTACTTTTATCTAAATCGCCAGAGTGTCCGTTAAATTTTGCATCTGGTATTACGGACTTCACTTGGTTAATGAAATAAGATTTTAGCCCTTCAACATACTGTTTTTCCTCTTCTAAATTGTCGTAAGCATGTTTAAAAGCTTCTTCCAACCCTACTATGTTATGAAAAGATTCGGTCCCTGCCCTAAGTCCTCTTTCTTGTGAACCGCCTGAAATCATAGAGTTTAAACCAGAATTTTTACGTATAAATGCGAAACCAACCCCTTTTGGTCCATGAAACTTATGCGCAGCTGCAGCTAAGAAATCAATTGGAAAAGCTTTTACATCCCAATGGTAATGGCCTAAAGACTGTACTGTATCTGAATGCACCAAGGCATCATACTTTTTACTTAAAAGTGTAATTTCCTTTAAGTCTATTTTATTTCCAATTTCATTATTTACATGCATTAAACTCACCAGTTTTTTAGAATCATCTTTCTGTAATAACGATTCTAAATGTACCAAATCTGGATTACCATATGCATCTAAATCTACATACCATAACTGTATTAAGCCTTTTTGCTCCAACTCTTCTACCGTATGTAAAACCGCATGATGTTCAATTCTAGTGGTAATAATGGTTTTTACTCCTAAATCACGTACTGCACATCTCAAGATCATATTATCCGCTTCGGTACCACCAGAAGTAAATATAATTTCAGATGGTTGGGCATTCATATATTTAGCAATAGTTTTACGCGCACTTTCTATAGCTGTTTTAGCTGTTCTACCAAAACTATGCGTAGAAGAAGGGTTACCGTAAACAGCCAAGGCCTCTTGCATTTTAGCTATAACATTTGGGTGTACTTGAGTAGTTGCTGCGTTATCTAAATATACATGTTTCATATATGCGTACTCTTAAATAAATAAAGGGCAAAAATAGTTAATTAACCCATAAATGACCGTAATGCAACAGACAGATTTCCAAATTTTAAATTAAATTTGATCTATGAAAAAATATCTTTTACTTGGAAGCTTATTTTTGTTGTTCGCTTGCGATGACGGCGATTTACAAATAGAAACCGTAGATTTTGATAGTATTGACGAAATAGAGTTTTGCGATGAAATTACGGCCAATGTAGAAAATGTTGTTTTCAAGATAAATGATGATGAAGCCTTAATATTAACGTTATCAAGCTCTTTAATTCAAAATGCAGTAACCACTACAGATAGAGAAAGCACCGTACCTAGTGGCTCACAGGTTACTTATAGAATTTTTTCCGAGACCGTAACCAGCAGTTATTTCTGTGATTCACCACCACCGGTAACACCTACCGTCTCTGAAGAAATTGAAGCTGAAAGCGGTAGCATATTGGTAACTACTACAACCGAAAACGACACGTTGTTTACACATACCATTCAACTAAGCGGTATATCGTTCTTAAATGAAAATGGTAGTAGAATTACAGATTTACAGATCAATGAGTTTGGTACTATTACAACTTCTATAGAATAACTTAATAATTCTGAAAGATATATACCTCGGTAGCACCTAACCCATATTTTTGATAGTCGGCATCATAGAACTTTACATTGTCATATTTTCTAAAAAGGTATCCGAGCTCTTCTTTTAACACTCCCTCACCTACCCCATGAATAAACACTACTTTTTGTATGCGTTTATTAATGGCAAAGTTCAATTGTCGTTTGGCGGTATCTAATTGCAAATTCAGCATATCAAATTTCCCCATCGATTTCGGGTTCTTAACAAGTTGGTTAATATGTAGATCAACTTCCATTTTAGGAGCGGTGCGTTCTTTGGCCCTTACTGCGGGTGCTTTTCTACGTTTAGGAATTTCCTTTTCTTTTTTAATTTTAGCTATATCATAATTAGACACACGAATGTCATCTGATATCAATACCAGTTCTTGAGCATTAAAAGACAACGGAAAACCATCATCACTTACAATAGTGATTGTACTACCATTAATAGATTCTACAACACCTTTAATGACATCATCAATCGTTTCTACGGTATCACCAATCTTAAATTGAGGCATGTTTTTGTTTTGTATGCACAAAAATAATGGTAATTTTCCGACTATTAATTTATTTACAGATGCGCCTTAAGGCATTAATTCTTTTTTTGGCATTAGAAAACTTTATGCTTCCCTGCTTTACTAAACAGTTACTTGGGGTAGATTGCCCTGGGTGCGGATTGCAACGTTCGTTGTTATTTTTAATTAAGGGAGAATTTATTTCCGCCTTTTTAATGTATCCGGCTATATATCCTATGCTAGCCTTATTTGCCTTTTTGGGCATCAATAAATTTTATCCGATTAAACATTCAAATACTATTACGATTATACTTATGGTGAGTACCGTAGGTTTTATATTGACCAATTACATATTAAAATTTATTTAACTAAACCTTTAAATTATGGAACAACAAAAATTACCCAATGTAACATTAGCACTAATTCTTGCTATAATAGGATTTGTCTGCTGCTGTATAGGCGGTTTACCTGGTATTATTCTAGGTGGTATTGCATTTTTCTTAGTATCAAAAGATGAAAAATTGTATAAAGAAAACCCAGAAAATTACTCTAACTATAGTACTTTAAAAACTACTAAAACGGTTTCAATTATCGTGTTGGTAATCGGTATTTTATATTTAGCATACTCAATCTACGGAATTATGAGTATTGGTGGATGGGAAGCATATATGGAGCAAGTTAGAACAATGTCTGAACAATATTCACAATAATTAAATGAACAACTCAGAAAATCAACAAATACCAGGTTCTAGCAATGCATTGACATTTGGCATATTATCTATAGTATTAACCATTTTCTGTTGTGGTCCTTTTGGGGCTATATTCAGTTTTTTGGGCTTAAGCAATGCTAATAAAGCCAAAAGATTTTATGAAGAAAATCCTGGTAATTACCGAGGTTTCGAAAATATTAGCACAGGAAAAATTCTATCGTATATAGGTTTGGCACTAGCGTTAATTTATTTAGTTCTCGGTATCATTTATTTCGGATTGATTATCGCATTTTTTGCAAATGGCGAGTTTCAATAAGAATAAAAAGCTCAAAAAAAATCCCCGATGTAGATCGGGGATTTTTTATTTCTAGTTTTTAAACTCTTTCAGTGTTTTAATAATAATAGCAACACAATCTAAAAGTTGTTCTTTAGTCATTACCAACGGTGGTGCAAACCTTATAATATTACCGTGAGTTGGTTTCGCAAGCAGACCATTTTCCTTTAGAGCCATACAAATATCCCATGCGGTTGAACTTTCTTCACTATCATTAATAAGTATAGCATTTAAAAGACCTTTACCACGAACACTGTTCACCAAATTAGTTGTAGGTATAAATTTATTAAGCTCTGATCTAAAAAGTTCGCCCAACTCAAATGCATTATTTGCGAGCTCTTCATTTTTCACTACTTCAAGAGCTGCCATGCCCACGGCTGCAGCAATAGGGTTTCCTCCAAATGTACTACCATGATTTCCTGGGCGAATAACTCCCATAATATTGTCATTTGCCAAAACTGCTGAAACAGGATATGCTCCACCAGATAAGGCTTTGCCTAAAATTAGAATATCTGGTTTAATTTCGGGAGTACCGCTACAATGCTTATCTGAGCAAGAACAATTGCCACAGGTTGCCAATAAACGACCCGTTCTTGCTATACCCGTCTGTACTTCATCGGCAATGAACAAAACATTATACTTTTCACATAATGCTTTTGCACCACTTAAATACCCTTCAGAAGGCACATAAACCCCTGCTTCACCTTGTATAGGTTCTACTAGAAAGCCTGCTATATTTTCATTAGATTTTAAAACTTCTTCCAAAGCTTCTAAATTATCATACTCAATTTTAATGAACCCGTCTGTATATGGTCCAAAATTTTTACGAGCTACCGGATCATTAGAAAATGATATAATAGTAGTGGTACGACCATGAAAATTGTTTTCACAAACAATAATCTCAGCATTGTTCTCTGCAATACCTTTTTCTTCGTAAGCCCATTTTCTACAAATTTTTAAAGCCGTTTCAACAGCTTCAGCACCTGTATTCATAGGTAACAGCTTATCGAAATGAAAAGTTTCGCTAGCATATTTTTCATACTTACCCAACATATCATTGTAAAAAGCCCTTGAGGTCAACGTTAAGGTTTTTGCCTGATCCGTCATTGCATTTACAATTTTTGGATGGCAATGACCTTGGTTTACCGCAGAATAAGCAGATAAAAAATCATAATACTTTTTTCCTTCAACGTCCCATACATAAACACCTTCTCCCCTGCTCAATACAACAGGTAATGGGTGATAATTGTGTGCTCCGTGTTTATCTTCTAATGCAATTGCATCTTTAGAAGATGTGATGTTTTCTAAAATTGACATGATAAAAAATTACTTTAAATAAAACTTTAGCAATTCCTTCTATACCTTTTTCCTTTCAGATCCCGATAAAGCCATCGGGACGAAAATTCAGCGTGGGAGAGAAATCATCCTGTAGAATTACAAACTTAATAAATAATTTTTTTGAATCACCGTAAAACCTGTAAGAAGCTATGAACTACGATATAATGTGACCTCTAACAAAAAATTGTGTCTTAACCAATACAACCAATTAATTATAAAAAGAACACTATGAACTATTTAGAGAACATTATGACCAGCCTTTCCAACTCAGTTGGCGATTTTTTACCAACTACTATTGGCGCTATACTAATACTTATTATTGGCTGGTTTATTGCAGGATTTTTAAAAAGGCTGATTACCAAATTAATCAAAAAAACGAATGTAGACAGCAAACTTGGAACGGGCAAAGTTGTACTATCATCCTTTATTGGAAAACTAGTATACTTTTTTATCATGATTTTTGTTTTCATGCTTGCGCTAGAAAAGCTGGGAATGAGAAGTGTTTTAGATCCGGTCAAAAATTTACTTAATGGGTTTACAGATTACATACCTAATATTGTAGGTGCAGGTTTAGTAGGTTATATTGGTTATATGTTGGCAACCATAGTCTCTGAACTTGTTGGGCTTTCTGGTGAAACCATACAAAGCTTTGTTCCTAAATTAAAATTACCAGAGAATTTAAATTTAGTGAACATACTTAAAAAAGTCGTTTTTATTTTCATATTCATTCCATTATTGATCACTGCTCTTAATATTTTAAATATGGATGCCATTTCTGTTCCGGCAACACATATGTTAGAACAGTTTTTCAATGCCATCCCTAAAATTATTGTTGCAGTACTAATTCTACTAATTTTTGTAATTGGAGGTAAATTTGTTGCTGGCTTAATAACTGATTTATTAGAGAGTTTAAATTTAGATGGCATAGTTAACAAAATGAACTTAAGCAGTATTTCGTCTAAAACCAATCTTGCAAAATTAATTGGTAACTTGGTTTACTTTTTCATTGTTCTTTTTGGGATTATTACCGCACTGGAAAAATTAGAATTTGAAAAACTGACAAATGTATTGGACACCCTAGTTGGGGTTTCAGGAAATATTCTATTTGGTCTTGTTATACTGATCATAGGTAATTGGATAGCTTCAACGGCTCACAAAACAATGGCCAAAGATGAAAATAATCTTTTTGTAGCCTCTATAGTAAGAATGTGCATTTTAGCTATTTTCTTAGCGATGGGTCTTAAAACCATGGGCATTGGTGATGACATAATAAACATGGCCTTTGGTATTACATTAGGCACCATTGCAGTCACCATTGCACTATCTTTTGGCTTAGGCGGAAGAGAAGCTGCAGGTAAACAAATGGAGAGAATTTTAAATAAATTCAACAAAAAGAAATAGTAGCTTTTTCTACCAAATAAAATTTAAAAGTCAGGAAATCTTTCAAAACGATATTCCTGACTTTTATTTTTATGAAAACCCAAACCAGTGCATTACCATATTGAACTTCCTTTTTAACTAAATATAACAAGTCAACAGTACTTATTAGTTATAATAAATGCAACGGGATGCTTACTTTTGCCACATGCGAAAAAAGAAAAAGCGACTGGTTTTTGAAAATGTTTTAGTGACCGATGCAGCTGCAAAAGGTAAAACTATTGGTAAAGCCCCAGATGGCAGGGTTATTTTCTTGAACAACACTGTACCTGGTGATGTGGTAGATGTACAAACAACTAAAAAGCGAAAAGCATATTTTGAGGGCACAGCGATTAATTTTCACTCCCTTTCAGATAAAAGGGTAGATCCAGTTTGTCAACATTTTAATGTCTGTGGAGGTTGCAAGTGGCAAGATATGGGCTACGAGCATCAACTATTTTACAAACAAAAAGAAGTAGAGAACAATCTTAAAAGAATCGGCCATTTAGATTTACCGAAAATGACGCCGATTTTAGGTTCTGAGAATCAGTATTTCTACAGAAATAAGATGGAATTTTCATTTTCCGATAGTCGTTGGCTTACCCTAGATGAAATTCAATCTGACAAGCAAATCGATGATAAAAATGCTTTGGGTTTTCACATACCAGGTATGTGGGATAAAATATTGGACATTAAAAAATGTCATCTTCAAAAAGACCCTTCAAACGCCATTCGATTAGAAACAAAAAGATTTGCAATTGAAAACGGATTAACGTTTTTCAACCCCAGAAACCAATATGGTATGTTACGCACATTAATGCTAAGAACATCATCTATTGGCGAGATAATGGTATTGGTGCAATTTTTTGAAAATGACAAGGAGAAAAGAGAGCTTTTATTAAACCATTTAACAACTACGTTCCCTGAGATAACATCTTTGTTATATGTAATAAACCCGAAGCAGAACGATACTATATATGATCAAGAAATCATCTGTTTTTCTGGAAGAGATCATATTTTTGAGGAAATGGAAGGGCTTAAATTTAAGATCAATGCAAAGTCGTTTTATCAAACCAACTCCGAGCAGGCTTATGAGCTTTACAAAATCACCAGAAATTTTGCCGATTTAAAAGGTGATGAATTGGTTTATGACCTTTACACAGGCACGGGAACCATAGCACAATTCGTATCAAAAAAAGCAAAGAAGGTTGTTGGTATTGAATCTGTTCCTGAAGCTATTTTAGATGCAAAAGCCAATGCAGAAAGAAATGCAATTAAAAACGTAGACTTTTTTGTTGGAGACATGAAAAATGTTTTTAACGAACAGTTTATAGCTCAAAACGGTGTTCCCGATGTTATAATTACCGACCCACCACGTGATGGAATGCATAAAGATGTTGTTCAACAAATATTGAACATTGCGCCTAAAAAAGTAGTGTATGTTAGCTGTAATAGTGCTACCCAAGCTAGAGATTTAGAATTGATGAAAGAAATGTACAACATTATCAAGGTTCAACCTGTAGATATGTTTCCGCAAACACATCACGTAGAAAATGTTGTACTTTTAGAAAAGAAAATTTAGGATGAGAAGATTATATTTCGGGATATTACTTTTCTGGGCAATTATTTGGGCATCTTCATGTGAAAAGGATGACATTTGTGTTGAAGGTGATACTCCCCTTTTGGTCATAGAGTTTTATGATGCCACAGACACATCGACTTTAAAAGAAGTTACAACTTTGAGAGTTGTAGGCGTCGGGCAATCTGTTACAGTAGGTACATTTACAGATCGCTCAAGTTTAAGCTCCATTACAATACCCTTAAAAACCGACGAGGATAGTGCTAGTTTCATTATGATCAATGAATCTGCTTCAGACGATAATGGTTCAGAAATAGGTAATTTAGATACTATCAATTTTTCATATTCTAGAATTGAAGATTTTTTATCACGTGGTTGCGGGTTCATTGTCAATTATGATGAGCTTGAAGCAAATGTTACCGCAGATACAGATAATTGGATTCAAGATATAGAAATTACGCAGTCTTTAGTCACCAACTCAGATTCTACACATGTCAAGATTTTTCATTAATCTATTATTAGTTCTAAGTACGTTTTTGGCGCTGGGCCAGAGCAAGCCTATAGATTTACACCCAAAAGATTCGGTAGAATACAAGCAATCTTACGGACTAAGAGCAGGTATAGATATAAGCAGAATTATTACCAGCTCATTAGATGACAATTATAAAGGTTTAGAATTTGTAGCCGATTATAGACTAACCCAAAATCTATACTTGGCAGCTGAACTAGGTAGCGAAGAAAAAACGCGACAAGAAGATCTTTATAACTTTACTACTAATGGCAGTTATATCAAAATTGGTATTGATAAGAATAACTATTTTAACTGGTATGGAGAACGAAACATGATCTATATGGGTGGTAGAATAGCATATAGTTCTTTTGACAATACGCTTAATAATTATCAATATTTTGATACCAATAGATATTGGAATCCAGATGATTTTGCTACAGGATCTACCGAAGCTGAGGAATTTTCAGGTCTTTCAGCCACTTGGATAGAAGGTGTTTTTGGCACAAAAGTAGAATTGCTTTCTAATATATATGTTGGTGCAAGTATTCGTTTAGGTCTTATTCTAAGTCAGAAAGAAGATGAACGGTTTCCTAATCTTTGGGTTCCCGGTTTCAATAAGGTAACTTGGGACAGTAATTTTGGAGTGGGTTATAATTTTAGCATCTCATACTTTATTCCTTTCTACAAAAAGAAGAACAAAGCAAAGAAAAAAACTGAAAATTCAACAGAGCCCCAAGGACCACCTCCAAGACAGAACGAAGGTTTATAAAATTTTAAACCCTTTTATAAAAATCCACTTCATAACTATTTTTTTAACACCTTCAATTTTGGCTACCGTAAACTTAGGTGCTAAAAATGATGCCGAAATTGCCGAAATTACAGATAAATAAATTGAACTTATTGTTAAAGTCATATGTAGTACAACACGGAATACTATGAATAATAGTGCAAAGGCTAAAAAATTAAATACTAATACCTTGTGTTTCAATTTCATTTCTCAGTTCTATTTTGATATTTGGCTTTTTTACTACCTTCATACATTTCATACTTCACCAATCGTGATTCCAAATGACTATTGAAAACTTTAATCTTTCTTGAAGGTCGTAAACCTACAAATTTCAAAGCTGGTAAATTACTGGTTACAAACCAAGCATTAGTTCCCGGATAACCTTGTTTTAAGGTGTCACCAATGGCACTATAAAAGTTTTCCATCTCTATATCCAAACGTTCGCCATAAGGCGGATTAAAACACATGTGCAATGTTCCTTCTGTTTGTTTAGAAGTTTTAAAGAAATCTTTTCTTTCGACAGTTATATATTCATCAAGATTTGCATTCTCAATATTATCTTGTGCTTTTCTTACTGCAGAAGGGGCTTTGTCATACCCAATGATCTTATGGTGAAACTCTCTAGTTTTCTTTAAACTGGAGTCTACGATTTTCTCATATAGCTCCGCATCGAAATCCGTCCATTTCTCAAAAGCAAAACCCTTTCTATTAATATTGGCAGGTATATTACAAGCAATCATTGCTGCCTCTGTCAACATAGTACCACTACCACACATAGGGTCCATAAAATCACATTGACCGTCCCAACCACTCAACAAAAGCAAACCAGAAGCAAGCACTTCATTAATTGGGGCGATATTGGTTGCGGTACGATATCCCCTTTTGTGCAATGAGTAACCAGAACTGTCTAAAGAAACATTACAGTCATTATTATGAATATGAATGTTGATACGTAAATCTGGATTTATAACATCTACATCTGGTCTAGTACCATCAGTATCTCTAAATTTATCTACAATAGCATCCTTAGTCTTTTGAGACACGTACAAGGAATGTGTAAACTGCTCTGAATTAACGGTAGCATCTATGGCAAAAGTTTCGCTGACAGAAAGATACTCTGTCCAATCCATCGCATATATTTTCTTGTACAGATCATTTTCATCTCTAACTCGAAAAGAATGTATTGGTTTAATAATTTTAATAGCGGTACGTAAACAAAGGTTCGCTTTGTACATAAATCCATTGTCCCCTTCGAAAGAAACATTTCTTACCCCTTCTACTACATTACTAGCCCCAAGATTTCTAAGTTCTTTTGACAAAAGCTCTTCAAAACCGAATAAGGTCTTAGCGACCATTTTAAAATTATTACCCATATTCATCTTTTCACGAACCACAAAAATACGCTAATTTTGACGCTAGTTTAAAATATGACCCAATTCCTTTAGCAAAAGCTTAATTAGCATTTATATGATCTATATTTTACCAATTTTGGGAGTGCTGATTAGTTTTCTTTTTGTGGTGGTTACAAAACCTCAAAAGAATGAATCCTTTAAACTTTTATTGGCATTCAGCGGTGCTTTTCTTTTAGCCTTGACCATCTTTGAAATGCTACCCGAAGTCTATTCAACCATAGCGCCAAAAACAATCGGTGTATTTATTATGTTGGGTATTCTGTTTCAAATATTTTTAGAATTCTTTTCAAAAGGAGCTGAGCATGGTCATGTACATATATCAACAGATAGTCAAAATTTTCCTTGGTTGCTTTTTATTAGTCTTTGTATACACTCACTTTTAGAAGGCTTGCCCATTGATGCAAATGACACTATTATTTATGGCATATTAATACACAAAATACCCATCGCAATTATACTTAGTATTTTTCTATTGGCATCTAATATTAAACCACTATATGCCGGTCTGTTCATGTTATTATTTTCACTAATGACACCCATAGGCACCTATTTAGCACATACAATAGAATTATTTACCACTTATGGAATTTATTTAAATGCATTAGTAATAGGCGTATTCTTACATATTTCAACTGTAATATTATTTGAAAGTTCTGAAGGGCATAAATTTAATTTAAGAAAATTATTAGTGATTTTACTAGGTATAACAATAGCATATTATCTATAATGTTCAGTAAAGAAGAATCACGAAAATTACGAGAAGAATTTTGGATAGCATTTGGTAAATCATTTCCGTACAAATGGACATTGTACAAAACTGAAGTAAAAGGATTATCCTTTAAATTTCATTTTGATGTAAAGATGGCAATGGTCTCAATTGATGTAGATTCAGATTTTGAACAAAGAATCAAAGTATGGGATAAATTAATAGCACTAAAATCAATTTTAATAGACGAATTTATTCCAGAAGCCAACTTTGAAGATTTCTATATTCTTAAAAACCAAAAAGAAATTTCAAGAATATATGTAGAATTGAATAATGTTTCCATTCACAATAAAAATACATGGAGGCAAACAATGGAGTTTTTGAATAATAATATGCTTCAAATAGAAAAATTCTACCTAGAGTATAAAGATTTTATTGAATCATAAGAGGGCAAGACAAAATCATTTATCAAATAACATCTAGATAAATAAAAAACCAATGACTAATGGCTCCACCTAATACAAAAAGATGCCAAATAAAGTGATTGTAAGGTATTCTTCTCACAGCATAGAATAGTATGCCTATTGTGTAGAACAACCCACCTAACATAAGTAATTGAATTCCTAATTCTGAAGTATTATCCACTAAATTTTGAAAGTCTAATACTGTTAACCATCCCATTGCCAAGTACAATAGTAGTGATACCATTTCAAATTTACCGGTGAAAAACAATTTCAATATAGTTCCAATAGCTGCAATTCCCCAAACTATAAAGAAAATCAGCCAACCATTACCATTAACAAGTGTTATTAGTGCAACGGGTGTATAAGTACCAGCTATTAAATAATAAATATTTATATGGTCAAGAATTCGAGTTCTCATTTTCCATACCTTATCATCAACGGCATGATATACTGTTGACATCATCAACATACTTATTAAGGAAATACTATAGATAATGATAGCAAAGGTTGCATATGCAGATTTATACGTATTAGCTGAGAATAATATAAATAGACCTACAATAGCCAGTACTGCCCCAACACCGTGGGAAATTGCGTTAAACCTTTCCTCTTTATCCAATAATTTTAGAAGTGGCATATGAATCTTGAATTAGTCCTTTAGTATTTCTAAAGAGGTAGTGTATAATTATTTTAAAATTATTAAAAGGTAGATCAAGTATTAGAATATATTCCATAAAAAAAGCCCCTTACATTACTGTAAGGGGCTTTCGAAAAAGGCGGCTACCTACTCTCCCACTTGGTATAGCAGTACCATCGGCGCAAACGGTCTTAACTTCCCTGTTCGGAATGGTAAGGGGTG